>Ga0209370_1003407_pt1 | contig 10187 bp, 8 predicted proteins | sample AgamicAtPrz_FD_187164 | JGI IMG/M metagenome (GOLD analysis project Ga0209370, IMG submission 187164) | Agave microbial communities from Guanajuato, Mexico - At.P.rz (SPAdes) (version 2) | ecosystem: Host-associated > Plants > Phyllosphere > Phylloplane/Leaf | place: Guanajuato, Mexico... | reverse complement strand
TGTACGGTCCGGGGACATGCTGAACAGGTGTTCGGGGACATGGTGAACACTTTTTAACACCCTTTACCCATGGTGATCGACTTTTTCTTCAGGTCGATCACCCCCACTTTCGTGCTGTACCACCACACCTCGTAGCAGCCGTCTTCCTGCGTCTCCTTCAGCCCGACTCGCTCATCCCTGAACGCCTTGCCCGCGCTCAGACGTATGCCCTTCACGCTCAGCTTTCCGCTGATATCCACCTTCCTGACCAGCACGCCCTCGTCATACTCCGGGGGCGTTATGCCGGCGCTGTACTGCCGTGCGGACGGCCGGTACCGGGAGGCCGGCACCGCCATATCCAGCGCCTCGTGCGGCCGTTCGAGGTTGTAGACCGTCCGCCAGTGGTCGAAGGCGCGCTGCAGTTCACCCCTGTCCGCGAACCACTTCCCCTGCAGGACTTCGGCCTTCAGGCTGCGGTGAAAACGCTCCAGCTTGCCCTGCGTCTGCGGATGATAAGGCCGGGAGTGCCCCACCCGGATACCCAGGCGCATCAGCCACAGCTCCAGCGCCGTCCAGGTCCCGGTGGTGTCGCCCCACGGCGAGCCGTTGTCCATCGTCATCCGGTCCGGCAGGCCGTAGCGTTCAAAGACGCTGACCAGCTGCTGCTGCACGGCCCCGCGCCGTTCATCGGTGCAGGGTGCCAGACACAGGGAGAAGCGGGAGTGGTCGTCCAGCAGGGTGAGCGGATGGCAGCGTCCGCCGCCGAAGGAAAAGTGGCCCTTAAAATCCATCTGCCAGAGGCGGTTCGGCGCGTCATGTTCGAAGCGGCCCGTGGCCGGTGCCCCCGGCGCCGGCCCCGGCAGCAGGCCCTGACGGGCCATCAGGTTATGGACGGTGCTGAAGGCGGGCATACGGTGGCCCCGGTCTTCCAGCCAGCGCTTAAGCTTGCGGGCCCCCCAGCGTTCATGACGGGCATGTGCCATGCGCAGCAGCTGCACGACGCTGTCACCGGTTCTGCACGGAGAGGAGTGCGGTGCCCGTGAGCGGTCAGCCAGCCCGGAAGGACCTTCCTCAGCCCAGCGACGGAGCCACTTGTAGGCGGTGGCAGGTGAGATGCCGTAGTGACGGCACAGCTCGCGGACGTTCGCCCCGTCCTGCGAGGCGAACAGTACAAACTCGGTACGTAATGACATGGTATCTCTCGCATCCCACGGCATAAGCGACTCCATAAGCGGGTTCTTATGCCTCAGTTGTAAGTGTCTACCATGTCCCCGAACAAGTGTTCATGATGTCCCCGGACCGTACACCCACAGGGAGAGGGGGAACACACTAAAAACGGCAACGTCGTTGCCGTTTTGCTTTTACCTTACCCGACAACCCGCGTTGTCATTATGCCTCTACCTCCGCCAGCACAAACATCCCGTACGGGTGGATCTCCAGATAATAATCCTCCCCCACGTCCGGCTGAAGCCGCGTGGCGTTCACCTGTAACAGGATCTCCTGCCCGTGCCACTCCACGATCACCTCGTACTGCGGTCCCATATAGGCCACGTGGCGGATCGTGCAGCGCTGGCTGACCTCGCCGTGCTGGCTTAGGGTGATCGCCTCCGGGCGCACGCCGACGGTGCCGGAGCCCTGGGCGGCAAAATGCAGCGGGCGCGGCAGGCGGTAGCCGTGGATCTCCACATACTCCTCGCTAAAGCGTGCCGGGAACAGGTTGGCATCGCCCATAAAACTCGCCATAAAGCGCGACGCGGGCTGGCGATAGAGATCCTGCGGCGAGCCAATCTGCATAATATTGCCCTTGTTCATCACCAGCACGGTATCCGAGACCGCAAAGGCCTCGCTCTGGTCGTGGGTGACGTACAGCGAGGTAATATTGAACTGCTTTTGCAGCTCGCGGATCTTGTCGCGCATGCTGCGCCTGAGGTTGGCGTCGAGGTTACTCAGCGGCTCATCGAACAGCAGCACCTTGGGCTTGAGGATCAGCGCGCGGGCTAGCGCCACGCGCTGCTGCTGCCCGCCGGAGATCTGATCCACGTAGCGATCTTCAAAACCCTCGAGATCGACCATTGCCAGCGCCTCTTTAACGCGGGTTTTGATCTCCGCGCGCGAGACGCCGAGCATCTTCAGGCCGTAGCCGACGTTCTCCCCCAGCGACATGTGCGGGAACAGGGCGTAAGACTGGAACACCATGCAGATATCACGCTGCTGAATGGAGCTGTGGGTCACGTCCTCGCCGTCGATAAAGATCTGCCCGTCGGTGGGCTTTTCCAGCCCGGCCACCAGACGCAGCACCGTGGTTTTGCCGCAGCCCGACGGGCCAAGCAGGGTTACCATCTGCCCCTGCGGGATCGCCAGGTTGATGTTTTCAATCACCGTGTTTGCGCCAAAGCGTTTGGTGACGTTGCGCAGTTCAACGAAATGTTTCTCAGTCATAGGGTTACGCCTGGTTTTTGGCTTTTGAACGGGAGATACGCGCCTCGCCGATCAGCCAGTCAAAGAGGAAAATGATCGCCAGCATGACCACAATCAGGATCGAGCCGTAGGCGATCGCCACGCCGTATTCGCCGTCTTCCACGCGGTTCAGAATGTAGGCCGTAGCCACGCGGGTATCCGGCGTGACGAGGAACACGATGGCGCTGACGGTGGTAATGGCGCGCACAAAGCTGTAGATCAGCGCCGACAGAATAGCCGGGCGCAGCAGCGGCAGCAGGATGTGCGTAATGGTGCGCAGGCTGCCGGCGCGCAGGCTCAGGGAGGCCTCGTCCAGCGATTTGTCGATCTGGCCCAGGCCCGCGATCCCGGCGCGAATGCCCACCGGTACGTTACGCATCACCATAGAGATAATGACGATGGCCGCGGTGCCGGTGAGGTATACCGGGGCGCTGTTAAAGGCCAGAATGTACGACACGCCCGCCACGGTGCCGGGTACGGCAAAGCACAGCATGGTGGTGAACTCGATGGTCTTTTTGCCTTTAAACTGCTGGCGCACCACCACCCAGGCGATCAGCAGGCCGAAGGCGGCGGTGATCGGCGCGGCGATCCCGGCGTACAGCAGGGTATCCAGCAGCGAAGGCCACGCCCCGTCCCCCATCCCCTGGCCGAACAGCTTGATAAAGTTATCCAGCGTCAGGGTGTAATCCACCCCCCAGTTAACGGTGAAGCTGCCGTAGAAAATGCTGCCGTAGAGCAGGGCGTTAAAGGCTACCCATACCGCCAGCAGGGCGATCACGCTCCACACCAGAGTTACCGGCAGCGGCTGCACGTCGCCGCGATAGGACTTGCCGGAGACGGTGACGTAAGAGCGCTTGCCGATCCACAGGTACTGGATACAGAACACCAGCAGCGAGAAGAGCAGCAGGAAGGCGCCCAGGGTGCTCGCCGCCTGGTAATCCAGCTGGGAGCCGGTGATATAGAAGTAGATCTGCGTCGCCAGCACGTCGAAGTTGCCCCCCAGCACCAGCGGGTTGCTGAAGTCCGCCAGCGACTGGACGATGACGATCAAAAAGGCGTTCGCCAGCGCCGGCTTCAGCAGCGGCACGAAGACGCCGTTAAAGGTTTGCCAGCGGCTGGCGCGCAGGGTGTAGGAGGCCTCTTCCAGTGACGGGTGAATGGTCTTGATGGCGCCGTCGAGGATCATAAAGGCCATCGGGGTGAAGGCCAGCACCTGCGCCAGCCAGATGCCGGTAAAACCGTACAGCCAGTTGGTGTTGGTCAGCCCAAACCACTCCACCATAAATTCGGTGACGTAGCCCGAGCGCCCCATCATCAGGGTCACGCCCAGCCCCACCACGAACGGCGGGGTAACGATCGGCAAAATGGAGAAGATACGGCCGATAATGGCGCTGCGTTTCGCGATGCGGGTGGTGTAGATCGCCAGCACCAGGCCGAAGAAGGTGCAGCCGATGCCGACGGCAATGGAGAGCAGCACCGAGTTGATAATCACCTGAATGATGTGCGACTGCGACAGCACGTTCATAAAGGCCAGCGGGGCGAACTCCCCCGCGTCGTTGGTGAACATCGGAATAAAGATGGCGATGCTCGGCCAGACGATAAAGATGCCGATCAGCGCGACGATGGCGATCAGCGAGCCAATCACAAAGCGGTCGCCCCCCAGCCACTCGAGACGGGTGAGGGCCAGGGTCATGATGGCGCCCAGCGCCACAAACAGCACGATGGTGGCATAGCCTAACCCGCGCCCTTCAACCGCGGCGCTGATGACGATAAAGGCCATGCACAGCAGCGCCCAGCCGGCGTCGAGATAATGGCGGCCGCGCTGCCCGCGCGTCGCCTGCGCGAACGGGCGAATCAGCAGCAGGGTGGGCAGCAGATACCACAGCCAGCTGATGTTAAAGTGCGACCAGCCGTAGGCGTCGAGGATCTCGTCGCCGGTGGACTCCAGCAGGCCGTAATCGAGGCTCCAGCTCGGCAGCAGCGCGAACGCCAGCCAGCCGAGTAAAACCCACAGGAATACCGCATCCCGCTTTCTGGCGGGATGGAGAGCTAATGTGTGTGACATAGGTTTTCCAGGTGTTGGAGGCCCGGCGGCCTTGTGGCGCCGGGCGGTTACCACGCTTGGCGGGTTTATTTACCCATCTTCACGTCGCTGACCCACTTATTGATAAGCGCCTTGCGCACGTCCGTGGAGCCGTATTTATCCATGTCGTAGCTGATGAGCTTCAGGTCATCGAGCTTGAGCGAGTTTGGCGAGGTCTCGGCGGTGGTGTTGGTGAGGATCTGGTAGGATTTGCCTTTTTTCCACGCCAGCTCCTGGGCCTCTTTCGACAGCACCCAGTCGACGAACAGCTTCGCGTTCTCTTCGTTGCGCGCGCCCTTCAGGATGCTGACGCCGCCGATCTCATAGCCGGTGCCTTCGCACGGAGAAATCAGCTCCAGCGGGGCCCCTTGCTCTTTTTCCAGCGAGTAGTCGTGCAGGAAGCCGATGCCGATCGCCGTTTCGCCGCGGGCGGCGTTGCGCGCCGGGGCAATGCCGGATTTGGTGTACTGGGAGACGTTGCCGTTCAGCTGTTTCAGGTAGTCAAAGGCCCGATCTTCCCCCCACAGCTGCACGAAGGTGGCCAGCGCGGTATAGGCGGTGCCGGAGCTCTGCGGATCGGCAATCTGGATCTCGCCCTTGTATTCCGGTTTAGTCAGATCCTTCCAGCATTTCGGTACCGGCAGGTTTTTCTCCTTCAGGCGCTGGGTATTAACGCCAAAGCCCAGAATGCCGACGTAGACCGCCGAAGAGAGGTTGCCTTTTACCTTCGCCGGATCGCGGAATTTCTCCATGATCTGCTCCAGGTTTTTCGATTTATAGGGCTGGAGTAGTCCCATCTCACCGGCCTGGGACTGCGGGTCCAGCGTACCGCCATACCAGACGTCGGCCTGCGGGTTTTTCTTCTCGGCATCCACCTTCGCCAGGGTGCTGCCGGAGCCGTTGCGGATAAACGAGGTTTTGACGTCGTACTTATCGCCAAACGCTTTGGTTTCGGTTTCGCACATTTCGTTGGTGGCGCTGCAATAAACCACCAGCCGGCCTTTGGCCTGGGCGGCACCGGTTAAGGTAGCCAGCGCGATCCCGGAAGCAATGAGGGTAGAGAGAAGCGTTGTTTTCATTATTCAGCCCTTGTTATGACGTTATATGACTGCGGGAAGCGGTGATGCCCGCCATCAGCAGCGGCATCAGTAACAAACCCATCAGTACCGCGGCGATGGAGAGCAAACTGAACATCCCCGACCAGCCGTACACTTCGATGACCTGCGACAGCGGCCAGCCGGCCAGCGCTGCCCCCAGATAGGCAAACACGCCAAGAAAACCGGTAATCGACCCTGCCGCCTGTTTATGGCCGCACTCCACGGCGGCAAGGCCGATGAGCATCTGCGGACCAAAGACAAAAAATCCCACCGTAAAAAAGCACATCGCCAGCAGGGCGTAGTGGTGCACCGGGGCCAGCCACAGGGCGGCCACCGACACCATCAGCCCCAGCGTAAACAGCAAAATCATCGGCGCCCGCTGGCCGCTGAACAGCAGATCCGAACCCCATCCGGCAAACAGCGCCCCGAGCAGCCCCCCGACTTCAAACAGCATCACCGTGGCGTTGGCGCTCAGCAGGTTGACCCCGTGGCTCTCCGCCAGCCAGATGTTGCCCCAGTCGTTAAGGGCGATGCGGATGAGATACACCAGCACGTACGACGCCCCGAGCAGCCAGATCATCGGGTTTTGCAGCATGGTGGTGCGTAACATCTGCCACAGCCCCATCGGCGGGCTTTGCTGCTGCTGGCGCAGCTCCAGCGGATCGCTCCGCCACTCCCCGACCGTCGGCAGACCCTCTTCCTGCGGTGTGCCCCGCAGCTGTGTGGTCAGCCACAGGCCGAGCACGATGCTGATGATCCCCGGTGTCAGCATCGCTGCCTGCCAGCCCCAGCGGTGGGCGGCGAAGGCGCAAATCAGTGGAATAATCGCTCCGCCAATATTGATGGAGGTATTCCAGCAACCCCACCAGAAGCCGCGCTCGTTGCGCGAATACCAGTGGGTGAGCAATCTGGCGCAGGGCGGCCATCCCCATCCCTGAAAGAAGCCGTTCAGCGTCCAGATAAACAGCAGCAGCCCCAGCGAGTCGCCGAAGGCGAACAGCACGTTCAGCACCCCGGTCGCCAGCAGGCCGATGCCCATAAACGCCCGCTGTCCGTGGCTGTCGTGCCAGAGTCCGGCGGCGAATTTCGACAGCCCGTAGCTGAGGTAAAACAGCGAGCCGATCAGCCCGATATCGCTCTTGCTCAGCCCCAGATCCATTTGCAGCGCGGGCAGAACGTAATTGAGGCTTTTACGCGTCAGGTAGAACGCGGCGTAGCCAATCGCCATGCAGAGCAGCAGCCTGGGGCGCAGCGCCCGGTAGCGTTGTGAAACCTGTTCAGCAGACGGTGCGTGCATGGGGTTCTCCGTTTGAGTTGACTGTATGTAAGCGCGGCTGAAATGGGATGAGAGAAAGTCTGGCCTGGCTAAGACTTTTTCCTGGTTAACGCGGTGTTTGTTGCAAATTTGTGGGCAGGTTAACAATTACGCGGGTGCCGCCGCGGGATTCGAGCGTCAGCTCGCCGCCGAGGGCCGAGACGCGCTCGCGCATCCCCTGAATGCCAAATCCCGGCGTTTGCTGCGGGGCGATGCCGGTGCCGTTATCGCGCACCTCGAGGTGCAGCTGCTCGCCGCGCTGGCACAGCAGGATGCTGACCTCGCTGGCCCCGGCGTGTTTGCTGATGTTGTTCAGCAGCTCCTGCAGCAGACGATAAATCGTGAAAATCAGGGTTTCGCTCTGCGGCGGCGCGGCGAGCTGGTAATCAAAGCGGCAGCCGATGCCGCGCTCGGCGAAGGCGAACTCGTTCACCAGGTGGTGCAGGGCCTCTTTAAGCGACAGCTCGTCCAGCACCGGCGGGCGAAGCTGGCGCAGCAGCTGGCGGGTGGAGTGGTGAATGCGCCGCGCCAGCTCGCCGATCTGCCCGGCCGCCTCCACCGCCAGCGGCGTGTCGCCGGCGCGCTTTACCAACTGGGACTGGATCTGAATGGCGGTGATGTTCTGGCCGATTTCGTCGTGCAGCTCGCGGGCCAGCTGTTTGCGGGTATCTTCTTCGGTATGGATAAGCTTTTCCGTCAGCGCCCGCCGGGCCTGGAGCTCCGCCTCCAGCCTGCGCCGATAGCGGTCGAGGTTCATGGCCAGATGCTGCTGGCGGCTGATGGCGATGCCAAGGCCGATCCCCAGCAGCGACTGGGTGGCGAGAAAAATCTCCAGCTCCAGCAGGTCGCTAAAGCCGACCCCCACCTGGCGGGCGATGGTGATCATCATGCTGCCAAGCAGCCCGGCGAGCACGCCCCCCTGCCAGCCAAACTTCCACGCCATCACCACGTTGGGCAGGAACACCACGATCAGCAGCAGCCGCTCCAGGGCGGGGGAGAGCGCCATCTGGGTGCCGATGCCGATAATAAAAAACAGGCTGCACCAGATGATAAGCGAGGTGCGCAGCGGCGGATTGCTGGTGTCCAGCCCCAGCAGATGATAGCGGTGCTGCTGGCGCAAAAATTCAAACACCAGATAGACGAAGGGGGTGAGCAGCACGCCGCCGGTGAAGGAGGCCAGCAGCAGAAGCGTGGCCGGGCTCTCCAGCCACGGCGACAGCAGCAGGGTTTGCAGCAGGGCGTTCGCCGTCACCGCGGCGATAAGCGTGGAGAGCCGCTGCCAGTAGAGCGGGAAACGGTGCCAGTAGCGCAGCGCAAGCCCGGCGCTGGCTACGCCGATAAGCGGTGCCGCCAGCATCGCGTAGTGGGTGAGCAGCCGCTCCCCGTGCAGCCATACGATGGCCGCCAGCGGCGGGATTATCAACGCCGGCCAGTAGCGGCGCGGGAGTAAAATCAGCAGCGCCAGGTAGACGCCCTGAGGCAGAAAAAGCACCGCCTGCTGGCCGTTGTGGGTGAGGTAAAAGCTGAGCGTCCACAGCATCAGCCAGCCGGTGCCCCAGGCCAGCATAATAAACAGCGATAATACCAGGTGCCGGAGCGGGCGCTGCATCAGTGGCCCGTCAGCAGCTGGTTATCGAGGGCGAAATGGACCAGCTCGATGGTGCTGCTGCACTGGAGTTTGCCCAGCACGTTGGCGCGATGTACGTGAACGGTTTTATGGCTGAGCTCCAGCGTATAGGCGATCGCTTTGACGCTCTCGCCTTTCACCAGCAGTTCGAACACCTCGCGCTCGCGCGGGGTGAGCACGCTGAGCACCTTCGCCGTCGGCTCGCCGCCGCGCAGGGCTTTTAGCGCATCGGCGCAAAGGTAGTGCCCGCCCATGCCGACGGTGCGCACCGCCTGCACCAGCTCCTCCGGACCGCAGCGCTTGGTAAGATAGCCGCTGGCGCCGGCGTCGAGGGCGCTCTGCACAAAGGCGGGGGTATCGTAGATGCTCAGAATAATGGCGCGAAAGCCGGGGCGCTGCTGACGCAGCCGTTTTAGCAGGCTGAGCCCGTTTTCGTCCGGCATGGCGACATCCATCACCGCCACGTCGATGGCGTTGCGCGATAGCGTGGGCCAGGCCTCGGCCGCGCTGCTGAACTGGCCTTCTACCACCAGATCCTCTTCCAGATTTAACAGCTGGGCGAACCCGGAACGCACCACGACGTGATCGTCTACCAGCACGACTTTGATCATCTCTGAGCCCTCGGGGGAATAGTGTGCCTATGATGCCCGCTGCGGTGGGGCTGGCAATCAGGGGGAGTTGGTTATGTAACGGATGTAACAAAATTGCAATATTATTTGAGGAGGGGAAAGTGGAATGGTTACGCCGACGGTTATTTTTGGTTCCCTGAGGGAGAGGGCACCAGGCCGCACCGTTCTTGTTCCCTCTCCCTCAGGGAGAGGGTTAGGGTGAGGGTAACAGACCGCACTGGTTGTTCCCTCTCCCTCAGGTAGAGGGTTAGGGTGAGGGTAACAGGCCGCACTGGTTGTTCCCTCTCCCTCAGGGAGAGGGTTAGGGTGAGGGTAACAGGCCGCACTGGTTGTTCCCTCTCCCTCAGGGAGAGGGTTAGGGTGAGGGTAACGGGCCGCACTGGTTGTTCCCTCTCCCTCAGGGAGAGGGTTAGGGTGAGGGGGAACATGCGGCTCCGTTGTCGGTTCCGTTCACCTTACGTGCAGTGCTTCTCTGTCACCTCTGCACCGGTGAACGTGCCAGGGGGGCTCGCCGCCACCCCCCTGGCGACCCCGGCTCCCGGCCAGGAAAATCGCCGCTTCGCGGTACCTTCGTCTTATTCCCTCCGGCTATCGGGTCGGGCACCAGCCTGCATCCATGCAGGCTATGCCCTCGCCGCGCGTCCCTGCGCGGCGCCCCGGCCTACAGGAAACGACTCAGCGATTTTCAGCCGGACTCGGGCATCGCTGTTATCCCGGTGCCTGAATATGGATTTATATCGCTGTGATTTTTTGTTTTTTTAATAAGGCGCTGGCCCGGCAGACACTAAATGGTTCGTTCATTCCCCGATAAAACAAGAAACCTACAGCCCTTAAATAGCCGCTTTTATTTACGCCCCTACAGCGGGCACCCTGGTCCGGCTGAAAATCGCCGAAGCGTTGACCGCAGGCCGGGGCGAGGCGCATGGATGCGCCGAGAGGGTGCGACCTACATGGATGTAGGATCGCGCCCGACCCGATAGCCGGAGGGAATAAGCTGAGG
>Ga0209370_1003406_pt1 | contig 10188 bp, 8 predicted proteins | sample AgamicAtPrz_FD_187164 | JGI IMG/M metagenome (GOLD analysis project Ga0209370, IMG submission 187164) | Agave microbial communities from Guanajuato, Mexico - At.P.rz (SPAdes) (version 2) | ecosystem: Host-associated > Plants > Phyllosphere > Phylloplane/Leaf | place: Guanajuato, Mexico... | reverse complement strand
TCGGCATGACGCTGATCGCCGAAGGCTTCGGTGCCCATGTGCCGAAGGGCTACCTGTACGCGGCGATGGCCTTCTCGGCGGTCATCGAAGGCCTGAACATGCTGTCGCGCCGCGCCAAGCGCAAGGCCGCCGCGCAAGGCAAGACGCCCTCCTGATACCAACCCCATGCGCCTGCTTTTTTACAGGCGCATGGGATGATATTCGTTATTCCCCTTCCGCTCAGCTCGCTGCCATGACCGTTCGGTTTTCAGGTGGTGGCGCTGTGCTACCTTTTTCGTCAGGCTTGGCTTTTGCATCGGTGTGACTCTGCGTTGCCGAGGCCGAGGCGCTGGAGTGTGACCGCCGTCACCAATCTCCACTCTGCTGAGCGGCCTGGTCGTCGTTTGGCCTGTCGCGGCAGGTCAGGCGCGGGCCTATGGATTAGAATCCGTCCTATTGTTGGCGTCGAAAAGCTGGCAGCCCAGGCTGCCCGCCGCGCCCCTATTGAGCCGAGAGCGCCGTCGCGCGTGAGGAGCGAGAGTTGATCAAACGTTGCATGCAGGCCCTGGTACTGAGCCTTGGCCTTGTCAGTCTCGCCAGCTGGGCGGAAATGGCGCCCCTGGAGGCCATGAACATGGCCGGTCTGCAGCGCAGCCTTGGGCAGATCATGGCCAAGGACTACATGATGATCGGCTCCGACGTGAAGGTCGACGACGCCACCAAGCAGCTCAACACCAGCGTCGCGCTGTTCGAGGATCATCACGCCAAGCTCAAGGCGCACCCGACTAACAGCGAAGTGCAGGCCGCTCTGGCTCAGGTCGAAGTGATCTGGACGGCCTACCGCCCTATGGTCACCGCCAAACCGGACAAGGCCCAGGCACCCGCCGTGCTGGCCAAGGCCGAGGAACTGGTCAAGCAGACCCAGCACGTCACCGATCTGTTCGAGAAGCATAACGGCGACGCCGCTTCCCATTCGATCAACCGCAGCGGCTGGAACCGCGTGCTGACCCAGCGCACCGCGATGTTCTACATGGCCCGTGCCTGGGGCGTGCAAGCGCCGAATCTGGATGCCAACTTCGATGCTTCGGTGAAGGAGTTCGATGCCATCATGAAGGAGCTGCAGGCCGCCGGCGCGCCCAACGAGGAAATCGCCGCCGCCCTGCGCAAGACCGACGCGCGCTGGCAGTTCGCGACCAAGGCCTTCGCCTCCAAGGAGTTCGTGCCGACCATCGTGGCGGTGAACGCCGAGTCGATGTTCCGCCAGCTCAACGAAATGACCCGCCTGTACGCCGGCCTCAAGGGCGACCAGCTCTAAGGTCTGGCGCAGCGCCAGCTTCGGCTGGCGCCATCAATCTCACAGGCGGAAGCGAGCGATGTTCTGCCTGAGGGCCTCGCTGGTGCGTGCCAGGCTTTCGCTTTCCTGCTGGGCGTGCTGAAAGGCCGCGGCGGACTGTTCGGTGCTGTCGCGCATCGACACCACACCACGGCTGATTTCCTCGGCCACCGCGCTCTGCTGCTCGGCGGCCGTGGCGATCTGCTGGTTCATACCGTTGATGCGCTCGATCATGGCGACGATCCGCGCCACCGCTTCACCCGCTTCCGATACGCCTGACACCGACTGCGTGCTCGAACGCTGGCAGCGCTCCATGTAGTTGGCTGTCTCGTCGGCAATCGCCTGCAGGCTGACGATCAGCGCCTCGATCTCGGCGGTGGCCTCCTGGGTACGGCGCGCCAGATTGCGCACTTCATCGGCCACCACGGCGAAGCCGCGCCCCGCCTCACCGGCACGGGCGGCTTCGATGGCGGCGTTGAGGGCCAGCAGGTTGGTCTGGTCAGCCACCGACTTGATGACGTCGAGCACGCTGCCGATGTTGTTGCTTTCGGTCTTCAACCGCGCCATCGCTTCACTGGAATTGTCGATCACCGTGGCCAGTTCGCTGATCAGGTTCACCGCCTGGCCGGCCTTGTGCTGGCTCTGCAGCGCGGCCTCATCGGCTTCGTTGGCGGCCTGTGCGGCAGACTCGGCGTTGCGCGCGACGTCCTGAACCGTCGCGGCCATTTCGTGCACGGCGGTGACGATGTGCTCCACCTCACGCTGAGCCTGGGCGACGCTTTCGGCATTGCGCAGGCTCGATTCGCTCAGCTCCTGGCTGGAATGGGCAACGGTGCGCGAGGAGTTGTCGATGCCCTGGGTGACTTCGCGCAGGTTCAGCTGCATGCGTTGCAGGGCGGAAAGCACGCTGTTTTCGGCGCTGTTCACCGCCTGCTCCATGGCACGCAGGTCGCCTTCTGCGACGCGTTGGGCAATCTGGTTGAGGTCATTGGGTTCTGCGCCGAGCGAGCGCAGCAGGTGGCGGCTGATCAGGTGGCCGAGCACCGCAGCGAGAACGAAGCTCAGCGCGGTGATGACCAGCAGGATGGTGCGCTGCCTTTGCGAGTGGGCTTCGTTGGCGCTGACGCGCTGCTCGGCCACTTTGGTGGTATGGATCAGGTACTGGTCGATGACATCGGTCAACTCATGCAGCAGCGGTGTGCATTGCTCGCTGACCATTTTCAACGCCTCGGTGTCCTCGCCCTTGAACAGGTGCTCGGCAATGGTATGAGCTACAGGGCTGTAGCGCCCCTCGACCTCTTCGATGCGCGCCAGCATTTCGCGGCCGGTGGATGAAACGTCCGAATGCGTGACCATGGCCTGATGCAAGGCCTTGAGGCTGTCATCCACGTCCTTTTCCCGCGCTTCGATGGCGCCGCGTTTCGCCTCGCGCTCCCCTGGTGCGGTGTTGAGCGCCAGGTTGCGCAGCTCGATGGCACGGTCCTTCACTGCGTCGCTGACCTTGCTGGCCAGCCGGGCGCGTGTTTCCACGCCACCGATGTAGGCCGAGAACTCGCGGTCGGCGGTGCTGAGGTTGTAAAGGGCGACGCCGGCGATCAGCAGCATCAGCGCCAGCAGGCTGACGTAGCTTGCATACAGCAGGCTGCGGGTGGAAAGACGGAGGAGAGAGGGCGACATAGCGATACCTGCTGAGCCAGTGGACGATCCATTGTTCAAGTGCACATACGAGCGGCGGCCTGCTTGGCGTGGTGGGATACTGGCTTGTGATTTCCGGGCCTGGTAAACCGTGCATTCCAGGCGCTTATGCTGTGGACGGCGTTGCAGGCTCGCTCGTGCGCTGCAGCGCACGATTTCCGAGCGGCTGCTTCGCAATCGAGTCTAGAACAGGTGTCGAATCTGCGCCTTGGGAGACAGGCGCGGTGTCTGGTGCTTTTTCTAGCGCTCCGCACCCGGCGGATGGCCGAAATGCGCCCGATAGGCATGGCTGAAGTTCGCCGGGCTGTTGTAGCCCAGGCGATAGGCGATCTGCGCCACCTGCCATTTGCGCTGGCGCAGCAGCGTGCGGGCCAGCTCCATGCGCTGCTGGCGCACGTACTGCAGCATCGATTGCCCGAACACCTGGCCGAAGGCGCGGCGCAGGGTGGTTTCGCCGACGCCCAGCTGTAGCGCCAGCGCCTGGCTGCCCGGCGGCTGTTCCAGGCTGGCGTCGAGCAGGCGGCGTGCTTCGAAGGCCAGGTCGCGCTGGCCGCGTACCGGCTGCGGCGCGCTGCTCGCCCGGCCCTTGAAATGCGCTGCCAGTTCCACCAGCACCGCGAGGCTCAGGCTTTCCTGATGCAGGCGCTCCAGGGTGCCGTTATACGGCGACTGATACAGGCGCTGCAGCAAACCGCCCAAGGCCTTGCAGTGCTGCAGCTCGCTGAAGCGGATGCCGTCGTCGAGCAGGCCGAGCAGCGGTTGCAGTTCGGGGTCTTCTTCAGCCAGTTCATGCAGGTAGTCGCCGGCGATGCGCAGGCCTGCCATGCGTGCGTGGCTGCCGGCCGGCAACTGGTCGATGGCTTCCATGGTTTCGCTGACGCCGAGCATGTGCGGCATGCCGGGTGTGTAGCGGTGCAGATGCCCGTCGACGCGGTGCTCCCACCCGCCGTCGAGCACCTGGACGATGCACAGGCTGCCCGGCAGCACCTTGTGGATGCGCAGGGGCTCGGGAAACTGCAGGTCGCAATCGAAGTACTGCAGATGCGGGCGCACGGTGCGGGCACGGTAATGCCCGATGGCGCTGCCCATCACCCGCGGGGTGCTGGCGTCGAACACGCCCGCCTTGGCCAGGGCGGCCGGCTGTTCGAAGCAGAATTGCGTATCCAGGTAGGGGGTCCAGCGTTGCATCGGGGAGGGTGCATCCTTGGGGTGGCGGTTGAAACACTTTGACATCTTACTGGCATCGATCTTCGACCGTCAGTCGTTGTGATCGAGCGATTTATTGTTGTGCGCCGCGGCAGCGCGGCTAGGCACGCTGCATCACGTTGCGTTGAATGGCCGATTTCAACGGGAGTGGATGCATGAAGATTTTCGCAAGAAGTACCGCATTGCTGGCCATGCTGCTGGCGCTCGCCAGCGGTTTTGCACAGGCCGAAGAGCGCCCGGAAGTGGCACCCAAGGTGGTGGCGTTTTCCGGCGAGCAGGGCGTGAAGGTGTGGACGCTGCGCATCGGTGCTCGCAGCGAAAACCAGGCCCTGGTACAGGTCGAGGGCGTGGACCACGACTGGGACATGCGCATCCAGCGCATGGACGTGGAAAAGAATGCCGATGACACGCGCTACAGCACTCAGGTCGATGGCAAGAAATTCGTGGTGCTGCTGGTGCGCAACGGCTGGGGCGAGCTGTACCTGCCCGGTGAAGCCAAGCCGCTGATGGTCGGCTACGACAACGGCTTGTCGGAGCAGGGCAATGCCCAGGCGTTTCTGACCGACTACCTGCAGGCCAAGTAAGGCGCAGACGGCAGAGTGTTGAGCGGGCGGCTGATTGTTGTGAGTGCCAGCCGCCACGCTGCCCAGCCCGCCTGGCGGGCCGGATAATCCGCGCATCATGTCGATGCGAGGATTTTCCCGATGAACCAACCCCAGTCACCGCGCTTCTCCGATGACGGTGTCGTGTACCCGCGTGGTGCCCAGCGCGACGCCGTGATCGCCGAACTCACCCAGGTCATCGAGCGGGTGCCCGAGCAGATGGAGTTCACCAACACCAAGCGCTACTGGGTGCTCGGCCCCGTGCTGACCCTGGGTGCGCTGGGTATCCTGTGGAGCGGCTTCAGTTTCGGCAAGACCGGGCTGATCATTTGCGGTGGCTTCATGACGCTGGTGTTCATGTTGCTCACCTGGCAGCACCGCAACGCCGGCCGCGAGGTGTTCATGCGCCTGACCCGCCGCGAGCTGCATCACACCGCGCTCAGTGGCCCCGTCGACCTGACCAAGGTGGTCGACGTATTCGTCAAGGACGAAGGCTTGCTGACCCTGCAGAAACTGACCCTGAGCGACACCGCCTCGCTGCCGACCCACCGCCCGGTGTCGGTGCTGTTCGGCAACCAGGCGATGGCGCTGAAAAAGCCTCAGCCCCATGTGCGCATCCATTCCGCCGGCGTTGCCACGGGCGGCAGCAAGCTCGATATCGATGACCTGCACGCCCTGCTGACCGCCTACGTGCAGGCTGCCCTGGCCCAGCAACAGCTCGATGCCCTGAAACAGCATGGATGATGCCAGCCGCGCGGCGCTGCTGAGCGAGCTGCAGGCCCAGGCCGACGGCCCGCAGCAGCGTCACGAAATCCACGAGCGTGCTTCCGGGCAGGCGCTGTGCAGCGCCCTGGGAGCCGCGGTACTGCTGTTCGTCGGCGGCTGGCTGGTCAGCTTGCCGAGCCTCATCCACCTGCGTTCGGCGCAGTGGCTGTGCTGGGTGCCCGGCGCCCTGCTGCTCGCTGCGGGGCTGGCGCTACTGGCCTGTGCCGAGGCATTCAGCCGCCGTAATGGCCGCCGGGTGATGCTGCTGACCGCCGACGGCGTGCAGTTCGCCAACGCCCGCGAGGTTACGCCCTGGGAATGCTTCGATGCCTTCGAGATCGAGCAGCGGCACCTGAGCCTGGCGCTGGTGTTCTCGGTGATGGCCGGCCAGCGCGTGCAGGGGCTCTCGCCGCCGTGCTTCAAGTCCCTGGCTGCGCCGGATGCACGCCCGGTCGCCGCCGGCATGCGCCTGCGGCTCTGGCTGTTCAACCCGATGCTCGACGGCCGCCGTCTGGATATCGAGGCGCTGACCAGCCTGCTCTATGCGTACCTGCAGGCTGCCCAGGCGCGGCGTACCCTGGGCAAGCTGTTCCCGGAGGTTCAGCGCTTCTCGGCGGTGCGCCACAGCACCGGCCAGTAGGTCGAATCCAGGCCGAGGCAGGTGCCCAGCATGGTCGCGTGAATCGGCACGAAGCCCTTGCCGTCGTAGCGCCAGCGCTGGGTGAAGCCGCAGCCGCCCATGCCCATGGCCAGGGTGAAGCTGCTCAGCTCACCGCTGGCCGGGTCGAACTCGACGCTGCCGCTGGGTGGCAAGTCCTCGAAGACCGGTATTTCAGGGATGCTCGCCTGGCGCGCCTGCTGGGGATGATCGAACGGCGCCTGGTACAGGCTGTAATTGCAGTTGTAGGCGCCGCAGCCGGTCTTGAGGATGACCAGCGCCTCGCGGTCACTGAGTGCGAAGGCCTGGCCCTCGGGTAGTTCATCCTCATACATTTCGGGCTGCCAGTCGCTACGCATCGCCTCGCGCACCGCGTCCAGCAGGCGCTTGCTGTCGGCCTCGCTCAGCGCTTTGGGCGCTTGCCAGGTTGGTGCAAAGGGAGCGGCCGGGGCGGGCGGTACGCTGCTCGCCGGATTGTTGCCCTTGCGCAGCAGCGCCGTGGTGGTGCCCAGGCGGCCCTGCACCGAATCCATCAGCAGCAGGGCGGCGCTCATGCCGCTGAGCGAGGTCACCGCCTCGCCTCGCTCGGTCGGCAACACCAGGCGCTGGCCGTTGCGCAGCTCGGCGATCAGCGCCTGGGCGTCGGCGCCCTCGACGCTGTAAACCTCTGGCACCGAACCCTCGGTCAGCTTGCCCGGCTGCAGCTTCACCTGCAGCGGCTTGCCATCGAGCAGCGGCTGGCCGCTGGCCTTGTTGTAGCTGAACAGACCGACATGCAGCGCACCTTCGGGGCCGGCTTCACGGCTCACGCTCAGGCTCCATGTTGGCAGCTTCTGTACGTCTTCTTCGGTGGCGTTGGACAGCGCCGTGCACTGGCGCATGTTGTCACAGGCCACCAGCCAGTCCTTGAGGTTGCTGTACAGCGGCACCTGCTCGGCGGCGCTGGCGCTACCGGCAGCCAGGGCGACGAACAGGGCGAGAGAGCGACGAATCATGGGCGAACCTGTGCAGGGAAAAGTGCCATTAGGGCAGGTTTGTTGGGCGGCGCCTATGGGGTGGTCGCGGCGCACAAGGGATCGAGCCTGCTTCACAACTCTAGAACCGGCCGCGCTGTGAGTCGCGACAGCCATGATCGAGCTGGCGAGCAAGGATAGAAATAAAAATCCATATCTAATGCGATGAATTTCTATTTACAGTCGAGACTCAGTTGCATAATCTCGCGCGGATTTTGCCGATGTCATCCCGACATCGGCTCGTAACCAGCGTGAGTCCAGATCGCGGGCATGGAATGGCCGGATGCGTGGTGTCCAGGGGAGGTTATAGCGGGCACTCGCAGCTGTTCAGGGAGTAGAGCGGTGACGCACGACACGCTGTTGTCGGAGCCTTCATGTCCCATAACAAAACCGCTCTTCAATTGGAGGCCGGCGTTGCCACGCCAGGCCTCTCCATCTGCTCGCTGGCACTTGCCGTGCGTCTGGTCGCTGCTGGCGCCTTGTTCGCCGTGCCGGCTGCCTATGCTCAGGACGCTGCCCAGAGCGGTACGCTGGAACTCGATGCCACCGCGATCACCGATACCGTCACCCCAGCCGACGATGCCGTGACCGAGGGCACTCAGTCCTACACCACCCGCTCGGCACGCACGGCCACGCCGCTGAACATGTCGCTGCGTGAAACCCCGCAGTCGGTCAGCGTGGTGACCCGTCAGCGCATCGAAGATCAGGATCTGCGCACCATCAACGATGTGGTCAACAACACCGTTGGTGTGTCCATGAACCGCTACGAGACGGATCGCGGCCAGATCAACGCCCGCGGTTTCAAGCTCAATTCATTGATGATCGATGGCGTGCCGACCATCTGGGAGCAGCCGTGGAGCTCCGGCCAGATCTTCGACAGCCTGGCCATGTACGACCGCGTCGAAGTGGTGCGCGGCGCCAATGGTCTGATGACCGGTGCCGGTGATCCTTCAGCCTCGCTGAACATGGTTCGCAAGCGTGCCAGCAGCCGTGAGCTGACCGGATCGATCGAAGGCAGTGCCGGCAGCTGGGACACCTACCGCACCCTGGGCGACATTTCCATGCCACTCAACGAAGCGGGAACCGTGCGCGGCCGCCTGGTGGGCGAGGTCGAAGACGGCAACAGCTGGATCGACATGAAGGGCAATAACCGCAAGACCTTCTACGGAACCCTGGATATCGACCTCACGCCGGATACCACCTTGTGGTTCGGTCTCAGCCAGCAGGACAACAAGTCCAAATCTCCGGCCTGGGGCTCGTTGCCGGTGTGGTACTCCGATGGCAGCCGCACCAATTGGAGCCGTTCCAAGTCCATTTCGGCAGACTGGAGCAAGTGGGACACCAGCATCGATACCTACTTCGCCAACCTGGAACATACCTTCGCCAACGACTGGCGTGCCAAGGTCGGCTACAGCTACAGCGAGCGCAATGCCGACTCCTATCTGCTGTACCCCAATGGTTTTCCTAACCGCAATACAGGTGCGCTGGAAGGCTCTTTTGCCGGTTACAACGGCGGCGCCTACAAGGTCAAAACCACCCAGTACGACTACTTCGCCCAGGTCGATGGCCCGTTCCAGGCCTTTGGCCGCAGCCATGACCTGGCCTTCGGCTACAGCTACAGCAAGCAGAAATTCGATGCCGATACCCGTGGCTACATCGGCCTGGGCGCGGGCTTCGACTTCAACAGCGATTTCGGCCATTCGGTCCCCGAACCGGCCTGGGGCGGTTTGACCGACAGCGATGAAAGCAAGACCACGCAGGAAGGCGTCTATGCGGCAACCCGCCTGAATGTGGCTGATGATCTGAAGGTGATCCTTGGCGCGCGCAATACTAGTTACGAGAAGAACCAGCTGGGTTCCAAGCTGGAGGCCAAGAACGAAGTCACCCCCTATGCAGGCGTGGTCTATGACCTGACCGAAAACCTTTCCGCTTACGCGAGTTACACGGAAATTTTCCTGCCCCAATCAGAGCGTGATCTGAACCGCAAGCAGCTCGAGCCCATCGTCGGCGAAAGCTATGAAACCGGTCTGAAAGCCGAGTTTCTCGACGGTCGCCTGAATGCCTCCGCCGCCATCTTCAAGATCAAGCAGGACAACTTGGCGCAAAGCACAGGTAGTTACATCTCAGGGGTAACGCCTCAGGAGTTCGGCTATGAAGGCACCGACGTCACCAGCGAAGGTTTCGAGCTGGAAGTATCTGGCGAGCTGAGCGAAGGCTGGAATGCGTCGGCGGGTTATACCCAGTTCAAGGTGCGCGACGCCGATGGCCACGCGGCCAACACGCTCTACCCCACCAAGCTGCTGCGTACCTTCACCACCTACCGGCTGCCGGGTGCGTTCAATAAGCTGACCGTCGGTGGCGGGGTGAACTGGCAGGATTCGACCTATACCTATGCCGCCAACCCACAGGGGCGCAGCGAGAAAATCAGCCAGGATGCCTACGCCCTGGTCAACCTGATGGCGCGCTACGACATCACCGACAACCTGTCGGCGCAGCTCAACGCCAACAACGTGACCAACGAGAAGTACTTCGACATGTTCCAGGCGTTCGGCGGCATCACCTATGGCGCACCGCGCAGCCTGACCGCTTCGGCGAAATACCGCTTCTGAACCTGCCATCGCTGCGCGGCCCAGAGGCCGCGCAGCTTGTCAGTGCCATTTCATCATCTCTGGAACGAGCGCGAACCGTCGGCGGTGTGATCGGGTAGCAAGCGTGGCGGCGATCGTAGCGGCTATGCTTAGGGGGTTCTCTGCCATCCCGGCACCGCCCGACTCCAGGCCACGCCTTTGAAGCTTTCGCGTCTGATCCTTGCGCTGCTCTGCCTGCTGCTTGGCGCCTTCGCCCGGGCCGAGCCCTATCGGATCGTCACCGAGGAATGGGCGCCCTACAACTATCAGCAGGGCGACCAGCTCACCGGTATGGCCACGGATATCGTGC
>Ga0209370_1003400_pt1 | contig 10204 bp, 5 predicted proteins | sample AgamicAtPrz_FD_187164 | JGI IMG/M metagenome (GOLD analysis project Ga0209370, IMG submission 187164) | Agave microbial communities from Guanajuato, Mexico - At.P.rz (SPAdes) (version 2) | ecosystem: Host-associated > Plants > Phyllosphere > Phylloplane/Leaf | place: Guanajuato, Mexico... | reverse complement strand
GGTCAGGGCCATCCCTTCCGGGGCCGACATCAGCAGCGCCTCATTAAGCGGTTTCAGCCGCTGCTCAAACATCTCTGTCTGGCTGTCAACATCCGCCTTCAGCGCCTGCGCCTGTTCCGCCGCGATTTCCAGCTGCTGCAGTTGCTGGTTAAGCCGGTCGATTTCCTTCAGGGCAGCGCTCATATCCAGCAACTCACCCTGCGCCTTCACCTGCGCATCCGCAGCGACAAACAGCCCTTTACCGGCACGTATCGTTCCCCGTTCATCGGTGCGCAGCTCTGTGCCTTCACCGCGCAGTTGCCCCTTGCCGTCCACCAGGTGCCCGGTATTGAGCTGTGTTTTCCCGTACTCCGTGGCGAGCTTAATGTGCTCCTCTCCCCGTTTATCCTCCATCCGCAGCTTGTTGTTCGCCGGGGTGCGCAGCACGTTGCGGGTGTGGTTGTCCCGGTTCACGGGGTCCGGGTGCTCCGAGTCGTGCAGCGTATACGCGATGTACGGCAGGTCAATATCACCGTTGCTGTACGCAATCGCCACTTCGGTGCCGTCGGTGAGCGGCGTGTGCCAGCCCAGCGTGTCTCCGGCATAAGGCTTCGCCATCCGCAGCCACAGGTAGCCGTAACCGGGTTCCGTCCCCTCCCGGTCGAAGTCCGGCTTCACCCGATAGCGCCCCTGCTCATCCAGGTGTGCGTAGATATCGTTCTTCTCCCGGCTCTCAATCCGGGCCGGAAGCGTGCCGTGAATTTCCGGACGCGGGATTTCCGCCGGGCGGAAACAGTACCGTTCGGTGTAAGGCTGGCCCCAGACCGACACGTGCAGACGGGAATCACGCGCTCCCCGGAAGGTCACCAGGGTGAGGATAACGCCTTCTTTCAGGGCTGCAATGACATCACCCTGCGGCTCCAGCACCTGGCCGGGCGCGAGGTGTGCAGCATTGCTGAACAGGTGAATACGGGCCGACCTGTTGAGCTCCCGCTCGTGGTGAAGCCGGGCGTAGAACGCGCCGGATTCGGTTTCCGGCTCCGGGCTGGCGTCATCGCCCGCGTCACGGTAAGGTGCCGCATAGCGGTAATGCTCCCCGGTAGTGACCGCATCATTACGCACGCTGATCGTCGCATCCATCGGCGTGGTGGCAGTCCGGTAGTTGTAATCACGCGTGGTGACGGTCCCGGTGGCAATGTTGTGCCAGGTCCGCACATCCCAGACTGATTCTGCTGCGCCGTCGAACAACCCCGATGGCTCGCTGTAGGGTAACTGCACATCAAACTGATAGTTCAGCTGGCTGTCGGCAAAAATGTACGTATCCAGACCGCGCACGTCGTCCATCATCGTGCGCCAGTAAATTCCCACTTCAGACAGAATGCGCCGGATAAACTCAAGGTCCGTTTCCCGCCACTGGGTGATAATTTCACGCGGCGGGTAGATGCGCTCCAGGCGGAAGTCAAAATCAGGTCCTTCCAGCCCGTGCTTGCGCAGCACCTGCTCCACCACTTCCGGAACGGACTGGTTCTGATATACCGCGCACTGTCGGGTGTATCCCAGGAGCGCCAGGCGGGAACTGAGCGTGAGCCGGTAACGGGACTGGTCTTTTGATGTGGATAGCCATTCCAGGCGGGTCACCATGCCGTGGACACGTTTGCCGCTACGCATCCGGAAGGTGGCATATTTCATCAGCACCTGTTCCGGGGGGATGTTCGCCTGAAGCGTTGTGAACTCAATGTCCCACCGGAAGGGCTCGCTCAGTGCTTCCCTGCCGTAAAAGCGCAGAACATCCGGCTTCACTGAACTGCCATTGATATCCAGAAAATATCGGGTCTGTCCGTCAAAAAGCGCTAACCAGTTATCCATCACGTCACTCCTTCACCGGCACGAGGCTGAGCCAGCCATCACCCAGTTCGATCGTACGGGGTTTGTCCGGGTCGAGGTCGTCACGGGTCAGCACCAGGCGCCAGCGGTTGTCCTTCTGATCCGGGCGGTAAAACAGTCCAACCACCGCCACGAACTGCGCGTCTTCATCCATAGGCACATTGAGCGTCACGCTGCCTTTGGGCATCACCAGCAGCTCTTTTGATGCCAGAACGTCGTCCTTAAGGACCGTATCGGCCTTGCGCAGCAGCGTCTGGTAATCGGCGGCATCAACCGCTTTACGATCCCTGAGCTGATAGACTCTCACCATCGTCGCCAGTGGTGTCTGTGCGCCATCAGAGTTAATGGCCGTACGCGGGGTAAAATCCAGATGCAGCGTTTTTATTTTCTTGTAGAAGATGGATTTCGTGATGCTGACCGTACCGTCCGTGACGGTCTGCTTCAGACCGCAGCCTGCGAGCAGGATACAGGCAATAAGCGTCAGCGCCCACCGGCGGGTTACTGTTGCCATTCAAAAGTTCCTTTATTGAGAGTGGGAGTACGTGATTAGTTGAAGCGGTAATGCCCGTCTTCAGTGGGTGGTAACGCAGAACATTGCAACCCTTCATAGCAGCCCAGACTGACGGTCAGACTTTCCCGGTTATTGCTGAGTTTGCCTGCTTTCAGACCCAGCAAACCGGTACGCCCCAGTTGGATACGTCTGCCTTTGCCAAGGCGAGGCTCAGGCAGCAATCGTACGGGTACGGTGAGACGCAGTCGGGCGTCACTGCGGTAGCCGAGATAAACGCGTAACAGAACCAGCAAATCGGTATGGAGCAAACCACCAGGTAACCAGCCTTCCGCCTCGACCGGATCCTCCGTCTCCAGCGTCACCAGTATCCGGTTGCAGGCTTCCTTTGCCGTTTTACCCAGCGTGGCCCGCTGCGAAAGACGGATCCGGTTTCCGGCCCCAAGCCCACTGCGATTATCTATATGGACCTTAACCGGATCAGGTTCGGTGATAATGGCCCGTGTATTCGGTGCCAGCAGGCTCACCAGGGCCCGGATGCCTTCGGCATTACGCGTGGGTAATCGCATGGTTCCCAGCAGGGCCAGGAAACGGGAAACCGGCGTTGCCACCTGTTCCGCCGTGCCTGGTATACCGAGCCCCACCAGCCCCAGAAGACACTGTGATGTGGCATCGCGACCACCTGCTTCGAAGGTCGCCGGATAGGCGTATTTTCGCCAGATCCGGTAATACTGCGTGGTGATGCGGTGGCTGAAAATATCCAGAAACGAGGTGACCGCCTCATGTCCTTCGCGGCGTTGCGCAATGTCGTCCAGGTAGAACGTTGGCAATGGCGAATCCACGCCATACATGCCGAGGAATGTGGTGCGAACAGTTGGCGGCAATTCCGGATGGTCTTCATCGGCTTCAACCGCTTTAAGGGTACTGACCGGAAAACCCATACCAGGCCAAGGCCTGAAGCGCACCGGATCGTTGCCCGGATGGCTGGTGGTGCCCAGTTTCGGCGCGTCCGGATTTTCCTGCTCCAGCAGTTGGCAGAAACGATAGAAATTGGCCTGCCAGATATTTTTGTTAAGGGCTAACGTCAGCCCGGTACGTGCTGGCTGTGATTCTCGCGCCATCTTAGTCGTTTCCCGGTCGGTTGCAGTACCAGCGTGAGCTGGTTAAAGATGTGAATATCGGCATAGAGCGCGAAGAACCGGTGCAGCATCTCGCCGAAGAGGTTCACATCCCCCTCACCTGCAAAATTGTTCATATTCAGCGTGACCTCTATATCCACGCCCCGGAGCATAAAGCCCTTCTCAAAACGTCGGATCAAGGTGTGCTTTACGGCGACGATAGCTTCAAGCCGACGTCGGTTCATTTCATCGTCGGTCCAGTCATACAGCGCCAGTGTCCCTCGCAGGACCTCCGGATTGTCCATCATGCTGAGGAAGTTTGATCCGAGGTGACTCATCACTCGCCAGTGAAAGCGGTCGTTTGCCGGGGGATATAGCGGCATTGTCGGTGCTGTGACGTTCAGGACTCTGACGGGCACTTTGCCGATTTTGACCACCCTGTCCAAGAGGGTACTTTCCAGCGCTTTGCGTGGAAGCTGGCCGTTGGTGCCGGTGATTCGCATCGAGAGGGACTCAGGTTTATCGGACAGCTGCTCCAGCTCGAACGAGCGCCCACCAAGAATTAACCAGGTGTCATACAGGCCAGAAGTACCGCGTTTTACGCGGGTATGGAAATAACGTTCAGGGGCATCGTGGCGCATCATACCGCCCCGGTGCCGGAAGCTGGTGAAGGGCACATAGGGGTGTTTGCCATTCTTCACTGCGCCATGGATGTTATCGACGCTGTAAATTTCGGTGTGACCATCCTGAAGGCGCAGCGGCCTGAGCAGGTATTCATTATCCAGCGGGCTAAGGGTCAGCGGGTCGGCTTCCAGGGTAAAGAGATTGATGACCGGCGCACAGTGCAGGCGGAAGTTTTCCGTTTCAAAAGGCAGATCGGATGACCAGGCTTCACTGAGCACGATGTCGATTTCAAACCAGGAGCTGGCTTCAGTGAGTCCGATGGTATCGAGACCGCACAGCTCAACAAACATAAATTTCGGACGGAAGCTGAAATATTCCAGCAGCAGCTGGTAACCGCTGAAGGCTGTATCTGCTTTCTTCCACAGACCATCATTGTCGTCAAAGCCCATGGGTTTGCACCAGCCATCAAACTGATGACGTTCAGTATGCGTCCCGGCATGACGCGCATACATGGCGTGTACACGACGGGTCATTGCCAGATGCAGCGCTGAGCTTATTGGACTCTCTGCGTTAAGAAAAATGGCGACTTTGTCGATCCCGGCTTTGCTCCAGTCCACTTTTTCAGGGCATTCGAAGCGAAGACGCATAGCAGAGCGGCCATCGGTTTCAGTATGGAGGCGAGCATCGGCAAGGTGCAGCGGTTGTAGCGGCACATCGCGGGTCGTCCGGTACTGACAGGCGGTTTTATGCGGCCCGACAGGACGTGACAGCACGGAAAAACCTTCCGCCAGCATTTCGGCCTGACGCAGACTACGCCAGTCAGGCGAGAACTCGACGATGGCCAGCGACGGGATAGTCCGCATATAGTGCGGCCACAGCAGGCTCACCAGCCCTTCGGTGAGTTCCGGCAGATCATCATCCAGCTTTTCACGCAGACGGCCCATCAGGAAAGCAAAACCTTCGAACAGACGTTCCACATAAGGATCGCGAGCACCAGGTTTATCCAGATTAAGCATCGCAGCCCGGTCCGGATGAGCCCGGGCAAACTCTTTACCGGCTTCACGCAGGTAGCGCATCTCTGCTTCGTAATAGCGCAGGGTTAAATCATCCATGCACGACATTCCCGAAAATTGTTAAGGAGAAAATTAGCCACAGAGCACCATGGCACGGGCCGGGTCGATGGCAATAAGTCCGGCAAGTAAGGACTCCATCTCAGGCATCAGACGGGCTTTATCAGATTCGCTGCGACCGGCTTTCATACGTAGCAGCTTCAGGCGACGGGCACGGACTTCAAACAACAGACCAGGTTCCCAGTCTCCCAGCGTCAACTGTGGTGCACAGGTGGTCAGTTCGCCAAGCAGATGAAGTGCCATTTCGTTTCGGCCATACTGCTCTGCCACTCGGGCCATCAGCAGGCGTATCAGCCAGCGATGGCGTAGTGTGTCCATCCCCGGTCGGGACTGGAGCCAGGCAAGCGCCGCTTCGGGCCCTTCCGTATCTCCCTTTTCCATGGCTTCGGACTCAAGGAGCAACACATCATCAGCCTGACCATTAACGACAGTAATAGCGAGTTCATCACCGTACATCAGGCCTTCTTCATTCACTTTTTCAGCGATCCAGGCAGTGGTGACTTCGTCGGCAAAGGGGGTGCCGTCATTCCATGCCAGGCCTTCAAGACCCGGGAGGCGTTTAAGCAGCAGCCGCAGATCGAAAAGAACAGAGTCTGACCAGGTATCCCAGGGCTGACCGGCATGGCTGAGCCCCTGCCAGAGGTACCACTGAAGATCGAGCCAGAAATGGTTGACCCCCTCGCAATACATCTGGCTGGCCTGCTCAACCAGTTCGGTCCAGTTTTTTTGTAGGTAGAGCCGCTTAAGTTGAACGCGATACTCGGGTTTCGGCGGTACCAGGCGGGTGCGACCGCTACTGTCGAGTGGGGGGATCTGATCGACCGTATCCCACCGCACGGTCTTTATCAGCCGGTGAGATGCAAGCCAGCCCTGCGGTTGTTCGCTCAGCCAGCAGGAAAGCAACTTTGCCTGGTCGAGTAAATCGCGGCCCGATTTCACTGCTAACAGTTGAGGTGAATCCGAATAGGAAGGTTCACGCCTTTGCTCCTGGGCGCTGCTGTTTTGGGGGACCAGTGCTTCCATGCCACCTGAGCGTGCCAGGCGGTTTTCAAGAGCGGTACAAAGCCCTGCAAAAGACGGTTTTTCAGCCTCCGTCCACTCTGCCACGGCGGTTTCAAGCAAGTTTATGGCGCCAGCCGTCAGACCGGCATCATTGCTGTCTACCTCAGGCCATAACAGCAGTGCATCAATAACTTTTGCACTGTTCAGCCACTCCAGCGCAGCTTTACGGGCGGCGGGACGCTGGGGATGACATGCCTGCCCGTAGCGGGTCAGCATCGCAACAAGAAGAAGTAAGCCTTCGGACAACCCTTTTTCACCGTCGCGGCAGAGTCGAGCCTGCACATACCAGGTCACCACTCGAATGTCTTTGGCATATTCGCAAAGACACTTTTGGGCCAGCTCGCACAACAGCGCTGAATCGGTACCCGAAATCTTATTGATCTCTTCACGCATCACCTGAAAATCATCATCGTATGCGGGATCGTCCCCAGTTTCAGACCCGGAGGTGAACGGGTACAGCCAGTTATCCCAGAGCGACAGGGCATCATTTGCCCGAGAGATGAGACGCAGCCTTTCTTCCTGGCTGGTGGCGCAGGCGGTTAACAGATCTTCCGGTGAACTCATTCTTTTTCCCGTTTGTTAGTCTCTTTAATAAACTTCACGACCGCTTCCAGAGAATCGTCGTCATTACCCTTGACGATTTGCGGTGGCTACCATTTCAGCAGCAAACTGTCCTCCTCCTCCTCCTCCTGACTGATGGCCGTGGAGACAGGACCGGTTAACGCGAGATACTCCATCCCCATCGGAATGTGCTCCCGGGAAAGCGGATCCTGAGCAAGCGTCAGGACGAGCAGCGCATTCGTCTGGTTATCATGATCTGCAAGGTTGAAAAATGCGCCAACCAGCGAACCCAGGCCTTCAGCAAAGGCTGCGTCAGACGGATGATCGAGCCAGAATATCCAGAATGGCTGGCAGCGATGTACTTCTACTGACAGTGCGTCGGTCTGGCTGGTTTCTCCCAGGATCCGACAGAGAAGCTCACCGCAGTGGAGGAGTGTTTTACAGGTTCGCCAGGCCGCGAGCTTCATATAAACGATATGCGGTGGGAAACGTTTCATGAGCACGGGGCTAAGAAACCCTTCCTTTGGTGCCGGATGATGCTTCAGTCACTGAGCCATGCCCGACACTATCGAAAGGTCATAAACTGCCAGGGGTGAGTATTAATTTTCCCGTCCATCGTTACTGGCGCTCTTCTGCGTCAGCTGCAACGCTGAAGATAGTGTCGGGCAGCGTGAATCCCTGTAGCTTCAGTAAGGCAAGCGGGCCGTTGCCGAGCTCGCTGCGCATGACAAACTTCAGCAGGTTGCCGTCGGCGGTGATCCACACCAGTTGCGTCCGGCTGGCATCCAGAGGGGTGATGAGGGCCTTATCCAACAGGCGAATGAAACCCCAGTTGCCCTGGTTATTTGCGTAGAGTTGCATACCGCTGTTTACACTCCGCCAGCTGAGTGACACACCTGGATAGTAAGTATTCCCCGGCCAGATGAAGCTCTGCCAGCTTTCCATCTGGTTGAAGTAATCCAGGTTTTGTTCATCAAGGGTAAGCTGCACTCTGGCGACATCCCGTGAAGGACGCGCCATCAGTTCGAAGTGAACACCCGCATCGCCCTGTGAGAACACGATATCTGACAGTTCCGCCAGCTGATTAATCGCCCGGAGAAAATCCGGACTGACAACCATCCCCTGACTTGCGGAAGGATCAACGATCCAGCGATTCCCTTCCTGGTGGAGGATCCCGCCGAGATTCGTTTTCAGAAAGGTAGTGATTCGACCCGAGTCGCTACGCAGGAACTGAGCCAGTAGCGGCAGGGAAGCATCGCTGCCGGTGGCTTTAAACGGGTACCGTCCCGCAAAGGCCTTATTCCACTGATCGACAATGGTTGTCTGCCAGCGGGCATTGAGACTTCCCGCCGCCGGGGCAAGTACCTGCCGCCAGGCCAGATCCAGCGGTTGCACAAATAACGACTGGCCAAATCCGTTCCACTCCTGCCCCAGGCTTGCCGCAACCAGACTGCCATAATCGCGGGTATCGGTCAGATCGATGGCTTTGCCCTGGAACACGGTCTGGGCCAGCATCTGCGACATAGCCTGCGGATCCGGGGCGCTGGTGACCTGCTGAAGCTTCAGCCGCACCTGGGTTACGCGAGCCAGCCAGGACTGGAAACTGAGGTTACCGTTGGCACCGGTGCCCTCTTTACCTTCCATCAGCCCCATCAGCGGGCCAAACACGCCATCGAGCGGACCTTTAGGGCCCTGTGCCTGTTCAATAAACTGTCTGGCATTTTTTTTCTGACCGATCAGCTTTTTCGCCGAGTCCACTATCGAATCAGCCAGTGCCTCACCCTTTTGCCCTGTTTTTCCCTGCCAGGCGAGCGTGTTCATCAGTGCCACCAGCGGTGACTGGCGGACATCGCCGATCAGACTGAGCTGGGCAATCGCTTCGGAAAGTGACGTGGCTTCCTGCCACTGAATGCTGTTGACCATGTTCAGCCAGGCGTTACCAAAATCGGTAAAATAGCGTTCTGTCAGACGGGCTTTCAGCGCCTCCGGGGAAATATCGCTCCCTGTCTGGTGCGTCTTATCCGTCAGTACCCAGTCAATTTCATCGCGGCGTGTCTTGACGAGCTCGTTAATCGCATCCTGAACCTGCTCTTCCCAGGCCTGACGCGTAAACATACCCGGGACGACTTCGTCAGTGCTGAATACCGTTGAGGCATCGGTGTCGCCGGTCATATCGGCAAGCGTTAAATCAGGCCAGTTGCTGGCCACGCGCTTAAGCATGTCCTGATATAACCCGGACTCAGCGTTCCGCTGGCCAATCTGCTTGAGCAGGATCTGACGGACCGTGCTGATTAATTCAGCGTCAGGCTTAATTTTCCATTCCGGATGCGCCGGGAGGTTCTGCGCATAGAAGCCCAGCAGTTTCGGTGCCAGGTCCTGCCATGTGCCATCCGGCACATTCTGACGCTTCGGCCAGGCGACCAGTACGTTTTTTGCCAGCCAGCCTGCGTCCGCTTTATCCGGACGGGCCAGCATCAGATAACTTTTCAGCATGTCATAGGTGTGCTGTGTGCCCTGCGTACGGGCATCACTGGCAGGAGGAAGTTGAACAAAGGCATTCAGCTGCTGCCTGAGACTCTCTGCGGTGGCATCCCTCATCAGCTGCGCGTTATTTTTCGCATACAGGGGCCAGAGTGCGGCCAGCGTATCGCTGTCCTGATTAAGACCAAAACGGGTGTACCATGGAGCGCCGGTCGCCTCTCGATGTTGCAGACGGGCAATAGCTTGCTGGAGTACGAGCTGGTTGTGCAGGCGTTCAGCAAGTGGTTTTGCGGTATCCGCTGCCTGCCTCGCCGTTTCCTGTGCCTCATAAATCTGGGTACGGTTAACGATCAGGGACAGCAATGTACCGGTCCCCCACAGGACAATAAGGGAAAGCAGAATTAACCTCATCATCTTCTGCCAGTCGAAGCCCAGCTTCCTGCCGCTGATGGCATCACAGTCATCAATGACGGCTTTCCATGTCGGTGTGTCGAGGCGCGTGTTCGGTACCGTTCCGGCAATGGCCAGTTCAGGGCTGAACATGACACCGCGTAAACGCCAGGCCGCTGCTCCCTGCATCAACCCACTTAGCAAAACAGTCAGACTGGCTTTCAGTTCGTGTTGCAGACGGGAAGATAACTGGAGCAGGCCGTTATGAGCCGGATTATTCAGTATCTGTGCCATACCGACTTTTTGCAGGCGCTGAGACAGCGTAGCCAATGCCTTATCCGCCTCTTTTACAGTGCCTTCCGGTCCGAATATCACCCCTGTCGCAGCCGTGTCCGCGTCCTGCTGAGCACCTTTGGCTTTATCAGTCAGCCACAGCCATACAGGCGCCTGCCAGCCCAGCTGATGAT
>Ga0209370_1003396_pt1 | contig 10213 bp, 6 predicted proteins | sample AgamicAtPrz_FD_187164 | JGI IMG/M metagenome (GOLD analysis project Ga0209370, IMG submission 187164) | Agave microbial communities from Guanajuato, Mexico - At.P.rz (SPAdes) (version 2) | ecosystem: Host-associated > Plants > Phyllosphere > Phylloplane/Leaf | place: Guanajuato, Mexico... | reverse complement strand
GCAGTCGAAGCAGGAACGCCTGCTCGCGCAGCACGCCTGACCTCCGTTTTCACCAGGAATCGCATTCATGACTTCGCTCCTTCATCCGCCCGTGTTCCGCGTCGCCAGCCACCACGCGAACCGCGTGCTGCTTGCGTCCGACACGGGCGCCACCGTCGAAATCTTCGTGCTCGAGAGCGACATCGTGCGAGTGCGCGTGCTGCCCGACGCGACGGCGCGCAACCCGCGCACGTGGACGATCGCGCCCGGTCTCGACGACGTGCCGCTCGACGGGCGCGACCGACTCGACCTGAGCGGCTTCGCGCTGCCCCACTACGACTTCGTCGAAGACGACGACGCCGTGCGCATCGAAACCGCGCAGATCCGGCTCGCGATGCGCCGGCAAGGCGGCCATTGCACGTGGTCGATGCGCGGCGCGGACGGCACATGGCGCGTCGCGCTCGCCGACCGCACGACGCAGGCTTACAACTTCGGCTGGTGGGACGATCGCGCGTATCACTACGTCGCCCGCGAGGGTGGCGACAAGGTGTTCGGCCTCGGCGAACGCGCGGGCGAACTCGACCGCACGGGCGCACGCTTCGAGATGCGCAACATCGACGCGATGGGCTACAGCGCGAAGCACACCGACCCGCTGTACAAGCACATCCCGTTCTACATCACGTGGTCGCCCGATGCGTGCCAGGGGTTCGGGCTGTTCTACGACACGCTGTCCGACTGCTCGTTCGACATGGGCCGCGAGCTCGACAACTACCACGGGCCCTATCGCTATTTCGTCGCCGAGCACGGCGATCTCGACTACTACTTCATCGCGTCGCCCGATACGCCGCTCGCGGCCGCGCGGCGCTTCACGTGGCTGACCGGGCGCCCGGCGCGCACGCCGAAATGGGGGCTCGGCTATTCGGGCTCGACGATGAGCTACACCGATGCGCCGGACGCGCAGCAGCAGATGAACCAGTTCGTCGAGCAGTGCGACGCGCACGACATCCTGTGCGATTCGTTTCACCTGTCGTCGGGCTATACGTCGATCGGCGCGAAGCGCTACGTGTTCAACTGGAACCGCGACAAGTTTCACGACGCGAAGGGTTTCGTGCAGCACTACCGAGACCACGGCATCCGCCTGTGCGCGAACATCAAGCCGTGCCTGCTGCGCGACCATCCGGCCTTCGACGACGCCGCGCGGCGCGGGCTGCTGATCCGCTCGGCCTCCGGCGAGCCCGCATGGGTGCAGTTCTGGGACGAAGTCGGCGCGTACATCGACTTCACGCAGCCGGACGCGTACCGCTGGTGGCAGGCGCAGGTCACGTCGGCGCTGCTGGAATACGGGATCGAGTCGACCTGGAACGACAACAACGAATACGAGATCTGGTCGCCCGACGCGATCGCGCACGGCTTCGGCCAGCCATTCCCGGCGCGCGAGGCGAAGGTGCTGCAGACGATGCTGATGATGCGTGCGTCGCGTGACGCGCAGCGCGCGCATGCGCCGGCGCGGCGGCCGTTCCTCGTGTCGCGCTCCGGCGGCGCCGGCATGCAGCGCTACGTGCAGACGTGGTCGGGCGACAACTATACGTCGTGGGAAACGCTGCGCTACAACCTGAAGATGGGCCTCGGGCTCGCGCTGTCGGGCGTGTCGAACATCGGCCACGACATCGGCGGCTTCTCCGGCCCCGCGCCGTCGCCCGAACTGCTGCTGCGCTGGGTGCAGTTCGGCATCTTCATGCCGCGCTTCAGCATTCACTCGTGGAACGACGACGGCACCGTCAACGAACCGTGGATGTACCCGGAAATCACCGCGCAGATCGCATCGCTGATCAAGCAGCGCTACCGGCTGCTGCCGTACCTCTATCACCTGCTGTGGCTGTCGACGACGCGCTACGAGCCCGTGCTGCGGCCGACCCTCGCCGATTTCCCCGGCGATGCGCGCTGCTACGACGCCTGCGACGACATGATGCTCGGCGACGCGCTGCTGGTCGCGCCGGTCGTCGATGCCGGCCGGACCGAGCGCACGGTGTACCTGCCGTCGGGCGCACGCTGGACGTGCTGCGCGAGCGCGCGGTCGTTCGACGGCGGCGCGAGCGTGACGCTGCCCGCGCCGCTCGACACGCCCGTGATGCTGCTGCGCGAAGGCCGCGTGCTGCCGCTGAACGTCGCCGACCAGCATTTCGGTGCGCGCGCCGACACGCGCGGCTTCCTCGTCGCACCGCGCATCGAGGACGGCGTCGCGTACGGCGAATGCGTGGAGGACGACGGCGAAACGGAAGCATGGCGCGACGGCGAATACGGACTGTGGCGCATCGAGACCGGCCGCGAGGCGTCGGGCGTGCTCGGCGTGTCGGTCCGTTGGGACGGCCGCCCGGCGCGCCCGGCCGACCGCGTCGAGATCCTGCTGCCCGCGTCGCTGCAAGGCCCGGTTGCCGTGCGCGGTGCGCGTGTCGAGCAGGATGCGCGGGACGGTGCATGGCGCCGCCTCGTCGTCGCGTTCGACCACTGAACCACTGAAGCCGAAGCCGACCCGATCAGGCGGGCCGTTCGCGCGGCCCGCCGCCTGCCACAGAGGAGGCATTCAACCTCCCGCCCCCTCGAAAAGATGAAGAGACCCGGAGATCGACAATGAAAGCACCCGTCAACCGTTACGCAATCCTGATCTTATCGGCCGCGTCGCTCGGCACGACCGCGGCCCATGCGCAGAGCAGCGTCACGCTGTACGGCGTCGTCGACGATTCGATCGCGTACGTGAACAACCAGCAGGGGCACTCGAACATCTACCTGCGCGACGGCAACCTGTATGCGTCGAAGTTCGGGCTGCGCGGCGACGAGGATCTCGGTGGCGGCACGCACGCGATCTTCGACCTGCAGGCCGGCTTCAACCTGAATACGGGTGCGCAGGCCGCCGCCGGCACGATGTTCAATCGCCAGGCGTTCGTCGGCCTGCGCAACGTTCGCTATGGCACGGTGACGGCCGGCCGCCAGTACACGCCCTACTTTCTGTTCGTCGGCCCGTACGCGTCGAGCAGCTGGCTGACGGGCGCGACCGGCGCGCATCCGGGCGATATCGACGGCCTCGACACGACGATCCGCGTGAACAATTCGGTAACCTACACGTCGCCGACCTTCGCCGGCCTGACCGCGAGCGCGATGTACGCATTCGGCGGCATTGCCGGCGCGACCGGCAAGGGCAACACCTTCAGCGCCGCGCTGCGCTACGCGAACGGGCCGATCGGGATCGCGGCCGGCTACCTGCGGATCAACAGCTCGGGCTCGTCCGCGGGCTTCCTGAGCCCGGCCACCGCATCGTCGGGCAGCTTCGCGGTCTCCGTGCTGAACCAGGGTTATCTGACCGCGAAGGCCGTCGAGCAGGTCGCGGCGGCCGGCAACTACACGCTCGGCGACCTGACGATGGGGCTCAACTATTCGAACGTGAAGTACCTGCCCGGCAACGGCTCGGCCTTCACCGACACGGCCGTGTTCAACACCTACGGCGCGCTTGCCGCGTACCGCTTCACGCCGACGTTCTCGGTGGCCGGCGCCTTCGCGTACACGCTTGCATCGAAGGCGAACGGCGTCGCGAACGCGGCCCGCTATCAGCAGTACTCGCTGAAGGAGTCGTACAGCCTGTCGAAACGCACGACGCTCTATGCGCTGCAGGCGTACACGCATTCGAGCGGGCGGACGCTCGGCGCGCAAGGCGCCGGCCACATCGTCGATGCGGCGCCGATCGTCGGCGATTCGCAGCAGCTCACGCCGTCGACGACGCACGGCCAGTTCGTCGGCATGGCCGGGATCGCCGTCACGTTCTGAACCCGCCCGACGGCGCTTTCCGCGCGCCGTCTGCGGCCCGGACGCCGCGCATGCCGTGCGCGCCGTCCGGGCGCCCGATACGCGTTCGCCATCGCGTTTCCCCGCCTTGCCGGCCCGCCGCGCGCACCGAGCGGGTTTTCTCGAGCGCCCCGATACCTTACAATCTGTCAGGTTCATTCCTGCTGCATGCCCCTTCTTGCAGTCCTGACACCGCGGTACACTCGGCGCACGCCGTATCAGGGTCCGACGCGCGCGACGTGCGCGCCGGGCGGCGTCGCGCCTCGTTGCGCCCACAACTGGATGCCCGCCATGCCGGATTCCCGTCCCTCGCCCCGCACGACATTCAAGCCGCAGGTCGTCCTGCCCGCGCTCGCCGTGATCGGCGCGCTACTCGTCGTGTGCGCGCTGCGCCCGAGCGAAGCCGGCGCGCTGTTCCTCGCCGGCCAGCAATGGGTCATCGTCCGTTTCGACTGGTTCTACGTGCTCGCCGTCACCGGCTTCCTCGTATTTCTCGTACTCATCGCCGCCAGCGACTTCGGCAAGATCCGGCTCGGCCCCGACGATGCCGAACCCGAATTCAGCTTCGTGTCGTGGACGGCCATGCTGTTCGCGGCCGGCATGGGCATCGGCCTGATGTACTTCGGCGTCGGCGAGCCGATGCAGCACTTCCTGAAGCCGCCGACGGTCGGCCCCGGCACGCCCGACGCCGCGCGCGAGGCGATGCTGATGACCTTCTTCCACTGGGGCTTCCATGCGTGGGCCATCTACGGGCTGATGGGGCTCGTGCTCGCGTACTTCGGCTTCCGCTACAACCTGCCGCTGACGCTGCGCTCCGGGCTGTATCCGGTGCTGCGCGAGCGCATCAACGGCTGGATCGGTCACACGGTCGATGCGTTCGCGCTGGTCGGCACGGTCGCCGGCATCGCGACGACGCTCGGCTACGGCGTGATGCAGATCAGCGCGGGCCTGCATACGGTCGCCGGCTGGGACACGGGCGGCAATACATTTCGCATCGGGCTCGTCGCGCTCGTCGTGATCCTCGCGGGGCTGTCGGCCGCGAGCGGCCTCGACAAGGGCGTGCGGCGGCTGTCCGAGCTGAACCTGCTGCTCGCGTTCCTGCTGCTCGCGTTCGTGGCCATCGTGGGCCCGACGGCGTTCCTGCTGCGCGCGCTCGCCGACAACATCGGCCAGTACCTGTCGAGCCTCGTCGACCTGTCGTTCCGCACCTATGCGTACGCGCCGCCGCGCGAGGAAGGCTGGTTCGGCGGCTGGACGATCCTCTACTGGGCGTGGTGGGTGTCGTGGTCGCCGTTCGTCGGCATGTTCATCGCACGCATCTCGCGCGGCCGCACGATCCGCCAGTTCGTGATCGGCGTGCTGCTCGTGCCGACCGCGTTCAACCTCGTCTGGATGACGGTGTTCGGCAACAGCGCGATCTGGCTCGATACGCACGGCGCGGCCGGCGCGCTCGCGCAGACGGCGACCAGCGTCGATGCGCTGCTGTTCCGCTTCTTCGATTTCCTGCCGTTGCCGCAACTGCTGTCGATCGTCGCGATCGTGCTGATCGCCGTGTTCTTCGTCACGTCCGCGGATTCGGGGGCGTTCGTGATCGACCAGATCGCGACGCGCGGCAGCGCGCATTCGCCGGTCTGGCAGCGGCTGTTCTGGGCCGCGCTGCTCGGCGTGACGGCCGCGGTGCTGCTCGTCGCGGGCGGGCTCGGCGCGCTGCAGGCGATGACGCTGATCGCCGCGCTGCCGGTCGCCATCATCATGCTCGCACTCTGCTACGGGCTGTGGCGCGGGCTCGCGGCCGACCGCGCGCACTATTCGCAGGACGTTGCGCCTGCCACGAGTTTCTGGACCGGCCAGCACTGGCGCCATCGCCTGACGCACATCCTGCGGCAGACGACCGAGGCCGAGGCGCGCCAGTTCGTCGCGCAAACGGTCGAACCCGCGCTGCGCAAGGTCGCCGACGAGTTGCGCGCGAGCGGCGTCGATGCGCACGTGCAGCGCGACAGCGACGATGCGGTGCGGCTCACCGTGCCGACCGCCGACCATCGCGATTTCGTGTACGGCGTGCGCGTCACCGCGAAATCCGCGGCCGCGTTCCTGATGCGCGAGGCGGCCGAGCCGGACGCGTCGCGTGCACACGTCCATGGCATCGTCACGTTCTTCGAGGACGGCCGGCTCGGCTACGACATCGAATACCTGCGCGGCGACGAAGTGATCGCCGACGTGCTGCGCCAGTACGAACGCTACGTGTCGCTCGCGGCAGACACACGCACGCATCTGCTGAGCCGTGCGCCGGGGCACGCGACGGAGGCCGAATGAGCGGGCTGCTGCAAAGCCGCACGGCCGACGTCATCGCGCTCGGCACGCTCGCCGTGCTCTACCTCGGCGGCGCCGGCATCGCGCTGTGGCGAATCCGCGCCGCGGCGCCGGTCGGCAAGGTCTACTGGATCGTCTGCGCGGCGCTGCTCGCCGGCGGCGCCGTCGCGATGGGCGGCAACCTGTCGCCGGTGCCGAACAGCGGCGAAATGCCGCCCGGTTTCGCGCTCGGCACCGAAGCCGTCCTGCTCGGGCTTGCGCTGGTGGCCGGTGGCTGCGCGTGGCTGATGCTGCGCGCGCGGAAACGCTGACCCACGCGGCCCCGCTTCGTCACGTGCGCACGGCTGCCTGCGGCGCGAACGGGCGGCCACGCCCTCACTGATCCGCTGCTTTCACGCTACGCGTCATGCGGACGGCGCCCGCGCCGTCACGAGCCAGCACGCCGCATCGAAGCACACCTCGGCGCCATGTACGTACTGCTCGAACGCCGCGCGCATCGTGTCCATCACGCGCCGCCGCGTCGCTTCGCCCGTCTCCCGCAATGCAAGGCCGACCGGGCCCAGCCGGGCAATGTAGTCGTCCAGCGCGGACGCAGGCAGCACGCACGCCCGGTCGACCGGCTCGATCGCAACGTCGGCCCAGCCGCTGTCCGACAGCACCGACGCGATCCGCTGCCGGTCGCCGAACGCGAACTGCCCCGGTGCGCCGGGCTGCCGCGCGGGCAGGTTCGGCAGCAACGGCGCGGCCGCGCGCTCGGCCGTCGTCATGAACGCGTTGTCGGCTGCGCCGCGCCACGCGACGAACCGCATCGCCGCGCCCGGCCGCGCCGCATGCCGCAGGTTCGCGAACGCCCGCACCGGGTCGTCGAAGAACATCACGCCGAGGCGCGACACGATCAGGTCGACGCTCGCCGGCTCGAATGGATACGTCTGCCCGTCCGCGCACACGAACCGGGCGCGCAGGTCGCTGCGTTCGGCACGCGCGCGTGCGGCGTCGATCATCCCCGCCGAAATGTCGATGCCCGTGCACTGCGCGTTCGCGCCGAGCCGCCGCGCGATCGCGAGCGTAACCGCGCCCGTGCCGCAACCGACATCGAGCACGCGGGTGGCGGACGACGCTGCCGCGGCATCCGCCAGCAACGTCTCGAATGGCTCGAACATTCGGTCCAGCGGCCCCTGCGCATCGACCCATGCGCGCCCCGACGGACCGTTCCATAACGCCGATTGCGCTTCGTTGGGCCGGTTGGCTTCCATCGTCGATCCCCTTCCGATTCATTGATGACGAACCGGACTATGCTGCTTCAAGCCGGCTTGAAGTCAAGGCCGACCTGTGTGCACCCCGTCACGCCCCGTTTTCACATTTCTTACATTCGCGCTGCGTATCGTTGACGACTTTCCTACGGTGCCTGCCCCTCCCATGCAACGATTCCTCACGCGCGCGCTGCTCGTGCGCTGCGCTTCCCTTGCTGCCCTCGCCGCGCTGTCCGCGTGCTCGAATCACATCGATACGCCGGACGATCCGGCCAGCGCCTCGGCCAACGTCCAGGCCGCATGGGTCGAGATCGGCGATGCGAACCAGGCGCTCGCGCGCGTGATCACGAACTACACGCCCGCGTCGGCCGGCGATCCGCCGTGCCCGCAACTGACCGTCGACGGCAAAGTGTCGCGCATGGCGCTGCGCGCGGGCGCCGCGACCGTCGCCCAGCGGCCGACCGCCAGCGACCCGGCCGATTCGAAACCGTCGAGCTTTCCCGTGTCCGTCTGCGAAACCACACTGCCGGCCGGCGCGCAGGCGGCCAGCGTCGCGGGCCGCACGCTGCCGCTGCCGAAAGCGCAGCCGCAGCGCATCGCGATCATCGCCGACACGGGCTGCCGGATGAAGAAGGCCGACAACGCATGGCAGGCGTGCAACGATGCCGCGGTCTGGCCGCTCGGCACGATCGCGGCCAGCGTCGCGAAGCTGTCGCCCGATCTCGTGCTGCACATCGGCGACTACCACTATCGCGAGAACGCGTGCCCGCCGGACATTGCCGGCTGCAAGGACAGCCCGTGGGGCTACGGCTGGGATACGTGGCAGGCCGACCTGTTCCGCCCGGCCGCGCCGCTGCTCGCGAAGGCGCCGTGGGTCGTCGTGCGCGGCAACCACGAGGAATGCGCGCGTGCGGGCCAGGGCTGGTTCCGCTTCCTCGACCCGCGCCCGTATTCGGCCGCGCGCTCGTGCGACGATCCGGTCAACGACAACAACGCGAACTATTCGGAACCCTATGCGGTTTCGCTCGGCGGCGGCTCGCAGGTGATCGTGTTCGACACCGCGAAGGTCGGCCGCACGCCGCTCAAGACCACCGACGCGCAGTTCGGCATCTACCAGAAGCAGTTCCAGACGGTCGCGGCGCTCGCATCGAAAGCCGGCATGACGACGACGATCTTCACGAACCATCATCCGATCCTCGCGTTCGCGCCGATTGCCGGCAGCACGCCGGCGCCGGGCAACCTCGCATTGCAGTCGGTGATGTCGAGCCTCAACGCGCAGGCGTACTACCCGCCGGGCGTGCACGTCGCGCTGCACGGTCACGTGCACGATTTCCAGGCGATCAACTTCTCGTCCGGGCACCCGGCGACGATCGTGTCCGGCAACGGCGGCGACAACCTCGACGTCGCGCTGCCCGACCCGTTTCCGGCCGGCCTGACGCCCGCGCCGGGCTCCGTGATCGAGCGGCTGTCGCACAACAACAGCTTCGGCTTCCTGATCATGGAACGCAACGCCGCACCGGCGACGGGCTGGACGTTCCATGCGTATTCGGCGGCCGGCAAGCTACTGGCGTCGTGCAACCAGTCGGGCAGGACGCTCGCCTGCGACAAGACGGGGTTCATCACACCGTGACGGAAGTAGTTCGATATGACGGCCGCGACGGGCGTGGCCGGCAGACGCTGCACATCCTTGCCGCCACCCTGCTCGCCGGCCTGACGTTCGCGGCCCACGCCGCGCCGGCCGAAACGGTCCTGCTTCCCGGCGCGCCGCCGTCGCGGGTCGTCGACACGATCGGCAACGGCACGCCGCACGTGACGGGCAAGATCGACGCGGCCACCGCACGCTTCGCACCGGACCCGACGCTCGTCGCGCTCGGCCGCCGGATCTTCTTCGACCCGCGGCTGTCCGAGCCGCGCGGCATGTCGTGCGCGGGCTGCCACGATCCGGGCCGCGCGTTCGCGCCGACGCTGTCGGCCGCGTCGCTCGCGGGGCCCGGCGTGCCGGAAGGCAGCCGGCCCGGGCGCTTCAGCCAGCGCAATGCGCCGTCGCTGCTGTATGTGCGCTACGTGCCGCGCCGCCACTTCTACCAGGACGACGATGCGCCCGCGCCGTCGCCGTTCGGCGGCCTGTTCAGCGACGGTCGCGCGGATACGCTCGCCGAACAGATCCGCGGGCCGCTGTTCGATCCGAACGAGATGAACAACCGGTCGCCGGCCGCGCTGCTGCGCAAGGTCGATGCGACCGAACTCGCGCCCGATCTCGCCGCGCGCTTCGGCGCGTCGGTGCGGCGTGATCCCGAGCAACTGGTGCGCGCGCTGGGTTCCGCCGTCGAAGCCTATCTGCAGAGCGACGAGATGGCGCCGTTCACGTCGCGCTTCGACGCGTTCCTGCGCACGCGCAAGCCGCTCGCGCCGGCCGAGATGCGCGGCCTCGCGCTGTTCCGGAATCCGGACAAGGGCAATTGCATGACCTGCCACACGCTGTCGGACACGTCGAGCCGCCCGGAGCGCTCGCTGTTCACCGATTTCGGCTACGACGCGATCGCGGTGCCGCGCAACCGTGCGCTGCCGGCGAACCGCGATCCGCGCCATTTCGACAACGGGCTGTGCGACACCGCACGGCGGCTGCGCTGGCCCGAACCGACGCAATGGTGCGGCTACCTGCGCACGCCCGGGCTGCGCAACGTCGCGGTCAAGCAGACGTTCATGCACAACGGCGTGTTCACGACGCTGCGCGACGCGGTCGCGTTCTACAACACGCGCTCGACCGATCCCGGCTTCTGGTATCACGGCGCCAAGACGTTCGACGACGTGCCGGCCGCCTATCGCGGCAACATCAACGT
>Ga0209370_1003395_pt1 | contig 10219 bp, 9 predicted proteins | sample AgamicAtPrz_FD_187164 | JGI IMG/M metagenome (GOLD analysis project Ga0209370, IMG submission 187164) | Agave microbial communities from Guanajuato, Mexico - At.P.rz (SPAdes) (version 2) | ecosystem: Host-associated > Plants > Phyllosphere > Phylloplane/Leaf | place: Guanajuato, Mexico... | reverse complement strand
TCCTGCGAGGCGTCAAGGATCTTGCTGATGAACTGATTATTCGACCAGCTGATGCGCAGCGGCACTTCACCTTTTTGCAGGTCGCGTAATACCCCTAATACAGCCAGCGGATTTTGCTTGAGGAACTGCTCACTGTAATGACTCACGCCGGATGGCTCCTTGATTGATGACAGACTGTCTTAGCGTTATCGGCAATCTGCAATGAAACTTAATACAAACCGGTGAGTTTTTTTTGCCTGTTTAACCAAAGATAAGTCGGTGAGATGAAAATGATTTTCCGGCGATGACCTATACTTAAGTTAGCTGTGCAGAAGGTTTTCTGCGCACGCGTTAAACCTGCAAGAGGGCATCGCTATGGGTATCATCGCCTGGATTATCTTTGGTCTTATTGCTGGCGCTATCGCTAAACTGATCATGCCGGGAAACGATGGCGGCGGCTTTATTTTGACCTGTGTACTCGGGGTCGTTGGTGCGGTTGTGGGCGGCTGGCTGGCGACGATGTTTGGCTTTGGAGGCAACATAAGTGGTTTCGACCTGCACAGTTTTCTGGTCGCTGTCGTGGGTGCCATTGTGGTGCTGGGCATATTCAGGTTACTGCGACGAGCATAAATTGACGTAAACGGCTCTCTGCGGAGGGCCGTTTTTTTTGCCTGAGTATTGATTTGTTAATCTAAATGATAATAATTGTCGTTCCGTATTGCATCTAACAACAAGACGACATTATGAATACCTCACGTTTTACGCTTTGCGCTCTGGCAGGGGCCGTCACGCTGGCATTGCAGGTCCCGGCGTTTGCCGAAGAATCCACCATCGTCGTCACGGGCTCAGAGCAGGGCAGCGCGCTGCCGGCCTGGACGAACAGCGCCACGAAATCGGCCGTTGCCGAAAGTAAAACGCCGCAGGTCATCACGACCCTCTCTGCGCTGGAAATTGAAAAGCGTCATGCGAATTCGGTGAATGAAATCCTGCGCTATGCCCCGGGCGTCTCAACCGAGGTGCGGGGGAATACCTCCTACATGAGCGAATATAAAATTCGTGGCTTTACCGTCGACCAGGAGTTCTACAACGGGCTGCAGCTGCCCTATAACGTCACCGGCAATACCAAAGCGCGCATCGATCCGCTGCTGATCGACAGCGTTGATATCCTGAAAGGCCCCTCATCGGTCCTTTACGGCGGCGGTTCGCCGGGCGGGCTGGTGAATATTCAAAGTAAAAAACCGCAGCGGGAAGCCCGAACCGAAATCGGCGTTAACACCGGAAACCGTAATCTGAAAGAGGGATACCTCGATTCAACCGGGCAGATTGCCGACAGCGACTGGAACTACCGTCTGCTGGGCAAAGCGACGGAAAACGACGATCAGCCGCACACCACCCGGTATGAAAACTACCTGGTTGCGCCGTCCGTCACCTGGCAGCCCGACAGCAAAACCCGCCTTACCCTGGACGCGCTGGCGCAAAACAGCCCGAGCCTGACGCCGTCTAACCCGCTGCCGCTCGCCTACCTGCACTCGAAATATGCGGGCAAGCGCGATTATGCCGGAGACGAATGGAGCGGGTTTAAGCAGCGTCAGTGGATGCTGGGCTACAGCTTTGAACATGAATTTGACAGCGGCTGGGGCTTTAATCAGAAAGCGCGCTATTTCGATGTCGATACCCACCAGCGCAGCGTCTACGCGACAGGGACGGGAAGCGAGGCGTATCAGCTCAACCGCTTTGCCTACACCACCGATGAAGACCTTAAGAGCTTCAACATCGACAACCAGGTGACCAAAACCGTTGCCCTTGGCGACTGGAAACACCACCTGCTGGCCGGGTTTGACTATCAGAAGCTGAACTCCCATTTCCATTATCGCTACGCGTCGGCGACGCCGGGCATCGATATGCGGCATCCTGACTATTCGCAGGTCCAGGAAAGCGCGCTGGGGCTCTATACCGCCCAGAAAAACCGTCTCAGCTACCAGCAAAACGGCTATTACTTACAGGATCAGGTAGAGTTTGGCGGCCTCAACCTGCTGGGCAGCCTGCGCTACGACGATTACCGCTCCGTTACCACCAACTACCTGCAAAACGGTGATAAAGCCTGGGTATCGCAGGATCGCGTCACCAAACGCCTGGGCGCGCTTTACGCCTTCGATAACGGGATTTCGCCGTTTATCAGCTATTCAGAAGGTTTCGCGCCGGTGTCACCGCAGGGTACGCTCGTGGCGAAAGACGTCAAACCGACTACCAGCAAGCAGGTGGAAGGCGGGGTGAAATATCTGCTGGCCGACTACGCCACCACCTTTACCGCCTCGGTGTTTAACATCCGGCAGAAAAATGTCGTCACCTCCGATCCGGGCTTCCTGAACTATCGTCAGACCGGGGAAGTGGAATCCAAAGGGGCAGAGCTCTCCGCCATCAGCCGTCCGACGGACAACCTGACGCTGATTGCCAACTATGCGTACACCCACGCGATCAACCGGGAAGATGACAAATACAAAGGCAAACGTCCAACGCAGGTACCGGAAAATGCCTTCAACCTCTGGGGGGATTACACCTTTGACAACACGCCGCTGAAAGGACTGATGCTGGGAGCGGGCGCACGCTACACCGGGCCGATGGAAATCTCTCCGGCAAACGATGCGGGTAAACTGGGCGGCACCACGCAGTACGATCTGGCGGCCTCGTACCGGATGGGCGAAATCCTGCCTTCGCTGGCAGGGCTAACGCTTAAAGCCAGCGCGCAGAATATCACCAATAAAGAGACGCTGACCTGCTACGACGCGACCAACTGCTGGATTGGGCGTGACAGGACGTATCAGCTAGGGGCGAGTTATAGCTTCTGACGATCGTTTCCCTTTCCCGGTGCTGGGGGATCTCCAGTTAATTTTTAACCAGTAGCGATTCTGGTTTTTAAAGTGAAACGATTTATTCGCAGCGATGCCATGGTCCGGCTGTAAATCGCTGAGGCGTTTCCTGAAGGCCGGGGCGAGGCGCATGGATGCGCCGAGAGGGCGGGCTTTACAGGGACGTTACCTCCGCCCGTCCCCGATAAGCCGGAAGGAATAAGACGAGGGCACCGCGAAGCGGCGATTTACCGCCGGGAGCCCGGGTCGCCAGGGTGGTGGCGATTGAGCCACCCTGGCACGTTCACAGGCCATGTCGTTACAGAATAGCAAGGAACATAAAGTGAACGGAATGACCACCGCAGCCGTATGTTCCCCTCACCCTAACCCTCTCCCCAAAGGGGCGAGGGGATTGTTCGCTACTCGCATTAATTTGTGAGGATTGGAGCCAGCACGCGCAGGCCGGGTAAGGCGTAGCCGCCACCCGGCAATACTCCCTTACTGCGCCGCAGCTTTCACCGGCGCAGCCTCCTCATTCGCCGCAGGCTGATTCTCCGGCACGCTGTCGCACGGTTTTGCTTTCGGACAGACCCGATCCAGCATTTTCAGCGTCACGCCGTTACTCCAGCCGAAGCCGTCCTGCAGCGGATACTCACCGCCGCCGCCGCCCGTACCGGTTGTCGAGACGTCATACTTCTCGACCAGTTTCTTTTCGCGGTCGTAAGTATGCTGAACGTTCTTCAGGAAGCGCCAGGTCACGTCCATAGAGACCTTCTTCTGTCCGTAATTCTGCAGCCCTTCCGCGGCCACCCACTGCAGCGGGGCCCAGCCGTTTGGCGCATCCCACTGCTGGCCGCTATTGACGGTGGTGGTCGCAATACCGCCCGGCTTCAACAGGCGCGACGAGGTTGCCGCGGCGACTTTATCGGCCCGATCCTGCGCGGCCGCCTTCACGTAAAGCGGGAACAGGGCTGCCGCCGTGAGCTGATTGCGTACCTTCTTGCTTTTCAGATCGTAATCCGCGTACCAGCCCTCTTTATCATTCCACAGGTGGCTCTCGATGGCTTTCTGACGCGCCGTCGCCAGCGCCTCGTATTTGCTTGCGCTGGCGGCGTCGCCACTCTCCTGGCTTGCCCGCGCCAGCAGTTTTTCCATCTTGAACATCAGGGCGTTCAGGTCCACGGGGACAATGCTGGTGGTTCGGATGGTGCCGAGCTTTTGCGGATCGTCCATCCAGCGGGAGCTAAAGTCCCAGCCCGAGGCCGCAGCGGAACGCAAATCACGGTAGATCTCGGTCGCAGGCCGGTTAGGGTTACTTTTGGCGGTATTCACGTCGTCAAGCCAGGACTCCGGGCGCGGGGTATCGCGGTCGTCCCAGTAGCGGTTGAGGATAACGCCGTCGTCCAGCTTCACCACGCGTTTGTTAGCCTGCCCCGGCTGAAGGGCGTCGACGCCGTCCATCCAGTAGGCATACTCTTTCTCCATCTGCGGACGGTACTTCTTCAGCGCATCGCTGTCGTGGGTCGCCAGCAGTTCAACCATCATTGAGAAAAACGGCGGCTGGGAGCGGCTCAGGTAATAGCTGCGGTTGCCGTTGGGAATGTGGCCGAAGGTGTCAATCTCATACGCAAAGTTATCCACCATGTCGCTGATTTTGTCCCAGTGATCGCTCTCTGCCAGGCCCAGCATGGTGAAATAGCTGTCCCAGTAGTAGACCTCGCGGAAACGTCCGCCGGGCACAACGTAAGGTTTGGGTAACGGCAGCAGGGAATCCCATTTGTTGCTGGCTTTATCCGTGGTGCGCGTCAGCACGGGCCAGAGATCGTCGATGTGCTCACGTAAACTTTGTCCAGCAGGCGGAACATATTTTTCCCCTTCCGCAGGGAGCGTAAAGTTCATCTCGACAAAGTGGCGTAAGTCAAAGCTGGACTGCGCGTGCTGCATCCGGTAATCCGCCAGAATCATCAGCGGGTCGCTTTTGGGGACGGCATCCGCAAAGGTTTTCTGATCGGGAAACAGTTTGGCGCTTTGCACATCGTTAAACAGAGGGCCCAGCAAAATATCGGGTGAGGTTGTCTGGGCTGCGGGGCTATCGTCGGCATAACCGCAAGTCGTGACGCCGAGCAGCGCGCCTCCTAACGCAAGGGGCAAGAATGCGGGGCGTAGTGTACGAGGTCTTATCATCAGTTCGTCTCCTGTCTTCACTAAACAGCGTGACCGCTGTTGTCAATCACCTGAAAACCTTAGACGAATATTGCCCGCTTCGCGTTAATAATTGCCTGCCCATCAGACCTCTTCCGGCGTCTGGCTGGCTTCCCGCAGCGTGCCCGGCGCATGTCCTATGATGCGCTTAAATGCCCGGCTAAATGCCGCCAGAGAGCCGTACCCCAGCCGCAGCGCGACGGTTTCAATCGGCTGATTTTCGTGGCGAATGTACTGGATGGCCAGCCGCATCCTCAGCTCGCTGAGATATTTTGCCGGGGTGGTTCCCGTCGCGGCCAGGAATCGTTCGGCGAACACGGAACGGGACGTGCCCGCTTCTTTTGCCAGATCCGCCACGCTCCAGTTCAGGCCGGGCTGCTGGTGCATGGCGTAAATGGCCCGGCTCAGGCGCGGGTCGCGCAGAACCTGCACCCAGCCGGTGGCTTTACCACATCCGCCTTCAACCCAGCCACGCACGATTAACGCGGCCACCACGTCGGCCAGACGCGCAAGGATCCCGGCGTACCCGGCCTGACGCGAAACGGATTCCCGCTCCATCGCCGCCAGCAGCGGGTGGATCTCCGGCCAGGTGGACATCAGCCGGCTGACCATCATCACTTCCGGCATCGCCTTGATCAGCGGCTGCATCCCGCCCAGCTCAAAATCCATGCACCCGCTAAAGATGATGGTGTTCTCGCTTTCCGGGCAGGGTTCGCAGGTGATGGCACACACCGAGCTGCAGATGGGCTCGCTGGGAAAGGCATTGACGGGCGTAATGGTTGCCCGCTCGTCAGAGAGCAGGGCATGAGAATTACCGCAAGGAATAAAGAGGGCATCGCCGCTGCTCAGTTCGAACGTCGCACCGCTTTCCATTCGCAGCAGGGCGCTACCGTGGCTCACAAAATGAAACTGCGCCCTACCGGGCGCCTGATGGAAGGCGACGCCAAACGGCGCGCTGGCCTGGATCCGCCGGTATTTCACACCTGACAGACGCATGCCGCGTAAAAGTTCGCTGATCAGATCGGGTGACTGTACGGTCATGGCGCAACTCCGGACGAATAATCAATAAGTGGAGATTATATGTCATAGATCGTCCAGGGTGAACCTTCTATGCTTTTGCGACAGTTGTCACATTTTTATAACGGGAGAAAAACAGATGAATTCATGTGTCGCGGCGAGCGAGGCGGTAGCGCCTGCAAAACCCGCCTGGCGGGCCGTCTATTCACTGGGGCTGGGGGTGTTTGGTTTGATTACGGCAGAATTTCTGCCCGCCAGTCTGTTAACGCCGATGGCCGCGAGCCTGGGCGTGAGTGAAGGAATGGCCGGACAGGCCGTCACCGCCACCGCGCTGGTGGCGCTGGTAACCGGACTGCTGATTACGCCAGCGACCAAAAGCATTGACCGCCGCTGGGTGCTGATGTTTTTCTCGGTGCTGCAAATTATCTCCAGCCTGCTGGTGGCCTTTGCGCCCAACCTGCACGTCCTGCTGATGGGGCGCCTGCTGCTGGGTATCGCCATCGGGGGATTCTGGGCGATGTCGACGGCGACCACGATGCGTCTGGTTCCGGCAGATAAAGTGCCGAAGGCGCTGGCGGTGATCTTCTCCAGCGTATCGATAGCCACGGTGGTCGCGGCGCCGCTCGGCAGCTATCTGGGCAGCCTGATCGGCTGGCGCAACGTCTTTGTGCTCTGCATTCTGCCGAGCATGCTGGCGCTGCTGTGGCAGCTCTGGGTCCTGCCGTCCATGAAGCCGGAGAGCAGCGGCAGCCTGAGTACGCTGTTCCGCGTGCTGCGTCGTCCGGGGATGATCGGCGGCATGCTGGCGACCATCCTGATTTTCAGCGGCCATTTCGCCTTCTTTACCTACCTGCGCCCGTTCCTGGAAACGGTGGGGCAGGCGAGCGTGGAGACCATTTCGCTGATCCTGCTGGGCTTTGGGCTGGCCAACTTTGTCGGCACCTCCGTTGCCGGGCATCTGCTGGCACGCAATCTGCGCCTGACGCTGGCGCTGGTGCCGTTCGCGATGGGCGTTCTCGCGCTCACCATGGTGGCGTTTGGTCATCTGGCGATGCTGGACGGGTTCCTGGTCGCGCTGTGGGGCTTTGCATTTGGTCTGGTTCCGGTGGGCTGGTCAACCTGGCTTGCCACAACCGTTCCGGATGAAGCCGAAAGTGCAGGCGGGCTGCTGGTGGCCTCAATTCAGCTGGCAATAAGTGCCGGTGCGGCCGGGGGTGGCGCGGTATTTGACCTCAACGGCGCCAGCGGGGTATTCGCGGGCAGCGGTCTTTTGCTGGTAACGGCAATGGTAATTGTGTTTATGGGCGTGAAAGTGAAAGCAGAGTGAGCCTTTTCCCTCTCCTTGGGGAGAGGGACTTAACGGTTGTTCATTGTTCTATGCTGTTGCTCTTTCATTCCAGGTGTCTTTAAACATGATATTCCCGTCGCAATATTTCCATTCAATCGATTCATAGCGGAGTTCGACTTCTTCCATATGCGCACTTGCGATACCGAGCGGGTGCAATACTGGCGAGATCCTGGTTATTTTGACGTTTTCCAGAGTGATATTGAAGTATTCGCGCTCAATACCGGCGTCATCAATTTTATACATTTTGATTAATGCCGTTTTGAAGGTTTTACCTGTACATACGGCACGAAAAAGATGGGGTGTGATGCGATCTATTTCTTTTTCAAAGGTAATGGGAACATGAAGGCGCGTTCCTGTCAGTTTTCCCGTGTTGGAACTGGTGGGGATCCAGACGGAGTGATTAAACGATTTGAGTTCGGTAGAGCCCAATCTTGTAGGCATTAAACACTCGCCTAATACGGGAGCATTATTTTCGTCAGTAAACCATATATGTGCTGGTGTAGACATGTTTCATCCTTTTGGCTCGTAGAAGTACGCTATATAAAAAACAATCACAACAATAGCCCCAATGATAAGTATTGCGGTTTGGTCATCCTCGATGAAGGTAGCTGGTATCGTTGATAAGATCACAATGACAAAAATTGTGCCATATGCTTTCAAATCATTCTTCCAGTCTTCGATAATAAGTTTAATGATGCTCTTAATGAATTCTCGCATTATTGGGCCATTTTTATAAATGCATTCGTAATATCATTGTCTGACGCTGTATAAATATTAAGATAGCCAGCTTTCATTATTACGGGTTCGATGAGAAAGAACATCATTTCAATATTTTCCATATATAATGCATGGTAAAATAACGGAAGGTTTTTTTTAAGATTATTGGCACTGTCGGCAGCGTGTTGAATCATTGCATAACCGTTTAACACTAAAAATACGCCACCCGTTCTCCCAGCAACTTTTGTCATTAACACCCTTTGCACTGCGGTATTCATTTGATTGCTATAACATATGTACTTTGTAACAGCATAAATTAAGCCGAATTTCGAAGCTTGTTTAACTGAATAATTGGTTGTGAAGGGTATGACTTTCTGGAGTATGCTTTTTTTCTCATCTTCACTTCTGTTTTTAAGCATTGTTTCTAAATATATCTTAACCATGCGGAAGATTAAATCTCTGTGTTTAACTAATTCTACAACACCAAAAATGAACCTCTTGTCTTCTGAACGCAATTGTGTACAGACATCCTGATAATTGTCTGTAAAGCAAGACGTATAATAAAGCAATCGCGTGGTCGCATCGCCAAGATTATTTAAATATTCTATGGCACCGTCCTTTACCCCCGCGACGGCGCGATCGAGCCTTAATGCAAGATCTTTATCGGATCCAATTCTTTCTATAATTTCCTTGCTGTAATACATAATATGTCCCTGTTGTGTGCAGGGTGTATCATGGTCTACGCTATCGTCTAAGGACAGTGATCGGACTCGCACTTTTAAACGTAAAGTAAAGAATAAACATTAACCTATTTTCTAAGTTAATTGGTGCGTTTTTATAATTGATGCGATGAATTAGAAAGAGTTAAATAAACTTGAGATTATTGAGAATTATATATTCAGCGAGGAATGGGGAGATATTACTGGATGATGACATAATTTGTAGGCCGGGTAAGCGCAAGCGCCACCCGGCATCACGGTAAGACTTACAGCCCTTTCTTATCCATCCACACCGCCAGATCCACCAGACGGTTTGAGAAGCCCCACTCGTTGTCGTACCACGCCAGGATCTTCACCATGTTCCCGCCAATCACCAGCGTGGAAAGCCCGTCGATAATCGAGGAGCGTGGGTCGCCCTGGTAATCGCTGGAGACCAGCGGTTCATCGCTATAGCCCAGAATGCCTTTCAGAGGCCCGCTGGCGGCCGCGTTGCGGAACGCGTCATTCACCTCTTCGGCGGTTACGTTACGGCTCAGCGTTACCGTTAAATCCACAATCGACACCACCGGCACCGGCACGCGCAGGGAGTACCCGGTCAGTTTGCCGTCCAGAGAGGGGATCACTTTCCCCAGCGCTTTTGCCGCGCCGCTGGAGTAAGGCACAATCGACAGCGCCGCCGCGCGCGCGCCGCGCAGATCTTTCTCCGGCTGATCGTGCAGCGCCTGGCTGTTGGTGTAGGCGTGCGTGGTATTCATCAGGCCATGCTCAATCCCGAACTGCTGATGCAGGACCTGAGCGGCCGGTGCCAGACCGTTCGTGGTGCAGCTCCCGTTACTCACCACCGCGTGACGGGCGGGATCGTACTGCTCGTGATTAACCCCCATCACAATCGTCAGGTCGTCGTTCTTCCCGGGGGCGGAAATGATGACGCGCTTAGCGCCGCCGTGGGTGATATGCACCGCCGCTTTTTCCCGCTCGGTAAAGAAGCCGGTGGCCTCAATCACCACGTCAACGCCGACGTCACGCCACGGGATATTCGCCGGATCGCGTTCGCTAAATACGGCGATCCGCTGCCCGTCTACCTGCAGCGCGCCGTCTGCCGCTTCAACCGGGGCGGGAAGCGTGCCCAGAAGGGAATCATGCTTCAGCAGGTGGGCGAGGGTTTTACTGTCCGTCAGATCGTTAATGGCCACAATCTGCAGATCCGGGTTACCCAGCGCCGCGCGCAGGAAATTACGTCCGATACGGCCGAAACCGTTAATACCGACCTTAACCATGGTGCACTCCTTATCTCTGTTGTCTGGAGTCACTGTAGGCGTCGGGCCGGTTGGCGTAAACGACAAAAAAGGATCAGATTACGCCATCTTGCGGCAGTGAAAGCGCTGGCGGTA
>Ga0209370_1003393_pt1 | contig 10222 bp, 10 predicted proteins | sample AgamicAtPrz_FD_187164 | JGI IMG/M metagenome (GOLD analysis project Ga0209370, IMG submission 187164) | Agave microbial communities from Guanajuato, Mexico - At.P.rz (SPAdes) (version 2) | ecosystem: Host-associated > Plants > Phyllosphere > Phylloplane/Leaf | place: Guanajuato, Mexico... | reverse complement strand
TGCATTAAATCTACTTAACAACCAAGGTAAAGCAGGGTGGCCTGACCTTAAAGTTGATGGGGTTTATGGTCCAGCTACGTTGAATGCTCTAAAAACCTATCTGGCCAAACGTGGGAAAGAAGGCGAAAAGGTTCTTCTTCGAGTACTTAACATCATGCAAGGCCAACGTTATATCGAAATCTGTGAACGCAATCGTTCGCAAGAACAGTTTTTCTATGGCTGGATCGCTAACCGGATCTCATAGTATGAAAGTCTTTCATTGTGAGCGAACTAAAGTTGCTTCCTTCCTTACAATACTGTGTATTTTGTTCTCAGGATGCACAGCTCATACGATCAATAATAATGTGAATGTATCTATCTGTGTGAAAGCTCTCTTATGAGGGCTTTTTTACTATGTACAAATCAACAACTTGTTTGTTTTTTAAGTTGTAGGATTGTAGTAGATATTTACTAATACCCTAATCTTTTCATGACCTATAATTTTTGCAAGAATTTCTACTAGTAAATGGTAGTGATGAACAAGATGAGTGATGACTTTATGACGTGTATGATGGAAAGTAATAACGCCATCTAAACCAATTATTCGTAAGTAACATTATAATATTAAATATTAATCGTGTAGATTAGAGTGTGGAAATAATTTATGAAATTTTTAGGAATATTATTTATCCCTTTTATTATCTCAGCCTGTGTTGCTAATCAGAATGCGCAAAAGGAAGAAACCCCAGAATGTATGAATTATCATACAATGATGACAGCACCTATGCCAGCGCAGGCAATGGAAAACTTAAAAAAAGCTTGTTATGAATCTAGAAAATAGTTTTGAGTATTTATTTTTATAAAAATTATTAATATGAGAATATTAAGTTAAAAAATAACTGCTGACTGTTCTTATTTTTGCAACTTAAGTTCTTATTTTAGTAGCTTGTTTTAATCTTTCGAAATCAGAAATATAAGAATGTTTTTATCAAGTATAGAACATTTAATTTAATTGTATATCTGAGGTTTCGAATGAAAAAGATCTTTTTAAATACAACACTATTAGGCTTAATGTATTTGAACATAACTCATGGAGCCAATGCTCAAAGTACGATAGATATTCCAGAAGCTCCCTCTACTGTAAATGCGGTATATGTTACCCAATCGAGTAAAAAAGCTTTAAATCCATTAGAAAAAATTGATCGGCTATATAACCGAAATCTTCAACAAGAGTATGTACTGCAACGTATGACAGAACATACTTATTTTTTTCAATCTCAATTTTATGGAACAATGTTTTATGTAGGGGAAAAAGGAGTATTGTTATTTGACCCAGTTGAAAATGCTGGAGACAAGATTTTAAAAGCTATCGCAGAAGTAACAAAATTACCTGTTACAACAATTGTTTATTCGCATGCACATGCTGATCATATTAGTTCAGCTCCAGTAATAGTTGAAGCTTCTAAAAAGGTAGGCGTCAAAGTACGTATTATTTCATCTGATGCTACAGCAGAGCTTTTAAGTCGCATTCACAGTAAATTACCAAAACCTACTGAAACAGTTCCTTTTAAAAATGGTAGTTTCAATTTTGAAGGGGTGAACGTTCAAGTACATGGTTTCAAATACGCAGCACATACTGCTGATACTGGCGTTTGGTTGATTCCGAGTGAGAAAGTTGCACATATTCCTGATCTAATAAATGCCGATCAATTACCTTATTGGGGTTTCGCAGGTGCTGAAGTTCCTCTTTATTTCGAAGAAAATTTAAAAGAATTAAAAAGTTTAAATTGGGTATTTCTGAGTGGCGGTCATGGGAACGTTGGATCTAAAGCTGATGTAGATTTCTATTTAGGGTTTCTAAAAGATATGAAACAAGCAGTGGGCCAATCATATGGCGTAGTGCAGTGGGGGGTAGGAGCTCCTGATCCTCAGAAAACAAATTCACATATGGCCCAGCTACCAGCATATCTTGATGCAATAGGTAATCAGGCAACTGAATATTTACGACCAAAATATGGACAATATTATGGATTTGAAACTTCAGTTCCAAAGAATGGTGAAATCACAGCTCTATTAATGTATGCCTATCAATAATAGTAAAAATGTCTATACCTAAAATTAGGTATAGACATTTTATAAATCTATTTAAATTCAATTTCTTGTGTTGATTTCAATTAAATATCCTGCATTTCTTTGAGTAGAGGTGGAATTTTTTCGATTAAGAAATCAAGAAAAACCTTTGATGCAGGTAAAGCACCGCTTCGAGATGGAAAAATTAAGTGAAAATTTCCAGTTGGAAGTTCCCATTCAGGTAAAACGACGATAAGTTTCTTTTCTAATATTAAGCTTTTGCATTTTAACAAAGGCAACAAAGCAATACCTTTACCCTCCGCTGCTAGGCAATTAAGCAAGGTTAAACTTGCTGCTTTTATAAACGGTTTAATTGGTAAACTTACGTTTTCATTAATAGTTTGATTGCTAAAGTACCAAGTCTGATTTTCATTTTCGATATTACTTAAAAGTTTGTGACTTATTAAATCGCTAGGATGCGCAGGTGTACCGTATTGATTAAGATATTGTGGACTTGCAACTAATACTGATTGTGTATAACCAAGATGTCTCATGACTAAATTATGATCGCTATCTAAGTTCTGTCGAATACGGATACCTACATCAACTGACTCTTTAAGAATATCAACTCTCTTGTTAGTGACAATAAATTTGATTTCAACTTTTGGGTATCTATCCATAAATTCAGGCAGAATGATAGGCATAATTCTTTCTGCAACATCTATAGGAATACTTACAGTAATTGATCCAATCGGCTCGCCGCGCAACTGATCTATTAAATCATAAACAGTTTGCGCTTCTAAAAGCATTGATTGCACATATTGATAAATCTGCTCGCCAATAGCTGTAAGCTTAATTTGTCTTGAGTCTCGTTGTAATAATTTAACGTTTAAATTTTTCTCTAAATTTGAGAGTCTTCGGCTTAATTTTGATTTAGATATACCTGTTTTTTGTTCTACTTTACTTAGACCACCATGTTCGACAATTAAAGCAAAAATATATAAATCATTTAAATCTTTCATCGGTGTTTTAACCTTAATGAACCAATAATTTATCTTACTTCGAACTTTCTCTTTGTTGGTTGCATTTTTTGCAACATATGTTCCCGATTATAGGGCTTAAGTGGCAAATATAAAACGAATAAACTCATTTCACGACTTAAAAACCTATATAGGTATGAAATGAAACTTTTACATTTAGACTCAAGTGCTCTCGGTGAATACTCTGCTACCAGAGAGATTGGACAAGCAGTTGTTGAAGAGTTAAAAAAACATGGTCCTTTAGAAGTAACCTATCGTGATTTACATGTAAACCCACTTTCACATTTTACAAAGCATTTTAATAGCTTGAGCGAAGAAGCGCAGGCTGATGAACGTATTCTTCAGCAATTCGAAGAAACAGATGTTTTTGTACTAGGTGCACCTATGTATAACTTGAGTATTCCTACTACTTTAAAAGCATGGATTGACCGAATTTTAATTGCAGGTCGGACTTTCAGATATACAGAGAGTGGACCACAAGGCTTAGTTTCAGGTAAGAAAGTGATTATTGTGAGTGCTCGCGGTAGCGCTTATGGTGATCAATTCCCTATGGATCACCAAGAATCATATCTAAAAGATATTTTTAATTTTTTAGGTGTTCAAGATGTGTTTGTAGTACGTGCAGAAGGAATGGCTTTTCCAACTCGTCCTCAATCAATTAATCAGACAATTAACAGCATTTCAGAAATGTTTGCTGTTCCTGTGCAAAACTGAGGAAGAATGGTCATGACTAAAATTAATAAGACAATTGAAAAAGCTATTCAACATCCAAAGATATTTCCATTTGCATCACTTTTAATGCGGGTAATGATATCTGTGATTTTTATCTTATCTGGATTAGGCAAGATTTTTCAATATTCGAGTAATGCTGGGTATATGGAGTCTATGGGAGTGTCATCTGCATTACTGCCATTAGCTATTCTGGTTGAATTTGGAGGTGGTTTCCTTGTGTTAATTGGTTTCCAAACGAGAATTGCAGCATTCCTATTGTTTGGATTCTCGTTAGTGGCAGCAGTGCTATTTCATAGTGGTGCTGATATGAACAGCCAAATTATGTTTATGAAAAACATTTCAATGGCTGGAGGTCTATTGGCTCTTGTTATCTTTGGCGCAGGTGGCTTTAGTGTAGATAAGAAACTTAAATAACCAAAAAAGGTAAAAATGTTAATCACATTTTTACCTTTATTTTTTCTTAAAATTCTGGAATTAATTATATGAAATTATTTTTTTATCCACATGCATGCTCAATAGCTACCCATATCGTACTAAAAGAAACGGGATTAAACTTTGAAACAGAGTTCGTTGATTTATCAACAAAAGTCACTGGATCTGGATTGGATTATTTAAAGATTAACCCTAAAGGTGCTGTTCCTGCACTTGGGCTTGAAAATGGCAAAATCCTGACAGAAGGAACAACAATCTTAACTTACTTAGCAGATCTGGTTCCTGAGAAAAATCTAATACCTAAAGCTGGTACTTATGAACGTTATGAAATGATGAGTCTTTTATCTTTTCTTAGTATGGATATTCATAAGAATTTTTCAGCATTTTTTTATCCTGAACAAATAGATAAATGGATTGAAATCGCTAGACAAAAACTTTCAAGAAGCTTTGATTTTGTAGAAAGTCAACTTAACTCAAATCAATATTTATTTGGCGATGAAATCTCTATTGCCGATTTTTATTTCTACGTAATGCTCTATTGGTGTGATTATTTTAAAATAGATTTAGAAAAATGGCCTAAGATTCTTAATTTGAAATATAACTTGGAAAAAAGAAATTCTGTTAAAGATGTCTTAGCGTTTGATTCAAGTATAGTTTTATAAGTTAAAAGAGGAACATATATGTTCCTCTTTTATTTTTCCATTTATATAGAAACGATAACTTTACCTACTGTTTTATTCTGTTCAAGTAATGTATGAACGTTAACCATATCATCAAATTGATAGATATGATCAATTGTTGGTTTTAATTTACCTTCTTCAATTAATTTAAGTAGATCAGTTAAACCTTCTTTAATAGATATTTCATTTAAAAAGTTAAATAATGCAAAACCTTTAAATGTTTGACTAAGAAAAATAAATCGATTTATATCATTTACATTTAGTTCAGGTAATACGCCACTAGCAGCTCCATAGCTTACAAATGTTCCCAAAGTATTTAATTTTTGAAGTATTGTGTGAGCGATATCACCACCAACTGAATCAAATATTACATCAATAGGTGAGCTATTTGATATCTCATCCAAATTTTGAATCCAATCTTTTTCTTTGTAGTTTAGACCATAATCAGCACCTTTAGTCTTTAAATATTCAATTTTTTCATCTGAACCCACTATTCCTATTACTTTACTTGCACCTTGAATCTTAGCAAGTTCGACAAGTAATGAACCTACCCCGCCTGCAGCAGCGGTCACTAATACAACTTTACCTTGTACAGAGTTTTCTTTAAGTAAAAAATATGCAACCAATCCTTGTAACATAGTACTTAAAGCTTGTTCATCACTTATTGAATCTGGAATAGAAACTAATAAATTTGCAGGTATTTTCACATATTCGGCATATCCACCTGTGGGTTGGACTGCAAATAATGGAACAGCAACTCTTGAACCTATTTGAATAGTTTTTACATCTTTACCTAACTCTTCAATAGTTCCTACAACTTCTGAACCCAATACAGCTGGAAGAGTTAATGATGGGCCCGGATAAGTACCTTGGCGCTGAAGTGTTTCATGATAATTAATCCCAATTTGTCTTACTTTAATTAAAGCCTCATGGGATAAAATTTCTGGTTTTACAATTTCTACAGATTTTAAAACTGAAGGTTCACCAAAATTATCAAATTGAATTGCTTTCATTAAAGACACTCCGATATTTATATCTAATTAAGAGTGTTCTAATATATCTATATGTAAAATTAAGTAGGAACAGACTTTTTTGTCATATACAGACTAAAAAGTAAGTATAAATAATTATGAATAAACTTCCGCTAAATCATATTGAACGCACCTTAAAAATCATTGGTGGACGCTGGAAAATGATGATTCTTTTTCATTTGATTGACAGCCCAAAAAGACAATCAGAACTTCTTCGCCTCATTCCAAATATTAGTCAGAAGGTATTGATTCAACAGCTTAGAGAGATGGAAGAGCACGGAATTGTAAGTCGTTTAGTTCATCCAGTCGTACCTCCAAAAGTGGAATATAGTGTAACTACATTAGGTTTAAGCTTAAGTCCTATTTGTAAACAACTATGTGACTGGGGAGAAAAACATCTGAAAGAAGAGGGCGTCAATAATCAATAGCGAGAAAATAATCTAATTGTTGCAAAAAATGAAATCTTAGGTTGTGGATTTAACAACCAAGTTCTTATTTAAAAAAAATATAATAAAAATAGCGTGAATTCAGAAATTAGTGTCTAAGTATTGATAAGTAATACTTTTAAATGCTTGTTTAACTATTCATTAGCACTCTCATGTTCTATAAAAAATAAAGAGGTATTAATGAAATCCAGATCTCTTAGTGTTTTTTTGATAAAAACCTATGCATTAATTCAAATGATATTTTCCCTCATTTTGTATTGTGGAGGTGCTTACTTAATATATTTGAATGGTTCTAGTTATTACTTGATAACTGGACTTTTATTATTAGTTTCAAGTTTTTATTTATTTAGAAATAAACTGCTAGGAGCTAAAATCTTTGCCATAGTTTTTGTCTACACTTTAGTTTGGACAATTTGGGAAGCAGGAACCAGATTTTGGGGCTGGATTCCTCGAGTAGCGACTATAGCTGTATTCGCATTTTTTCTAAGTCTACTACTGCCGTACCTTGAGCAAGGCATACGAAAGAAAGTTGCTTATAGCTTTACTAGTTTAATAGCTGCTTGCTTCGTTATAGCTGGCGCATTAGCATGGTTTCCATATTTTACTACGCTCGATAATAATCAAATTCCCCAAAGTACTTCGAATACCTATCATTCAGATAATACTCAACCAGATAGTGACTGGCGTTATTATGGACGTGATACACAAGGAACTCGTTTCTCACCGGCGAATCAAATTACCTCTGAAAATATTAATCAATTAAAACAAGCTTGGGTCACACGTACAGGTGATATGCCTCCTATTGATAAAAAAAATAAGTGGGCTGCTCAAACTACTCCAATCAAAGTCAATGATGCTCTTTATTTGTGTACAGCTACCAACAATATGCTGAAACTAGACGCACGTACGGGTAAGAAAATCTGGGAATATAAACACAATTTAGCTTACGAGAAATTACCTTCGACAGCAGTGTGTCGCGGCGTCACATTCTATACTTCAAAAGTAATTCCTGAGAATGAAATATGTCATGAAAAGGTGATTGAAGGCACGCTAGATATGCAACTTATAGCGGTAGATGCAAAAACAGGAAAGGCATGTCCCCAATTTGGTACAAACGGACATGTGAACTTGCTAGAAGGCATTGGTCATACCGTTCCAGGATTCATGGCTGTTACATCACCACCTCCTGTAGTAAATGGAGTAATTGTAGTCAACCATAAAGTTCAAGATAACCAACGTCGTTCAGCACCTTCTGGTGTAATACGGGCGTATGATGTTGATACTGGTTCTCTTAAATGGGCTTGGGATGTAAGACAGCCAAATCGACATGGATTACCTTCAAAAGGTGAGACTTATAGCCGTGGTACACCTAACTCTTGGACAGTTATGACTGTTGATGAAAAATTAAATACAGTCTATGTACCAACGGGCAGTTCAGCGCCTGACTACTATAGTGCTTTACGTACAGAAGAAGAAAATCAGGTTTCTACAGCAGTTGTAGCATTAGATGCCCAAACGGGTGTAAAAAAATGGAGTTTCCAAACCGTTCATAAAGATGCTTGGGACTATGATTTGGGATCACAAGCGACGTTATTTGACTATAAGGATCCATCAGGAAATGTTGTTCCAGCACTTATTATGCCGACAAAACGAGGTCAAACATTTGTATTAAATCGTATTACAGGAAAGCCAATTTCGAAAGTTGACGAGCGCCAAGCACCTAAATCTGTTATTCAAGATGATGTTCGTTCACCTACACAACCATGGTCTGTAGATATTCCTCGATTAGGTTTTTCAGATTTAACTGAGTCTAAAATGTGGGGTGTATCACCAATTGATCAAATGCTTTGCCGTATCAAATTTCGAAAAGCATACTACGTTGGTGAGTTTACGCCACCTACGGTTAAAAAGCCGTGGATTCAATATCCTGGATTTAATGGTGGTAGTGATTGGGGGAGCATAGCCTATAACCCTAAAAATGGTATTTTGATTGCTAACTGGAGTAATACCCCAATGTACAACCAGTTGGTCGAGAGAGCTAAAGCAGATCAAGACGGTATTTTACCAATGGATGATCCGAAATTTAGTGCTAAGAAAAATGGCTCAATTGCTGCAATGGCTGAATCTCCATACGCTGTAGATGTTCAGCCATTTTATGCTCCGATTACTAATGTCTTATGTAATGAACCGCCTTATGGAATGATTACAGCAATTAATGTGAATACCAAGAAGGTCATTTGGCAAAAACCTTTAGGGACTGCAGAACACAATGGTCCATTTGGGTTACCAACATATTTACCTATTAATATTGGTACGCCTAATAATGGTGGTTCTATTATTACAGACGGTGGTGTTGTATTTGTTGCTGCAGCAACTGATAACCGTTTGCATGCGTTTGACAGTAAAACAGGTAAATCAATCTGGAGTGCTAAATTACCAGCAGGTGGACAAGCAACACCAATGACTTATTCCATTGATGGTGAGCAATATGTTGTAATTGTTGCAGGCGGTCATTACTTTATGCAGACACCACCAGGGGATTATGTTGTTGCATATAAGTTAAAAAATTAAAAAATCTATTTTTTTGATTGCAAAAAAGCCCCAATTAAGGGGCTTTTTCTATGCGGCAGCTAACATCTTAGCAATTTCAGATGCAGTAGGATTGTAATAAGTGTTCACCAAAACACTAATCGTTTTATGGCCAGTAATTTTCGCTAGGATTTCTACTGGTAAACGGTAGTCATGAACAAAACGGGTAATAGCTTCATGACGTGTGTCATGGAAAGTAATAACGCCATCTAAGCCAACTCTACGTAAGTTACGTTGCCATATTAATCGAAAGGCATTCGATGTAAGTGGAACCATGCGATTATCGTCAGGATCATCTGGTAACCAAGAAAGTAGCTCTTTTGCCTTAGCAGTTAAAGGCACATCACGAGAAGTACCGTTCTTAGTATCTAATAGGCGAATGAAATCAGGAAAGATTAATGATTTCTCTACACTGAGTATTTCACCTTTGCGCATTGCCGTTTCAAGTGCAAATAGAAACGACCATGCAACTCGGTGTCTTGGCTGAACAGGTACTTTCCCCCATTCATAATCGAGCCCAGCTAAAACCTTATCTATATAGTTCTGGTAAATTCGTTGATTGCGTGGAGGAGGGGATGTAGGTTTTGATATTTCTTTAAATGGATTTTCTTTAGTTAAAAATAACTCTTTCCGGGCAAAGTCAAAAACTGAACTATACATAGCCATTTCACGAATGACGGTTGCACCTTTGACTTGTTTTAAACGTTTATCACGCCATTGTTTAACTAATGCTGGTGTCAGGTCGTGAATTGATTCATCTGCTAATTTCCCCCAATTTTTCTTTAGGCATTTAAGCATTTGAACAATCAAACGGGCACTCTTCATTTTTCTGCCTTCTTCTTGATAGTACTGTTCAAAAAGGGCATAGAAGGAGATATGGATTTTTTCAGGCTCAGGGTTAGCCTGTTGAGATTGTAATTCTAATAATTTTTTTGCGGCCCATTGTTCACACTCACTCGCAGTATCTCGAGTAGCTGTATAACGTTTGCCTAGATAACGAACAGTGATGCGCCACGCGTCTCCGCGCTTAACCGGCTTTTGCATAATAACACTCCAAATTTCGTGGTGTCGCCGCGACACCAAAATTCGCGAATGCTTAAAAGACATCCACTTTTTTGGTGTCGCAACGGAAATATAAAGCGTTTTTTAATGCGAATTTTGACTATTTTGAGTAGTCAAAGCTGACCGATCGACAATAAAAAACAGGCCACATAACTCGTTAA
>Ga0209370_1003390_pt1 | contig 10226 bp, 9 predicted proteins | sample AgamicAtPrz_FD_187164 | JGI IMG/M metagenome (GOLD analysis project Ga0209370, IMG submission 187164) | Agave microbial communities from Guanajuato, Mexico - At.P.rz (SPAdes) (version 2) | ecosystem: Host-associated > Plants > Phyllosphere > Phylloplane/Leaf | place: Guanajuato, Mexico... | reverse complement strand
GACCACCCCCACCGGTGGCGACGCCTACAAGGCCGGTTCCGGCCAGGAAACCGACGGTATCGACCTGGAAATCGCCGGCGCCCTGACCCCCAGCTGGAACGTGTACGCCGGCTACACCTACCTGCACCTCCGCCGCGTCGACAGCGACGGCCGCAGCGACCCGTCACACCTGTTCAAGGCCTCGACCACCTACCGCCTTTCCGGCCCGCTCGACCGCCTGACCCTGGGCGCCGGCGTGACTGCGCAGAGCAACATCCGCGCAATCTCCAGCCCGGCGGGCCAGCCGAGCAATGGTGTGAGTAATGGTGCCACTGACGTGAACTGGTCCGGTTATGCCATCTGGAATGCCATGGCCAAGTACCAGCTGACCGATGACACCAGCGTCAGCCTCAACGCCAACAACCTCTTCGACAAGCACTACTACACCCGTTACGGGTTCTATGCGGGGGCGATTTATGGTGACCCACGCAACCTGTCGCTGACGGTCAGCACCGCGTTCTGATCACGCGCGCTTGGGGCTGCTGCGCAGCCCATCGCCGGCAAGCCGGGCTCCCACAGGTACAGCGCACACCTTGAGCCCGGCGCGCCCCGTTGGGAGCAACAGCCTTGCTCAATTTCTGATTTGCTGAGGCGACGCCAGGCTCAAGCCATGCGCTGTACCTGTGGGAGCCTGGCTTGCCGGCGATGGGCCGCAAAGCGGCCCCATTTCACTTTGACCCAGCCTCTTGCACGCGATCAATCGGCTTCTCCAACCGGTCCTCGAAACTGTCCCAGTCCTCACCAAACAGTTCCACCGGGTGCATGGTCCGACTTGCGCCATTGCCACAGGCCAATGCCTTGGCCGGGCAGTACAGGTCGCAGCCCCAGCAGATGCGCTCCGGGTGGCTGGGGTTTGTGGGGAATTTCTTGGCCATGGTTTCCTTCCCTCAAGGGCTGACTGATCTCAGGCTAAGCTGCGTGCTGGCGTCAGGCTTGATTGAGATCAATCTTGGGGAAGGGATCATGCAGAGCGTGCTGAAAACAAAAAAGGCCCACCTTTCGGTGAGCCTTTTTTGATACTTCGTATGGTGCGGCACCAGGAGTCGAATTATTTTTAAAAAGTTAAGGTTTTTAGATGGTTACGTTTAGGTTAGTTATCGCGTTATCTCAATTCGTATCCTTTTGGTTCTCCGCCGCGCGCCCCAGGCCAGATTTCTGATCACTTGGATGCGTCAGAGAAACGTTTCAGCTTGCTAGAGTTACCGGATCTATCTAGTATAAAATTTCAAAGATGGTTCACTATCGTTGATATTAAATCATCTTTAAATTATGCTTGGTGTGAAAGGCGGCAGTTGATTTCTGTAGTGTGATTTTAGCGGTTCATTCTCAGATAATATTTGTTTCCAAGGAGCTTTCTTTGAGTTTGGTCGCAGCAAAAGTCTCAGCGGATGTATTGTATGACATGATAGAAATAGTTGAGGCGCAGACGTGGGTCAAAGAATATTTGGATGAGTTTTCAGATCTGTGGAATATTTGTGACCATCGGAGCGAACAAGTATTTTTGAAAGAGCTGATAAAAGAATTTGTGATCTTGGACTCGGCAAAAGAGCGAAAGGCATACAAAGATCTCGATGCTAAAATTACAGCTTGGTCGTTGCGTCCAGAAACCACGTGGATAGTTGCAGCCTGTAATGATATAGAAATTGATGGCTCTGTAGCAGCAATGCAAAAGCTCAAAAACAAGCTAACTCCCTACGATGATTGGCATGCTCGGATGTTACCTAGTATTCCAAGTGGGGCGAAGTCTGTAAGGAATGGTGACTTCGTAGTGCTTTTTGATGACTTCATTGGTAGCGGTGGAAAACTAATCACAAAAGCAAAGTGGTTGACTAAGCTTCTTTCGCAAAATGGAGTTGAAGATTTTACCCTTTATTATATGTCTGTTGCAGGTATGCGGTTTGGATGCGATCGGATTGCGGATGAAACCGGGTGCGAAGTATTTACAGCAGTGTCTTTAGATCGAGCTATTTCAGACAAGTATGAGCCTAGAGTGGCTGATGAATATAAGCGTCTTATGCTTGGGTTGGAGCTGAAATTGCACGAAGAATATAAAAGAAAAAAAATAAAAGACTACAGTCTCGGATTTTCTAAAAGTGAAGCGCTGTACTGCGTAGAAAATGATAATTGCCCTAACAATGTCTTTCCTGTGTTTTGGTGGGCAAGGTTGAAAAGTGGGGATCGCTTTAGAACGTTATTGAGGCGGGCGGGCTGATCAATGAGCTCAAAAAGAACAGCGATTAAAGAGTTTGTCGAATTTATTTCTGATCGAGAGTGGCACGAAATTTATGATTTTCACTTGCAGTATGGCGTCTCCCCTCTGCTAATTATTGAAGTCATGGATTTTATGATCCGTAATGATTTAATTGTTAGGGACGGTCGAAGCGTTCAGCTTTCACCAGATCTATCTAATGCTAAGGTCGCGTTGCTAAACAGGCTCCGTAAAACTCAACGGCCTAGTGTGTTGGATGAGTACACTCCTAAAACCTTGACCGGAGCATATCGTTATGTATAATGCACCCGTTGAGGTCGGCTCTAGTAATCGAAGGTGTATCCGCCTTTATCATTCAGGCTGGTTTTAGCCACTGAATGAATTCAACTCTATCGCTTCACTCGCTTTGCTCGCTTCGCGATAGAGTTAAATCCATTCACTGACGTGAATGAATTTAAGTGAAAAGAGCAAGCTGGTAGGGTCGGCCTTCAACACTACTTAGGTTTTCTATGCAGATCGATTCGCATGTACGTATGCTCCTTGGTATCTCCACCGAGGAGGAGCTTTCTGTATTGTCACGTATTATAGCAAGCCCGTCGAGCTTCTATAGAGAGTTCAAAGTTTCAAAAAAAAGTGGCGGAACTAGGGCGATAAGTTCTCCATACCCTTCCTTAGCGATCATACAGAGTAATATTCAGAATAATCTGTTATTTCGCTTTGAATCTAATTCCTCTGCCTACGCATATGTGAAGGGTAAGAGCGCGATTGATCACGCTCGTATTCATGTTAATGGTGATGAGTTATTAAAGCTGGATATCAAGGACTTTTTTCCTAGTATTTCTAGGCAAATGGTCTTCGAGGCTCTTCAGCGGAAAGGAGCTAAAGCTGATGTGTGTTTTTATATTTCGCTTCTTTGTATCTTGAATTGTGGCCTTCCTCAGGGCGCATGTACAAGCCCCACGCTTAGTAATCTAGTTTTCAGCCCGATAGACGTGAGACTTACCGGACTGGCAAATTTTTTTGGTTTAAAATATTCTCGCTATGCAGACGACCTAGCATTTTCCGGGGATGTCATACCTAGGGACTTGGCGTCATTGGTAGGTGAGATTTTATTAGAGTATGGTTTTCATCTAAATTATAAAAAAACGCAGTTAAAGTTGGCTGGTAAGAAAAAAATTATAACGGGTGTTTCAATATCTTCTGGGCAGATCAGGGCTCCGAAATCATTTAAGAGAGAGCTTAGGGCTCAGATTTATGAGTTGGAGCGAAATATTGGTAATCTAGCGCGACTGCCAAATTTTGATCCTCTGATTTATGAGCGTTTAATAGGTCGTATTAATTACCTTCTTCAAATCGAACCTGAAAACAAGTATGCAAAGGTGAAGAAAGCATACCTGAGTAAATGCCATCAAGAGTTTCTCGGGCTTGTTGATGAGCAGGTTTTAAGTGCATGTTTGTAGTTTTGAGCTGTTTGAAATAATAATATTTGACTGTTAATGGCTGAGTTTAGCTTGCTTTGGGGAAAGCTTGTTCAATTTCAGCAAAGCCTCCGATATGTGGGTCCAAATGGCCGGCCTCGATAAACCTGTGCAGATGCAACGCATAGTCAGAGAGCTTCTGCTGGCTTATGCGTCATGTATCACCAGCCCGGCTAAGCCTTCCGAGCTGCACTAGTGTACGAATGCCTGCCATCGAGTTCTTTGTGCTCAGACGGTGCCGAAGTGACCTCCTCTAAACGTATCTAGCAATCGCTGCGGGTCGGCGCAGCCCAGTTGCCGGCCCCGTCCAAAATTGCGCCCATCTCGTCTACCAACCTGGAAAAGGGGATAGATTTATTTTGCCAAACTGTGTGGTGCCTCCACCGCTTTTCCAAGGTTGTGTTCCTATGTGAAGTCTGATGCAGCGGTCCGACTTTGCTGTTCTGGCAGTATAGCCAGTCACTGAGAAGAGCTTTAAGTTTTTTGAAAGCTAAATATATAATCTCTATGCTTTTGAGTAACAAATTTTGCTACCGCTAGGTCCAGTGCGCTTAGATTGCCTTGATCTCTATAGAATCGGAGTAAAAAGGTTTTTGTAGAAATATTATGTCTTTTGTTATAGGCGTTTCTCAGTATGTCATACAGTGTATAATCATTTTGTACGATGGCGCCTGACAAAAGCAGTTCAAGAGTGTGTATGCCTAGAGAATAAAAGCAGTAGCTTATGTCTCGATCGTCTATTGTTATTTTATAATCTTCCAGAGAGAGTGGGATTTCATTCATGGTAACGCTTATAAATAGGCAGGATAGGCCGTCAATTATCTTTGGGTGGCGTTTTTCGAAAACTATTCGACATATGGAAGTATGAGCCTGCTTCCATGGCCGGTATCTGAGGTTGTTGAAGCTTTTCTCGATCGCATCCTCACCTTTATTGGACGACAGAATAGAATCTAGATATCGAGAGGCTTTAACCTCAAGTGCCAACAGTGTTTTTCTGCTTGGGCATAAAATCATTGCGTCGGGAGATTTGGCCTGTGATTTGCCATATTTAAACTCGGGAATAAATTCATATAGTCCCGTTTGTTCTAGGGTACAAGCATCTTTGCATAAATCTTGTACATATCGCTCAAAGTCAGCGCCAAAATAATCTAGGAATTCCTTTGCCTTTCCTGAAGCAAAATGAATCTTATGAAACAAGTTGTCGAATAGTAGTTCTTCTATGAACTTCCCCTCAATCGGTAAGTATTCTGTATCAGATAGTCTCAAAAATGGCTTATCTCTGAAAAGGCAGTGGTTACTTTGGTCATCAATGGTAGATTGTGAAAACTCTGCACCTTCCGTAAGGTTAAACGAAATTGATTTCATTACCGATATTAGTAGTTGCAGATCGATGCCTGTTTCTTGACTAGCCTCAAGCAGATCTATCTTCCATTTAGAGAATGGTACGATTTCAAAATTTTCAATATTTCGCTTGGTGACGTGTCGAGCTATGATCATGTAGATAATATTTATGTAATCTTCGACCTTGAAACCGAATTTTTCTTGAAATAAATGAACGTGCTGCGCGATGCTTTTTCCACAAACAAATATTTTGTGCGCACGATACAGTTTATACTTAAAGTCATCTCTGGAGTGGACTATGGCTGACTTTATAAGGTATTGATGAGTGCCTTCTGACACACTATAGTCATTTATGTGCAGTAGTAATTCGTGCAGAGTGCTTAATGAACAAGCACTTTTTCCTTTAGGTGCATGTGGGCGGTTCGCGGTGATGAGAATAAGCTTCCAGCACTCTAAAAGCTGCGCCCTGCCATATATATGTTTGTCATCAAAGCTGGATGATGGATTCGCTAAAGAGGGCAGGTTTGATTTTGCCCACTTCCTGAATCGTCTTTCCTCGCTGCTAGAATAAGATAGTATTGATAGCTGCGATAATGTCTCTAGGCTAACAGTTGACCCTAAGATCTCATCGGGCGTTCGCGGTGCGCCATAGTGTTTTCGGTGAGACAAGAGAGTGTAGATGTTTTCAAGTTGTTCTAAGTTTGGCATTGCGCTGTCCATGTCTTGGGTTTTTAGTGTTTTCAGTCGATGGCACGTAGGTAAATAAAACTATAAGTGCGCCGTAACTTATTTGTTTCGTTTGCATCATGCATTTTTCTACCTGTTCGGCTTTTATCTAGCCTCTGTTATGCTTAATAAATAGCCCCGAAAAAACAGAGGAAATAGATCGGTACCACGAAAGACAGCGGTGCACAATAGATCAAGCCAGCGAATATCGAGGTGTCGCTGAGCGATTTATTGCGACTCATTTTTATCACGCTTTGGTTTTCGTGCTCAAATAGAGCAGAGGATCATAGCATTCACTGCTATGCAAGAGCCGCTACTCAACACCTGATCCAAGCTACATTTGGTGACTGCTTATGATCGCTGTAGGTCTTGAATATCAAGATCAGGTTCCACTCAGATATTGAAAGTCCATGACGTTTCTAGGCGTTGAGCGAGCAGTCGGACTGTCAACAAATAGTAATACCGCGTCGCTTCACAGCGTCGATCTAGGTGATACTCAAGAAACCAAACCAAATGCTTTCTCTGCCAAGCCCAAGGCGTCTCTCGCTGCCAGCGCGCGGCAATCTCAGCCTGGATGATTTTCGCCTGCCGCACATGGCGTTGCCGAGTTGCGTGCGAGCCGGTCAGCACGCCAGCCATGAACACCTCCATATCAAATGACATGATCAAGCTCGCCCGCCAATGTAAGCAGCGACCACGTCGATCCTGCCGTGCCCCAGCTCATAACTGATCTGCCTCCGGGCCTCACGATCAAGGTTCCGATCTACCTGGCAGCATTGGCCGCCGTTGATAGGTGCGCGATGTTGAGTAATTTGCTCATAGCGCTCACATGCGTACGCCGTACGTAGCTCGTGGAAGCCTTTGAGGTTGAGTGCATGCAGGATGTCTCGCGCCGGGCGGATAAGTTGTTGCAGGAGACTTAGGTAGCTTTCGTGTGGCGCAATCATGTTGCGGCTACCCGCAGGCGAAACCTGTTGTGCAAACCCAAGCGCCTCGCGGACATGGTCGTTCACCGTAATCCAACGGGGCGCTGAGGCCCCGGCGCGGCCGCCTTTGGTACCTTCCTGAATGTTAATCGTGACTAGTTCGTTAGCCTCACGGCTTAGTCGTGGCAGATCCGCCAAGATGGCCTCACGCAAACGCATGCCGGTGGCTCGCGCTAGCAGAACAATCGCGGCGGCCCGTTGCTGATGATGGAGGCAAAGCGCATGGGCGATCTGCTGAACCTGTTCGCGGTCTTGGCCTTGTGGCACCGATTCGCGAACGCCAGTGCGCTGCATACCCAGCGCCTTGCTCGGACTGGGCAATTTCACGCACTGATCACCTCGAAGCGCCGCCATGGCCCTGTTAACGCTGGATAGGCGGTTTTGTGCGGTGCTGACGGCGAGATCACCGCGCCTAACCGTGTCGCGTAGATACGCCGCGTAGTCGGCCAACACCTTTCGATCAATCTGCCGCGCATCATTGATACCGGGCCCCTGTTCGGAGCGGCACCATTTCACGAATGCCTGCCACCGATCACAGTGTGCCTTCACCGTGCCGTAGTGGCCGCCGCCGAACATGTCTTTCAGCGCTTGCGGACCTGCGTAGCTCAATTGCCTGCCGTAGCCGAAATTACGGCCATCTCGTTTACCCACCAATGCCATGTCGGTCACCTCATCGTCCGCTCTTCGATCCTCGCCCCACGTCATCCCGCCAAGAATGTTGAGTGTTATCAGGGATCAAGGCCCCTGCGACCTGTGGGGAATGTCCTCTTCGCGGGACTGGCGACTCCTTACGTCCGGGAGCAAGGGCATCTCATGATCTGGCCTCCTGAGCACCGTTACCGGTGGGCGGGTGGAGGCCGCGCTGGCTGACGAGACCAGCGCCTGAAAGATCCTGAGCCGGGTGAACGCAGCAATGCGATGACCGGGGCATGCCTGACTGTCAGTCAGGTGCAGTCCATTCCCTGGTCTGCGGCACCATCATCTACCTCGCTGTTGCTGGTGACATCGGCGTTTGTCACGCCGATTGTCACGAGTGAAGTTGCCGCAAAGCCAAATGCTATGAGGGCTGCAGCAGTGTTAGACGCGCCCGTCTCTTTCCAGGAGAAAGAGACGGGCGCAGGTTGGCGCACGCGAAATGGCCAAGCGGATAGGTTGCTGCTGAGCAGATGGGTAGGGTGGTTGCCGCAGGGGCAACGATATTGAGTTGGCATCCATCACATGGGTAGTGACCGTACGAGCTGCCGGACGCGAATCGTACTTGCGGGTGAACCACCGCGGGAGCGGCGTGACCTCAAAGGTTCGGGTCACCTGGGGTGCTGTCATCGACAGCTCTTGCGACTCCCGGTCTACGCCTGTGGACAATATTCGTTAAGCAGCGCGATATCAGGGATTTAGCGCTTGTGGATAAAACTATCCCCCCCGGTGGACATCAGTGGTTTTCCACAGACGTACGCTGTGCCGGCATTTTTTCTTACGTACGGTCCTTTCAAACGGGGCGGCTTTGCAGCCCCGTTTGAAAGGACCCGCGCGGAGGAGCCAAATGCGGGTCTGTGGGTAACTTCACAGCAAGTTTGATGCAGTGGTGCGGCGGGCTTAATTGAGATCAATCTTGGGAAGGAGTACAGCCACTAAAAACCTCAACTGACCCAACATTACCGGATCAGTGTTGAGGTGGACGCATTGCCAATTGGTCATAGCCGTTCGGCAGATGATGGGCATCCACGAAGTGCCGGGTTTGCAGTTCTAGCACCATGTTCATCAGGCTGGATACGGGCTCAGCCACGCCCCAGGTAGCAGCAACCTTGTCGTAACGGTTTACCGCTTGCGCCTTTTCTACCTGTTTTCCATTCAGAGCTTGAGCCAGGTCCTTCCAGCGGTTGACCAACTTCTTCATCTGCTCGGCTTGTTCCGGCTTCATGCATGGAAAACGGCGAAGCCGGTCAACCAGATACATCAGGCGCCGCTTCCTTACGGGGGCGAGCCTTGGCATGTTCAAGCGATTTTCCAGTGCTTCGCGCATATCCTCGTTTCTGTACCAGAAGAGCAGAGCGAAGGTCTCGGCAACGGCCTTGTCGAGCTTGTCCAGCGAGGTTTTTGTAGCTTGAACGACGAGGTGATCGAGTGCCTGACGGGCATGTTGATCAGTGGGAGGCATCTCAGAGGACACAAGCGCCCAGAGTTTTTCTAGCGAGTAATCGAGCGAAGATGTGTCGCAACACTCGGCCCCATGCGCCGTATTCGAGGGCACAGTCATCGCCTCACTGGTATTACTGGCCCCGCTCTCGCGCTTCATCGAGAATCAACCTCAGGCAACTGGTTACGGTGCTTCTATCACAGGGGTAATAGTCGATTGCCTCCCTGGCAAGCTATCAAATTCCGTGAGGTTAAGCTTGCCTGACCTACTAAGCAGATTGATGTCATCTTGGTCGCGTTCGGTGAATCTCCCGAGTTTTGACATGGCGAGGTCAATCGGCTGAGCGATGAATGAGTTTTTAGCTGTCAGATGCCCGAGTGATCACGATCTGCGGCGGTGAACCGGCGTCGTTCGAGGGCAGCGTGAGGCTCGTGCGAAAGCCGAGCTTGTCGAGCATGTCCATCATGGCGTCGAGGGTGAACTTCTCGATCCTGCCATTTGCAAGTTCAGATATTCGGGATTGGGTTACGTTCAGCCGGACCGCAGCATCATGCTGTTTGAGCCCCATTTTTTTGATGCGGTCTGTGATGAAGATCGACAGGTCCATTTTCAGGGCCATTTTGCTGGCCGTCTCTGCGTCGTGGGTGGCGTGGAAGGGGCTTTCGTGGAGTTGGAGCGCCATCGGCTTGCCTCAGCAGGAATATCTGAAATTTACGATAAATCGTAGCGAGGCTAGGTGGGCGAATCAAAGCGTATCTGTTGGTAAACGTGTCTGCTCTTTTGGGTGTTGATAAGAGAGTGGTGTCTTCTTTGGGATTGCTGGGGGCCGCTGCGCAGCCCATCGCAGGCAAGCCAGCTCCTACACCGACCGCATTGACCTCAAGCCTTGCGCTATTCCTTTAGGCTTTAGCCGCGAAACCGCTGTAGCAGGTGCCAATCATCGCGTCGCCTGCTTCGCGGGTGAACCCGCTCCCACAGGTACTGCGCTGGCTTCGGGTTGACGCTTTACCTGTGGGAGCCTGGCTTGCCAGCGATGAGGTCAGTCCATGCAACACAAGACAGCCGTTCTCAAACCGACCACGTCGGCTCCATGCCATTTGTCCCAGCTCGACCCAGGCAGAGCCAATGTGGCGACCCTGAAAACAAAAAAGGCCCACCTTTCGGTGAGCCTTTTTTGATACTGCGTATGGTGCCGGCACCAGGAATCGAACCCGGGACCTACTGATTACAAGTCAGTTGCTCTACCATCTGAGCTATACCGGCAATGGGGCGTCATTATAACGATCGGTTGGCGCCTGTAAACCACTTCCTTG
>Ga0209370_1003389_pt1 | contig 10230 bp, 9 predicted proteins | sample AgamicAtPrz_FD_187164 | JGI IMG/M metagenome (GOLD analysis project Ga0209370, IMG submission 187164) | Agave microbial communities from Guanajuato, Mexico - At.P.rz (SPAdes) (version 2) | ecosystem: Host-associated > Plants > Phyllosphere > Phylloplane/Leaf | place: Guanajuato, Mexico... | reverse complement strand
CGATAGGCCAGCGACAGCGTCTCGCCTCTCTGCCCATACCGGCGCTCTCCGGTATGCGGCTTTCCTGTATACTCTTCCCCGACTGACCTGCCATAAATAGCAGGTAGCCCCGGGGAATGATGCATTTCTCTGAACGTTTTCTCGCCACTGCCGATAACACCCCTGCCAGGTGTTGTCTGAAATCGATTAGCGCTTGTCAGCGCTGCACTTTTGCGTTTAAGTCTGAAATAATTAAGAATCTTCTGAAAAGCCGATGCTGTATCAGGCCGGAACAGGCACAAAATATGAACAATAACTCTGATGTAATGTATCGGCTGCTGGTGCAGAGCGTCGTAGATTACGCCATTTACATGCTCAAACCTGACGGTACCGTTGCTAACTGGAATGCCGGTGCGCAGCGTGCCAAAGGGTATACGCCAGATGAGATCGTTGGTAAAAATTTTGCGCTGTTTTATAGCGAAGAGGAGCGCAAAAACGGCGCGCCGCAGCGCGGTCTCTCTGTTGCCGCCGCAACCGGTAAGTTTGAAACTGAAGGCTGGCGCTATCGCAAAGATGGCAGCGCGTTCTGGGCTCACGTCGTGATTGACGCTATCCGGGATGAGCAGGGCGAACTGCTGGGTTTTGCCAAAATTACCCGCGACTGTACGCAGCAGCAGGCGCAGCAGCGCAGGCAGCGTGAACAGGAGCAGCGCTTTCGTTTACTGGTGGAGGGCGTAACCGACTATGCGATTTATATGCTGGATCTGGAGGGTAACGTTGAGAACTGGAATGCCGGGGCTCAGCGGACAAAAGGCTACGTGGCAGAGGAGATTGTCGGGCAGCACTTCTCCCGCTTTTACAGCGCGCAGGATCGTCTGAACCATCTACCAGAAAAGAATCTTACGACCGCGTTTAAAACCGGACGTTTTGAAGATGAGGGGTGGCGCTATCGTAAAGATGGTTCCGCTTTCTGGGCGCACGTTATCATCGACGCAATTCGCGACGACGCCGGCAAGCTGATTGGCTACGCAAAAATTACCCGCGACTGCACTGAACAGCAGGCGCTGCTGCGCCAGCAGCGTGAACATGAAAAAACGTTTCGGCTGCTGGTGGAGGGCGTTACCGATTACGCTATCTATATGCTGGACCTGAAGGGGCGAGTCGTTAACTGGAACGCCGGGGCGCAGCGCGCTAAAGGATATCGCGCAGATGAGATTGTGGGGCAGCACTTCTCACTCTTTTACAGCGCGCAGGATCGCCAGCTTCATCTGCCGGATGCAAACCTCGGCATTGCGCTAAAAACCGGGCGGTTTGAAGATGAGGGATGGCGCTACCGGAAGGATGGATCGGCTTTCTGGGCGCACGTGGTAATTGACGCGATTCATGATGAGAGTGGACGCCTGATTGGGTTTGCTAAAATCACGCGCGACGTGACGGAGCGGCGTGAGCATGAGCAGCAGCTTCTGCGCGCGCGCGATCTGGCGCAGGCGCAGAGCAGCAGAATGTCGGAGCTGTCGACCTTTCTCGACACCATCATCAGCAACATCCCCTCCTGCGTGATTGTGGAGGATGCCATCAGCCGCGAAATTCTGATGGTGAACGCCAAGGCTGAGCAGCTGTTTGGGCTGAGCCGATCGCTGCTTATGCATAAGCGTCCGCATGAGTGCATGTCTGCCGAACTGAGCGACTACTTTAATAGCCTGGCGGATATTGCGCTGCGCAGTGAAGGCATTCACGCCCGCGAGCAGCTGCTGCTGACCGCCAGCGGTGAGCGGGTTCTGCATACCCGCGCCACCACCATCACCGGCAAAGATATGCGGCAAAATTATGTCATGCTGATCGTTGAAGATGTGACTGACCAGCGCGAAGCGGATGCGCGTATCCACCATATGGCGCATCACGATAACCTGACCAGCCTGCCTAACCGCATTCTGTTCCGGCAAAAACTCAGCGAAGCGCTGCGTAACGACACGGCACAGAGCCAGATCAGCGCCACGCTTTGTCTCGACCTCGATAATTTCAAAAACGTGAATGATGCGCTTGGCCACCAGATTGGTGACGATCTGCTGCGCGCGGTCGCTAAGCGGCTGCGCAGCGTGCTGCGTGAGCGTGATACGCTGGCCCGCATCGGCGGCGACGAATTTGCTATTGTGCTGCCCGATATTCATAACGCTGACGAAGCGGCCACGGTGGCGCAGCGCCTGATCGAGGCGATTCAGCCGCCCATGAATGTCGAAGGGCATAATCTTACCGTGGGCCTGAGCGTGGGGATCGCCCTGACCACTCAGGCCGTCAACACCCCGGAACATATGCTGCGCTGCGCCGATATGGCGCTCTACGAGGCGAAGCGTAACGGCCGTAACCGCTATGAGCACTTTACGCCAGAGATGGATGACCAGGCGCGCAGCCGGCGCATCATTGAAAACGATCTGCGTGATGCGATTACCGGGCGGCAGCTCAGACTTTACTATCAGCCTATTACCAGTCAGAGCGGCATTATTGGTTATGAAGCGCTGATGCGCTGGCATCATCCGGTCAAAGGCTTGATCATGCCGGTGGATTTCATCCCGATTGCTGAAGAGACCGGGCTGATTCATATGCTGGGTGCCTATGCGCTGTATGAGGCGTGTCGCGAGGCGCAGAGCTGGAACACCGAACAGTCCGTTTCGGTGAATCTCTCACCGCTGCAGTTTAAAAACAGCTCGCTGGTGTCGGTGGTAGAGGGGGCGCTGAAGGAGTCAGGTCTGGCACCGCATCGGCTGGAGATGGAGATCACGGAGTCGGTGCTGCTGGACGATACGCTGGGCAATATCCGGACGCTGCAGAACCTCAAATCGCTGGGCGTACAGATTGCACTGGATGATTTTGGCACCGGCTACTCTTCGCTCAGCTATCTGCGCTCATTCCCGTTCGATAAGATCAAAATCGATAAATCTTTTATCAACGACATGGGCGACAGCCGCGAAGCGCTGGCGATCATCCGGGCAATAACCGGCATGAGCCGCAGCCTGGATATTCAGATCACGGCGGAAGGCGTGGAGAACAGCGAACAGTTTGCGAAGCTGCGTGAAGAGGGCTGCACGCTGTTTCAGGGGTATCTGTTTGGCCGCCCGCAACCCTCAGAGCTGCGACTGAAAGCGCTGGAGTAAGATATCGCCGTGAGTGGCAACGTGACAACGCAGGGGCGCATGTATGCGCTCCTGACCGTCTGCAGGCTCGTCGCCCTCTGAGCGCACGCTTTCAGCATAAAAAAACGCCCGGCAAAACCGGGCGCTGCTGCTTGCTGTATGTCATCTTTTTTATTATTGACCGTGACCTTCCACGTTCATGCGGCCCAGGTCCTTGTCCACCAGGAACAGACCTTCACCTTTGTTACCCACCAGCGCCAGTTTATCGAGCACGGTTTTAAACAATTTCTCTTCTTCATGCTGCTCTGCCACATACCACTGCAGGAAATTAAAGGTGGAGTAGTCCTGCGATGTCAGCGCGGTGTGCACCAGTTCATTGATTTTCTGCGTGATCAGCTGCTCATGCTTCAGCGCTTCGCTCAGCACATCGCTCAGAGAGTTCCAGCTGACAGCCGGTGCCGCTATGCTGCCCAGTACCGGCATGGAACCCGCGTCGCTGACGTAATCAAACAGACGCTGCATATGCTCCATCTCTTCACGCGAATGCATTTTCAGGAAAGAAGCTGCCCCTTCAAATCCTTTATCGCTGCACCAGGCGCTCATCTGCAGATAGAGGTTGGCAGAGAAGAACTCCAGATTAAGCTGGTCGTTCAGGCGAGAGGTCATTTCAGCAGTTAACATAGCTGCATCCTTATTAAGCAGTCAGAAAAATTACGGCGAATTATGCAGCAATATCAGCGTCTGTGTGAAGGGTTTTTTGTACGAAATATTAATTTATATCATTGAATATAAATGGAATTATTCAACATGCTGAATGCGACGAATTCTCATTGTTAACTGATTGCCATTCGCCTGCCATGACCGGATGCGGACGGAGCCGTAAGGGGTTACCTGCGCGCTACAGTCGTGATTTCCCCGCCTGCTGAAATATTGTATGCTATGCCGCCTCAACGCTGACCGGATAACCGGAGCACCGCCAGCGCAGCCGCGAACCGCTGCTGTGCAGTGACGCCACGGCGTTGCCACTGGCACTGTTACCCACCGGACAGGTTCCGGAACGATTTATCTGCCGCGCGTTACAGACGCGCCGCCCTGAAGAAGAACGCACTCATGTCTAATGCTCCCTTTTTAGAAGAAGTGGCGCGCCGCCGTACCTTTGCGATTATCTCGCATCCGGACGCCGGTAAAACCACAATCACCGAAAAAGTCCTGCTGTTCGGACAGGCTATCCAGACTGCCGGTACTGTTAAAGGCCGCGGCTCCAGCCAGCATGCTAAATCAGACTGGATGGAAATGGAGAAGCAGCGTGGTATTTCAATCACCACCTCGGTGATGCAGTTTCCCTATCGTGAAAGCCTGGTCAACCTGCTGGATACGCCGGGGCATGAAGACTTCTCGGAAGATACCTATCGCACGCTGACCGCCGTTGACTGCTGTCTGATGGTTATTGATGCCGCGAAAGGGGTTGAGGATCGTACCCGCAAGCTGATGGAAGTCACCCGCCTGCGCGATACGCCCATCATCACCTTTATGAACAAGCTGGACCGCGACATCCGCGATCCGATGGAGCTGCTGGATGAGGTTGAGAGCGAGCTGAAGATCGCCTGCGCCCCCATTACCTGGCCAATCGGCTGCGGCAAGCTGTTTAGAGGGGTTTACCACCTTTATAAAGATGAAACCTATCTCTATCAGAGCGGTAAAGGCCATACCATTCAGGACGTGCGCGTTGTAAAAGGATTGAATAATCCCGATCTCGACGCGGCAGTGGGCGAGGAGCTGGCACAGCAGCTGCGTGATGAGCTGGAGCTGGTGCAGGGCGCCTCACACGAATTTGAGCAGTCGCTGTTTCTCAACGGCGAGCTGACGCCGGTGTTCTTCGGCACTGCGCTGGGCAACTTTGGTGTCGATCATATGCTGGATGGCCTGGTCTCCTGGGCACCTGCGCCGATGCCGCGTAAAAGCGATACCCGTATTGTGGAAGCGCGTGAAGAGAAGTTCAGCGGTTTTGTCTTCAAGATTCAGGCGAATATGGATCCCAAACACCGCGACCGCGTTGCGTTCATGCGTGTGGTATCGGGTCGTTATGAAAAGGGCATGAAACTGCGTCAGGTGCGTACCGGCAAAGATGTGGTGATCTCCGATGCGCTGACCTTTATGGCAGGCGATCGTTCGCACGTTGAAGAGGCGTTCCCGGGCGATATCATCGGCCTGCATAACCACGGCACGATTCAGATTGGCGACACCTTTACCCAGGGTGAAGCGATGAAGTTCACCGGCATTCCGAACTTTGCGCCAGAGCTGTTCCGCCGCATCCGTCTGCGCGATCCGCTTAAGCAGAAGCAGCTGCTGAAAGGTCTGGTTCAGCTCTCTGAAGAGGGCGCCGTGCAGGTATTCCGTCCGGTGCATAACAACGATCTGATTGTTGGCGCCGTCGGCGTGCTGCAGTTTGATGTGGTTGTCGCCCGCCTTAAGAGCGAATACAACGTTGAAGCGATCTATGAAGCGATCAACGTCTCCACCGCCCGCTGGGTAGAGTGCAGCGACGCGAAGAAGTTTGACGACTTCCAGCGTAAAAACGAAATCAATCTGGCGCTGGATGGGGGAGATAACCTCACCTATATCGCGCCTACGATGGTTAACCTGAATATTACGCAGGAGCGCTATCCTGACGTGGTTTTCCGCAAAACCCGCGAACACTGATCCCACCTCACTATCAGGACCAGTCATTACTGGTCCTGCTTTTTTTGTTACAGACTCCTCTTAATTACGCTGTCATTCTGACTTTCTGGCGAGATATCAACCACAAAAGCCAGCAAAAGCTGTAATCCCTACTATGATTATTCTGTCGGACGAAAAAACAGGCCTGCGAGTTTGGTTACGTCCATCAAGGCAACGGCGCCGTTGGCTGTTGTGCATTCGCGCTTGCGGGTGAATTAACTGATAGAAGGATCATATCGATGAATAAGACTAAGATTGCCAAGACCCTGATTGCTGCACTGGCCGGTACGGCGCTGTTAAGCGGTGCGGCATTTGCTGCTGATACCAGCTCGACGGGTTCCAAAATCGATAGTTCTATGAAAAAAGTCGATGGTTTTATGGATGACAGCGGCATTACAGCTAAAGCCAAAGCGGCGCTGGTTGATGATGACGCGATTAAAAGCACGGATATCTCCGTCAAAACGCAGCAGGGTGTAGTGACATTAAGCGGTTTCGTTGCCTCGCAGGATCAGGCTGAAAAGGCTGTCGCTCTGGTGCAGAAAGTTGAGGGAGTGAAATCCGTCAGTGACAAACTACACGTCAGAGACAATAAAGAAGGTTCGCTGAAAGGTTATGCCGGTGATGCCGCCACAACCAGCGAAATTAAAGCTAAGCTGTTAGCAGACGACATTGTTCCATCGCGCAATGTGAAGGTGGAAACCACCGATGGCGTGGTTCAGCTGTCAGGAGAAGTTGCGAATCAGGCACAGTCTGACCGTGCTGAGAAGATCGCGAAAGCCATTGAAGGCGTGAAAAGCGTGAAGAATGACCTCAAGGTGAAATCTTAACGCAGCCGGAACGGCATCGTTCTGATGCCGTTCCGCAATAAAACAGTGAAGTGAAGAATAAGCAGTTCGATTTCTACTATGGTAAAGGAGAGGCTTATGTTTCGTTGGGGTATTATCTTTCTGGTCATTGCACTGATCGCGGCAGCCTTAGGATTCGGCGGTCTGGCAGGTACGGCAGCATGGGCAGCTAAAATTGTCTTTATTGTCGGTATTATTCTGTTCCTGGTTAGCCTGTTTACCGGGCGCAAAAAACTCTGACCAGACACATCAATTGCAGTAACCCGCTAGTGATGTAAAGCGGAGGCCAGTCATTGACGGCATTGTCTGCCGTCGCAGCTGCCCGTGCAGTGGGTCAGGGAATGACAATGACTGGTTCTCCGGGATGCCGCTCTGGCCTCCCTCAGAGCAGTAACTACTGAGGGTACGCCATTGGGTATACGCATTCCGGTCTCACTCGGTTCCTTTGAACCGCTGGCGCTTCAGCCATTTAAATCCCGCAAAATTGCACTTGTCTGTGAAGGCGGCGGCCAGCGCGGAGTATTCACCGCAGGCGTACTGGACGCATTCCAGCGGGCCGGATTTAACCCTTTTCATCTGATGCTGGGCACCTCCGCCGGCGCGCAAAATCTCTCCGCCTTTGTCTGCGCTCAGCCGGGCTATGCCCGACGTGTTATTACCCGCTATACCACCAGTAAGCAGTTTTTCGATCCGCTGCGCTTTGTACGCGGTGGACATCTTATCGATCTCGACTGGCTAATCGATATTACCCGCAGTGAATTTCCCCTGGCGTTCAGCAGCGCGCAGAAACTGTTTGCCGGTGGCAGCGAATTTTATATGTGCGCCTGCCGCAGTGACGATTATCAGGCACGCTATTTCAGGCCTGATGAGCTGACCTGGCATGACATCATCAAAGCGTCCAGCGCCATTCCTGGCTTTTATCGCAGCAGCGTGCTGATGGATGGCGTCAGCTATCTGGATGGCGGCATCAGCGACGCCATTCCGGTGCGTGAAGCCGCGCGACGCGGCGCGGATACCATTGTGGTGATCCGGACTACGCCTTCGCAGATGTTCTATACGCCGCAATGGTTCCAGCGGATGGAGCGCTGGCTGGGTGACAGTGCGCTGCAGCCGATGATCAATATCCTGCATCATCACGAAGCGAGCTATCGCGAGATCCAGCAGTTTATTGAACAACCGCCGGGTAATCTGCGCATTGTGGAGATTTGCCCGCCTCGTCCTCTGGCCAGCATGGCGCTTGGCAGCCGCGTGGCCGCGCTGAACCACGATTATCATCTTGGCCGGCGCAGCGGACGCTATTTTCTGGCTACGCTGGGGCAGTGGTTAAGTGACGCAGAGCCGACCCGCAGGCCGCTGCCGATTGCACCGCCCGCCGCCGCAGCCAATGCACCGCACACGCGACCGCTACACACGCCGCCGCTGGCAGGGAACGATGCTGCCTGGGATGAAGGATCGCTGGCATGAAATTTATCGACACGCACTGCCATTTTGATTTCCCGCCGTTTGTTGATGATGCGGTCGCAAGCATTGCTCGTGCCGCCGCCGCCGGCGTAGAGCGCATTATTGTGCCATCGACAGAAGCGAGTCGTTTTGCACGCGTTGTGCAGCTGGCAAAAGATCACACGGCGCTCTATGCGGCGCTGGGCCTGCATCCGATCAATATTGCCCGCCATCAGGACGATCATCTGGATCTGCTCGCGCAGCATCTGGCGCAGGCAGAGAGCAACTGCGTAGCGATCGGTGAGGTCGGACTGGATCTCTATATGAACGATCCCGATTTCGACAAGCAGACGCGACTGCTGAACGCGCAGTTCATTCTGGCAAAACGTTTTGATCTGCCGGTGATCCTGCACTCCCGCCGCACCCACGATCAGCTGGCGATGCTGCTGCGACGCCATAATCTGCCGCGGTGTGGCGTCGTGCACGGCTTTGCCGGCAGCCAGCAGCAGGCAGAGCGCTTTATCCAGCTCGGCTATGCCATCGGCGTGGGAGGGACCATTACCTGGGAGCGCGCCAGCAAAACCCGCCATACCATTGCCAGCCTGCCGCTGGCGTCGCTGCTGCTGGAGACTGACGCACCGGATATGCCGCTGCAGGGTTTTCAGGGAGAGCCCAACCGGCCTGAGCGGGCGCGCAATGTGTTTGAGGTATTGTGCACGCTGCGTCCTGAACCGGCTGACGTGATTGCCGATGCGCTGTGGCAGAACAGCCTGCGTATATTTGCATTTTCTTCCCGATCGCCGTCCGGCGATCTATCAGAGTGATACCATTCAGCGCGCGATTTTGTGATAATAATTACATCTGCGTTGCGATCTGTTTAGCCATGCATTCACGTCAAAAAGAGATCTTAAGCAGATTTTCTATGTAATTTCGAGCTGCTATCTCTTTTTTATGTGATCTGATTCGCAATGGCACTTCCCGACAATTGTTAAAATAATCACATTATCCGGCAGCTCGCTGCTGGCCTGACATCCGGAGCCTGTTATGACTGACCTTAATGCTGCTGCGCAGCGCGCGCTGCAACTGATGGATCTCACTACCCTGAATGACGATGACACTGATGAAAAAGTCATTGCGCTGTGTCATCAGGCCAAATCCCCTGCGGGCAACACTGCCGCTATCTGCATCTATCCGCGCTTTATCCCGATCGCCCGTAAAACGCTGCGCGAACAGGGTACGCCTGAGGTGCGCATTGCGACCGTGACCAATTTTCCGCATGGTAATGCGGATATTGAGATCGCTCTGGCGGAAACGCGCGCCGCTATCGCTTACGGCGCTGACGAAGTGGATGTGGTATTTCCCTATCGCGCTCTGATGGCTGGCGATCGTGATACCGGCTTTGCGCTGGTTAAAGCGTGCAAAGAGGCGTGTGCGGCAGCGGACGTGCTGCTGAAAGTGATTATCGAAACCGGCGAGCTGAAAGAAGAGGCGCTGATCCGTACGGCATCAGAAATTGCGATTGATGCCGGCGCTGATTTTATTAAAACCTCAACCGGTAAAGTGCCGGTGAACGCCACGCCGGAAGTTGCCGCCATCATGCTGCAGGTTATTCGCGATAAAGGCGTGCAGCAGCAGGTGGGTTTTAAACCAGCCGGCGGCGTGCGCACCGCAGAAGATGCCGCTCTTTACCTGAAGCTGGCTGACGACACCCTCGGTGAGGGCTGGGCTGACGCCCGTCACTTCCGCTTTGGTGCCTCCAGCCTGCTGGCAAACCTGCTCAGCACGCTGGGCCACGCAACCAGCGGCAGCAAAACGGGTTACTGATAGCGGCCTGGGTTAAATCCCGTCGCGGGGTACGGAATCCAATATTGCCGTAGAGGCCGCATTAATGCGGCCCGGGTTAGATCCCGTAACGGGATACGGAATCCAACATTCCCGCAGAGGCCGCATTAATGCGGCCCGGGTTAAATCCCGTCACGGGTACGGAATCCAATATCGCCGTAGGGGCCGCATTAATGCGGCCCGGGTTGAATCCGGTCAAGGGATACGGAATCGAATATTGGCGTAGGGGCCGCATTAATGCGGCCCGGGTTGAATCCCAGCACGACGGCCCGGGTTAG
>Ga0209370_1003388_pt1 | contig 10232 bp, 8 predicted proteins | sample AgamicAtPrz_FD_187164 | JGI IMG/M metagenome (GOLD analysis project Ga0209370, IMG submission 187164) | Agave microbial communities from Guanajuato, Mexico - At.P.rz (SPAdes) (version 2) | ecosystem: Host-associated > Plants > Phyllosphere > Phylloplane/Leaf | place: Guanajuato, Mexico... | reverse complement strand
GCCTGCGAAGCTGCGTCTGGAATGGCCGCGCGGCTGCCCAAGGTCAACCTGTCGCGCTTCGACGCCGAGCGATTCGCTGCGGTGTACAGCGCCTGGCTGCTGAAGAACCATCGCGACCTGCTGCCGGTCAGCGGGCGCAGCGGCAACGGTGAGGACGGCGGCCAGGCCTTCGTGCGCCTGCCCACCGAGGTGGAATGGGAATATGCGGCCCGTGGCGGCCATGCGGTGAGCCGCCAGCAGTTGGAAGCGCGGCTGTTCCCGCGCCCGGTGGAGGGCAGCGAGAGCGATGGCCCCCTGGGCGACTGGGCGGTGTTCAACCAGGTCGCCGGCGGCACCGGGCAGAACGCGCGGCTGTTGCCCATCGGCCTGAAGAAGCCCAATCCCGTCGGCCTGTTCGACGTGATCGGCAACGCCGCGGAAATGGTCCAGGAGTCCTTCCAGCTGGTGCATGCCGGGCGACGCCAGGGCACCTACGGCGGCTTCGTGGTCAAGGGCGGCAACTACCTGGAAGGCGAGATGACCCTGTTCACCGGCATGCGCCGCGAGTACCCGCTGTTTGGCGCCGATGGTACCGAACAGCGCAACGAAACCACCGGTTTCCGGGTGGCCATCGGCGCCTTGTCGGCGCCCCGGTCGCGATACAAGGAACTGTTTGCGCAATGGAAGGACGAAGGACGAGTCAGCACGCTTACCGATGAGATCGACGAAGACCAGGACGCCACCAAACTGCTCGATGGGCTGATCGCCAACAGCGACGATCCGCAGCTGCGCGACCGCCTGGCGATCGTCAACGAGGAGCTCAAGCGCAGCGTCTCGCTGATCGCCAAGCAGCGTGAGGATGCCGCCGGCAACCTGATCCAGTCGGCCGCCCTGGTGGCCGAGACGATCAACAACTACAACATTCGCCTGACCAATCTTCGCAAGAGCCGTGACGAGGCTCGCAGCGCCAAGGATGAAGCCTCGGCGAAACTGTTCGAAGCGGCCATGGCCAATGGGCAGAGCGCCCTGGATGGCGCGCTGGCGATCTACATCGACAACCTGGCCAACGGTACGCGCTACAGCAACGCGGTGATCCAGGCGCAATTCCAGCGCACCAAGGAAGAGCTGGCGCGCAAACCGGTACTGGGCAAGAGCCTGGTAACCCGAGCTACGCTGTTCGTGCGGCACGTGGGTGAATACCGCAAGAACCGCAAGGCTGATGCGGATGTGATTCTCAAGCAATTGCTGGCACCCTGATCGGGTCGCCCAGCCGTTACGGATTCAGGCACTGGCGAGCGGCCGGTGTCGATGTGGCAACTCCACGGCTGTCGCCGTGAAAACGCAGGCGGTGTCACCCGGCCCCGCCTGAATGGAATAAACGCTCACTCAAGTACGAGATCGACGACGATGCAAACTTTCAACAAGGCCCCCGCTTTTTCCTCGATACGCACTGCGCTGCTTTCCGCCGTGACCTGCACCAGTGTGCTGTTGGTCGGTTGCGCCGGTTCGCCAAGTTCCCAGGTCGCCTCGACCACCAAGGCCGAATACTTCCCGCAGTGCTACGAGCCGGTCACCCAGCTGCGCAGCTCCGACGAAGCGATGAGCCGCAGCGTGGCCATTGGCGCCGTTACCGGCGGGCTGATGGGCGCCCTCGGTGGTGCGCTGGTCGATGACGAGAAACGTGGCCGCAATGCCGCCATCGGTGCTGCCGGTGGCGCCCTGGCCGGCGGTGCCCTGGCGTACTACAACCAGCGCCAGCAACAGATCAGCGATGACAATGCGCGCCTGGCCTCCTACGCCACCGACATCAACACCAACAACCAGAACATCGACCGCAACATCCGCTACGCCACGGCTGCGCAAAGCTGCTATCAGCAGGCGTTCACCCAGTTGCGTGCCGATCGCAAGGCCAACAAGATCAGCGACGCCGATGGTCGCAAGCGCCTGGCCGAGATCGTCAGCGGCCTGAACGAGACCAATGCCCTGCTGGCCAAGGTCGACGGCCGCACCGGCGAGAACGTCAACACCTACACCCAGGCCTACGAGAAGGACCTGCAGACCGTGGGTGTCGAGCGCAAGGAAGTGACCAAGGTGGCCACCGCCAAGCAGCCGAAGCCGACCGCCAAGGTCACCAAGGAAGTGATCACCACCGAGCAGTCGCTGCAGAAGGCCCAGGCCAAGCAGAAGGAAAGCCAGCAGGTGGCCAGCCGTGGTCGTACGCTGATCAGCGACGTGTGCAACAACCCGGACATGGGCGATTGGGCACCGGCCAGCTGCAAGGCCTGATCCGCGTCGCATGAAAGAACCGCGCCTGGCGCGGTTTTTTTATGCCTGGCGTTTTATCTCGGCGCCAGGCGAGCGGGCTAACCGAGCGGTATCTGCACGGGGGATTGATGCCGGTCATTATCGGGCCTGCGGCGCTGAGCAATCATGGCGGGTGCCGAGTGGGTAACCAGGCTGTTAGGGTGCAGGGCAGGGGGGTGTGCCGAGCGGCGCGTTATCCCCGGGCCATGCCGCCCCAAGGTTCGTGCAGAAACGCGCGCGGCTTGAGTCTTTTCGCACTGCCGTGCATGACAGGGCGGGCGGAACGCCCCGGTTCATAACACTTCTCTTAGCCGTTTGGATGAGCTGATGAACAAGACAATAGTGAGTCTGCTGCTGGCGCTGGGCCTGGCCGGGGCGGCCCAGGCGGCGGGTGATCCGGCCGCGGGACAGGCCAAGGCCGTGGTATGCGGGGCCTGTCACGGAGTCGATGGCAACAGCGCACTGGCCAATTTCCCCAAGCTGGCCGGCCAGGGTGAGCGCTACCTGCTCAAGCAGATGCAGGACATCAAGTCCGGCGCCCGTCCGGTGCTGGAAATGACCGGCATGCTCGAGCCGCTGAGCGAGCAGGACATGGCCGATGTCGCCGCCTACTTCGCCAGCCAGAAGATCAGCGTGGGCGCGGCCGACGCGGCGCTGGTCGAGCGTGGCCAGGCTCTGTTTCGCGGCGGCAAGCTGGCCGAGGGCATGCCGGCCTGTAGCGGTTGCCACTCGCCCGATGGCAGTGGTATCGCCACGGCGGGCTACCCGCACCTGGGTGGCCAGCACGCCGATTACATCGCCAAGCAGCTGACCGCCTTCCGTGAAGGCGAGCGCAGCAACGACGGCGACGCCATGATCATGCGCGACATCGCCGCCAAGCTCAGCAACAAGGATATCGAGGCGCTGTCGAGCTATGTTCAGGGCCTGCACTGAGGCGCTGATCGGCTTTTGCCTGGTGGTGAACAAAAAGGGTGGCGATGGCCACCCTTTTTCGCTGTCGAGCCCGCTACAATGAGAGGAACCTGCCGGGTGGCGACCAGTCGAACCAGAGCTGTCCGCAGCACCTTCATCGTTAGGAGTCATGCATGCGTAATCTGATCCTTTCCGCGGTCCTGGCCACTGCCAGCCTGTTCGGCGTTAGCGCCCACGCCGCCGATATCGAGGCCGGCAAGCAGTACGTCGAGCTGAGCAATCCGGTACCGATTTCCAAGCCCGGCAAGATCGAGGTCGTCGAGCTGTTCTGGTACGGCTGCCCGCACTGCTACCAGTTCGAACCGACCCTCAACCCCTGGGTCGAGAAGCTGCCGGCCGACGTCAACTTCGTGCGCATTCCCGCCCTGTTCGGTGGCCTGTGGAACGCCCATGGGCAGATGTTCATCACCCTGGAAAGCATGAAGGTCGAGCACAAGGTGCACGACGCCGTGTTCCGCGCCATCCACAAGGAAGGCCGCAAGCTGGCTACCCCGGAAGAAATGGCGGATTTCCTGGTCACCCAGGACATCGACCGTGACGCCTTCCTCAAGGCCTACAATTCCTTTGGCGTGAAAAGCCAGATGGAAAAGGCCAAGAAACTGGCCATGGCCTACCAGATCAATGGCGTACCGGTGATGATCGTCAACGGCAAGTACCGCTTCGACATCTCCAGCTCGGGTGGCCCGGAGCAGACCCTGCAGGTCGCCGATCACCTGATCGCCAAAGAGCGCGCCGCCAAGTAATCGATCTATCGGAGCGCCTGCCATGCTGCGTCGCCGCTCGATGCCCCGTCAGGCTGGCCTGTGCGATCCACAGGTCAACCCCGACTGCACCCCGGACAGCGAGTGGCCGCAGGATGGACGCTTGCGGCTGCTCAGCTTCAACATTCAGGTCGGTATCAGTACCGAGCGCTATCACCATTACCTGACCCGCGGCTGGCAGCACCTGCTGCCGCATCAGGGCCGTGCCGGCAACCTGCAGCGCATCGGCGACCTGCTCGGCGATTACGACATCGTCGCCCTGCAGGAGGCCGACGGTGGCAGCGTGCGCTCCGGCTTCATCAACCAGGTCGAGCACCTGGCGCGCATGGGGGCCTTCCCCTACTGGTATCAGCAGCTCAACCGCAACCTGGGGCGTTTCGCCCAGCACAGCAACGGGCTGCTCAGCCGCCTGCGGCCGACCCTGCTGGAGGATCACCCGCTGCCCGGCCCGGCCGGCCGCGGCGCGATCCTGCTGCGCATCGGCGAGGGTGACGACGCCATCGCCGTGGTGATGATGCACCTGGCGCTGGGGGCGCGTACCCGCACCCGGCAGCTGGCCTATATCCGTGAGCTGATCGGCGGCTATCGCCACCAGATTCTCATGGGCGACATGAACACCCACGCCATCGACCTGCTGGAGCATTCGCCGCTGCGCGATCTCGGCTTGCTCGCCCCGCAGGTCGAGGCGACCTTTCCGAGCTGGCGCCCGCAGCGCTGTCTCGACCATATTCTGCTCAGCCCCGGTCTGGAGCTCGAGCGCTTTCAGGTACTGGCGCAGCCGATCTCCGACCACCTGCCGGTGGCCGTGGAAATCCGCCTGCCCAATGCCCTGACGCCACCGTTGACGCCCCGTGTACAGGAGCCCTGAGCATGGCCGACGACGCCAAACGCTGGCGCGAGAAGTACCTTGCCAATATCGAGCAGCAGGAAAAGCTCGAACGCCGCTGGGACATGCGCATCGACCTGCTGCGTCGCGGGCTGGTGCGCAGCAGCCTGGCCGCCGAGGGTGCCGACAAGGCGGTTGACCAGTGCATGCAGGATCTGCGCGAGATCCTGCGCCGCGACGACATGGACGCCGGCCTCAGTGCCCTGATCCCGCGGCTGGAAAAGACCGTCCTGGATTCCGAGCAGCGCCGCCAGCAGCGTATCGAGCAGGTGGCCACGGGCCTGGCGAGCCTGGTCGCGCAGTTGCTGAAGATGGATCTGCCGGGTGACGTGCGCAAGCCGCTCAAGCGCTATGCCAAGCAGGTCGAGGAGCGGGCCCGCCAGTCCCGGGAAATGCCCGCCCTGCTGGCCGAACTGAGCCAGTTGCAGCAGCAGGCGCTGCAGGCGCTGGGTGGCGAACAGGTCGAGCGGCCGGGGTTTATCGAGCGGCTGTTCGGTAGCCGCGATAGCGCCAGCCCGGCAGCCAATGCTGAGTCTGCTGCATCGGCTGCGCCGCTTGAGCCGAGCCAACACACCGCGACCACCTACGACGAGGACGAATCGGTCGAGCAGCCGGTCGCCGAGCGAGTGGCGGCTGAGCCGCAAGCGCAAACCCTAACGACTCCAGTAGAGGTAGCACCGGCGGTTATCGCCGAAGCGTCGCCATCGCCATCGTCATCGCTGGAAGCTCCCCCGCAGCCCGCCCCCGTCGCGGCCAGCGCGCCTGCTGCCGTCAGCCGCGTGATGCTGGACAGCCTGCCGCTGTCGTCCGCTTTGCTGATGCCGTCGCCCGTGGCCAAGGCGGCTGCCGAGCCGGCCAACGAGAGCGTCGCCGTAGCGGAGCCCGCTGAGCAAGCAGCGCTCGAGGCTGTCGTCGTTAACGCGGCAGTTCCGGCCGATCCCGACTATGCGCTGCCGCCGGCACCCGAGCCGGGCTACAGCGCCATCGCCAGTCATGTGGAAGGCAGCCTGCTGAAGCTGCTGGAAGAGTTGCCGCTGCCCGAGCGGCACCAGGGCCAGGCCGAGGCGCTGCGCCAGCGCATCACCGCCGGGCTGAACATGTACGAGTTGGTGCCGGTACTCGATGACCTGGCAGTGCTGATGCTGGCCATCGCCGATGTCGGCCAGCGCGAATTCGAGGGCTACCTCAAGCAGCTCAACGAGCGCCTCGCCGCCTTTCAGGGCAGCCTGCAGGACGTGCACACCGACTACACCGATTCCGCCGAAGCGGCGCGCAGCCTGGACAGCGAGCTGCGCCAGCAGGTCGACGGCCTGCACAGCAGCGTGCAGGAGGCCACCGACCTCGACAACCTCAAGGAACTGGTGGAAAACCGCCTCAGCGGCCTGCTCGGCACCATGAGCCAGTACCAGCAGCAACGCGACGCCCGCGAGCTGCAGGTCGGCGAGCGCCTGCAGATCCTGGTCGACCGGGTGGCCAGCATGGAGCTGGAGGCCAAGGGGTTTCGCGATCATCTCGAAGAACAGCGCCAGAAGGCCCTGCTCGACCCGCTCACCGGGCTGCCCAACCGGGCGGCCTGGACCGAGCGCCTGGATCTCGAACTGGCGCGCCTGCAGCGTTATGGCGGCGACCTGCTGCTGGCGGTGCTGGATATCGATCACTTCAAGCGCATCAACGACGACTACGGCCACCTGGCCGGCGACAAGGTGTTGAAGATCATCGCCGGCGAACTGTTCAAGCGGCTGCGCAAGACCGATTTCATCGCCCGCTTCGGCGGCGAAGAGTTCGTGCTGCTGGTTCCGTCCACGCCCATGGAGGGCGGATTGAAGCTGCTCGACACGCTGCGCTCGGCGATCGAGAATTGCCCGTTCCACTTCAAGGGCGAGCGGGTGACCATCACCCTGTCCGGTGGCATCAGTTCGTTCAGCAGCGCCGAGCGCAGCGAGCAGGTGTTCGAGCGCGCGGACCAGGCCCTTTACCGCGCCAAGCGCGGCGGGCGCAACCGGATCGAGGTGGGCTGAGGGCGGCTGCCGGCAGCGCGCGGCGACATCGTGCGGGTTCTGTGCGCCAGGCACGCCAGGCCTGTGCCGGTTGTCGCAAAGCGCAGCGCCGGCAGTCGCCCGGCCATCGAGACGCTGCTAGTCTTGCCCTGCCGAACACTTGATAACCAGATCGACTCTTATGCTAGGTACGCTAGGGCGCCTCTCACTGCTGCTGGGACTCGCTGCGTTCGCCTGTCAGGCGAATGCGCTGACCGTCTACAAGTACACCGATGCCAATGGCGTGGTCACCTACAGTGACCAGGCGGCGCCCGGTGCGAAGGTGTTCGTGTTCAGCGACCGCATGGTCGAGAAGCTCGACAACCAGGTGAAGCTGGAAACCCGCAAGCACGCCGCCGGCGAGACCCTGCTGGTGCGCAACGATCTATATGCGCCGGTGCAGGTGGAGCTCAGGCTGGAGCAGCTGAGCAACGTCAGTGGTGCGCCGGGCAAACCGATCAACTGGGTCTTGCCGCCGCGCAGCGAGATCCGCCTGGCCACCCTGGCGCCGCTGGATCCTGCCAAGCCGCTGCGCTACACGCCGAAGCTCAATTACGCCCTCGGTGACCCGCGGCTGTTGCCGATCAGGCAGGCCTATCCACTGCCGTGGCGCGGCGGGCCGTTTCGTCTGACCCAGGGTGCCAATGGCCAGTACAGCCACTTCACCCCCAAGGGCCGTTACGCCCTGGATATCGCCATGCCGGAAGGCACGCCGATCGTCGCGGCGCGCGCCGGTATGGTGGTCAAGACCGAGAACGACCAGAGTGGGCGTGGCACCAATCCCTCGGGCAACTTCGTGCGCATCCTGCATGACGACGGCACCATGGGTGTGTACCTGCACCTCATGCAGGGTTCGGTGAGCGTGCGCGAGGGGCAGCGTGTTGCGGTCGGCGCGCCGATCGGCCGCTCCGGCAATACCGGCAACAGCACCGGTCCGCACCTGCACTTCGTGGTACAGCGCAACGTGGGCATGGCGCTGGAGTCGATCCCCTTCGAGTTCGCCCAGCCGGTGGACAGCCTGCCCAATTTCGCCGTGGGTGGCGACTGAAACCTTCTGCCTCGGCTATCTGGCCGTGCTCAGGCGGCAACTCACCGCGCAGTGGTCGGATACGCCGGTGGTCAGCCTGGCATCATCCAGACGGTAGTTCGGCGTATGGAACAGCCCGTCGACCATGAACGGAATGTCGCCGGCGCGGTGCAGCGAGCCGTCGATGCTGCTGGTGTAATGCGCCGGTATCCCGTCGATGAAGTGTTCGGCGATCAGGTCGAAGGTGGCGCGCCCGCGCGGTGCGTTGAAGTCGCCGGTCAGCAGCAGCCCGCCTGCTGCCGTGGCTTGCGCCTGGGCCAGGGCGATCAGCTTGCCGGCGCTCTCGCGCTGGTACGGCGTGGAGCTGCCGAACGGGGTGACGTTGAGATGGGTGACGGCGACGCGGAAACCATCGACCGTGGCGCTGAGCATCACTTCGGCGATGCTCAGCGGGTCGGCCATGCGCTTGCCCTCGAGGGTGACGAAGGCCATCTCCTGAATGCGCTCGGGGCTGCCCGAGTAGTACTCGGCCTTCAGGTTCGCCAGGGCGCCACCGCGGGCCAGCATGCCGACGCCCACCACGTTGGCGGGGCCTTCCTCGGGGTAACGGGCCATGGGCGCGAAGGCCATGGCGCCGCCCATCAGGGCTTCGAAGAAGGGGATGTCGCGCTCGCAGAGTTCCTGCAGGCAGAGCAGCTCCGGGCGCTCACGCTCGATAAAGGCGGCGACCCGCGACAGGTGTCTGGAACGTTCGATGTTGATGGAGGCGATGCTGAGCGACATGGGATCAGGGGGAGGCTGTGAGAGAGGCGTTGAGGGATTTCGTGGGCGCTGAAACGATGGCGCAGTATACCCGACGCCTGGCACCCAGGGCCGGTCTGCCCGGTGCTGAATGCAAATCGCCCGGCAAGCCGGGCGATTCGATTACGGCGGCGTGATCAGAACGCCAGGCCGACCTTCAGGCCAATCTGTTCCTGCTTGAGCTTGCTGTTTTCCGCCAGCACGCTGTCGCTGTCGATTTTGTAGTTGGTGCGGGTGTAGTAGAGGCTGGTGCTGATCGGCAGGTTGTTGATGCCCTTGTTCCACAGCACGGTCAGTTCGGCGTAGGGGTTGGCCTTGTCCTTCAGGTCGACGGTGTCGCTGCCTTCGCCGCTGACTTTCAGCTCGGCTTCGGCGTCGAGCGAGTAGCGTGCGCCGGCCTCCAGGCGCACGGTGTAGTCCGGGGTCAGGTAGTTGTAGCCGACGCCCGCCTTGGCGAACGGTGCCTTGCTGGTCAGCTTGACGTTGGTGTCGAACGGGCCGACGTCGTCCTGCTCGATACGGCCCCAGTCGTAGCCACCGCCGACGACGAAGTCGATGTAGTTGTTGGTGCTCAGCGCAGCGCGCAGGCCCAGGTCGATGTCGGCGCGGGCCGCCTTGTACTCGTCGTCGTCCTTCTCGCGGTACTGGCCTTCGATACCGGCCTGGTAGATGAAGCCCTCGTGACCCGTCAGCTTGTTGCCGAAGTTGTAGAACAGACCGCCCTGATTCAGACGCTCCTTGTCGCTTTCACCAAAGGTGCTCAATTTGTACTGGTTGTGCGAGCCGATCACACCGATGGTCGAAATCGGATCGGTGATCGAGTCGGCGTAGGCATGGGAAGCGCCGGCGAGGCACAGGGCGAGTAGGGTTTTCGAGGTGATTCCATTGATTTGCATGGCTGAATCCTTGGCAGTCTGTTTAGGTGACGGCGTGCACCGATCCCATCGATGCCCGCGGTGGACTGCCCAGCGCCAGGCGCCATTCGAGCAAGCCGACGAATGGTCGTAAGTGCTTGTCCGGCAGGGTGAGGGTGAGGCTGATCACCCGCAATAGATGACCGATCGGTCAGGTTGCCAGCGCGGCACGATCGGCGGCTGGGCGGGTGCCCTCGCCGCCGCCCGCGTATTGGCCTCAGTCGAGCTTGATGACCTTGGCCAGGAGGATTTTCGGCCCTTTCATCTTCTTGACGATCAACCGCAGGCCGGCGACTTCCAGGGATTCCTCCTCCTCGGGCACCCGCTTGAGGGTTTCATAGATCAGGCCGGCAAGGGTCTCGGCCTCGATATGGTCGAGGTCGATGCCCAGCAGCCGCTCGAGCTTGAACAGCGGGGTGTCGCCACGCACCAGCAGCTTGCCGGGCTGGTAGGCGAGGATGCCGCGTTCGGTCTTGCGGTGTTCGTCCTGGATGTCGCCGACCAGGGCTTCGAGCACGTCTTCCATGGTCAGGTAGCCGATCACCTTGCCGT
>Ga0209370_1003386_pt1 | contig 10236 bp, 8 predicted proteins | sample AgamicAtPrz_FD_187164 | JGI IMG/M metagenome (GOLD analysis project Ga0209370, IMG submission 187164) | Agave microbial communities from Guanajuato, Mexico - At.P.rz (SPAdes) (version 2) | ecosystem: Host-associated > Plants > Phyllosphere > Phylloplane/Leaf | place: Guanajuato, Mexico... | reverse complement strand
CAGGAACCGAACGATGAAGAATTCCCAAAAATCTGTGCAGAACGCGGCTGCCAGGGTAAACGCCGCGACCCAGCAGACGGTCAGCTGCATGATCTTGATCCGGCCATAGCGGTCTGCCAGTAAGCCCGCCCCCCAGCCTCCAACGGCGCTGCCAATCAGAGCGACAGAACCGAGAACGCCAGCGTCTGCCTTGCTCAGTGCGAGCACTGTGAGCAAAACCGGCATCACGAGGGAATAGATCGTAGAGTCCATGGAGTCTAGGGTGTAACCGGCCAAGCAAGCCCAGTAGGTACGCTTTTCTGTCGCAGACAACTGCGAATACCACCCGAGTTTCATGAGGGTCGCCTTTGTTTTAATTATGGGGATCCTATTTTTGTCGGTTGCGAAAGCATCAGAACAACGCAATATGCTTAAAGAGGCATTCATTTTGCTTATGCGTCAGTAAGGCTGAACGCAGGCTATGGTGTTGCAGCCCGGCGAATCACGAGCGTCCACTACGCTTAAAGGGTAGGTTGACGAGGCAGGCCTGATAACCGGCTGATGCACGGGAGCGCCATTGCGCTAGGCGGTTACGGCCCTACTTGCTCGTCGTGATTTTGTTTGCGTGGGGAGCTGTACCCGAGCTCTTGCGAGAGAGATAGCTGGATAGCTAAGTTTTCACTAGGCCGAGAGTACGGGTGCAAGCAGCCTGTCGCGTTAAATGCAGGCGATATCGACCTATGCAAGTTGAAATCGCCATCACCCGCTGGAATGTGAGGCCTGCGCTACTTTAATGAAGCGCTCGAGAACAGACGAGCAGTGGTCCCTGCGCCATACCAGTTCCCACTCCTGCCGGATCGTCAGGTCTTCCAGAGGCATGAAGGCGACCGATGCCGGCGCCCGCGTTCGAGCACCTTCCGGCAATACCGTGCAACCCATGCCTGCCGCGACCAAGGTCAGCATGGACGCTGCATCGACACCCAGCACGCTGGTCCTTGGGACGAAACCGGCAGCGAAAAAACAGTGGATCAGCCGATCATGCCATGCTGGCGCAGCGCTGCGCGGCAGCCAGACGAAATCCAGCGCCTGAAGGTCCTTGAGTACCACCGGGGCCTTGGCTTTGGGCCATTGCCAATCGGCTGGGTAGGCAAGCAGCAAGCGTTCGGAAAATAGTGGGACACCGTCCAGCGACGGGTCATCCTGGGGGCGGAAGAGCATGAACCCTGCGTCCAGACGGCCGTCTGCCAACTGGCGTAGTTGTACGTCGGACAGCAGGTGATGGAGCGTGATACCCACACCAGGGGTCTCGGCGCGATAGGTCCTCAGCAGCTCTGCGATCATGGGGGCGAGATTTTGCATGACTGGCAGCGCGATCGACAGATGTCCGACCTCGCCACGGCCTGCTCTGCGCGCCCGTTCGCCCGCAGCTTCGACATCCTCCAGCAACCGGCTTGCATCGGCCAGCAGCTGTCTGCCTGCATCTGTCAGGCTGACACCTCGGGTGCTGCGGGTGAACAACTGTGTGCCCAGTTCCTGTTCCAGCCCCTGGATCTGGCGGGTCAGTGCTGGCTGCGCGATATGCACTTCCTGGGCGGCTATGCTGATGCTCGCATGTTTGGCCACCGCACTGAAATAACGCAGTTGACGTAGATCCACAGCTATACCTTCAGAGCATCGCGGAGATGAAATTATAGTATTTTACGGTATGACACGCGGCTAATTAACATCCCGGCACACCTGTTGGCAAGCTTGGTCTGCCAGCACCGTGAACGTAACCAGCCGCGGACCTTTTATGCCTCATGACAATCACGCCTTGGATCTCGATCGCCTTCGTGCTTTCCGTCACGACCTTCATCGACATCCTGAACTGCGCTACCAGGAGCACCGTACCGCTGAAAAAATCAGCCAGTACCTGACCTCGCTAGGCATTGTCCATGTCAGCGGAATCGCCAGCACCGGCATCGTCGCCAGCGTGCATGGCAAAGGCCGCTCAGCGGCCAACCCCGGCCCTGCCATCGGCATTCGAGCGGATATGGACGCCTTGCCCTTGCAAGAGTCGAACGCGTTCGACCATGCCAGTGCAGTGCCTGGCTGCATGCATGCCTGCGGCCACGACGGGCATACGACAATGCTGCTCGGCGCAGCGGCGCTGCTGGCAGCCAATCGCGATTTCGATGGCACCGTACATTTGATTTTCCAACCCGCAGAAGAGGGCGGGGCGGGTGCGCGCGCCATGCTCGACGAACAACTGTTTGAGCGCTTCCCTTGCCAGGCAGTATTCGCCCTGCACAACTGGCCTGCTTTGCCCCAAGGGCAGATGGCGGTGCGGGTCGGGCCGATCATGGCGGCAGCCCAGCAGTTCGGCATCATCGTCAAGGGCCGGGGCGGACATGCCGCACTGCCGCATGAAACGGTCGATCCCTTGGTGATCGCCTGCTTCATCGTGACCCAGTTGCAGACCTTGGTTTCACGCCGGGTCGACCCCTTACAGGCGGCGGTGCTGACCATTGGCCGGGTAGAGGCGGGGACCTCGGCCAATATCATCCCCGGCGAAGCGCGCATCCAGGGCACCTGCCGCAGCCTCGACAACCAGGTCCAGCGTACGTTGCTCGAAGGGATCGAGCGCGTGGCCTGCCTGGTGGCCCAGGCGCATGGCGCTACTGCTGAGGTGGTCATCAAGCCAGGCGGGTACCCCGTGACAGACAATCACGCGGACCAGGCCCGGCTGATGGGGCAGGTCATGGCAGAGGTGGTCGGCGAGGACCATGTCGATACCCATGTGGCACCGGCAATGACTTCCGAGGACTTCGCATTCATGTTGCAGGAAGTCCCGGGCGCTTACGGCTGGATCGGTAACGGCCACGCAGAGGCGGGCTTGCACCATCCCGAATACGACTTCAACGACGAGAACCTGTCCCTCGGCGCGCGGTTCTGGGATCGCCTTGCCCGCCGCTGGTTTGAGCGAGCCTGACCGAAACACCTGCAAACCCCGCACGCGCTTTTCTGGCCGGTGTACTTCAGGCCCCGGAGAGTTGCGCCCGGCATCTTGAATGCGTGGAGATAATAATGAACAAGAATATCCAGTTGACGTGCTCCGCAGCCGTACACGCTGCGGTGGAAAAACCGACGAGGCAGCGCTTCGTCTTGTTGGCGATCCTCTTTGTGGGCATCTCGATTGCCTACCTCGACCGGGTCAATGTCGCCGTCATCGCAGCGAACGAGCAGTTTCTGCAAGACATGGGCATCGCGGGTGACCCGGTCAGTATCGGGTTGATGATGAGCGCATTCCTGTTCGCCTACGGGCTGGCGAACGTGCTGCTGAGCCCGCTCGGGGACTACCTGGGGCCGCGCAAGGCGATGATCGCGGCCTATCTGATCATCTGTGCGGCATTGCTGATGGGCGGTCTGGCAGCATCGTTCGGGGTGCTGCTGGCCTCCAGGGTTCTATTGGGCGTCGGCGAGGGGTTGTACTACCCGATGCAGAATACCTTGGTGAAACACTGGTTCCCGCCGGCCGAGCGCGGCAGGGCGAACACAGTCTGGCTGCTTGGCCAGTCTATAGCCCCTGCACTGGCCATGCCGGTCTTTACCTTCTTTGTCAGCCTGTACGCGTGGCAGTCGACTTTTCATCTTTCCTTTGTGCTGAGCCTGGTGCCGTTGGTATTGATCACCTGGCTGACCGCCGACAGGCCTGCGATGCACCGGCGGGTCAATGTCGGCGAACGAACCTACATCGAGCAGGCACTGGCCGCTGCCGAACCCAGGAAAAGCGAGGCAGGCGCAAGGCTTTCAGCTGGCGGCAGGGGCTTCCTGGTGGATTACCGTTTCTGGCTGCTCATGCTGATCCTGGCCAGTAACTCGATCCTGTCATGGGGCCTGTTGTCATGGTTCCCGACGTACCTCAAGCAGGCGCGGGGGTTTTCCTGGGACTCGATGGGGATGCTCTCTGCATTGCCCTTCGTGTTCGGCCTGGTTGCAAAGATAGTCGCCGGCGTCGTGATTGATCGCTCAGGCCGAAGTGCAACGGTCATCATGGTCTCGGCAGCACTGTGTGCCTTGGCGTTGTACCTGGGGGTGCATCTGGAAAACCGCTACATGGCCAGCCTGTCCATTGCCATCGGGATAGGCATGTCGTCCATGCAGATCCCGGCGGTCTTCACCTTGCTTCAAGGCCTGGTGCAGGCCCAGGCCATTTCATCCGCTGCTGGGGTACTCAATGGTGTTGCAGTCGGCTTCGGAGCCCTGTCGCCCGTATTGATTGGCCTGAGTAGTCGTCTGAGTGGCGGGTTCGACGCGGCGTTCTACCTGATGATCGGCACCGTGCTCGCAGGCGGTGGACTGGCGGCGATCCTTGCCAGGCATCGACTCTGAATTCACTTGCTGTTTGCTCACCGACGTGGATGAGCCCACCCACAACAATAACAACAAGGAAAACCAACTATGCGCTTCGCTGTAGCGTCGACGCTGGCTCTGTCACTTGGATGCGCGTCAGTTCCGGCGGCCGAACCTGGCCCCGGCGGCTTCTTTGCAGACGCCAAGGCCAACCTGAACCTGAGAACATTCGGTTTCAGAAACGATAACTTGGACGGTACCGGTGCTCCTTCCCGAACAGAAGAGTGGGCACAAGGTTTCGTGGCGAAGTTCCAGTCAGGTTTCACACCTGGCGGCATTGGATATGGGCTCGACGCTCTAGCGCTTGCAGGCGTGACGCTCGATAGCGGGCGGGGGCGGCATGTTGGCAGCTCGATGATACCGAGCGATGGCGGTCGAGCCGAGAAGAACTGGGCTCGGCTTGCGCCCACGTTCAAGGCTCGCCTGGCCAGCACCGAACTGCGCTACGGTGCGCTTGTACCGCAACTTCCGGTACTGATGGCCAATGACGGCCGGGTGCTGCCGCAAACCTTCGAAGGGCTGCAAATCACCTCTAAGGCCATTGATCGGCTACTGCTGACCGGCGGGAGAATTACCCGGGCGGTGGGGCGCGGATCCACTGACCGGACCGGTTTGTCTGTGGCAGGCGGCATCCGGGAATCTGACGCCTTCTACTATGGCGGTGCAGACTGGGCGGTAGACGATGCACTCAAGGCGCAGTACTACTTCGCCAAGCTCGATGACTACTACTCGCAGCATTTTTTCGGTGCGATTCATCACCTGCAACTGGGGGAGAACAGCGAACTGGTCACCGATGCACGGGTCTTCAGCACGCGCTCATCGGGTGCCAACAGCACTGCGGAAGGTCGAGCCGGCGGATATGTCGCCGGCGGATATACCGAGGGCGACACTGGCAAGATCGACAACCGGACCTGGTCGATCAGCAGCGAATATCGGCATGCTGGGCATGCACTGATGATTGGCTACCAGGCGGTATCCAGCGGCAGCAACTTCGTCCAGCCCAACCAGGGAAGCCTCGAAGGCAAAGGCGCTGGAGGCGCCAGCACCTACCTGCTGACCGACCGTTTCATTCAAGGCTTCAACCGCGCCGGAGAGCGAACGGCATTCGCCCAGTATGGGTTCGATTTTACTGCGGTCGGCGTTGTTGGGTTGAAGGCCTCGGTGATGTACCTGAAGGGCACGGATGCGGACACCTTGGCTGGAGGTTCGGCCGCGGAGTGGGAACGCGATCTGGTGGTTGACTATGTTATCCAGGGCGGGCCCATGAAAGGTATCGGTCTGGGTTGGCGCAATGCGCTATCGCACAGCGAGCTGTCGCGTAATCAGGATTTGAATCGTCTCTTCGTGACATACAACATACCGCTGTTGTAAACCCGCTTGGCCTGTTGGCACGTCAGCTGATCAACAGCCCCGGCTGGAGACGAATATCCCTGTTCTGTCTTTGGCTCAAGACGTAGCCTGACTTTCACCCAAGCCTGCGTCGTGGGCCGCCTTACCGAAGACCCGGCCCAGCGCGTTGGCCAGACTGTCGAATACAGTCGCACTTTCCGCCAATTTGGCTGCTCTCAGTCCGCCATGGAGCATGCCGTTGGCTACGTGAAATTCAACCGACACGCCAGCTTTGTCCAATCCGATTGCATAGGCCTGCGCATGGTCGGCGAGCGGATCATATTGCGCGGCCACGATGAAAGCCGGGGCTAGTGCAGATCGGATGGGTGCATCCAACGGCAACGCCCTGGGATCCATATACTGTTCTGGCTTCGGCGCATAAAGCGCCAGCGCTGCGCTTACATCGGCCGCACTCAATAGGGGCGCATCAGCGAAAGCGTGCATGGAGGGCAAATCGGTCCGGCGTGTGAGCAGGGGGTAGAGCAGCCCTTGCAGGCGAGGTTGGGGTCGGCCACGGTCGTGCAGGTCGATACACAGACCGGCCGCCAGCGTTGCACCAGCGCTATCGCCGACCACAGCCAGGGCCTGACTATCGACGTTGCCCCAGTGACCACAGGATAGCGCCTCCCACACCGTGCGCGCATCATCCAACGGCGCTGGGAACGGGTGCTCAGGAGCAAGTCGGTAGCCCACAGCTATGACCCTGGCGTTCAGGCGAGACAGCACGGCGTGGGCGAACCAGTCATGGGTGGTGTGGTCGCCAACGCACCAGCCGCCACCGTGCAAATACATAATCGTCGGCAAGACACCCGCCTGCGCTGCTGCAGGCTGATAGATGCGAACGGGCACTTTCTGACAGTGTTCGTCTTTCACAGTGACACCAAGCATTGCCGGGGAAAAGTAGCTGCCGGACTCGGCAAAGCGATTGCGCCGCACCTGCCAGTCATCCGTGTGCGACACGAACTGGGCACATTCCTGGAGATACAGCTCAAGTTGCGGATCGAGGTTGTACTTGGACATGAATGCCTCGTGATCGTCCTGCTTGGGTAAGCATCAGAAAACGAACTGGTGCCCCAGTTCCTTCTCTACCCAGTGCAGAAAACACCGCACCCTGGGAAAGGCTGCGTGGGCCTTGGGAAACACCAGATGGTGCGCAGCGACCGGTGCACCCAGTGCCTCGGGTGCCACTTTCACCAAGGTCCCGGCTTCCAGGTATTTCTGCGCGAGTAAGCCACTTTCCAAAGCGAAGCCAAGGCCGTGGCTGGCGGCCTCCAGGCTCATGTAGGAACGGTCGAAACTCAGCGCATAGGGTTTTTCAGGCCGTGCCAGCCCATGCTGGGCAAACCACGCCGGCCACCTCAACAAGGTCGCCTCGGACAGGATCAGGTCGCAATCGAGCAGGTCGCTGGCATCATGCACGGGGTGGCGGGCGAGGAGCTTGGGTGCCGCCAGCACCTCGAAGGTCTCGTTACTCACCGTGCGCACTTCGTAACTGGGCCAGTTCGGGTCGCCATGGCGAATGTCCACGTCGATCTTGTCACGGCTGAAATGCAGCGCCTCGTACGAGCATGACAAATTGATCTGAATGGACGGGTACTCTTCGCGAAACGCTTCGAGACGCGGCATCAGCCAGAGCAGGCCGAAACTCGGTGAAGAGTGCAGCCGCAGGCAGTCGAGGCTGACATCGCTGCTGGCACGTTCGGTCGCGATGGCAAGGCTGTGGAGGATACCCGAGACGTCTTTCAGGTACTGCTGGCCAACCGAGGTAAGGGCTACGCCACGTGCACCACGCACGAACAGTTGTCTGCCGATCATGGCCTCGAGTTTGGCAAGCTGATGACTGACCGCCGATGGGGTCAAGTCCAGCACCTCGGCAGCTCGGGCAACGTTGCCGAACCGGGCGGCCTGCTCGAAAGCCTGGATGGTCTTGAGCGGTGGCAGCGGCGATGCCGTGTCGTTTACCGAGCGCATACAGGTTCTCCAAAGCGTTATTTTTATTGGGGGAAACCCGTAGGATAGCGCAGCTGGGCTGAATTTTTTTCAGCATCGGATGATTTTCACGTTATTGCTCACGCAGCTCGCGGGCCACAAGCTGAACCCACGATTCCTGAATCGGCCCATAACAACAAACAGAGGGTTCACACATGCTTCTCCAAGGTAAAGTCGCAATCATCACCGGCGCAGCGTCTGCACGTGGCATTGGCCGTGCCACGGCCGCAACGTTCGCTCAGCAAGGTGCCCGCGTGGTAATCCTCGATCTGGACGAATCTGCCGCCCGCGATGCTGCCGCCTCACTGGGCGAAAGCCATCTGGGCCTGGCGGCGAACGTCGCTGACGAAGCCCAGGTTCAGCGCGCTGTTGCCACGGTTGTCGAACAATTCGGCCGCATCGACGTGTTGATCAATAACGCCGGCATTACCCAGCCGCTGAAGACCCTGGATATCCGTGGCGCTGACTATGACAAGGTGCTGGATGTCAGCCTGCGGGGCACGCTGCTGATGTCGCAGGCGGTGATCCCGCAAATGCGTGAGCAAGGCAGCGGCAGCATCGTATGCATGTCCTCTGTTTCTGCACAGCGCGGCGGGGGCATTTTTGGCGGCCCGCACTACAGTGCCGCAAAGGCCGGCGTGCTGGGCCTTGCCAAGGCGATGGCGCGTGAACTGGGGCCGGACAACGTGCGTGTCAATTCCATCGCACCGGGTTTGATCCACACAGACATCACCGGTGGGCTGATGCAGGATGAACGCCGCCACGCGATCATCGAAGGCATCCCCCTGGGCCGCCTTGGCCAGGCCCAGGATGTCGCCAACGCTGCACTGTTCCTCGCCAGCGACCTCTCTACCTACCTGACCGGCATTACCCTGGATGTCAACGGCGGGATGCTGATTCACTGAGTACACGTGGGCGGGCCGGCCCCCGGCCCGCGCGGTTCTGGATCAATGACAGCCAAGTTTCAGGCCTGGCTGCCAATAACAACAAGAGATCAGACCAGCATGACTACCTTATCGCTCGAAGCGGTTTCGACCGTGCGTACCTCCGCCTACCGCAAGACCGCCTGGCGCCTGATGCCGTTCCTGATGCTGTGCTACCTCTGCGCCTATCTGGATCGCGTCAATGTCGGTTTCGCCAAGCTGCAGATGATGAACGATCTCGCCTTGAGCGAGACAGTCTACGGCCTGGGTGCGGGTATGTTCTTCATTGGCTATTTTCTCTGCGAAGTTCCCAGCAACATCATCCTTCACAAAGTGGGCGCACGGGTATGGATCGCGCGCATCATGATCACCTGGGGGATCATTTCCGCGCTGTTCGCATTCGTCGAAACAGCGTGGCAGTTCTACGCCCTCCGATTCCTCCTTGGTATCGCCGAGGCAGGCCTTGCGCCAGGGCTGCTGCTGTACCTTACCTACTGGTTCCCTTCCTATCGCCGGGCACGGATGACGGTGTTGTGGTTCATTGCCATCCCACTGTCAGGCATGGTTGGCGGGCCTCTCTCCGGTTGGATCATGAACCAGTTTGCCGGCGTGCACGGTTGGGCCGGTTGGCAGTGGATGTTCGTGCTCGAAGCGGTGCCGACGGTCCTGGTGGGCCTGCTGGTACTGGCTTACCTCAAGGACGGCGTGCACCAGGCCACGTGGCTGAACGACGAAGAAAAGTCCCTGGTTACCCGCGAACTGGCCGAGGACAACCAACAGAAGGTCACTCATGGTTCGGTGGGGGAATTCATCCGCGACCGTCGGTTGTGGTTGCTGGCTGGCATCTACTTCTGCGTGGTCATGGGCCAGTACGCCATTACCTTCTGGCTACCGACCTTGGTGCGTAATGCTGGTGTATCTGACCCGCTGCACATCGGCATGCTGTCCAGCCTGCCTTACCTGTGCGCCATTGCCGCGATGCTGCTGGTCGGTCGCAGCGGCGACAAGTACCGCGAGCGCCGCTGGCATCTGATCATACCGATGATTGTCGGCGCCATCGGGCTCAGCCTGGCCGCATTGATGGGCGGCAACGTGACACTGTCGGTCCTCAGCTTGTGCCTGGCTGCGTCGGGAATCCTCTCGGCCACCTCGCTGTTCTGGATGCTGCCCACCACGCTTCTGGGCGGTGTGTCCGCAGCCGCCGGCATCGCCGCCGTCAACAGCTTTGCCAACCTGGCCGGCTTCTGCTCGCCCTACCTGATTGGATGGATCACTACCCAGACCGGGTCCAGCGCCATCGGCATGTATCTGATTACAGCCGTCCTGCTTGTGGGGGCCTCGTTGGTCCTGCGCATTCCCGCTGCAGCGGTCAATCGTTGAGTTAACGGAGCTACATAATGAATACGAACACTATACTGAAGCCCGCCTTGAGCCTGGCCGAGCGCGCGCACAATATCCGTCGCCATGCGTTGCGCATGGGGCAGGTGCAAGGTCAGGGCTATGTGGGGCAGGCCCTGGGCGCTGCGGACCTGCTGGCAGTCTCTTACTTCCATGCGCTGAACTA
>Ga0209370_1003384_pt1 | contig 10243 bp, 10 predicted proteins | sample AgamicAtPrz_FD_187164 | JGI IMG/M metagenome (GOLD analysis project Ga0209370, IMG submission 187164) | Agave microbial communities from Guanajuato, Mexico - At.P.rz (SPAdes) (version 2) | ecosystem: Host-associated > Plants > Phyllosphere > Phylloplane/Leaf | place: Guanajuato, Mexico... | reverse complement strand
GTCCAAAACATATCGTAATGGTTTTCAGGCGTTAAAAGGTATTAACCTCACTGTGCCTGAAGGTGAATTTTATGCGTTGTTAGGCCCAAATGGTGCCGGCAAATCAACAACCATTGGTATTATCAGTTCCCTCACGAAAAAAACCGAAGGAACAGTTGAGATTTTTGGGCATAATCTCGACACTCATCCATCCTTGGCAAAACAGCAGCTTGGCGTCGTCCCTCAAGAATTTAACTTTGGACAATTCGAAAAAGCGTTCGATATTTTAGTCACCCAAGCGGGTTATTACGGCATTCATAAAAAGATTGCAGAAAAACGCGCCGAACATTATTTAGAAAAGCTAGGTCTCTGGGAAAAACGTAATATACAAGCACGCATGCTATCGGGTGGTATGAAGCGCCGTTTGATGATTGCCCGTGCCATGATGCATGAGCCTAAACTTCTTATTCTAGATGAGCCTACCGCGGGTGTAGATATTGAATTGCGCCGTTCTATGTGGGATTTTCTCACCGAAATGAACGAAAGTGGTACTTCTATTATTTTGACTACACATTATCTCGAAGAAGCAGAAATGTTATGTCGTCAAATTGCTATCATTGACCGCGGTGTCATTAAAGAAGACACCAGCATGAAAAGTTTCTTAAACCAGCTGAGTGAAGAGTCTTTTATTTTCGATTTGGCAGAACCTATTGCCCCACTCCAGTTAAATATTATTGGTGTGAAGTTCAACTTAATTGATAGCAGCACTTTAGAAGTGACAATGGATAAAGCACATACATTAAATGACTTATTCCAGCTTTTAGAATCACAAGGTATTCGTGTTCGTAGTATGCGAAACAAATCGAACCGTCTAGAAGAGCTATTCGTCAAAATGGTCGAGAAAAATCTTGAAGGAGAGGCAAAATGAATTTTAGCCAACTGCAAATTGCCCTCTGGACTTTAGTTCGTAAAGAAGTACGCCGATTTCTACGTATTTGGCCACAAACCTTATTACCACCTGCGATCACGATGAGTTTGTACTTTGTCATTTTTGGTAATTTGGTTGGTTCGCGCATTGGACAAATGGGCGGCGTGAGCTACATGCAGTTTATCGTACCCGGCCTCATCATGATGGCGGTTATTACCAATAGTTATGCTAACGTATCTTCAAGTTTCTTTAGTGTGAAATTCCAAAAGAGCATTGAAGAACTGATTATGAGTCCTGTGCCACTACATATCATTTTGTGGGGCTATGTCATTGGTGGTATTTGCCGTGGTGTATTGGTCGGAGCAATTGTGACAACAATGAGCATGTTCTTTACAGACCTTTTTATACATAACTGGTTTGTGACTATATATACAGTCTTAATTACCTCGGTTCTTTTCTCATTAGGTGGTTTCATTAATGCAGTCTATGCAAAATCATTTGATGATATTTCTATTATTCCAACTTTTGTTCTTACACCTTTAACCTATTTAGGTGGTGTGTTCTATGCCATTAGTGCACTTGGCCCTTTTTGGCAAAAACTTTCTTTAATTAATCCTATTGTGTATATGGTTAACGCTTTCCGTTTCGGCATTTTAGGTCATAGTGACGTGAACGTTACGTTTTCTTTAATCATTGTGACATTGTGCTGTGCTGTACTTTACGGAATTGCTTACTATTTACTTGCTCGTGGTTCAGGAATGCGTGAATGAGTGTCGAACAGTCTTTATTGGGTAAAGAAACTCAATATCCAACTAACTATCAACCTGATGTTTTATTTCCAATTGCTCGTGCTCAGTCTCGTGAAGCCTACTCGCATATTGAAGGTATTACACAAGGTAAAGATTGGTGGCATGTTTTTGAAATTTCATGGTTAAACGCTCATGCTATCCCGCAAGTTGCTATTGGCAGAATTACACTGCCAGCTTCTTCACCAAATTTGATTGAATCAAAGTCATTAAAACTTTACTTTAATAGCCTTAACTTCACTCAGTTTGACTCTAAACAGTCGTTTATTGAAACGGTTGAAAAAGATCTATCTGCTGCGGCAGGTGCAAAAGTTGAGTTAACGCTATTTCAAGTAGATGATTTAGAGATTTCTAAGCCTCAAGGCATTTGTATTGATGAGCTAAACCCAGAGCGTTTAGAGCAACATCCTGATGCAACTCTTTTAAAACGAGATGTGTCTGATGAAGAAGTCGAAATTGAACTGTATTCTCATCTTTTAAGAAGTAACTGCCCAGTCACGGGACAACCGGATTGGGGTACAGTTTTTATCCGTTTTAAGGGCAAAAAACCTTGTTATCGTAGTGTTTTAGCTTATATTATCTCGTACCGTCAGCATAACGGCTTTCACGAACAGTGTGTCGAGCAAATTTTTGCTGATATTTGGCAAAACTTGCAGCCTGAAAAGCTGATGGTTTATGCAACTTATACTCGTCGCGGCGGACTTGATATTAACCCTTGCCGAGTATCGGATCTTTCATGGATGCCAAAACCGATTCGATTGGCACGACAATAAAACGAATAATTTGAGGATACACCATGCCGTTTTTTGGTTTTACCCCTTCTGAAGGCTTATTGAACGATATACAAACTGGAATTGCGAATAAAAATTCTAGCGAACCTTTGTATCCACTTCGCGATAAGATTGCTTTACAACTCAATGAAGAGATTATTGATAATGTCTTAATTCAGTTAGTTCAGCATTTCCCTGCAAGTGAAAAACGCGATACTGCCGAAAAACTAGCAGGCTATGTCAAATCAACAGTTGCTGTTCTTTTAAAACAATTGTTAAGCAAAGCACCAAACGATGTTGTTAAACAGTCTGTAGAGTTCTCTGAAAAAAGCTTATTTAAAGACCCACAAGGTCAATATAAAGTAGGTGTAACTTTAGATCCTAGTTTAGTCACTAACCTTAAGCATAACTTCACTGAGCTTGAAGCTGGCAACGATATTAATAAAGCTGCATTAGCTGAACTATATAAACAATTCGGCGATGCTATGATCAAGCATTTTATGTCTGATTTTAACAAGACATTAGACCTCGGCATGATCAAGCGTAAAGCGGCTGATATTGGTGCTGCGGCTGTAACAAAAGCAGTTCATATTGCAATTGATAAGCTCATCCCTAGCTTAAATCGTACTGAACTAAAAGCGATGGCTGAATATCATGATGGCCTATTCTTTAACTAATAAAAAATAGCCTATCGGAAACCTAGCGAGAGCTAGGTTTTTTTATTGCAAAATATTGATATACATTGCCATTAATCAGGTTTATGTTAGCATGCGCCAAGCACTGATTGACCTAGTTAACGCCGCATGTCTCCGAGTCCACAATATAAATTTTTACGCCAAGCTCCTCGAGATGGTCTTAGCACAGCTATGCAACCATCAAAGTGGCAACAACTCCATATTGACCCGTGGTTATGCCTATTTTTGCTCTTAAATGCTCTGTTAGGTTTAACTGTACTATATAGTGCTTCAGCACAAGATGTAGGGTTAGTCAGTAAACAAGCCATGAGTTTTGGTATTGGTTTTCTAGTGATGGTTGGCCTAGCCCAAATTCCACCTAAGGTCTATCAAGCTTTTTCACCCTATTTTTATTTGTTTGGTCTATTTTCACTTGTGGCAGTTATGGTGTTTGGTGAAGTCCGAATGGGTGCTCAACGCTGGATTGATATTCCCGGTTTCGGAAGTGTCCAACCCAGTGAATTCATGAAAATCGGCATGCCGATGATGATTGCATGGTTCTTAGCAAGAAAACCTCTTCCCCCTAGCTTTTCACAAGTTGTTTTATCATTAATGTTAATTGGTATTCCTTTTTTACTGATTGCAGAACAACCAGATTTAGGGACATCGCTTTTAGTCTTGGCAAGCGGCATATTTGTCTTATTTTTAAGTGGACTATCATGGCGGATGATTGGTGCAGCTGCCGCTTGTGCAGCGGTCATAATTCCCATTGCATGGGAATTTCTTTTGCACGACTATCAGCGTCAAAGGGTGTTAACTTTACTTAATCCTGAAGCAGATGCACTCGGTACAGGTTGGAATATTATTCAATCTAAAACTGCAATTGGCTCTGGCGGTTTTTCAGGTAAAGGTTTCCTTGAAGGTACTCAATCACATTTACACTTTTTACCCGAAGGACATACTGACTTTATTATTGCTGCGTATTCCGAAGAATTTGGTCTCATCGGTGTACTTATTTTAGTAACTCTTTATTTTGCTATTATTTTTAGAACATTCCAGATCGGTTTACAAAGCTTCCATAACTATGGACGTTTAGTTGCCGGCGCCTTTGGTTTGTCTTTTTTTGTTTATGTATTTGTAAATGCGGGAATGGTCAGTGGTATTTTACCTGTAGTAGGTGTTCCTTTACCTTTTATGAGTTATGGTGGAACAGCTATTATTACTTTAATGGCCACCTTTGGTTTAGTCATGTCCATTCATACACATCGATAATCTGGAATTTTAAAACGATATGTTGTCTCAACACTTAAATAAAACTTTAAAAATGCTTGCTTTGTGTACTGGCTTAATCAGTACCAGTCATTTTGCTCAGGCTAACGATTTTGCCACACATCCTGATTATTTAAACTTTAAACAAAAAACGATGAATGCTTATGGCTTAAGTAGCGATCAAGTCGATGCAGCCATGAGCGGCGCAAAAAATTTACCAAACATTCTAAATATTATGACTCGCCCAGGTGAAAGTAAGCCTTGGTATGATTACCGTTCCATGTTCTTGGTAGAAGGCACAATTCAACGCGGCGTGCGTTTTAAAAACCAATATGCAGATGCTTTAAATCGCGCTGAACAGCAATATGGCGTATCCCAAGCTGTCATTTTAGGTATTTTGGGCGTTGAGACAGGCTATGGTGCAAATAAAGGTTCTTTTATTACACGTGATGCCTTAGCTACCCTTGCTTTTGGCTACCCTCGCCGCGCTGAATATTTTGGTGATGAGTTAGCTGCTCTGATTGCATGGACATATAAAGAAGGTTATCCAACTAGAAGTATTGTTGGCTCATATGCAGGTGCGATTGGCTATCCGCAATTTATGCCAAGTAATATTAGTAAATATGGTGTGGATTATGACGGTAATGGCCATATCGACTTAAGAAACTCAGCAGAAGATGCCATCGGTTCAATCGCCAACTATTTAGCAAAACAAGGTTGGCAACGCGATCAGCCTATCGGGTTTATGGCACGTTACACAGGATCAAATCCGGAAAGTATTATTGCGAAAGATTTAACTCAACCTTTCCCCTATGGCGCACTAAAGACACTGGGTATCGCACCATTAAATCCTTTAGTTAAAATTGATGATCTGGATATGGTGAATGTAATTCAATTACAAGACTATAACGGTCCAATTTACTATTTAACTTACCCGAATTTTCAAGTGATTACGACTTATAATAAGAGCCGCATGTACGCTACCGCTGTGTGGTTATTAGGCACTGAAGTGGCTAGCCGATAGGCTAGCTTTTTTATATCCACACCAAAAGTCAATAAATATTTTTGTTAAATAGCTCACAATACACACATTTTAAATAAATTGTTACACTATTGGTTATTTTTTAATCTAAAACTGTAAGTTTTTGCCCTTTTTGTAACGATTTCTCGTTAAAGACTAGACACTCTCCGTAAGCGATGAATATTATCCACCCCAATATAGCAATTGCAAAAGTGAATAATAAGGCATGTTCACTTTAAATTTCAGTCAATAGCTGAAAGAAAAAAGTACATGTTCTCAGGAGTTTATACAAATGCAGTTATCGCTGAAATACGTTCTTGCACTGACGGCTAGTTTAAGCATGGCCCCACTGCACGCTGAAATGGTGCAGTCATCATCATTAAACAGTGATGTAGATGGTCCTAATCTAGCAGCACGTGTGTTGAGTAAAGATACTCAAAACTTTAATTCTCGTTTTTCTAACATTAACAGTCTTTCAATCACTGAACGTTCTGGCGATCAAATCCGTCGTCAAGCGATCGCAGCAAAAATTGAAATCCCTGAAGATGAGCCTTCAGTGATTGAAAAACTTAACACAGTAGCTTCAAATACTGTTCGTAAGTTTAGCCAAACTGGTATGGCGTCTTGGTACGGCCGCCAATTCCATGGTCGTAAAACTGCAAGTGGTGAAACATTCGACATGAATGCTCTAACTGCTGCTCACCGTAGCCTACCATTGAACTGTTATATTCGAGTAACGAATAAAGACAATGGTAAAAGTGTGGTTGTAAAAGTAAATGACCGTGGTCCTTTCCATGGTAATCGTGTACTTGACCTATCTTACGGTGCAGCTAAACGTCTTGGTATTACCAATGCCGGAACTGCAAAAGTAAATATTGAGCGTGTTGATGGCCCAACTTCATAAGTTATAGCCTCTCGAGTTCATGTAAAAAGCCGCATATTTTCTGCGGCTTTTTTATATTTTAAACTATCAAATATAATTTCCTGCCTAGAATTAGAGTGCCTTCTTTTTTGCCCCTAACTCACCCCAAATTTGAATATTTATTAATCAAAAAAACACATTAATTTAGCCCAACTCAATTTAACGCCTAAATTGCGTTTAGAGCAACTTTATAAAATTTTGGCTACCCTAGTACCATTTTTCTAAAATAAAGGCTATTTACGGCGTTTTTAGAGTAGATGAGTAGAGCCTTTTCACACAATTTTCCCGACTATCTCAAAATGGCACTTTTTTTGATAATTTCATCATTGAGCAACATAGAAAAAATATTATGAAATATTGCACTTCTCTTGAGGTCAAATTGATCACTTTTTCAATTACCGTGACCTTATTTTTTTCCATTGTGCTTTCCTAAGCGTTTATTACCAATTTTCCATAGTTGAATAGTGTGAGTTTCTTGTCGATATCTTCAACAACAGGCTAAAATACACTCAGAAAAAATAAATCAAATTTAAAACAAGGAGTGTGCTACTCATGAAATCCATTACTGAATGGTTTGATGAATATAGTGAAAGTCATCAAAATCCAACAAATAAACAAATTCACTGGCTTTGCGTTCCTGCTATTTTATTTTCTATTATTGGAATTATTGCGCATTTCAGCACCTTACTTACTGCGCTATTACTTGTGCTGACCTTAGTATTTTATGCACGTTTAGATCTTGTACTTGCTGTTGCGATGGCTGCTTTACTCGTTGTTATGGCATGGCTCATTTACACCCTGCCTGTAGGAGTCGGGTTTTATATCGCTATTTTTGTGATTGCTTGGGTCGGACAGTTTTACGGACACAAAGTAGAAGGCAAAAAACCATCATTCTTTAAAGATTTACAATTCCTACTGATTGGACCAGTTTGGTGTATGGATGCTTATCTCGGAAAAATCTTACCCAAATGGAAAACTAGACAAAAACATGCTATTTCCTAATTGTTAAATTAGAGCTGAATCCTCTCGATTCAGCTTTTTTATATCTTAGTAATTTATTAGAAAATTTATAAAATAAAAGAATCCCAAACTTGCTATCACACTTAAAAGTACTTTTTTTAGATAAATAGCGATCACAATACAAAAGATTGCTGCATAAATATAAGGATTATTTACCATACCTCTAAAATGATCACCATCGAAAAAAATAACTGGAATGCAGATTGCAGTTAACAAACAAGGTGCGGAATAGTGAAGCATCTTATTCATAATAAGCGGCATTTTAATTTTTACTTTCGGCTCTAAAAAGTAATAGCGATTAAAAAAGACAATTGCTGCCAAGCCTAAAATCATAAACCAAGACATACTATTCCCCCATCCCTATTTTTTCAGTTAATACAGCAGCTAACATCCCTATTAATCCTGAAAGTAAAATCGCTCCCTCAATTTGATAAAGTTTAAATAAAAATCCGCTTAAACAAGTGGTTAATACACCCGCCACAACAGGATATCCTTTACATAACGGCACAATCATGGCAATAAAAATAGCAATGATCGAAAAATCTAAATGATAATTTAAAAGATTAGGTATCACTGTTGCCAGCAATATGCCCGCCAAGCTAAATACCACCCAAAATAAATAAAAAGACAGTCCGGCTCCGAGCAGATATTCCGATCTTCTTTTTTCCAAGGGAGCGCTCACAGCAAACAATTCATCTGTTAATAAAAAGCCTAAACTTAACCGTTTTGGAAGAGACAAAATAGAAATGTCATTTCTTAAAGTTAATGCATAAATAAAGTGCTGAGCAGTTAAAAAGAAAATAGTTAAATAAATTGTAAAAACGGATGCCCCTTCCATAGACATGCTTAAACTAACTAACTGAGCAGCTCCAGCAAAGACAAGTCCAGACATTGCCAGTGCTTTAGAAAAAGATAGTCCCGCATGAATTGCCATAGACCCCGCTAAAATTGCCCATGGAATAATAGAAATTGACAAGGGTAAAATATCCACTGCACCACGTAAAAACAAATAGGATGGCTTATTTTTTGAAAACTCAACCGACTGATTAAGCTGAAAATTCATATATAAAATCCAATATAAGAAACACCTCTATAACTTGCTTGATGAGTGCTGACTTATATTGAATAAAATTGCTTTAATACCAGTTTATTTATATGTTTAAACTTGCCACATATTGAGTAGGTGTAACGCCCATTGCTTTTTTAAAGTGACGGTTAAAATGGCTTTGATCAGAAAAACCACATTGTTGTGCCACCATCGCAATTTGATCTCCCTGTTTTAATAACTGTCTCGCTTTTTGCAAGCGCGCTTGAACCAGCCACGCATGAGGTGGTAAGCCTACATATTTTTTAAATTGTCTTAAGAAATGCCAAGCGCTCAAGCCGACCATGTCCGCCAAATCTTGTAAAGAAAAGTTCGTTTCAGGCATTTCTACCAGCAATTCTTTAACTCTTAATATTTTTGAATACGCCTCTGGCAACTCACAAAAAGTATGATTTGATTTACCATGTCGTTTCATTAAACAAGCTAACGTCGACAAATACATTGTTTCTTTGAGTAGAAAATTATCTTTTTGTTCTAATAAATCAAATAGTAAACAAAGCTGTTGAGCCAAACCTAGATCGTGAATCACAGCTTGTGGAAACCATGGGGCTCCATGCGGATTTTCAAAAAAATCTTGGCTAACTTCTGCCAACATTTCCGGTGTAGGATAAATTGCTCGATAGCGCCAACCCGATTCGACAGCAGAGGAGCCAGTATGAATCTCATCTGCATTAACTAAAATAATATCGCCTTTAGGAGCTACATGTAGCTGTCCCGTCCGAAAAAAAGACTGCGCCCCTTCTTCAATTACACCAATACAATACCCTTCATGAGTATGCTTTGAAAATTGTGTTTGGTGATAATGTGCTTTTAATAACTCTAAACCGCCCAACTCTCGCACATGCAGATAATCGGCTTGCTCCCGCTGCATAAATACGTCTCATCTATTCAATAAAAAAACCATAGCATGTTTTAACAAACTGAATAGAACAAAATTGCTCTATGAAAATAATCTAATCAGACAGTCACTGGAGTTTTATTGGTAGATTTGTCCATCATGTTTAAGCCAACCACTTTCATGACGACCTTGTGGATCATGATGAGTCCAATGTAACACCCCACCTTTTGGGTTGTATTCATATTCGCCATAAAACTCTACGATATCACCTTTATTTAGATTGGAAATTTTAGGTGCCAAATCGATGTTATGGGCGACCAAAATTGAAAGGCCATTGTTTAATACTAGAATGAATTTCTGGTGTCTTGATCCATCATTATCATCTTTTAGAATTGCTTTGACTCGACCCTTTCCCCCTACTTGAACATTACTTTGTCGCTGCTCGTAAGCAGTTTTTATAGTGTCCACCCCATTATTTGAAAATGTAGTTTTATTATTCTGAGCTGTGGGTATAGTTGATGAAGGCGATTGGCTTTGCTTATGTCCAGATAAATCGAGACCAAAATACGCAGCAATCAATAAAATAATGACACCACCAATACTAAGATTTTTTTTATTTGTCATTGTATACCCTTATTTAAACTAAGATAAAAAAAGCCCCAATGGGGCTTTTTTTATTGTGATACGAATTACTTCGCAGCAGCTTGAGCAGCAGCAACTTCTTCAGCGAAGCTAAGTTCTGCTTTTTTCTCAATACCTTCACCAACTTCGAAACGTACGAATTCAGCAACAGTAGTACCAGTTGCTTTTAATACATCAGCAACTTTTTTGTCGTTGTCGATTACGTACATTTGACGATCAAGAGCAACTTCGTTCAAGTATTTATCAACTGAACCAGTTACCATTTTCTC
>Ga0209370_1003380_pt1 | contig 10255 bp, 8 predicted proteins | sample AgamicAtPrz_FD_187164 | JGI IMG/M metagenome (GOLD analysis project Ga0209370, IMG submission 187164) | Agave microbial communities from Guanajuato, Mexico - At.P.rz (SPAdes) (version 2) | ecosystem: Host-associated > Plants > Phyllosphere > Phylloplane/Leaf | place: Guanajuato, Mexico... | reverse complement strand
GCTCGTACGACTCGGTGGACATGGGCGGCCGCTTCCAGGTCAAGCACATCACCGTCAAGCCGGGCGCCAGCCTGTCGCTGCAGATGCACCACCACCGCGCCGAGCACTGGATCGTGGTGTCCGGCACCGCCGAGGTAACCTGTGACGAGAACGTGTTCCTGCTGACCGAGAACCAGTCCACCTACATCCCGATCGCCTCGGTGCACCGCCTGCGCAACCCGGGCAAGATCCCGCTGGAGATCATCGAAGTGCAGTCCGGCAGCTACCTGGGCGAGGATGACATCGAGCGCTTCGAGGATGTGTACGGGCGTACCTCTACACCCATCGAGCGTGGTGTTTCGGTGAAGACCATCGCGCAGTAATGCAACCCCTGGGGCCGCTTTGCGGCCCCGCTTTTTGAGCCACTCCCCATTTCGGGCTACGATGGTCAGACTCCGCGCAACCAAGGTCTGCCCGCCTCATGATCATCGGTGCCTTCCTCATCCTCACCTGGCTGGTGCTGCTGTTGCGCTACCCGGCCAAGGCCCTGCCGATCTCGCTGGCTGCCGTTTGTGGCCTGGGCCTGGTGGCCCTGTTCGTCGTCTGGCAGGACACCCGCGAAACCTCGCAACTGGCCCGCCTGGACCTGCGCCTGACCTACGCCCCCGAACACTGCCCCGCCGACCGCGCCCTGCAGGTGCGCATGAAGAACGGCAACGACGTGCCGCTGACCGAGCTGCGCTGGCGAGTGGCGGCTTACGCTCCGGGCGATACCGTGAACCTGGCGGAGAACACCTACAACGCCCCGCGCTACCGTGGGCCGGGTGAGCTGCAGCCAGGGGCCGAGTGGAAAGACTGCCTGCCACTGCCGCCACTGCGTTCCGGGTACAGGCCGCAGACCCTGGAGTTTCGGGCAGAGCATCTGCAAGGTACGTTTGCCAACTAATGTATCGCCTGTGCCGGCCTCTTCGCGGGTAAACCCGCTCCCACAGGGACTACACAGGTCTCAAATTCTGTGGGGTACCTGTGGGAGCGGGTTTACCCGCGAAGAGGCCGACACAGGAAAAACCAATCCTCCCTGACAACAGGCCCCAACCATGCCCACCGTCCTGATCACCGGTTGTTCCAGCGGCATCGGCCGCGCCCTGGCCGACGCCTTCCGCGATGCCGGCCACCACGTCTGGGCCACCGCCCGCAAACCTGAGGATGTCGAGCAACTGAACGCCGCCGGCTTCACCGCCCGGCAACTTGATGTGAACGACAGCGAGGCGCTGGCCCGCCTGGCCGAGGAACTGGTAAACCTCGATATCCTGATCAACAACGCCGGCTACGGCGCCATGGGCCCGCTGCTCGATGGCGGTGTGGATGCCCTGCGCCAGCAGTTCGAAACCAACGTATTCGCCGTGGTCGGCGTTACCCGCGCATTGTTCCCACAGCTACGCCGCTCACGGGGCCTGGTGGTGAACATCGGCAGCGTATCAGGCGTGCTGGTCACGCCGTTCGCCGGCGCCTACTGCGCCTCGAAAGCAGCCGTGCATGCCCTGAGCGATGCCTTGCGCCTGGAACTGGCGCCGTTTGGTGTGCAGGTGATGGAAGTGCAGCCAGGAGCGATTGCCTCGCAGTTCGCCAGCAATGCCCAGCGCCAGGCCGAGCAGGTGCTGGCGACGGATTCGGCGTGGTGGCCGTTGCGCGAGCATGTGCAGGCACGGGCGCGAGCTTCGCAGGACAAGCCGACCTCGGCGGCGGTGTTTGCCCAGGGCGTGTTGGCAGCGGTCGGGAAGTCGCCGGTGCCAGCGGTGGTGCGGTTGGGGAACGGCAGTACGGCGTTGCCGTTGATGGCCCGGTTACTGCCGCGGCGGGTGCTGGATTGGGCGTTGCGCAAGCGGTTTGGCCTGCTGCGCCCGCTCTGATTGATTGGTTGTCTGTGCTGGCCTCTTCGCGGGTAAACCCGCTCCCACAGGTACCCCACAGAATTTGAGTCCTGTGCCATCCCTGTGGGAGCGGGTTCACCCGCGAAGAGGCCGGTACAGGCAAAACAGATCAGGCAATGGAACGCAGCACCCCGCCGTCAACCCGCAAGGCAGCCCCGGTAGTGGCACTGGCCTGCATCGATGCCAGGTACACCACCATGTTCGCCACCTCCTCCACCGTCGCTAGCCGCTTGATCAACGAGGTCGGCCGGTGCTCGGCCAGGAAGTTGGCTTCCAGCTCTTCAGTCGATACCCCCTGCTCCTCGGCCAGCTTGGCAAAGAAGTCGCCCACACCTTCCGAACGCGTAGGCCCAGGCAGCACCGAATTCACCGTCACCCCGGTGCCGGCCAGGGTCTCGGCCAGCCCGCGCGACACCGCCAGCAACGCAGTCTTGGTCATGCCGTAATGAATCATCTCGGTCGGGATCTGCAGCGCCGACTCACTGGACAGGAACACCACCCGCCCCCATTTGCGCTCGGCCATGCCTTGGGCATAGTGGCGCGACAGGCGAACGGCGCTGAGCACATTGACGTCGAAGAAACGCTGCCAGTCCTCATCCGCGATCTCGAAGAACGGCTTGGGCTCGAAGATGCCCAGGTTGTTGACCAGGATGTCGGTGTGCGGCACCTGGTTGAACAACTTCTGCGCACCGGCCTGGGTGCCCAGGTCGGCAGCGATGCCGATGATGCGCGCCTGCGGCAGGCGTTCGCGCACAACTTTGAGGGCTTCGTCGACCCGAGCCTGGGTGCGACCGTTGAGGACCACTTCGGCCCCCGCCTCGGCCAGGCCAATGGCGATGGCCAGGCCGATGCCCGCGGTGGAGCCGCTGACGATGGCGCGCTTGCCGTTCAGGGAAATGTGCATCTGTGCCTCCTCGGTAATCAGGACAATTGCCGGGGCTGCTTTGCAGCCCATCGCGACACAAGGCCGCTCCTACATGCGGACGCGATCTCCTGTAGGAGCGGCCTTGTGTCGCGATGGGCCGCAAAGCGGCCCCAAAAAATCACACTTTCTTCACAGGCTGCTCATCAAACGCCTGCCAGCCACCACCCAGGGCCTTGTACAGCCCCACCAACGCCTGCGACACCGCCGCCGAACTGTCGATCCACTGTTCCTCGCTGGCCAGCAGGGCACCCTGCACAGTCAGCACATTGAGAAAGTCCACCGCCCCTTCCACATACTGGCGCTGGGCAGTTTCCAGGGCGATGCGGTTCTGCCGCACCGCCTCGGCCAGGTGGTCGCGGCGCAGCTGGCTGGCGTTGTACAGGCGTAGCACATCGTCGATTTCATGCCAGGCACCCAGCACCACCTTGCGGTAGTTCAGCGCCGCTTCCTGCTGCTGCGCCTCGCGCAGTTCCAGGGTGCCCTTGAGCCGGCCACCCTCGAAGATCGGCAGCGACAGCTGCGGCCCGAAGGCGAACCGGCGTGAATCCCAGGCGCCGAAATCGGACAGCTGCATGGCCTGGAACCCGACACTGCCCGACAGCCGGATGCTGGGGTAGAAGTCGGCCTTGGCCACGCCAATGCTGGCAGTGGCGGCATGCAGGCGGGCCTCGGCCTGGCGAATGTCCGGGCGGCGTTCGGCCAGTTCGGACGGCAGGCCAATGGCGAACTTCTGCTGCGGCGCAGGCAGTTCGCCGCCCTGCAGCAACTCGGCCTGCAGGCTGCGCGGTGGTTCGGCGGCAAGCAGGCTGAGGGCGTTGATCAAGTCGTCGCGCCGCGCTTCCAGGCTTGGCAGGCGCGACTCGATCGAGGCCACCTGGGCACTGGCCTGGGCCACGTCCAGGCGCGTGGCGACACCTTCGGCCTGGCGGTTTTCGGACAACTTCAGACTGTGCTGGGCGACCTTGAGGTTGTCGCGGGTCACATCGATGGTGTGCTGCACGGCGCGCAGCTGGATGTAGTTGCCGGCGGTTTCCGAAAGCAATGCCAGCAGCACGCCGCGGCGGTCGTTCTCGGCCACTTCGACCGTGGCATCGGCAGCCTCGACCTGGCGCCGCACACGGCCCCAAAGGTCCAGCTCCCAACCGGCCACCAGGTCGCCCTGCCAGAGGTTGAAGGCTTCCTTGCCCGCCTTGCCGGACGGGTCACTCAGGCCTTCGGCACTGTTGCGCGAGCGGCTGTAGCCAGCGTTCACGTCCACCGACGGTACTTGGTCGGCAGCCACGGTGCTGCGCAGGGCGCGGCTTTGCAGCAGGCGGGCACTGGCCATCTGCAGGTCGAGGTTGCGCTCGGCAACGCGCTGGATCAAGGCACTCAGGCGGGCATCGTGGAAGCTCTCCCACCAGCGCAGTTCCAGCGGTTCGGCCTGCGGCTGGCTGGCCGCCGCCTCACCTTGCAGCGGCGCCCACTGTTGCGGTGCCTGGCTGTCAGGGCGCTGGAAGTCCGGCCCCAGGGTGCAGCCAGCCATCAATACGGCCAGCAGCAACGGGCTCAAGCGTAATGCCGGTTTCATCGTGCGCTTACCTCTTTGCCGTCCAGCTTGTCGCCACGGGTGTCGATGGTCGCTTCCACCGACATGCCCACGCGCAGGCGGGCAAGCAGCGGCTGGCCGTCATCGAATACGATCTTCACCGGGATGCGCTGCACCACCTTGGTGAAGTTGCCGGTAGCGTTGTCCGGCTTGACCGCGGCGAAGGTCACACCCGTGGCCGGGGCGATGCTTTCCACATGGCCTTGCAGCTTCTCACCGGCAAAGGTGTCGACGCTGATGCTCACGGCCTGGCCAGGCTGTACGTGGGTCAGCTGGGTTTCCTGGAAGTTGCCGACCACGTAGGCCTGCTGCAACGGCACCACCGACAGCAGGCGGGCGCCCGGGTTGACGTAGGCACCGACACGCAAGGCGCGCTCGCCGACCATGCCGTCCACCGGCGCGGTGATGCGGGTGTAGGACAGATCGAGCTGGGCCTTTTCCAGCCCTGCCTCGGCCCGCTTCAGCTGGCCGTCGGCACTGGCCACCTGGGCGGTAAGGATATCCACCTGCTTGCGTGCCGCTACCAGCGCCGCCTGGGCATTGGCCAGGCGTGCGCGGGCCTGGTCGACCCCGCTGCGCGCCTGCTGGGCGTTCTGCACGGTGCCGGCACCCTGCTCGGCCAGGCGGCTGTAGCGGTTGACCTCATGGTCGGCGAACGCAGCTTCGGCCTGGGCCGCTTTCACTGCGGCCTCAGCCTGGGCAATCAGCGACGCCTGGCGCTCGAGGGTGGCACGGGCATCGGCGCTTTGCGCCTGGGCCACCAGCAACTGCGCCTGCGTGGCATCCAGCGCGGCCTGGTAGTCACGGGCATCGATGGTCGCCAGCAACTGGCCGGCCTTGACCTGCTGGTTGTCCTCCACCAGCACCTCCTTGATGAAGCCGGCGATCTTGGGCGCGACCACGGTGTAGTCGGCGATCACATAGGCGTCATTGGTGCTCTGGCGGTGGTCGCTGCCGAACATCCAGGGGCCAGCGATGCCGGCCAGGACGGCCACGGCAAGCACCGAGCCGATGAACAGGGTTTTGCGGTTGTTGGTCATTTCAGTGGTTCTCGAATTCATCCAGGGTTCAGGCCACCGCGCGCGGCGGATAGACCCGGGTAGGCACGAAAGGAATCAGGCAGATCAGGGCCACGGCAATGCAGGCCATGACCAGGTAGAGGTCGGCGGAGGTCAGCACCAGCGCCTGGTCGTGGATGCGCCTGGCCAGGCCGGCTGCGTTACCGTCGACCAGCGGGGCGTTGCCCAGGCTGTCCACCAGGTGGTTGGAATGAAAGTGCCGGCGCAGGGTGCCAAGGGCGTCCAGCAGGCCACCGGCGATCACCGCGGCCAGGCCCTTGACGGTGTTGAACCAGCTGGAGGCGAACGGGCCTTCCTGCGGGGTCATGCCGTTGGTGGACAGCATCAGCAGCGGCAGCACTGCCATTGGCTGGCCGAACACCTGCAGCAGGTAGAACGGGTAGAAGTCGCCACGGATCCACTCGCTGGTCAGCAGGCTGCTGCCGACACAGGACACCGCCAGCATCGCCAGGCCGATGCCCAGCACCCAACGGCAGTCCACCGCGCGGATGTTGCACAGCGCCGCCGTCAGCGGCAGGGCGATCAGCTGCGGCATGGCCACCAGCATCATCAGCGGGCTGGTCTGCGCCGGGCGGTAGCCCTGGATCTGCGCCAGGTAGGCCGACGGAATGCTGCCAACGCCCGAGAGCACGATCAGCACACCGGCCAGGGTCACCAGGGCAAAACTCAGGTTGCGCCGTGACAGCATGCGCAACTGGAAGAACGGCAGCGGCTCGGACCATTCGTTGTACATGAACAGCACCAGCAACAGCAGGCCACCGCCGAGCAGCCAGCAGATCAGCGGCGAATCGAACCAGCCCCAGCGGTCACCCAGCGACAGGCCCAGCACGATGCAGCTGATGGCGGGCAGGCCGAGCAGCACGCCGCGCCAGTCGAACTGCTTGAAGCGCTCCAGGCGCAGCGGGTCCTGCGGCAGGCCCCAACCAACGCAGAACATGGCCAGCAGCGAGGGCAGGATGATCTGCCAGAACGCCCACTGCCAACCGACGTATTCGGTCCACAGCCCTGCCAACGGCGTGCCGAGGTTGGGGCCGAAGGTGGCGGTGAGGGCATAGCAGGCCAGGCCATAGACCTTGATGCCCGGTGGCAGGAAGCGCAGGGCCACGCTCATCAACATCGGCGGCAAGGCGCCAGAGGCGAAGCCCTGGAGCACACGCAGCAGCATCAGGCTGTGCAGGTTGGGGGCGAACGGTTGCAGCAGGCCGAGCACGGCGAACAGGCCGATGGCGCTCATGGTGAAGCGCCGCAGCGAGAACGTGGTGGCCAGCCATGGCGCGAAGGCCATGGCCGAAACCGAGGCGGCGCTGTAGACCGCCAGCAGCCAGGCGCCTTCGTCGGCACCGATGCCCATGGCCCCACGGATATCGGCCAGGGAGATCTTGGTCACCGACTCGTTGAGGCCCGCGCACAACACGGCCAGCAGCACACCGAACAGCCCGACCACTACCTGCAGGCCGAACGCAGTCTGCGCAGGCGCGGCCGGCGCGGGGGCGGCAATCGCGGCAGACGGGGCGGACAGGGAACTCATGGGCAGACATCTCCAGCAACAAATTTGCGACTGGAGCAAGTCTAAGAAGGTCGAATGCTGACGAAAACTGACTTATCGGTAGGTTTATGTTGCGTCAGGCGCAATCCACTTCAAAACCCAGTCGCCTGCTTCGCGGGTGAACCCGCTCCCACAGGGAAATCACAAACCTTGAGAGGTGTGTTGTACCTGTGGGAGCGGGTTCACCCGCGAAAAGGCCGGCCCAGGCAGAACATCACTCAAGGGTCGACACTGCAGCAAGCCTTCAGAGTCTGCCGCAACCACCGATGTGCCGGGTCATTGTGAAACCGTGGGTGCCATGCCTGCAGCACGGTCACCCGCTCCAGCGGCACCGGGATCTCGAACGAGCGCAGCGGCAGCCCGAGCTTGTGCACGCTGTTGAGGATGTTGGCCGGCATCGGCAGGATCAGGTCGGAATCCGGCAGCGAGAACAGCGCCGAGTGAAAACTCGGGGTAATCAGCGCCACCCGCCGCTGCACCTTGAAGTTGGCCAGTTCCACATCGATCGGCCCATTGGCACGGCCACGGCGGGACACGCTGATCTGTGGATAACTGGCAAAACTGTGCGCCGTGATCGGCTGCTCGAAAATCGGGTGGTCGCGCCGTGCCAGGCCCACGTAGTAGGTCTGGAACAGGCTCTGCACCTTGATCTCCGGCCCCAGGTCCACGGTCGAGCTGATGATCAGGTCGGTACGCCCGTCGCGCAGCACGCTGTCATCATCGCCGCCGGGGCTTTCCGGCACGAAGCGCAGCACCGTGCGCGGTGCCTGCTCGTGCATGCGCCGCAGCAGCTGGGCGCCGTAGAGGGCGATGAACAGGTCGTTGGTGCGGATGTTGAAGGCCCGGTCAAGCTTGGGCAGGTCGACCTCGTCGCCACTGCGGAACACCTCGCCGGCCTGCTCCACCAACGCCGCCACCTGCTCGCGCAGGGCCAGCGCCCGCGGCGTCGGCACCAGGCCGCGACCGGCGCGCACCAGGATCGGGTCACCCAACGCATCGCGGATACGCCCCAGGGTCCGGCTCATCGCCGCCGGGCTCAGGTTCATGCGCTGCGCCGCGCCGACCACGCTGCCCTCGTCGAGCAGGGCATCGAGGGCGACGAGCAGGTTCATGTCCGGGAGTTGCATGGCCGTTTTCCGTTACAGCTGTGGGGGATGGCGATGGTAGCAGGTTGCTGGATTGCACCAGACGCAATGCGCTCGTGCGTGGTGGGGCATTTATCCTGAGGGTGGATTGAGCCAAGAATGAGGAATGGCAGGTTCGGCCTCTTCGCGGGTAAACCCGCTCCCACAGTGACTGCACAGGCTTTGAATACTGTGGCGCACCTGTGGGAGCGGGTTTACCCGCGAAGAGGCCAGAACAGACAACCCCTTAGCCAGCCTGAAACAAGGATTCCACATGCCCAGCCCCGTCCTGATCGCCATCGACGCCTCCCCTGCATCCACTGCCCTGCTCACCCTTGCCCGCCACTACTGCCGCCCCGGCGAACACGAACTGCACGTGCTGCTGGCCATCGACACTACCTTCGCCGTCCACGACCAACTCGCGCCTTACACCGCAGAAGAACTGGAAGAATACCCCGCCGCCTGCGAAGAGCAGCACCAGGCCGACCAGGCCGTGGCCGAGGCGGTGCGCGAGTTGCAGCAAGCCGGCTTCGCCAGCCGGGGCTGCATGGTGGCCGGGCAGCCGGTCGAGGCGATCGTGACCAAGGCACAGGAACTGAACTGTGAACTGATCATCATGGGCCACCGCCACCTGTCGCGGCTGGGGCGGATGCTGGACCCGTCGATCAGCGCGAAGGTGATTGATCGAGTGAAGGTGCCAGTGTTGGTGGGGGCTGCTGGTTAGCAGTCATAGGCGGTGCAGCAAACCCAGTTTGACCATGCTTCGGAAAAACCATCATAGCGGGTAAGCCAAGGCTTCAACTCCGGGCTTACCCAACCAATAACTTCCAGGCAGAGCAGATGCCGTTGCCGAATATCGGGTTCCAACCAGAGCAAGGCATCGTGGTGAGCTGCTCGATTGCGTAGATCCCGAATCAGATTCAATACCTTTGAAATTTCATTTCTTTGGCGCCTTTTCTTCGGGCACCGAGGGAAGGCAAGGCGTAACTCCTTCCAGAGCGCCTGCTCGTGCCTGGTGTTCAGCAGGGAGACCCAAAAACCAAAGCTAAGATCAGAAATGATTTTGTCAGGTGTTGCGGCATGGCGCTTCACCTTGATCGATGCCTTGGCCTTCTCGATTTCCGACCTGTCGACAGCAGTGAGTGACTCCGCCACCTCCCACCAATCGGCTCGCCCGTACTTGAGCCGCAAAGCCTGATGCATGGCGTTGCGCAGGCTGACTTCCAGTACGTGCAGGCACGGGTAGATTGCTTGCCCAAGCAGCATGTTATGGGCATACGCAGTAGCGGCGGCGGTTTTACGAGGGTTGATGGCGTATCGAGCAAGGCGAGGCTTGGAAAAAGCCTGCTCAAGAAATTGGCTCCAGTCCTGGTTTGTCAAACTCGTCCTTCCTGTATTAGCATTCGCGATGCAGCCCTATGTCGCCCTCTCCCAGAAGACCTGATGATCATGCTGGTGATGACGCTAGGTACGTATCAATGGCCCCGCATTGCGGGGCCATTCCTTTTCCGACTCACTGCCAGAGCAAGCTGCAGGCGACTCGAAAACGGCATTGTGCAGCGCGAGCTACAGGCGACTCATGACATCCGCTTCCTACCCTCGTGTAGTCCTTTTCCTGAAGACGCCAAAAAGTCCAACCTAAGCTGTGATCATCCCTCGCTCGGCTTCACCACCACCGTACAAGTCGTCCCCGCCGCCAGCAAAAACCCGTCCGGCACTTCATCGATATGAATGCGCACCGGCACCCGCTGCGCCAGCCGCACCCAGTTGAAAGTCGGGTTCACATCGGCGATCAACTCGCGGCTCTGTGGGTTGTCGCGGTCGTAGATGCCGCGGGCGATGCTCTCCACATGGCCCTTGATGCGCTCGCCGCTCATCATCTGCAGCTCGGCCTGGTCACCCACCTTCACATGCGGCAGCTTGGTCTCCTCGAAGAACCCGTATACCCAGAACGAGTTCTCGTCGACCACCGCCATCACCGCTTCACCGGTACGCGCATAGTCACCCTTGTGGATATTCAGGTTGGTCACGTAGCCGTCCACCGTGGCCACGATATGCGTGCGCTTGAGGTTCAGCTCGGCCG
>Ga0209370_1003376_pt1 | contig 10260 bp, 10 predicted proteins | sample AgamicAtPrz_FD_187164 | JGI IMG/M metagenome (GOLD analysis project Ga0209370, IMG submission 187164) | Agave microbial communities from Guanajuato, Mexico - At.P.rz (SPAdes) (version 2) | ecosystem: Host-associated > Plants > Phyllosphere > Phylloplane/Leaf | place: Guanajuato, Mexico... | reverse complement strand
AATGTACCAGGGGCGCATAAATGCACCAGGGGCGCATAAATGCACCAGGGGCGCATTAATGCGCCCCCTACAGGTCGTGCAACCGTGGGGGCGGCATTTATGCCGCCCTGGGTCGGGTATATCGCATCAACCAGGGGCGCATAAATGCGCCCCCTACAGATTGTGCAATTGTAGGGGCGGCATTCATGCCGCCCTGGGTCAGATATATCGTGCCGCCCTGGATACTACGGGCGGCCGGGATATTATGATGCGCTCAGGATGCGCAGCGATTCGCGGTTAAATGCCGGCAGATCTTCCGGGGTGCGGCTGGTGACCAGCTTGTCATCATCCACGACCACTTCTTTGTCGTAAAAATCGGCACCCGCGTTACGCAGATCGATCGCAATCGCTTTCACACAGGTCATCTTGCGGCCGCGCACGCCGTTGGCGCTGATCAGCAGCTGTGGACCGTGGCAAATAGCGAAAATCGGTTTGCCGCTGGCAACAAACTCTTTGGTGAAATTGACAAAGCGATCGTCACCGCGCAGCGCATCGGGGGAGTGGCCGCCCGGCAGCAGCAGTGCATCAAATTCTGCTGCACTGACGTGATCGATATCTTTATCAATCTTCACTTCCGCTTTGCCCTGTTTACCTTTCACCGTTTTTCCTGCCTGCATCTCAATGGTGACCACTTCATGGCCCGCCTGGGTGTAAGCATCCGCTGGTGAGGTAAATTCAGAATCCTCAAAATCATCGGTGATCAGAACCGCTATTTTCTTGCCCATCTTCTCTTCTCCATGTGGTTCACGAACGCAGGGTTCGTTGCATGAGTGACCTGACAAGTCTGGACGCTAATGAGTGAAACGCAAGCCCGACGGCGCAATGTCTTCCGCAGGCGGCGGCTGGCGCAACCACCAGATCTTTTGATTACGACTGCCGCGCCACTGCAGCCGCGCATCCTTTTCAGCCTCAACAAAGCGGCCATCAATCAGCACATCGATAGCGTCGAGTATCACCCGCTGAGCGGCAGAAAGCTCAGCCAGCTCATAGCCGGTCCAGAGCCAGATATCTTTACCGGGGCAGTCGCGCCGCACGCGACGCACCAGCCGGCGAATATGCGGTACGTTGTGCGGATGCAGCGGATCGCCCCCGCTGAGCGATAAGCCCTGACGCGGCACGCGGGTATCGTTGAGATCGGCAATCAGCTGTTCTTCCATCTGCAGCGTAAAGGGTGTGCCCGTGTCGGTGCGCCAGGTGCGCGGATTGTAGCAGCCCCGGCACCGATGCTCGCAGCCCGCGACAAACAGCGTGCAGCGCGTGCCCGGCCCGTTCACCACGTCAATGTCATAATAGCCATGGATACGCATCATTTCGGCAGGCCGCCACTCATGTGCTTCACGCGTCGCTGCACCTCCTGCTGTTTACCGGCATTAAAGGGGCGGGCGTCCGGGCTGCCAAGATAGCCGCAGACGCGGCGCGTCACGGAGACCCGGGCAGGGTCGCGATTGCCGCAGGCGGGACAGGTAAAGCCTTTGCTGGTGCAGCTGAACTCGCCGCTGAAGCCGCAGGCGTAGCACTCATCGATCGGCGTATTGGTGCCGTAGTAGGGCACGCGGTGATAGCTGTAGTCCCAGACATCTTCCAGCGCTTTCAGGTTGTGCTGCAGGCTGGGATATTCGCCGTAACAGATAAAGCCGCCGCCGCTGATGGCCGGATAGGGCGCTTCAAAATCGATTTTGTCGTACGGATTCACCTTCTTCTCTACATCAAGGTGGAAGCTGTTGGTGTAGTAGCCTTTATCGGTCACGCCCGGAACCACACCAAATTCCGCTGCATCGAGGCGACAGAAGCGATCGCACAGGTTTTCGCTCGGCGTGCTGTAGAGGCTAAAGCCGTAGCCGCTCTCCGCTTTCCACGCGCTGGCCGCTGCGCGCAGGCGGGAAACAATCGCCACGCCTTTTGCCTGCAGCGCGGGCGAATCGTAAGGGTGCTGCGCATTACCGCTCAGCGCATTCAGCGTCTCATGCAGACCAATAAAGCCAAGCGAAATCGACGCCCGCCCGTTGCGGAACAGAACGCCAATCTCTTCATCCGCCTGCAGCCGTATGCCGCACGCCCCCTCCATGTAAAGAATCGGCGCCACGCGCGCTTTGGTGCGTTCAAGACGCGCGATACGCGTCATCAGGGCCTGCTTTGTCAGCGCCAGCCGCTTATCGAGCAGTTGCCAGAAGCGAGCGTCATCTCCCTGCGCCTCCAGCGCGATGCGCGGCAGATTGATCGTCACCACGCCGAGGTTGCAGCGCCCGTCATGAACCGGCTCTCCCTGCACGTCATAGCGGTCGAGAAAGCTGCGACAGCCCATCGGCGTTTTAAATGAGCCGGTCACCGCCACAACCTGATCATAATTGAGGATGTCGGGATACATGCGTTTAGCGGCGCAGCGCAGCGCCAGCTGTTTGATATCGTAATTCATGTCGCCCGGTCGACGGTTAATTCCTTCGCGGATGGCAAAAACCAGCTTGGGAAATACCGCCGTTTTATGATTTTTACCCAGCCCGGCGATGCGGTTGTGCAGAATCGCCCGCTGGATCATGCGTGCTGCTTCGCAGGTGCCAAGCCCGAAGCCAAAGGTCACAAACGGGGTCTGGCCGTTGGCGGTGTGCAGCGTATTGACTTCATATTCCAGCGACTGAAACGCGTCAAAGCACTCTTTTTCAGTGCGTTCCCGGGCATACTCCTCCGCACGGGCGATCTGCCACGCCGCTGCGACCTGCCGATGCTTCGCCATGCTTAATTCCACAAACGGCGCCAGCACTTCATCAATCCGGTTAAGCGTCGTGCCGCCATAAATATGGCTGGCGACCTGCGCGATGATCTGCGCGGTAACGGCGGTGGCGGTGGCGATCGATTTCGGCGGCTCGATCTCCGCATTGCCCATTTTGAAGCCCCGGGTCAGCATGCCGCGCAGGTCGACCAGCATGCAGTTGAACATCGGGAAAAAGGGGGCGTAATCGAGATCGTGATAGTGGATCTCGCCGCGATCGTGCGCCTCGGCCACCGCGCGCGGCAGCAGATGCCGCTGCGCATAATGTTTTGCCACGATGCCCGCCAGCAGGTCGCGCTGGGTCGGGATGACATTACTGTCTTTGTTCGCATTCTCATGCAGCAGCGCGGTGTCGGTCTGCTCCACCAGCCCCCTGATGGCGTGATGCAGCCGGCTGCGCTGCTCGCGCGCCCGATCCCGGTCGTGGCGATACTCAATCCACGCGCGCGCCACCGCCGGTTTACCGGCATGCATCAGCGCCTCTTCCACCGCCAGCTGGATCTCATGGATATCGACTTCCGCGCGTGTAGCCAGCTGCTGACCAATCTGCTCAGCCAGCGCCCGGCACCAGGCGGGATCGCACTGTGCTACCGCCTCTGCCGCCGCCGCAATAGCCTGTTTAATACGCTGTATATCAAAGGGGACTCTGCAGCCGTCGCGTTTTATAACCGTCGTCGCCATTCACCACTCCTGAGCTATATATAGATATTTCAGGTAGTGTAGTGACTATATGTTGTGTCCTGGTGGGATTAATTGCCTGTGGCTTGATATGCCGCAAGGAAGTGGTGAGTCCCCCCTCCCGGCCGGGAGAGGGGCAGGGGATCAGCGACGTACGGCGATCGCTTCAATCTCAATTTTGACATCTTTAGGCAGGCGGGCGACCTCGACACAGGAGCGCGCCGGGAAGCTGGCCTGATGCTCAGTAAAAAACGCCTCGTAAGTGGCGTTAACCGTGGCGAAGTCGTTGAGGTCTTTGACAAAGACCGTGGTTTTGACAATGTCGCCAACCTGCAGACCGGCTGCTTCAACAATCGCTTTGACATTCTCCAGCGACTGGCGTGCCTGGGCTGCCACATCATCGGCGACCGCGCCGGTTGCCGGATCGACCGGGATCTGTCCGGAGGTGATAATCATGCTGCCGAGATCTACGCCCTGCACATAGGGACCGATAGCGGCGGGAGCCTGTTCCGTACTGATTTCGCGAGACATCGTTTCTCCTCAGAAGTGCGCGGCCAGCGGGGCGCTCGCCGCGTAAGCAAGGGTTCCCATTATAGGGAGCGGTCAGATGATTACCAGTGACCCAGCACCACATGGCGGGCAAACGACTTCTCGCAATATTTACACTGCAGGTGGATGTCATCTTCACGCTGCTTTACCGCAAAGCTGGAGAAAACCGGCTCGCTGCGGCTGATACAGTTGCTGTTCGGGCAGGTCAGCACCTGCTCAATGCGCGCCGGCAGCGTTGGGGTAATTTTGGCCACCACCTCATACTCTTCGATACGGTTTACCGTAGCGTGCGGCGCATAAAACGCCAGCTGATTGATCTGATCTTCAGTAAGAAAAGTGTTCTCGATTTTGATCAGATCCTTACGTCCCATCTCGCCGGAAGGAAGGTTAAGGCCGATGGTAATACGCTGCTCGGTTTCCGTCAGGCGGAACAGCGACAGCAGCGTAAATCCCGTCTGGGCCGGAATATGATCGATTACCGTGCCGCGTTTAATCGCTTCTACCTGCAGTTTATTATCCTGGGTCATGATCGTCGGCTCCTTAGTCTGTCAGTTCGCTATTCAGTACCAGCGCCAGGAGAGCCTGGCGGGCAAAAATGCCGTTCCCCGCCTGCTGGAAATACCAGGCGTGGGGCGTGCTGTCGACGTCGGTGGCGATCTCATCCACGCGCGGCAGCGGATGCAGCACCTTCATATTGCCGCGCGCGCCGTGCAGATCGGCGGCGCGCAGAATGAACTGTGCCTTAACATTGGCGTACTCTGACGGATCGAGACGCTCTTTCTGCACCCGCGTCATATAAAGAATGTCGAGTTCAGGCAGCACCTCTTCAATGCTGTCGTGCCGCGTCCAGACGATGTTCTGTTCATCCAGCATATCGGTGATATAGGCAGGCATGGCGAGCGCAGACGGGGCGATAAAGTAGAAACGGTTGCCGGTGAATTTCGCCAGCGCCTGCGTAAGCGAGTGCACGGTACGGCCATATTTCAGATCGCCGACCATCGCGACGCTGAGGTTATCAAGCCGCCCCTGCGTTTCACGGATGGTAAAGAGATCGAGCAGGGTTTGCGTCGGATGCTGATTCGCACCATCGCCGGCGTTGAGGATCGGTACGCCGCCGGAAAATTCCGTGGCCAGACGCGCCGCACCCTCCTGCGGATGGCGCATCACGATAGCGTCAACGTAGGTGCCGATGACGGAAATGGTGTCGGCCAGCGTTTCGCCTTTTTTGCCCAGCGAGGTGTTACCGCCGTCGGCGAACCCGACCACCGATGCCCCCAGGCGATGCATCGCCGTCTCAAACGAGAGGCGGGTCCGGGTAGAGGCTTCGAAAAAACAGCTGGCAATCACATTATGCTTCAGCAGCTCAGGCTGCGGCTGCGCCTTAAGCCGGGCAGCGGTATGCAGCACCAGCTCCAGTTCATCGCGATTAAGATCGTTGATGGAAATGATGTGTTTGCGATATAGCGGGTTAGCCATAGCTTTCTCCTCAGTGCTGCCGGATAGCGGACAAAAAAAAGCCCCTTTACAGGGGCTTTATAACGATCGGTGAATAGCGGAAAGAAACAGCGGTGCCGCCTGCGTTCAGGCGGACGGGAGCGGCAAAATGTGGCTGGCGCTGTGGCATATTTCCTCCGGCAAATTGTGGCGCATTATACGCATTCGCGAGCGGGCAGCAAGCGCTAAGTAAACGTTTGCCTGGCGTTAATCAGCGCTGAGCCAGCGTGGCTACCATCACTGCTTTAATGGTGTGCATGCGGTTTTCCGCCTGATCGAATACCACGCTGTGCGCCGACTCAAATACCTCGTCGCTGACTTCCATTCCGGCTTCCAGTCCGTACTGCGCCGCCAGCTGCTGGCCCAGCGTGGTTTTGTCATCGTGAAAAGCGGGCAGGCAGTGCAGAAACTTCACCTGCGGATTACCGGTCAGCGCCAGCATCGCGCTGTTAACCTGATAGGGGCGCAGCAGAGCGATACGCTCTTCCCACACCGATTTCGCCTCGCCCATAGAGACCCAGACGTCAGTATAGATAAAGTCTGCCCCCTGCACGCCTTCGGCGATATTCTCCGTCAGCGTAATTTTGCCGCCGGTTTGCGCCGCCGCTGCCCGGCACGTCTCTACCAGCCCGCTCTCCGGCCAGCACGCTTCAGGCGCTACCAGACGCAAATCGAGCCCCGTCAGCGCGGCGGCCTCCAGCATGCTGTTGCCCATGTTATTGCGCGCGTCGCCCACATACACCAGCGTCATGTCGCTCAGCGCTTTACCCGGCAGCTGCTCCTGCATCGTGAGCAGATCGGCCAGCAGCTGCGTAGGATGAAACTCATCGGTCAGACCGTTCCACACTGGTACACCGGCGTGTTCAGCCAAAGTTTCCACCAGCGCCTGACCATAGCCGCGATACTGAATACCGTCATAGAAGCGTCCCAGCACCCGGGCGGTGTCTTTCATCGACTCTTTATGCCCAATCTGACTGCCGCCCGGCCCGAGATAGGTCACGTTTGCACCCTGATCGTAAGCGGCAACTTCGAAAGAGCATCGGGTACGGGTCGAGTCTTTTTCGAAGATGAGCGCAATATTTTTGCCGGTAAGGTAGCGCGGTTCACTGCCGCTTTTTTTGGCCTGCTTTAATTCAGCGGCCAGCGACAGCAGGCTGGCGATCTCTGCCGGAGTAAAATCCAGCAACCGCAGGAAATGTTTCGAATATAACTGGCTCATGCTTTGCTCCGTAAGCTGCTTAATAATGAATTAAAATTCAATTTAATGGTATGAATATTCATTTTCAACCCCGGCGCAAATAAACTTTCTGTTTTGTGTAGTGGCGCGCGAGGCAGTATGGGAAAATAATTGCATTCACTGCCACCATTTTGAGGACTCACACATGGCATACGAAGCATTGCTGGAAGAACAGCGCGAAGAGACGCGTCTGATCATCGAAGAGCTGCTGGATGACGGAAGCGATCCGGACGCGCTCTACACCATTGAACATCATCTCTCCTGCAACAACTTCGACTCGCTGGAAAAAGCGGCAGTTGATGCGTTTAAGCTGGGCTATGAAGTCACCGAGCCGGAAGAGCTGGAGCTGGAAGATGGCACCACGGTAATGTGTGTGGATATCCTCAGCGAATCTGCCCTGAAACCTGAACTGATCGATGCGCAGGTTGAGCAGCTGGTGAACCTGGTGGGCAAATACAACGTCGATTATGACGGCTGGGGTACCTACTTCGAAGATCCCAACGCGGAAGATGACGAAGACGAAGATGAAGAGATGGACGACGACGGCGAGGATAACGGCGTCCGTCACTGATTGTACCGGGCGGCGCCTGTCGCCCGTTTCACTTACCTGCCTGTAAAGACCACCGATGAATTACGCCCCGCTATTAGCACCCATCCACCAGTTCCTGCACTGTCGCACGCCCGAGGCGTGGATCGCAGAGGCGCGCAAACCGGAAAATCTTACGCTGCTGCTGACCGATCACATGGTATGTGAGCTGAAAGCGGCACAGACCGCCGTATGGCTGATCCGTAAATATGTGGCAGATAAACCGAGCGGTGAGGCGATTCTGGCGTGGCTCGAACCTTATGAGGCGTTTGTCTTTGGCGAAGCGCACAGCAGCGACTTCATCAATGCGCATAAAAATCTGACCAAAAGCGTTATCGTGCGCAACGAACTGCCGTGGGCGGATGAGATGGTGGAGAAGATGGTGCTGCTGATCAAAGAGGAGCTGCACCACTTTTATCAGGTATGGGAGATCATGCAGGCGCGCGGTCTGATTTACCGCAAAATCACCGCCAGCCGCTATGCAAAAGGGCTGCTGCGGGAGGTCACCACCCATGAGCCCGATACGCTGGTGGATAAGCTGATTTGCGGCGCCTATATTGAAGCGCGCTCCTGCGAACGGTTTGCCAGCCTGGCACCGCATCTGGATGCGCAGCTGGAGAAGTTCTATATCTCGCTGCTGCGTTCAGAAGCGCGTCACTATCAGGACTACCTTGCGCTGGCAGCGCAGATCTCACCGCGCGATATTACACCGCGCGTGCAGGCGATCGGCGCAGCGGAAGCGCGCCTGATTGGCGAGCCGGATACGGAGCTGCGCTTTCACAGCGGCGTGCCCGCGTTCTGAGTGCGGGCTTCTACGCCAGCGTTTTAAGCATCCGCACTTCGCAATCGACGTGACCGGTACAGCCCATGGCGCGGTCAATGTGCGTAAATCCCAGCGCTTCATAAAGCGCAATCGCCCGCGTCAGGCTGGCGGTGGTCTCCAGATAGCAGCGGCGGAACCCCTGCGCCTGGGCAAACGCCAGCGCGCGCAGTGCCAGTTCACGCGCCAGGCCGAGCCCGCGCACCTGCGGCAGAAAATACATCTTCTGGAGTTCGCAGATATCGGGCGCGCTGCACGCCAGCGGCGCAATGCCGCCGCCGCCCACGACGCTGCCTTCCAGCTCCACAATCCAGTAGGCGCTCCCTGGGGTACTGTAGAGTTCAAACAGGCTATCAAGCTGGGGATCGGCGACGGTATAGCCTTTATCCGCGGTCAGGCCAAACTCGGCTGACACCGTGCGGATCACCTGTGCAATCGGCTGGTTGTCCGCGGCGCAGATCGGGCGGACCTGCAGATTCAGTGAGGTGAGGGTGCTCATGGCAGAATTCCGGTAATAAAAAAGCCGGGCAGAGCCCGGCTTCGGTTAACGAACAGGTCTTAAGCGCTTACAATGCCGCAATCACGCCCTGCTGTTCAATCAGTTTTGCTTTTGACTGCTCCATCTCCGCCACGCGCTCGCGCTCTTTCGCGACCACCGCTTCCGGAGCGCGCGACACAAAGCCTTCGTTCGCCAGCTTGGTCTGGATCTTCTCAATCTCAACATCCAGCTTCAGCAGCTCTTTTGCCAGACGCTCCAGCTCCGCCTCTTTGTTGACCAGATCGGCCATCGGGATCAGCAGCTCTGCGCCCTCGACGATCTTGGTCACAGAGACCGGGCCTTTGTCGCCCGCTGGCAGAATCGTCAGGCTCGCGAGACGCGCCAGACGGGAGAGGAAGTTGCGGTTCTCTTCCACGCGACGCTGTGCGTCAGCGGAACAGTCGCGCAGCAGCACATCCAGCGGCTTACTCGGCGCAATGTTCATCTCAGCACGGATATTACGCACTGCCACAATTGCCTGCTTCATCCACTCGATATCGGCCTGCGCTGGTGCATCCTCATTTGCCACTTCATACTGCGGGAACGGCTGCAGCATAATGGTGTCATGATCGATGTTTTTCAGCACTTTTACGCGCTGCCAGATAGTTTCCGTAATAAACGGAATAATCGGGTGTGCCAGACGCAGCAGGGCTTCCAGCACCGTTACCAGCGTGTTGCGCGTGCCGCGCAGCTCCGCTTCGCTGCCGCTGTTCATCACCGGCTTGGTCAGCTCCAGATACCAGTCGCAGAACTGATTCCAGGTGAAGTCATAGAGAATATTGGCCGCGATATCGAAGCGATAGCTGTCCAGCGCCTCACGGTACGCTTTCACCGTGCGGTTAAACTCGCTCAGGATCCAGCGATCCGCCAGCGACAGCTTCAGTTCGCCACCCTGCTGACCGCAATCCTGATCTTCGGTATTCATCAGCACAAAGCGGCTGGCGTTCCACAGCTTATTACAGAAGTTGCGATAGCCTTCAAGACGCTTCATATCCCAGTTGATATCGCGTCCGGTTGAGGCCAGCGCGGCCAGCGTAAAGCGCAGGGCGTCAGTGCCTGATGGCACGATGCCGTCCGGGAACTGCTTCTCGGTGCGCTTGCGGATTTTTTCCGCCAGCTGCGGCTGCATCATGTTGCCGGTACGTTTCTCCAGCAGCGCTTCCAGCGAAATCCCATCAACCATATCGAGCGGATCGATGACGTTGCCTTTCGACTTCGACATCTTCTGTCCCTCTTCATCGCGGATCAGACCGGTCATATAGACGGTCTTAAACGGCACCTGCGGCTTGCCGTTTTCATCTTTGATAAAGTGCATGGTCAGCATGATCATGCGCGCGATCCAGAAGAAGATAATGTCGAAGCCGCTCACCAGCACGCTGGTGGGGTGGAAGGTGCGCAGCGCTTCGGTGTTCTCTGGCCAGCCAAGAGTAGAGAAGGTCCACAGGCCGGAGGAGAACCAGGTATCCAGCACGTCATCATCCTGACGCAGCGCCACGTCTGCAGCCAGATTATTTTCCTGACGCACTTCTTCTTCGGTGCGGCCGACATAGACGTT
>Ga0209370_1003375_pt1 | contig 10262 bp, 9 predicted proteins | sample AgamicAtPrz_FD_187164 | JGI IMG/M metagenome (GOLD analysis project Ga0209370, IMG submission 187164) | Agave microbial communities from Guanajuato, Mexico - At.P.rz (SPAdes) (version 2) | ecosystem: Host-associated > Plants > Phyllosphere > Phylloplane/Leaf | place: Guanajuato, Mexico... | reverse complement strand
GGCAGATCAAGTCGGTGACGCCGGGCCCGTACGTGTTCATCCTGCAGGCGACGAAGGAAGTGCCGCGCCGGCTGTCGCACCCGTCGCGCAAGACGATCGGGCTGCGTGTGCCCGATCACGCGATCACGCTCGCGCTGCTGGAGTCGCTCGGCCAGCCGCTGCTCGGCACGACGCTGATCCTGCCGCCGGACGACGAACCGCTGAACGATCCCGAAGAAATCCGCACGCGGCTCGAGAAACAGGTCGACCTCGTGATCGACGGCGGCGCGTGCCCGCGCGAACCGTCGACGGTGATCGACCTGACCGGCGATGCGCCCGAGCTCGTGCGCCCGGGGCGCGGCTCCCTTGAACCGTTCGGACTGTCGGCCGCATGACGCGCCGTGCCGTTTTTGCGCGAGTGCGCTTGTTACAATAACGCGATATGGATGCTTCCCTGATACAGACCATCGCCGTCTACGCGCTGCCCGTGATCTTCGCGATCACGCTGCACGAGGCCGCGCACGGCTACGCCGCGCGCCTGCTCGGCGACAACACCGCCTACGCGATGGGGCGCGTGTCGTTCAATCCGATGCGCCACATCGACCCGCTCGGCACGATCGCGATCCCGCTCGCGATGTACTTCCTGACCGGCGGCGCGTTCCTGTTCGGCTATGCGAAGCCGGTGCCGGTGTCGTTCGGCAACCTGCGCAATCCGCGCTGGGGCAGCCTGTGGGTCGCGCTCGCGGGCCCGGCCTGCAACTTCGTGCAGGCGTTCGTCTGGGGCCTGCTGACCCTCGTGCTGCCGGCCGTCGGCGTCGACGAGCCGTTCTTCACGCGGATGGCGATCGCCGGCGTCAGCGCGAATCTCGTGCTCGGCGTGCTGAACCTGTTTCCGCTGCCGCCGCTCGACGGCGGCCGCATCCTGGCGGCGCTGCTGCCGACCAGGCAATCGATCGCGCTGTCGCGCATCGAGCCGTACGGTTTCATCATCGTCCTCGTGCTCGTCACGACGGGCGTGCTGACGAACTTCTGGCTGCGTCCGCTCGTCAATGTCGGCTACGCCGTCCTGAGCGCCATCCTGTCTCCCTTCGCCTCGCTTTTCTAACGACAATCATGTTCCCAGAACGTATTTTCTCCGGCATGCGACCCACCGGGTCGCTGCACCTCGGTCATTACCACGGCGTGCTGAAAAACTGGGTGAAGCTGCAGTCCGAGTACCCGTGCTTCTTCTGCGTCGTCGACTGGCATGCGCTGACGACGCACTACGAGACGCCCGAGGTCATCGAGAAGAACGTGTGGGACGTGCTGATCGACTGGCTCGCGTCCGGCATCGATCCGGCGCAGGCGACGCTGTTCATCCAGAGCAAGGTGCCCGAGCACGCGGAACTCGCGCTGCTGCTCGGCATGAGCACGCCGCTCGGCTGGCTCGAACGCGTGCCGACCTACAAGGAACAGATGGAGAAGCTGAAGGACAAGGACCTGTCCACCTACGGCTTCCTCGGCTACCCGGTGCTGATGGCGGCCGACATCCTGCTGTATCGCGGCTCGCTCGTGCCGGTCGGCGAGGATCAGGTGCCGCACGTCGAGATGACGCGCGAGATCGCTCGCCGCTTCAACTACCTGTACGGCCGCGAGCCCGGTTTCGAGGAGAAGGCGCTCGAAGCCGCGAAGAAGCTCGGCGGCAAGCGCGCGAAGCTCTATCACGAGCTGCGCAACGCGTATCAGCAGGAAGGCGACGACGAGGCGCTCGAACAGGCGCGCGCGATGCTGCAGGAATCGCAAAGCCTGTCGATGAGCGACCGCGAGCGCCTGTTCGGCTATCTCGAAGGCGCGCGCAAGATCATCCTGGTCGAGCCGCAGGCGCTGCTGACCGAAGCGTCGCGGATGCCGGGCCTCGACGGGCAGAAGATGTCCAAGTCGTACGGCAACACGATCGGCCTGCGTGAAGACGCCGAGACGATCACGAAGAAGGTCCGCACGATGCCGACCGATCCCGCACGCGTGCGCCGCACCGATCCGGGCGATCCCGACAAGTGCCCGGTGTGGCAGCTTCACCAGGTCTACACGGACGAAGCGACGCACGATTGGGTGCAGAAGGGCTGCCGTTCGGCGGGTATCGGCTGCCTCGACTGCAAGCAGCCGGTCGTCGAAGGCATCCTGCGCGAACAGCAGCCGATGCTCGAGCGCGCGCAGAAGTACATGGACGATCCGTCGCTGTTGCGCGCGATCGTCGCGGACGGTTGCGACAAGGCGCGCAAGTACGCGACGGAAACGATGCGTGACGTGCGCGACGCGATGGGCCTGTCGTACAACTGATCCGGCGCATGAGCGAATCCGTCATCGCCACCGCGGGCGGCCACGTCGGCCAGGCCGAGCCGTCGCGCTGGGTCGCGCAATGGGCGCGGCTCGTGCCGGCCGGCGGTGCGGTGCTCGACGTCGCCGCGGGCGGCGGCCGCCATGCGTGCTGGTTCGCGTCGCGCGGGCATCCGGTCGTCGCGCTCGACCGCGATCCGGCCGCGCTGGCCGCGTTGCGCGCGATTCCGGGCGTCGACGCCCGCGACGCCGATCTCGAAGGCGCGTCGTGGCCGCTGCCGGCCGGCGAGCGGTTCGCGGCCGTGATCGTCACGAATTACCTGCATCGTCCGCTCTGGCCCCATCTGCTCGATGCCGTGGCGCCGGGCGGCGTGCTGATCTACGAAACCTTCGCGCAAGGAAACGAAACGGTCGGAAAACCGTCCAACCCCGCGTTCCTGCTCGCCCCCGGCGAGTTGCTGGACGCCGTGCACGGCCGCCTGCGGGTGGTCGCGTACGAGGACGGTTTCGTCGCCGCGCCGCGCGAGGCATTCGTCCAGCGTCTTAGCGCAGTGCGCGAGGGCGCGACCCCGAAGGCGGGGGCGGGAATTCCACGTTACGAACTGCCCGGCTAATCCGCTACAATCTCAACGTTTACCGGTACACAATCAATCGCGTTTCATGGCTAACGGCACCCAAGACGGCATTCAAATCCGCGGCAGCATCCCCGCGATCGTCACCCCGATGCTCGAAGACGGCAGTCTCGACCTGCCGGCGTTTCGCAAACTGATCGACTGGCACATCGCGGAAGGTACCGATGCGCTCGTCGTCGTCGGTACGAGCGGCGAGTCGGCAACGCTCAGCGTCGAAGAGCACATCCTGATGATCCGCACGGCGGTCGAGCATGCGGCGAAACGCATCCCGATCATCGCGGGCGCGGGCGGCAATTCGACCGCCGAGGCGATCGAGCTGACGAAGCAGGCGAAGGCCGTCGGCGCGGACGCGACGCTACAGGTCGTGCCGTACTACAACAAGCCGACGCAGGAAGGCATGTACCGCCACTTCCGGACGATCGCCGAAGCGGTCGACCTGCCGGTGATCCTGTACAACGTGCCGGGCCGTACGGTCGCGGACATGACGCACGAGACGACGCTGCGCCTCGCGCAGGTGCCGGGCATCATCGGCGTGAAGGAAGCGACCGGCAACATCGATCGCGCCGCGCACCTGATCAAGGCCGCGCCGAAGCATTTCGCGATCTACAGCGGCGACGATCCGACCGCGATCGCGCTGATGCTGCTCGGCGGCCACGGCAACATCTCGGTGACCGCGAACGTCGCGCCGCGCGCGATGAGCGAGCTGTGCCGCGCGGCGCTGGCCGGCGACGTACAGACGGCCCGCGCGCTGCACATGAAGCTGCTGTCGCTGCACAAGAACCTGTTCATCGAGGCGAACCCGATTCCGGTGAAGTGGGCGCTGCAGGCGATGGGCAAGATGCAGGGCGGCATCCGGCTGCCGCTCACGGCGCTCGACGAGCGCTGCCACGATGCCGTGCGTTCGGCCCTCGTCGAGGCCGGCGTTCTCGCCTGATGCCGAGGCGGCCGCGTCCTGCGGCCGCCGGCTCGACCCCTGATCAACCCGCACCGGCCGGCTCCGTCCGGCGCCGCTCCTGACGAGCGTTCTAGCAAGACGAAGGATTTCATGAAACGTTTCGCCTTTTCCTCTCGCGCCATCCAGTTGTCGGTGGTGGCGCTGGCGCTGGGCGCGCTCGCTGGCTGCGATACGCTGAACGACTACCTGGCCCCCGACCGGGTCAACTACAAGAACACCGGCTCGGCGCCGCCGCTCGCGGTGCCGAGCGATCTGAAGCCGGTGCAGACGACGCAGCAGTTCGTCGCGCCGCCGACCAACGCCGGGCTCGGCACGCTGCCGCCGCGGGCCACGACGCAGGCCGGCAACGCGACCGACGGCATCCCGAGCGCGCAGGATCCGCTCGGCATGCACATCGAGCGCGACGGCGATCGCCGCTGGCTCGTCGTCGACGGCCGCACGCCCGAGCAGCTGTGGCCGATCCTGAAGGAGTTCTGGCAGGAGAACGGCTTCTCGCTGAAGACCGATGCGCCGTCGACGGGCATCATGGCCACCGACTGGGCCGAGAACCGCGCGAACATTCCGGACGACTGGTTCCGCCGCACGATCGGCCGGGTCATCGATTTCGCCTACTCGTCGGGCACGCGCGACCGCTTCCGCACGCTCGTGAACCGGACGTCGGACGGCAACACCGACATCTCGATCACGCACAGCGCGATGGAAGAAATGATGGTCGGCCCGCAGGGCGGCACGTCGTCGCGCTGGGAAGAGCGTCCGCGCAACCCGGTGCTCGAAGCCGTGTTCCTGTCGAAGCTGATGCAGAAGTTCGGCCTGACCGACGCGCAGGCGAAGCAGTTGCTGACCGATGCGCGCTCCGCGACGGCGCCGGCGCAGGTCGGCGACACGAGCGGCGGCGCGGCGACGCTGCAACTGGCCGAGTCGTTCGACCGCGCGTGGCTGCGCGTGGGCCTGGCGCTCGACCGGACCAACTTCACGGTCGACAATCGCGACCGCGAGAAGGGTGTCTACACCGTGCGCTATGCGAATTCGATGGAAGAGCTCAAGCGTGACGGCCTGTTCGGCAAGCTGTTCTACGGCGGCCCGTCGGCGGCCAAGCCCGGCAAGGAATACCTGATCAACGTGCGCGCGCAGGGCAATGGTACGCAGGTCGCGGTGGTCGGCGCGAACGGCCAGATCGACAACTCGTCGGACGCGCAGCGGCTCATTTCGCTGCTGCACGCGCAGCTGAACTGAGCGCGTGCGATTCGCCAGCCTCGGAAGCGGCAGCGAAGGCAACGCGCTGGTCGTCGAGGCCTCGAGCGGCACGACGACCACCCGCGTGCTGCTCGACTGCGGCTTTTCTGCCAAGGAGGTCGAGCGCCGGCTCGGCCGACTGAATCTCTGCATCGCCGATCTCGATGCGATCCTCATTACCCATGAACACAGCGACCACGTCGGCAGCGCGCTGACGCTCGCGCGCCGCGCGTCGCTGCCGCTCTACATGAGCTGGGGCACCGCGCGCGCGGTCGGCGCAGACGAGGCCGATGTCGATCTCCACGTGCTGTGGGGCGACGAGACGGCCGCGATACGCGATCTGGCCGTGATGCCCTATACGGTCCCCCACGATGCGCGGGAACCGCTCCAGTTCGTCTTCATGGACGGAAGCCGCCGGCTCGGCGTGCTGACGGACGTCGGGATGGCCACGCCGCACATCACGGCCGTCCTGAGCGGCTGTGACGCGCTGGTGCTCGAATCCAACCACGATACCGCGATGCTGGCCGCCAGCCGCTATCCGCAGTCGCTGAAGGCGCGGATCGGCGGCAACCACGGCCATCTGAGCAACGACGCGGCGGCCGACATCCTCGCGTCGCTCGAACGCAGCCGTCTCCAGCACCTGGTCGCGGCCCATCTGAGCCAGCAGAACAACCTGCCGGAACTGGCCCGCCAGGCGTTTGGCGGCGTACTCGGGACGGACGGGGAAGATGTGATCGTGGCCTCGCAGGACGCGGGCTTCGACTGGCTGATGCTCGGGTGAGCGAGGCAGGGCTGCCGCGGCGGCCCCAAACGGCTGCCGGGCGATCGATTCGAAAGCGGCAGACGTAAAAAAACCGGCCCTCGGGCCGGTTTTTTTTCAGCTGATGCTGAAGGCTTACTGGCTTGCGCCCGAAGCCGGAGCAGCCGTCGCTGCCGAAGCAGCCGACGCCACTGCAGCAGCAGCGTCGCTCGCAGCAGCCGTTGCCGACGAAGCAGCAGCCGAAGCGTCGCTCGCAGCACCAGCAACTGCCGAAGCAGCCGACGAAGCAGCAGCCGAAGCGTCGCTAGCAGCCGACGAAGCAGCTTGATCAGCGCTCTTGTTGCAAGCAGCCAGTGCAACAGCAGCCAACAGGGAAGCTACGAGGAGGGATTTCTTCATGATCACGTCCTTTTATGGTTAAAGGTAAGCAACAGCGCGAAACAATACCGGTAATGTGCTCCAACACCGACCTGGGCCGCTGGTGGAGATGCACTTCTAAGAGCGTGAATCTTCCCTACGGCTTGGGCGGAAATTATATGCACTTTCCTATCGACCGTCGACAAATGCGGGGTCAATACGTTGTCTTTCCCATACAGAATTTGATCTGTACGGGCATACGGGGCGACTCACACTAATTCCGGCTTCCGACCCGTATCCAGCCCGCACGATACCACTCGTGCAACAAGGCTGTCATCGAAGGGACCCCGGATAGTGTTACAAACCGTTTCGCCTCCATCTGGCGTTGATTGGCCAGTTCGGGCAGCCATTCCTCGGCTTGCTCGAGCGGTCCTTCCTCGCCATTAATGAAGTACGATCGCGCGTTATACATCAATGCGGCCCTTCTGTCGAGAGACACGCCGCGGCGCGACGCCTGCGTGACGAACGCGGCCTCCGACAGCGGACGCTCGGGCGGGTCGAAAACGACGTTCGATTTGGGCTCGCTCAGGTAGCAGCCGAGGAATTCGGCGACGTCGCGCTTGCGCCAGCGGATCGCGTCGACGATCTCGGCGACACGTTCGACCATCGCCGGCGGCAGTTGCGCGGGCGCGTCGACGGCCGGCTGCTTCGGATCGCGGTAGAGCTCGTCGCCACCCGCGTCGCGCAGGCCGCCGCGCTCCGCGAGGTAGTACAGGAACTGGGCGCCCAGCTCGCCGGCGGACGGGGCCCGGAAGCCGATCGAGCAGGTCATGCACTCGCCTTCGGCGACGCCGTCATGCGCGATGTGCGGCGGCAGGTACAGCATGTCGCCGGGCTCCAGCACCCATTCGTCGCTCGGCTCGAAGTTTTCGAGGATCTTCAGCGGCACGTCCGGCTGCAGCGACAGATCCTTCTGCGCGCCGACTCGCCAGCGGCGCCGGCCTTCGACCTGCAGCAGGAATACGTCGTACGAGTCGAAGTGCGGGCCGACGCCGCCGCCGTCCGTCGCATACGAGATCATCAGGTCGTCCAGTCGCGCATCGGGGATGAAGCGGAAGCGGTCGAGCAACGCGCGGGCCGCGTCGACGTGCAGGTCGAGCCCCTGCACGAGCAGGGTCCAAGATTTGCGCGTGACGGCGGGGAGCGCGTCGGGTTCGAATGGACCGTGCGCCAGTTGCCACTTGTTACGAAAATGGGTGATCAATCGCGATTCCGCGTCATAGTCGGCGGCGAGCTCGAACAATGCATCGCGCGTGACCGGCGACGCGACGCCGGGGATCGCCTGGCGGATCAGCAGCGGCTTCTTTTGCCAGTAGCCGCGCATGAATTGCGCCGGCGTAAGACCGCCGAGCAGCGGCGTGGGAAGATCGGAGGGTGGCGCGCCGAGCGGGCTGGCAGCGGCATCCCGCGGTTCGGCTTGAGACCGGTTGCGCATCGTATAATGAGACTTGTATTTGGGAGAATTGGATGAAAATCGCAAAAAACACCGTCGTGTCGGTCACTTACAAGCTGTCGGACGCACAGGGCAATCTGATCGAGGAAAGCGACGAGCCGATGGTCTATCTGCACGGCGGCTATGATGGCACGTTCCCCAAGATCGAGGAACAGCTCGACGGCCACGAGGCAGGCTACCAGGCGCAGGTTCAGCTCGAGCCGGAGGACGCGTTCGGCGACTACGATCCCGAACTCGTGAAGATCGAGCCGCGCGACCGTTTTCCCGAGCCGCTCGAAGTGGGCATGCAGTTCGAAGGCACGCCGGAAGACGGTGACGAGGAAGCCGACTCGCTGATCTATACGGTCACCGATATCGCGGAAGACAAGGTCGTGCTCGACGGCAATCACCCGCTGGCGGGCATGGCGCTGCGTTTCGCGCTGACCGTGAAGGACGTTCGCGAAGCCACCGAAGACGAAATCGAGCACGAGCACGCGCATGGTGCGGAAGGGCTCGAGATCGTCGACGAGGACGACGACGAAGACGGCGAAGCGCCGTCAGGGCGTACCCTGCACTGAGCTTGCCGGCAGGCCTGGCGCCGGCCCCGATGCGGGGGGCGGTGCCGGCCACGACGCGCCGCCCGGTGCGGCGCCGTCCCCCTGCAACGGCGGCGCGACCGACGACGAGTCGGGCAGCGCCGGCAGCGCGGGAATTTCCGGCATTTGCGGCAGCGGCACGTCGTCGCGCGGCACGAGCGGCAGCGTGGGCGGCACCGGCAGGTTCTTCGGTATTTCCTGCAGGCTCACGTTGAAGATCGTCTGCCGCGCCGGCGATACGCTCACCTTCACCCACTGATTCGCCGGATGGCGCGGTCCGATCGCGACGCGCGTCACGTTTCCTACCAGCTCACCGTCGTCGCCATGCAGCGGACGGTCGATCAGAAAGCCGTTCGCCAGCGGTTCGCCGCTCGCGTGCATCACCAGTATCGGGCCGCGGAACGTCGCCGCCGCCTTGACCAGCGTTCGTTTCAGCTCACGGAAGCCGTCGCGCCCGCGCGGCCGGTTGAAACGCAGCCACGCGAAGCGCTCCGAGCGTTCATAGCGTTCGAACTGCGGATCGCCTTCGAAAATCACGACCATCGCGCGCGCTTCGCGCCGCTTCGCATATTCGGCCGCATGGTCGATCCAGAAGCCGTTCGCGATGATGCGGTCCTCGAATTCGCCGTTGCGGCCGCCCGCCGTCAAATAATGGTTGTTCGGCGCCGGCGCATTGAGTGCGACGTAGACGATGTCGTCGCGCATCCAGCGGGCGTTCTCGCGATACGGCCGGAACCGTGCGACTTCGCTCTCCCGCGTGATCTGCAGCGCGCCGGGGTCGGGCAGCGCCGAGTCGGCGAGCAGCGTCTGCCGCAGGAAATCGAGCCGCTCGACCGGGTCGTAGCCGCCGCCCGCCGCGGTGTTGCACGCGATCCAGTCGTCGTGGCCGGGAATGAACACGAGCGGCACGCGCGCCGAATCCAGGATCGCGCCGCGTTGCGCATACAGCGTGTCGCGGCATGCTTCCTTCGAGCCTTTGAGATCGCCCGCGTAGACGACGAACGCGAGGTTGCGCTCGCGTGCGATCGCATCGAGCAGCCGCTGCGCGGCCGGTTCGTCCGCCGGGGCGTTGATGACGCCCGACACGACCGCGAACGAGTAGGGCGCGGCGCTGCGCTTGGGCGGCGCGGCCAGCGCAGCGGCCTGCGCCAGCGCAAGCACCGCCGCGGCGAGCGCGGCGGCGGCGCGGGCCGGCAGGCCGCGCGGAATGCGCTTACGCGTGCCCGTCGGCATCGTGCGACCGGACCAGCGTGCGCAGTTCGTACAGCAGGTCGAGCGCCTCGCGCGGCTTGAGATCGTCGGGATCGATGTCGCGCAGTTTTTCGAGCGCCGGATGCGGCGTGTCGGGCAGCGCCGGCGCGTCCGCGCATTCGAGATCGTCGGCGGCCGCCGGCGGCGCGCTGAAGAGGTCGAGTTGCGGCGTGTGCTGGGATGCCGACTGCTGTTCGAGATACGCGAGGTGCTTGCGGGCGGCGCGGATCACCGGCGCCGGGACACCCGCGAGCTGCGCGACCTGGAGGCCGTAGCTCTGGTTCGCCGGGCCTTCGTTGACCGCGTGCAGGAACACGATGCCGTGGCCGTGTTCGACGGCCGACAGGTGGACGTTGGCCGCTTGCGGGAATTCGGCCGGCAGTTGCGTCAGCTCGAAGTAGTGCGTCGCGAACAGCGTGTAGCACGCGTTGTGCGCCAGCAGGTGGCGCGCGATGGCCCAGGCGAGCGCGAGGCCGTCGAAGGTCGACGTGCCGCGGCCGATCTCGTCCATCAGCACGAGGCTTTGCGGCGTCGCGTCGTTGAGGATCGCCGCGGCTTCGGTCATCTCGACCATGAAGGTCGAGCGGCCGCCCGCGAGATCGTCGGCCGCGCCGATGCGCGTGAAGATCCGGTCGATCGGGCCGAAGCACGCCGACTTCGCCGGCACGTAGCTGCCGACGTACGCCATCAGCGC
>Ga0209370_1003374_pt1 | contig 10265 bp, 8 predicted proteins | sample AgamicAtPrz_FD_187164 | JGI IMG/M metagenome (GOLD analysis project Ga0209370, IMG submission 187164) | Agave microbial communities from Guanajuato, Mexico - At.P.rz (SPAdes) (version 2) | ecosystem: Host-associated > Plants > Phyllosphere > Phylloplane/Leaf | place: Guanajuato, Mexico... | reverse complement strand
TTAAGAATCCATGTCACTTTGAGTGCCCACACAGATTGTCTGATAAATTGTTAAAGAGCAGTGCAACGCGGCTTTCGCTCACCGTTGCGAGGTGGCGTATATTACGCTTTCCTCTTTCAGAGTCAACCCGTTATTTCAGGATTTTTTCTCTTCAACCGACCGGGCTGTTTGTGAAGTGATTCACATCCGCCGTGTCGATGGAGGCGCATTATAGGGAGTTCCCGAACGACCGCAACCGAAAAGTTGCAAAAAAATGACTGACTGCTGCATTCCCCAGCAAAACCCCGCCTTATACCCTTTTATGCACAAAGTTATCCACAATCTTGCACGGATCCGGACGCGATCCCACGAATTGAGCGGGAAGATCAACTATACTAGCGGCAAATACTCTCCTCTGTGCAGGCCGCTTCATGACCACACAACGCCTCACCCGTGACTGGCGTCTCCCTACCGCTGGGTTGATGCTGCTGGCAATTCTCTTTGCCGGTTTTACCCTGCATACGCACTGGAACGCCTTTATCCAGTGGTGTCTTGCCACGCAAATTACCCTGCACCGTTATCTGGTGATGTACCTGCTGCAGCTGAATAACCACCAGTACAGCGGTGGGTTATGGCTGTTAACGGGGGCTTTCCTTTATGGTGTCCTTCACGCCATCGGACCCGGGCACGGAAAATTCATTGTGACGACCTATCTGACCACCAATAAGGAAAGTGAGCTGGCCGCCCGGGTCGTCCCCTTCCTGGGTAGCCTGATGCAGGGCGTCAGCGCCATTCTGTTTGTCTTTATTCTGGCGGTAGGGTTCAACCTCGCTTCAGGGGATATCAGTACCAGCCGCTGGTACGTGGAGAAGATCAGCGCAGTGCTTATTGGCGCATTCGGCGCATTTGTCATTTACCAGGCGCTGAGGAGTCTGCGCCCGCGCAGGATGTCTGTCTTTGCCATTAAGCCGCTTCATCAGCACGACGAACACTGTGGCTGCGGCCATCACGGCGTAGGTACAGACCTGACGCAGGGCGACTGGAAAACCCGTCTGGGCGTGATTCTGGCAATTGGGGCACGCCCGTGCAGCGGGGCGATCATGATTCTGATGTTTTCGAACGCGCTGGGCATCATTACCTGGGGAGTGGCCGCAGTCATGACCATGTCTCTGGGAACCGCGCTCTCTATTGTGGGGCTTTCCCTGGCTGTACGGTACGCCCGCGAACGTACGGTGACCTGGTTCGGAGAAAGCGCCTCATTAAGATGGCTGGTGCCGGCAGTCAAAATAGCCGGAGGGATAGTCCTGATCCTGTTCGCGACGGTGCTGTTCCTGACGGTGATCCCCATCAGTGCCAATGGCGACTACATCGCCGCCGGATGCTAATAAAAGAAAACCCGCCGTTGGCGGGTTTCTTTATTACTCGTTGATGCGTGGATGCTGATCCACCAGTCGGGAGCGTTTTTTCTGCAGCTCTTCAATCTCGGCGTCAATATCCTCAATCTTCTGCTCTACATTATCGTAGTGCTCACGCAGGATCTCTTTCGCTTCCTGAATATCCGATGCCGCAGGCGTGGCGCCTTTCAGAGGACGATTCGCCGTCTCCTTCATGGTAATACCGGTAATCAAACCAATCACCGCGATCACCATCAGGTAATAAGCAGGCATCATCAGGTTCTGCGTGCTCTCCACCAGCGAGGCGGCAAGCGTCGGGGTCAGACCGGCAATCAGTACCGAGATGTTAAAGGCCGCGGCCAGCGCGCTGTAGCGAATGTGGGTCGGGAACATTGCGGGCAGCGTTGAGGCCATCACCCCGATAAAGCAGTTAAGGATCACCGCCAGCATCAGCAGACCGGCAAAAATCAGCCCCAGCACATCACTGTTAATAAGAATAAATGCCGGGATTGCCAGAGCAAACAGCGCAACGCTTCCCAGAATAATGAACGGTCGACGACCAAAACGGTCACTCAACAGACCCATAATCGGCTGCACAAACAGCATACCCACCATGATGGCGATAATAATCAGCACACCGTGATCTTCCGAATAGTGCAGGTTATGCGACAGATAGCTCGGCATGTAGGTCAACAGCATGTAGTAGGTCACGTTGGTCGAAATCACCAGACCAATACAGGTCAGCAGGCTGCGCCAGTGCTTAGTGGCAATCTCTTTGAACGACACCTTCGGACCATCCTGCAGCCCTTCGCGGTCACCCTGTTCCAGTTTTTCGACGTGCTGCTGGAAAGCAGGCGTCTCTTCCAGCGCATGACGCAGGTAAAGACCAATAATCCCCAGCGGCAATGCCAGGAAGAACGGGATACGCCAGCCCCAGTCGAGGAAGTTATCTTCGCCCACCACGGTTGAAATCAGTACGACTACGCCCGCGCCCATGACAAACCCGGCAATCGAGCCGAAGTCCAGCCAGCTCCCCATAAATCCGCGCTTACGGTCCGGGGAATACTCGGCGACGAAGATCGAGGCACCGGTATATTCACCGCCGACGGAGAAGCCCTGCGCCATCTTACAAATCAGCAGGAGAATGGGTGCCCAAATGCCGATGGTGGCGTAAGACGGTATAAGGCCGATACAGAATGTACTGATCGACATAATGACGATGGTGATGGCCAGGATCTTCTGACGACCATATTTATCGCCGAGCATACCGAAGAACAGACCGCCCAGCGGGCGAATCAGGAAGGGAACGGAGAACGTACCCAGCGCGGCAATCATCTGCAGGCTGGGATCGGCCCCGGGGAAAAACACTTTACCTAACGCATAGGCCACAAAGCCGTAGACACCAAAATCGAACCATTCCATCGCATTACCGAGCGAGGCTGCGGTAATGGCTTTACGCAGCTTTGCGTCATCAATGATGGTGACGTCGCGAAGCGTGATGGGTTTAATCTTTTTCCTTCTTAGCATAGCTATCCTCGTTGACTCGGCCCTGTCTGTTTCACAGTTCAGTTAGCGTTCTGTGAACCATGGGATCCGCTCCATGCGAATCGCCTTATTCAAGCGTAGCAGGTTTACTTACATTGACGTTTTACGTCGATACAACCGAACCTGTTGACGCCTGCCTGGGCAGTTAATGACCTTTTTACCCTACCAGCGTTTATATTTGTGATCAACTTCACACATATTTCAGCGTCAGGTCAACTCGTTCCCGGATTTGTCAATGAGTGCAAATAAGCACTTTCTCATCCCCGCCTTTAGAGCCCCTTCACACACATCATGAGTTCTTTCTCAACAAAAAAACAAACCACGTTTTCTCACATCCAATTTACATAAATTTTCATCGTCAGGAAGCCATCGATGTTTTTACATTGAATATGTGACAAAGATAACTAAAACGATGTTTTATTTTCATTGAATCAATATTCCATTGATCGCATGATAAATCCGAATACAACGTTTCATGTGTTTTCCAATGAGGTCAATCGAGAGCACTCATTTATTTTCCTTGCAGGGTTATCGAGAAATGCCCCTCAAGCACAAACGCCAATCAATTGAATTTATTGACTAAAATTTAGCACCGATCGCCCGTCAGGCGGGGTCAGATGTGAGGATTGTCTATGAAGATTAAAGCCACGATAGAACGCATACCCGGCGGTATGATGCTGGTTCCGCTGGTACTGGGCGCCATCCTGAATACCCTTGCCCCTGATACCGGGGCTTATTTTGGCGGTTTCACAAAAGGCATGATAACGGGCACGGTTCCGATTCTTGCCGTCTGGTTTTTTTGTATCGGTGCATCCATTAATTTACGGGCGACGGGTACCGTATTACGGAAATCCGGTACGCTGGTAATAACCAAAATAGCGGTAGCCTGGGCAGTAGCGATGATATGCGCGATGTTCATCCCGGAGACTGGAATTCAGACCGGGTTCTTCGCGGGATTATCGGTGCTGGCGATTGTCTCAGCGATGGATATGACTAACGGCGGATTGTACGCCAGCCTGATGAATCAGTACGGGACAAAAGAAGAGTCCGGCGCATTTGTGTTGATGTCTCTGGAGTCTGGCCCGCTGATGACGATGCTGATCCTGGGGTCTGCTGGCCTGGCCTCTTTTGAACCCCACCACTTTGTCGGCGCGATCCTGCCCTTCCTGATCGGCTTTGCCCTTGGCAATCTCGATCACGATCTGCGTGATTTCTTCAGCAAAGCCACGCCGGTGCTGATCCCATTCTTCGGCTTCGCGCTGGGGAACACCATCAATCTGAAGGTTATCCTTGATACTGGCCTACTGGGTATTGTGCTGGGTGTCGCCGTAATTATCATTACCGGTATCCCGCTAATCATTGCCGACCGCGCGATCGGGGGAGGAAATGGCACAGCGGGCGTCGCCGCCTCTTCAGCCGCAGGCGCTGCCGTCGCCAACCCGGTGATTATTGCCCAGATTAACCCGGCCTTCGAACCGGTGGCCGCTTCCGCGACGGCGCTGGTTGCGGCCAGCGTGATTGTCACCGCGATTCTGGTGCCGATCGTCACGGCGCTGTATGCGAAACGCTACGGGAATATGCAAGAGACCCAGCCTGAACCGAAACCAATTGAAATGAATCATTAACGCGCCGCACCAAACCATTCCCTCTCCCCCCGGGGAGAGGATCAAGGCGAGGGGAAGAAGGGATTCACCCAAAAATCTCTTCCACCATCCCGTCCACCAGCCGTTTTGCCGAACAGAGCCTCGGCATTCCCAGCGCGACGGTCTGCCAGTTTTGCGTCACTGACCAGCTCACCGGATGCTTATCCGCCTGACACCAGTCCCCCAGCCAGCCCAGCATGTCTTTATGATCGATCAATCCCGGCGAAGCCGGCGTTGTCAGCCACTGGTGATAAAAATGGCGGGTCGTGGGGGAGGCATTGATGCCCTGCGCCAGATAGTTAGCCGCCATGCTGCGCAGGTTATCCTTAAGCATTGCCGCCACATCTTCGTTCGCGAGACGGCATGCGTCGCCAAATGCCCCCCAGCGCAGCTCCTCCAGGACGATAAAACAGCGCCCGGCCAGCGACCAGCCATCATAATGCCCGGCCCGCCAGCGGGTAAAAATTTGCTCGCTGTGCTCACCCGCCTGCACCGTCAGGCCGCGCTGGGTCAGCGCCTTTTCCTTATAGGCTGCGCGTTGGGTAAAATGAGACACGAGATCGGCGTACTGCTGTGTCAGTCCGGGGGACTGCAGGGTGCGCGGGTGAGTCTGCTGACGCAGCGCAATCAGCTTCTCTGCCATCAGCGTCAGCGCGAGATGACCCGGATCAAGCATGCTGGCCAGTTTTTCCGCCAGACCCAGACGCAGCCCCGCATTTTCATTGAGCATCCCCGCCATTGCCCAGGGGCGTAGACGGGTATGCGTCATGATTTCCTGCGTCAAACGCTCACGAAACTGCAGCTGCTGTGGTCCCAGGCGAGGATGACGCGCTGCGTCTCCCCCCTGCACCAGATCGACCATAAATTTTGGATTAATACACTCCAGCGTTCGCCCGGGGCCGTCCAGTAGTGGTGTTGTCATGGTTGCTCTGCCGCGAATAGGGTTTGAATATCATCGCGTAACAGTCGGGTATCTTCCTGTATCCACGTCGCAGTAGTGATGCTTTGCTTCAACAACTGGCAGAGCGCTCGGGTTGAGTGCTCATTTTGCTGACGCACTGCGAGGCTATCACGCAAGCTTTCCTGTAACCCGGTCAGGCACAACGAAAATTCTGCAAAGAACGTCGCCATTCCTGCCGTAACAGAGACATCGACCTGCGCGGACAAAGCTTTACGTATTTGTTCACAAAACTGATCAATATGTTGCTTAAATTTGTCATTTAGCTGCGCAATGTCGATAACATACCGCGTGCGCGTTTCCACATACTCGTCCCAGCCCCAGCCCGGATTATTGAGCCAACGAGAGACCGTTTCACGCATGCTGCTCCCGCCGGAGGGAGGGACGGTCTGGCTGTCGTCCTGCGCAATCGCATCGTTGAACAGCGCCCGCGTATTGAAGTTAAGCTGGCTTGCCTGAAACGCCGGGAAGCTGATCCGCGCCCGAAAACCCGCATGGCTCAGATGCTCTTTAATACGCGTTTCGATGGGACGCATGGCTTCGTTCAGAGAGCGCGCCAGCGTGGACTCCAGCTGATCGAAGCGTAACGCCAGCTCCCGGCCGATCTTCGTCTGGGCATCCAGCATCACCTGCTCGCAGGAGGCGCGTAATTTACTCAGCGCAATCTGCGCCTGCCTTTCATCGTCCAGAACCAGCTGCTTCAGCACCTCACCGCGAAGGTTCGGCCGGTCGGTGCCTGGCAAATCAAGAATCGGGTGCGTGCTGAACACCTGCTCAATCTCATGGTGTAGCGCGGTTTTTTGGGACCCGATAAAGTCCGCGGTAGCGCTCAGCGCTTCCTCAACCTCGTGTTTCACCTCATCGCTCACCACGCACTGACGCGTCTGCAAAAGCGCCATGTCCTCTTCCAGACGTGCAATATTCAACTCCAGCGCCTCAAAGGCCACCGTCAGCCCCTGATAGCGGAAATCGAGATACTCGCGGGCATTTTGCGCGTAGTTGAGCAGCTTATGAGAGGCCGAACGCAGCGCGTATAGCGAGGCATTGGCATAGGCGGCGTAAATCAGCTTACGTATCGGTTGCTCGAAGAGCGAATCTTCCCAGAGCAGATCTGCAGAATGTCGGATATGGTCGATATCGTCCAGGTCCGCCATACGCCAGCGACGTCCGAGTGCCGCTTCGGCAAAATCCTGCACCCAGGGTTGCTCCTGATGATCCGGCAGTTGTCCGTGCGTACTCAACTCGTAGCGCGCGCGGTTCGCCAGATACGCCCACATGGACGACACGGGATAAATCTGCCCAGGCGAAATATTGCCTTTCATTAAGGTGCCGGAGATCATCGCCCGGATTTGTTCTTCATCGTCGCTATTGCGATCTTTCTGATCGAATTTATTCACCAGCGCATACAGCGGCACCGATTTTCCCGCCGCGGAAATGGCCTGGCGGACTTCTTCATCAGAGATGGATTTAAGCTGGGTATAATCCATCACGGCCAGCACCGCCGATGCGCGGGAGAGTTGCTCGCTGAGCATTTTTTGCAGATGCGGCTGTCCGGCCTCGTTCGGCCCGGGCGTGTCGAGCAGCGTCAGTTGCCCGAGGTGGGCATCCAGGCCCGCAAGATGCACGAACTCCACTTCAATGACCGGGATATGTTCGATAGCCGCATATTCCGAGAACGGAAACGCCACGCCCAGCGCCTGGGAAAGTCTCACCAGGTCATTGAGGCTTTTCAGACAATGAAATATCGGCTGCGCGCCCAGATGATGCTTCTCAAACGCTTCCCCTTTTTCAATGCGCTCCAGCAGCGTATTCATGTCTTTATCAATTTCCAGACGCTGGGCCAGCTTCCCGCGATCGTAATCGCATAGCTGTTTCTGAAGCAGTTGGATCAATTCATCAATCGGGGAGGCATGAGAGAAATGCAGCACCGGCTCCTTCTGGCCCGGCGTGTGGCGGATCAGCGTCGGCAGCGCCGTCATCGGACGATTGCGGTTCGGCAGCACTTCGGTACCCACAATCGCATTAATAGTGGTCGATTTTCCCGCTTTCATGGTGCCCACAATGGCCAGGACCATTTCCAGCCGGGTTATTTTCCGTAATTCATTATTCAGCATCGCCTGCTGCGCGTCGACGCCGCGCGCGCTAAAATGCAAAGGTAAAACGTTGTTCGTTTCGCCAGTAATAGCAGCCGCAGTGCTCTCCAGCATTGCAGTCGGCATTGATTTCAACGTATCAAGATTTTGCAGGGCAAGCTGTAACAAACGCTCCGCTTCCTGGCTTAATTCAAAAATGGTCTGTGTGTGCATGATAAAAGCCTTTCCTTAACGCAAATTTATTACTTTTATTAAGCCACTTGTTTTAATTATGTCGTTCAGGCTTATATGATCACGTGTGGAAAACATGTTCGCCGAAATATAACTGATTGAAGATAATCAGAAATAATTCACTATCCTTGCATGGCGTGTATAGCTTCTCTCCTGGCCCGTTAGCCAAAAGAAAAAAGCGTAGCCCATTTTTAAGAAACTTCAGGATATATCATCATTATTTATCCACCTAAAAAGAGAGGTAATGCGCCACTGCCATAAGATATGTAGGGCAGTGAAGTCCGGCGATAAATAACAATGTGTCGCTTCACCTTATCCGAAATGGCAGAGCGTAGCAATTTGCTGCAATAAAATATTCGATATATTTATCGTCATTTCTTCCCACCGTGTTAATGGGCGTAAGCATCGCTTAACTGACTGACAGAACGTGTCACTCCCGATACGCTTTTTGCCTTTTTTAATTCACAATATCACCGACAACGGTGTGGATTTGCGCTATACTTGCCGCCTTTTTCGGCACCCTGCCGTCATTTTGCTGGCACTTTCCAGCGCGTTTACACTTTTGAGGATACCGATATGTCACTTCCACACTGCCCAAAATGCAATTCTGAATACACCTATGAAGATAATGGCATGTTCATCTGCCCGGAATGCGCTCATGAATGGAATGATGCCGAGCCGGCTCAGGATGCTGATACGCTCATCGTGAAAGATGCGAACGGCAATCTGCTGGCGGACGGTGACAGCGTTACCGTCGTTAAGGACCTGAAGGTGAAAGGCAGTTCTTCCATGCTGAAAATCGGCACCAAAGTGAAGAATATCCGTCTGGTTGAAGGCGATCATAATATTGACTGCAAAATTGACGGCTTCGGTCCGATGAAACTGAAATCTGAGTTCGTGAAAAAGAACTGATTTACCCGCCCGGTGGCGCTTCGCTTGCCGGGCTTTCGGGAACTACACTTAATGGGCTTTTCTTACGTGAGGTAAAGATTATGCCGTTAAGTCCCTACATCTCTTTCGCTGGCAACTGCGCTGAGGCCACCGCCTTCTACCAGCAAGCCGTCGGCGCAGAGCTTCTCTATAAAATTACCTTCGGCGAAATGCCAAAAAGCGATAACAGCGATGAAGGCTGTCCGTCCGGTATGCAATTTGCGGATTCGGCTATCGCCCACTCCAACGTCCGCATTGCGGGCAGCGATATCATGATGAGCGACGGGATGCCGCCTGGCAGCAACGCGCAGTACGCGGGCTTTACGCTGGTGCTCGACACCCAGGACGTCAATGAAGGCAAGCGCTGGTTCGACAACCTTGCCGATGGCGGGAATATCGAAATGGCCTGGCAGGAGACCTTCTGGGCGCACGGTTTCGGTAAAGTCACCGACAAATACGGCGTGCCGTGGATGATTAACGTCGTCAAGCAACAAACGTCGTAGGCAGGACACGCGCAGCGCATCCGCCCACAGCGCCGGTGGCGCTGCGCTGACCGGGCCTACGGTGATTGTCATCAAACTCCGCTCAACTCTTCAAACTACCGCAACCTGCACTTAACCCAAATGTCACATTGATGCGCCAGCATGAGGCCACATTTATCGTGAGGCCCAGCACATGCAAACTGTCATCCGCGTCGAGAAACTGAGCAAGACCTTCAATCACAACAAGGCTCTGCATGCCGTTGATCTGACCGTCCGGCAGAGCGACATGGTGGCGCTTCTCGGGCCTTCCGGCTCGGGTAAATCCACCCTTCTGCGCCATTTGAGCGGGCTTATCACCGGCGATAAAACGCCGGAAAGCCACGTCGAGCTGCTGGGTAATACCGTGCAGCGCGCGGGGCGTCTGGCGAGCGATATCCGCAAGAGCCGTGCCCAGACGGGCTACATCTTCCAGCAGTTCAACCTGGTAAACCGCCTGACGGTGCTGGAGAACGTGCTGATTGGCGCGCTCGGCAGCACCCCGTTCTGGCGCACCTGTCTGCGCTGGTTCACCCCTTCCCAGAAGCAGGAAGCCTTACAGGCGCTGACCCGCGTCGGGATGACGCACTTCGCCCACCAGCGCGTCTCCACCCTGTCCGGCGGACAACAGCAGCGCGTGGCGATTGCGCGCGCGCTGATGCAGAAAGCGCAAATCATTCTCGCTGACGAACCCATTGCCTCGCTGGACCCGGAGTCCGCCCGCATCGTGATGGAAACCCTGCGCGACATTAACCAGAACGACGGCATTACCGTGGTGGTCACGCTGCATCAGGTGGATTACGCCCTGCGCTATTGCGAACGCATCGTCGCCCTGCGTCAGGGACACGTGTTCTTTGATGGCGCGAGCCATCAGTTTGATAACGAACGTTTTGACCATCTCTACCGCAGCATTAACCGCGTCGAAGAGAACGCGCAGGCTGCTTAATTAAACCCGATCCGAGGAAAGTACATGA
>Ga0209370_1003373_pt1 | contig 10266 bp, 5 predicted proteins | sample AgamicAtPrz_FD_187164 | JGI IMG/M metagenome (GOLD analysis project Ga0209370, IMG submission 187164) | Agave microbial communities from Guanajuato, Mexico - At.P.rz (SPAdes) (version 2) | ecosystem: Host-associated > Plants > Phyllosphere > Phylloplane/Leaf | place: Guanajuato, Mexico... | reverse complement strand
GCACCTGCACATCGACCTGCAGGCCTTGTTGGCGCATGGCCTCGATCAGTTGTACAGCCAGCAGCGAATGCCCGCCCAGCTCGAAGAAATGGTCGTGCCGGCCGATGCGCTCGATGTGCAGCAACTGGGCCCAGAGCGCGGCCAGGCGTTGCTCCATCTCCCCTTCTGGCGGCTCATGCTCGTGCCGCACCATGGCCGTGTCATCCGCTGGGGGCAGCGCGCGCCGGTCGAGCTTGCCATTGGCGGTCAAGGGCCAGTGGGCGACCTGCATGTAGGCGACCGGCAACAGGGCGACTGGCAGGCTATCGCGCAGGTGATCGTGCAGGGCCCGGGGCGTGACCGGATCGGTCGCCGTGAACCAGGCATGCAACTGACCCTTGCGGAGCATGACCACGCCTTCGTTCACCGCCGGGTGACGGCTCAAGGCGGCTTCGATCTCCGCAAGCTCGACCCGCATACCGCGGATCTTCACTTGGTCGTCGTTGCGGCCCAGGTACTCAAGCGTGCCGTCGGACAGCCAGCGCACCCAGTCACCGGTCCGGTAAAGCCGGGCGCCAGGCGCGCTACTGAACGGGTCTTGAACGAAGCGCTCGGCGCTCAGTTGCGGCTGGTTGAAGTAGCCCCTGGCCACCCCTTGGCCACCGATATACAGCTCACCGGCCGCGCCGGGCGGCAGCAACTGGCCCTGCCCGTCCAGCACATACACCTGGGTGTTGGCGACCGGAACGCCGATGTGCAATGGCCCACCCGGCTGCACCTGCCCCGACGTGGCCACTACCGTGGCTTCGGTCGGGCCATAGTTGTTGATCACCTTGCACGTCAGCTCCCGGCCCAGTCGTCGCAGGCGGTCACCGCCCACCAGCAGGGTTTCCAACGTTGGATGGGGCATCCCCTGGGCGAAGGCGAGTTCCGCAATCGGCGTGGGCAAGAAGCTGACGTGAAGCGTTTGGGCCCGCCACCAGGCGAGCAACGCGTGTACATCCTCGGCCCCTTCGCGTACCGGTGCCAGGTGCAAGGTGGCGCCACTGCACAGCGCCGGCCAGATCTCCCAGGCCATGGCATCGAAACCAAAGCCCGCCACGCTGGACTGATGGCGGCCTGGGCCAAGCGCGAATTGGGTGCAGTGCCAGTCCACCAGGTTGGCCAGCATGCGTTGCTCGACCATCACTCCCTTGGGTTGGCCGGTGGAGCCAGAGGTATAGATGATGTAGACCAAATCCGTACGCGTTTGCGGTGCGAACGAGAAGGTGGCTGCGGGCTCGGTCGGCCACGACGGGTCGTCCAGTTCGATCTGTGGCCTGCCGTGCTTGGGCAGGCGCGGTGCGAAGCGCGAAAGGGTCAGGACCACGTGCGGAGCGCTGTCCTGCAGCAGGTAGGCGATGCGCTCTGCCGGATGGGCGGGATCGACCGGCACGTAAGCACCGCCTGCCTTGAGTACCGCCAGCAGGCCAACCAGGGTGTCCAGCCCTCGCTGGGCGACCACTGCCACGCGCCGTTCAGGGCCTACCCCGAGACTTGCGAGGTGCTGGGCCAAGGCGCTTGCGCGGTGATCGAGCTCGCCGTAACTCAAGGTTTGGTCGCCGAAACAGGCTGCCAGGGCTCCCGGCTGCGTGCGGGCTTGCAGCTCGATGCGTTGCTGAATCAGGCAGGGCGCCGTGTGCGCCGCTGACATGGCCGTCATGTTCCATGCCCTGAGGCGTTGGTGCTCGGGTGCGGTCAGCATGTCGAAGGCCGATACCAGGGCCTGGGGTTGGGCCAGGCCCTGCTCCAGCACATGCAGCAGTCGTGCGCCGAGGGCTTTGGCCTGTTCGTCGCTGAACCAGGCGCGACTGTGCACCAAGTGCAGGCGCGCGGTGCCTGCGTGGGTGTTGCAGCGCAAATGGATGCTCAAGGGTGAGGGTTCATGGCCATTGCAGATCATGACCGTCGCACCGGCCACGTCGCCGATTTGCAGCGCGTTGCTGTCTTCTTCGAAGGACACCAGCAGCTCGAACAACTGCGTGCGCCCCTCCTGCTGCGCGGCGACGTCGCGTTTGAGCGCGCTCAACGGGTAGCGCTGATGACGAAAATCCTGCTTGAGCGTAGCGACGATGGCTTGAATCAGGTCCGCGAAGGACAGGTTCCTGCCAAAGTCCATGCGCAGTGGGCTGACCTGGGTGAACAATCCCAGGGTTGCCTTGAACTGTGCGTTGGCGCGGTTGCGTACCGGCAAGCCGACCATCCATTGATCGCGCTGCCAAGTGCGGCAGACACAGACGTGCAGTGCCCCCAGCAACACCGGCAACGGCGACACGCCCAGGGTGTCGGCCAGCGCCCGCAGCTTGCGCATCAAGCCAGGCGTAACCGCCAGATCGAGCGCATGGCTCGGTGAATCCTCCGGCGACAAAGCCGGTTGGGTAGGCCGCAGCAGGGGGTCGGGCAGTTGGGCAAGCCTGGTCAGCCAGTACTCACGGTCACGCTGATAACGCGCCGAGGCCAGGTAGCGCGCATCCTCTTCGATAAAGGCGCAGTACGAGGGCGCGCTGCCGGGCAGCGCCTGTTGATGTTCGAGCGTGAGGTAGAGGTCGGCCAGTTGCTTGAACCACTGGTCAACGCCCCACCCATCGAGCACCAGATGGTGGGCGCGCAAGGCCAGCAAGTGCTCGCGGGGGCCCATCCTGATCAGCCTGGCCTCCCAAAGCGGCCCTTGCTCCAGTGCAATGGGCATGCGCATCCAGGCATCGAGAAGGTTCAGGGCTGCATCGGTCGGGTGGGCGTCAGCTTGAAGGTCGTCCCACATCAAGGTCACGGGCAGCTGGGGGGCGAAACGCTGCCGCGCCGAGCCACCCTCCTGTACCCACACGGTACGCAAGGCATCGTGGAGGCTGGCCAGGTGATGCAGTGCCAGCGTCAGCCTGGTCCTGTCCACCTGCCCCTCCAGCGCGACATAGGCGCCAATGTTGTACAGCGGGGATGTGCCTTGGCTGAGTTGCTCCAGCCAGATATCCCGCTGGGCAACGGTGAGGTCGAAAAGGTCGGCGGCAGGCATGATCGGTCAGGTCCTTCTGAGGGGTCAGCGTGCGATTCAAACACCGGGCGCCTGCCCTGTATGGCCCATTAAACCCGGACACCCTCGCAAGCAACGTGGGCTGCTGAAATCCTTGTAGGAGATTACCTACACGGGGCTGGCGACGATGGCTCACGGCATATTGTATTGGCTTCGCTTATCCCTGCGGAGCCACCCTTCTGACGCCAATTTGCTGGCATTTGGCCCTTTTTCCAGCGTTCCCCACGCATCCGATGATCTGCGCCTACCACCTTTTGCTGGCATGTTCTGTCCCTGAATCCCGCTACAGACGTCTTCCAGTCAGCGGGCTTGAATACGCCCATACACCCTGCCCGATTGCAATGTGATTGCGCGGGCAGACGCAGTTACAGCAGGCCCTCAGGAACCCATCGACATGATGTTGAACGCTCGCTCCGACTACCGACCGGACCCTCATCTCTATCTGCAGCTGGGTGAATTGATCGCGCAGACCGGCGGCGCCTGTTTCGCCGAGCAGATGCTTCGCCTGGTACAGGATCAAGTCAGCATCGACGGGTTGGAAATCAGTGAATGGACCCTCGATGCACCGCAGTTGACGGACAGCCGGGTCGAAGTGCTCGGCCGCGCCGGTGTGCATGCAAGGCAGGTGGGCTCACGCTTGCCTCATCCCCTGCTGCAATCGATCGAGCAGATGCACGACCCATTGCTCATCGAGTTCAAGGCGCCCGAAGGCAGCAATCCGCGTAATCTGCGCCCGGCCCATCAATGCCACCTGGTGTCCTGCAGCGGTACCAAACGGTGGGTGATCAGTGCCTACCGCTTGCCCTGCGAGCGACGCTTTTCGCTGGCAGAGCTGTCGCAGCTCAAGAGCCTCTCCAGTACGCTGCTGCCGCTCGTCGAACATCACGGTCAATTGCTCGATCATGACGGCGCCGAAGTGATTGGCCAGGCGCTGGATGACGCAGAGGTCGGCAGACTGCAACAGACGTTCGGCAGACGTCTGATGCAGGCTTCAGTCAAGCTCTCGGTGCGCGAACAAGAGGTGTGCGTGGGCCTGCTGAGCGGCTGCACGGTCCCTGAGCTCGCCCGGCGGTTGAATGTGAAGAACAGCTCGGTGGAAACCTATCTCAAACGCGCTGCTGCCAAGTTAGGCGTAAGCGGCCGTAATGGCCTGACCAAATGGATGACAGGCGGGTAGCGACCTGCGCCTACCCCTCTGCGCAAACAGAGCACAGGTGTAAACCGAAATAGATGCATTTGATAATGATTCGTAGTATTTTCCCGGCGCGGTTACACCTCCAACTCCAGCGCCCTACTCAGGATCGTACTGTCGATGCGTCGCACGTTCGTCTCGCTTTGTGTACTTCATGCCGTTTCCCCCCTGGCGTTTGCCGATCCGGCCTCCCCGCCCGACGCCGCGCAAATCGAACTTCAAGCCTTGAGCATTACCGGCAGTGCCGATGCCGAACGGGCCGACGGCCCGGTCCAGGGGTACAAGGCCAGCCGCTCGGCCAGTGCCACGCGCACTGACACGGCACTGCACGAGACGCCTCAGTCCGTCAGCGTGGTACCCAAGGATGTCCTCCAGGATACCGGCGCCACCCGTCTGCAGGACGGGCTCGATTATGCCGGCGGCGTCGGCCGCGCCAACAACTTCGGCGGCCAAGGCCTTACCACTTTCACGGTGCGCGGCTTCACCACCGGCGAGTTCTACCGCAACGGGTTCCCGATCAACCGGGGGTACCCCAATGCGCCAGACGCCAATACGGTCGAGCGCCTGGAAGTCATCCGTGGCCCGGCCAGCAGCCTGTATGGCCGTGGCGATCCGGGTGGCACCTTCAACGTGGTCAGCAAGCAACCCCTGTCGGACCCGAGCGTGACACTGGGCAGTCAGTTCGACGACCAAGGCATGCACCGCGCCACCCTCGATGCCACCGGGCCGCTAAACGAGGACGGCTCTGTGGCCTACCGGCTCAATGTGCTGGGCGAAGGCGGCGACAGTTTCCGTGACGATGTGCAGGGCGAGCGCTACGACGTGGCCCCAGTACTGAGCTGGCAGGTCAACGACAGCACCAAGGTGGTGTTCGAAGGCGACTTCATGCGCAACAACCACCCCCTTGATCGCGGCCTGACCCGCTACCCTACCCAACCGCGCAGCGCCTCGCGGGACACCTACATCTGGGAAAAGGGCAGTGACAACCTGCTGCACAACGACAACAACATGGCCCAGATACGCTTCGAGCATCTGCTCAACGAAGACTGGACGCTGGCCGGCGGGTTCCAGTTCCTCGATGGCAGCCTGCAGGGCAATGCCGTGGAAGCCAACAAGGCCCCGGTGGATGGTCGCACCCTGGAGCGCAACTTCAACTGGCGCAAGCTGCAGTGGACCGACCGGGACTGGCAGCTGAACCTGACAGGGCACTTCGATACAGGCGCGTTCAGCCATACCTTGCTGACCGGCGTCGAATACGAGAACTACGATTACAACTCCATCATCCAGCGCTCCTCGGCGCGCGATGGCACCTACCCCATCGATATCTATCACCCGCTACTGGGCCAGCCTCGCCCTGCCCTGACCCGCACGACCACCTGGGACAAGGAAAACCTGCAAACCTGGGCGTTCTTCATTCAGGACCAAGTGGCCCTGACCGAGCGCCTCAAGGCGCTGGCCGGGGTACGCCTGGAGCGCTTCGAGCATGACTACGACGACAAGATGCCGACCAACCGCGACTTCAGCAAAGGCGAAAATGGCGTGACGCCGCGCTTTGGCCTGATCTACGACCTGACCGATACCCTGGCGGTGTACGCCAACACCGCGCGCTCGTTCAAGCCCAACACCGGCACGCCCGCCAGCGGAGGCGGCTTCGATCCGGAAAAGGGCAAATCTTATGAGCTGGGGTTGAAGTGGGCGTCGCTCGATGGCCAGCTGAGCGCGGATGCTGCGGTCTATCACATCGTCAAGGAAAACGTCCTGGCCAACGACCCCAGCGACCCTACCAACACCTTCAAGGTGGCTGCAGGTGAGGTGCGCAGCCGCGGGCTGGATATCAACGTGGCAGGCAACCTGACCCCAGAATGGCGCGTCATCGGTGGCTATTCCTATGTTGATGCCCAAGTCACCAAGGACACCAGCCTGCCCAGCGGTACGCGCCTTGCCAATATCCCGCGCAACACCTTCAGCCTGCTGAACACCTACGAGTTCCAGGACGGTTTGGCCAAGGGGCTCGGGTTGGGCGTTGGGGTGAAGTACGTGGATGACCGTGCCGGCCAGACCGCAACCAGCACCTACACCATGGAGCGCTACAGCGTGGTGGACCTGCTGAGCTTCTACAAGGTCAACGAGCACGTACGCCTGAACCTGGACGTGAAGAACCTGTTCAATAAGGGCTATGACGAAGGCTCATTCAACACCTACGCCTATCCGGGCGCGCCTCGTACGGTGCAGGCCGGCGTGGCCTACACCTTCTGACAGGCACTCGACCGGCTCGGCGGCCAGGCAGCCGCCGAGCCGGGCTGGTCATCAGAAGCCTTTGCTGTAGAACAGCGAGTACGACTCGATGCCATCGTTAGGCTGGCGGATGCCCGCGTTGGAGTAATGGATGGCGCGGATGCCGACCTTCTGCTCCGACGGCAACTTCAGGCCCAGGCCGATGCGGTCTTCGAAGTTGAAGGACGAGCCCATGCGCTGGTCGCCGACCCGGGTCTTGGAAAATGCTGCGATACCGATGCCTGCTTCGATGTAGGGGGTGTAGGTGAAGCCGCTGAATTCATAGGTGAACACCGGGCTGAAGGACAGCGAGTGGGCACCGCTGGCGTCACCGCCCTCCCAATAGGTGTAGCCCGCGTCCCAGTAGCCGGTCAGGTGGCCGACACTGGTCTCGAACCACTGCTTGTCCCAGTCGAAGGACAAGCCTGCACGGTAGGTCATGTCGCCTTGGCTGGTGACACCGACGGCGCCGGTAACCTGGGCAGCCTGGGCCAGGTTCGCCCCGGCGAAGGCCAGCACGGCGGCAGCCAACGAAGCAGCGATACGGGATTTCATCTATGACATCTCCTGATGGTAAGTGCGACAACTGGAGGCATGGACCCTGTGTCAGTTGGTTGCGTCAGCTTGCTGAACGCTGACCGAACGGCGCAGGGTTTAACCTCTCGAAATTTTTGGTAACCGAATCTCGTGTTTCGGTCACACGATGTAATAATTGCCGGATTATGGTCAGTTGTATAGGAACTTGGAAGTAGATTGCTATCACTTCCCGTGATCCTTTTAGCCGTTTACTGCTTGGGTTAGGCAGATAAGCGTGCTAGACCGCTTGATATATCCAATGCCCTAGCGTGACAGTCTGATGCATCGAGCCCGGCGACCGATGCCTAGACCGAACGCCTTCAGCATCGTTCAAATCTTTTCAAATCAGGATGATGAGATGCTTTCTTCAAGTAGATTCACGAACGTCGAAAGGCTGCGCGAGACCGTCCCACGGCGCCAGACCAGCCAGGTCTTCAGGTAACGGAAGTCTTCAGACATCGGCCAGGCACTGACCGTGCTGCACCCTGGCATGTTCTCCAGCATGGTGCGCGGCATCATGGCCAAGCCCGCACCGGCACTGACGCACGCCAGCATGCCGTGGTAGGACTCCATTTCGTGAATCTTGCGTGGGACGGCCTGATCGTTGACGAACCAGTTTTCAAAATGGTGCCGGTAGGAACAGTTGGCGCGAAACGCGTAGATATTCTCGCCGTTGACGTCTTGCGCCCGGTTCACAGGCGCATGGTTGAGGGGCGCGATGATGACCATCTCTTCTTCGAAAACCGGCATGCCCTCCAAGGTAGGGTGCAAGACCGGCCCGTCGATGAACGCGGCCACCAGCCGACCCGACAGAACGCCCTCGAGCATGGTCCCGGAGGGGCCCGTGGACAGGTCCAGGTCCACTTTGGGATAGCGCTGGTTGTAGGCTGCCAGTACGGCCGGGATGCGCACCGCCGCAGTGCTCTCCAGGGAGCCCAGGGCGAACGTGCCCTGTGGGTCCTCCCCTGCTACGGTGCTACGCGCTTCCTGAACCAGGTCGAGGATGCGCCGGGTGTACTCCAGGAAGTTCCAGCCGGCCGGGGACAAGCGCAGGCGGCTTTTCTCACGTATGAACAGGTCCACGCCCAGGTCCTCTTCCAGTTGCTTGATGCGCGTGGTCAGGTTGGAGGGCACCCGGTGGATATGCTGCGCGGCTGCACTGATGCTGCCTTGCTCGGCGACTGCCTTGAACATCTCAAGTTGTATCAGGTCCACGGCTTTCTCCAAACGTGAATGAGTGACTCATTATTATTCAGTTTTCATTAAAGCCCTAGCCCACTAGTCTGAGCCCACTGCATAACTACAGCGAGAGTGCTCCGCCATGAATGCGATCAGCAGCCAGACCCACGCCATCTCACTCGACCCGTTCACCGGCGAACAGATCGGCGCTTACCCGTTCGACACCGATGCCGCGCTCGAGGCGGCGCTAACGCGGGCCAAGTGCGGCTATGGCCAGTGGAGCCGGCTGTCGGCCGATCAGCGCAGCGAGCACCTCCTGGCCCTGGCCACTGTCCTGGAGGCGCAGGCAGAGACCTTTGCTCAGATGATCAGCCGCGAAATCGGCAAGCCGATTACGCAGGCACGGGGTGAAGTCAGCAAGTGCGTAGGCCTATGCCGCTGGTACGCCGAGCACGGCCCCGCGATGCTCGCGCCTGAAGCGACCCAGGTTGAAAAAGCCCGTATCGAGTACCGCCCGTTGGGCCCGATCCTGGCTGTGATGCCCTGGAACTTCCCCATCTGGCAGGTGCTGCGCGGCGCGGTACCTGCGATTCTGGCGGGCAATACGTACGTGCTCAAGCATGCCCCCAACGTGATGGGCAGCGCCTACCTGCTGGATAAGCTGTTCAAGGATGCGGGCGTACCAGAGGGTGTGTTTGAGGTGCTCAACGTAACACCGGAGGGTGTGACACGCGCCATCAACGACCCGCGCATTGCGGCGGTGACCTTGACCGGCAGCGTGCGCGCCGGCATGGCGATCGGTGCCCAGGCCGGTGCTGCGCTGAAGAAGTGCGTCCTGGAGCTGGGCGGTTCGGACCCTTTCATTGTGCTGGCCGATGCCGATCTGGATGCGGCGGTGCAGGCGGCAGTGATCGGGCGTTATCAGAATACCGGGCAGGTGTGCGCGGCCGCCAAGCGCTTTATCGTCGAACAGAGTATCGCCGAAGCCTTCACACGCAAATTCGTGGAAGCAACACAGGCCTTGAAAGTGGGCAACCCGCTTGAAGATGCGACCTATATTGGCCCCATGGCCCGCTACGATTTGCGTGACGAGCTCGATGGCCAGGTGCAGGCCAGCCTTGCCGAAGGGGCTACCTTGTTGCTCGGTGGCCACAAAGTCGAAGGTGTGGCCAATGTCTATGCACCCACCGTGCTGGGTGATGTGACGCCTCAGATGACAGCCTTCAGGCAGGAATTGTTCGGCCCGGTTGCGGCGATCACGACCGCGCGGGATGCCGACCATGCCGTGGCGTTGGCCAACGACAGCGAGTTTGGCCTGGCTTCGACCATCTACACGGCCGACTATGCCTTGGCCGAACGGATGACGTCGGCGCTGGAGACCGGTGCGGTGTTCATCAATGGCTACTGCGCCTCCGACCCCCGTGTCGCCTTCGGCGGGGTGAAGAAAAGCGGGTTCGGGCGTGAACTGTCGCACTTTGGCGTGCGGGAGTTCACCAATGTGCAGACCGTGTGGTTGGATCGCAACTAAGGCGCTGTCTGGCATGAGAGCCGGGTTGTGGTCATGGCATTTTAGCTTCGCGTGTTACATCGCGCGAAGCCGCTGCGCGGCCCCCCGATCTAGAGTCAAAGCTGAATGCGGGGGCCTGGCGCTGCAGCACCTTTCAGGCAGGGGGGCCCCTGCCTGAAAGAACGAGCAGCGTTCAGCCGAGGTGCAATTGTTACCCACCCGGCTGACCCTCACTCTCCATCACCCCCGCCCCTGATCTTTCACCCAATCGAGCATCCCACCCGGCACGATCAGCTCATGTCGAGCCCTGGAACACGCCGTGTACAACCCCGCCAGCAACCGAGCGCGCTCGTTGCGATTGCCTGTCACCTGTTGCGGCACCATCAGCTCTGGCGACACCATCACCCGCGCGAACTCCATGTTTCTCACATCCCGAACCCGCCCCAGGAACAGCTTGGGCGCCTTGTCCCAGCGATAGCGGCTCTTGGCCTT
>Ga0209370_1003371_pt1 | contig 10269 bp, 9 predicted proteins | sample AgamicAtPrz_FD_187164 | JGI IMG/M metagenome (GOLD analysis project Ga0209370, IMG submission 187164) | Agave microbial communities from Guanajuato, Mexico - At.P.rz (SPAdes) (version 2) | ecosystem: Host-associated > Plants > Phyllosphere > Phylloplane/Leaf | place: Guanajuato, Mexico... | reverse complement strand
TCGTCGCATAGCTGGGCAGCAACCCGACCACCGCGGTGGACACGCCCATGATCACGATGGTGATGAGGAAGGTGTGCTTGCGCCCGATCATGTCGCCCAGGCGGCCGAACACGATGGCGCCGAACGGCCGCACGGCAAAGCCGGCGGCGAAAGCCAGCAAGGCAAAGATGAACGAAGTGGTTTCGTTGACCCCGGCGAAAAAGTGCTTGGCAATGATTGCCGCCAGCGAGCCGTACAGGTAGAAGTCGTACCATTCGAACACGGTGCCCAGCGAAGAGGCGAAGATGACCTTGCGCTCCTCCCGGGAAATGCCACGTTGGGGCGCGCTACTGCCCGTGGATGCGCTGTCAAGGACCGCCATGGGTCGCCTCCGTCTGGTTGTGGTAGACCGGAGTGCTCCATCAGGTAGCCAAAGCACGCACCCAGGCCCAAAGGCATTGCAGGCTGCGCGAAGCACGACGAGGCATCGGCCTCGAATCGCGGCAAGTCACTTCAAGCATAATCGGCCTTTGCACGATAGCCACTCGCCTGAGTGATCGAGCGCCGAAACGGATAGGGAACCCGCAATGAGCGAAGCACAGCACAGCGCCTGGCGAGGTCGGCTCTGGCTGGCCGATGATCACGGCCTGCTGCTCGGCACGGCGGGCCACACCGGTGTCCATGCCCATTATGCCCACCAGGTAGTGCTCGCCCTCGAGGGCCAAGCCTGCCTGCAGGTCAATGGCGAACAGCACCGCGGCGACATGCTGGCCATCGCCTCGTTGCAGCCCCACGCCATTCTCGCGCCCGGCACCACCTGCATCACCCTGTTCGCCGAGCCCCTGGCGTTTTCCCTGGAGACCTTGCTCGACGTCTGCCGGCAAGCCCCCCGCGATATCTCCAGCCTCGCCCAGGCGTTGCGCCAGGCACCGCGTCGCCCGTTGGATCCGCGCCTGGCGCGGGCCCTGGCACGGATTCGCGCGCTAGACGAGCAGCGCCTGCCGGCCACGGAGCTGGCACAGGCAGCGGCGCTGTCGGTCAGCCAGCTCGAGCGCCTGTTCAGTGGCCGCCTGGGCCTGTCGGTGCGGCGCATGGTGCTGTGGCAACGCCTGCGCGTGGCCCTGGGCGAGGCGCTGTCCGGTGCCACTTTGACCGAGGCGGCCATGGCCGCCGGCTTCGCCGATTCGGCGCACCTGAGCCGCAGCCTGCGCCAACAATTCGGCATCCGCGCCAGCGAAGCCCTGCGCCACCTGCGCTCAGACGTGCTCTAACGCCTGACGCAGGCTGTTCGGCACGGCTGCCGGCGGCTGCGCCGTGGCCGCTGGGCGGAACGGCTCGCGCAGTTGCGCAAGGTACGTTTGCGGATAGTCCGGACGGTCGCCGATGCCCATGTCGTCATCGGCCAACCCATAGCCCGGCAGGTGCAGTGCAGTACCGAGCAAGCGATCCCAGACCGGGAAGAACAGCGCGAAGTTGACGTCGCCCAGGGTGCCGTACTTCAGGTGGTGCAGCCGATGCACGGGGGCCCAGGCGAAAAGATGGCGCAGAACGCCGATGCGCATGTCGACATTGCTGTGCTGCAACAGCAGCTGGACTGCAATGCAGAACGCCAGCAGCGCTGCCACATCCTGCGGCAAACCCAGTAGCAGCAAAGGCAGCACGCCGCCCAGCCCCTCGGCCATCTGGTGCAGCGGGTGCTTCATCAAGCCATTGAAACCGTACAGCCGGGTCACGCTGTGATGCACCGCGTGCAGGCGCCAAAGCAACGCGCTGCGATGGCTGCCGTAGTGCACCAGGGTGATGCCCAGGTCGGCCAAGGGCAGCGCCAGCAACAGTTGCCCGAGCACGGGCCAGTGGCTGGGCCACAGGCTTGTGGCCGGCAGCCAGCCGGCGAACAGCGGGATGGCGGCGATGCTGGCGATATTGAGGGTTTCGTTGACCAGCGCGTGCAGACCATCGCGCCCGCCCTCGCCTGTTGCCTCGCTCCAGGCCGATTTGTAGGGGCACAGCGCTTCGCAGGTGAACGACAGCAGGATCGCCACGCCAAGCAGGGGCAGCAGCCAGAGGATATCGGCGCCAAGATCGATCAGCCACACTGCGGTGGCAATGAAACCGAGGAAGAAACACGGGGCATAGAGGATACGCATGGATGGCTCCAGTCATGGTTGGAGCCGCCAGTGTTGCCTGGTGCCTGACCTCGGCGATTGAACGAACGGCGCATCTGTCGCAGCGATGCTCTACAGGGTCGGTGTATCCGCGGCTCGGGTTGCCAGCTGTCTACGCATCTCGTCGTTGGCGCCCTGGGCCTGGGCGAGGATGGCGCGCAGCCCCTGTACCTGCGCGTCACGCTGCTGCAACTGCTCGTCCAGCAGCGTGCCCCGGGCCGTGGCCTGGCGATGCTCGGCGAGCAGGCGCTCATTGTCGCGGTGCAGGCGCGTCAGCTCGTCCTGACGCGCCAGCGCGCCCTGCTGCAAGGTCTGCAACTGGCCTTGCAGCTGGCGTACCTGGGTCTCGTTGCGGCGTTGATCCTGCTGGCGCTGCTCGAGGCTGGCGCGCAGTTGCCCGTCCTTGTCGGCCAGGCGCGCCTGCAACTCACCCTGTGACTGGCTGAGGCTGGCGCTGCGCAACTGCTCGGCCTGCAGGCTGGCCTGGGCGGTCGTGAGGCGTTGAGTCTCGGCGTGCAGCGCAGCGGTCAGGGCCTCGACCTGGCGCAATGCGCCGGCCAGGTCGCGCTGGGTCAGTTGCAGCTCGGCCTGCATCGCCGCACAACGCGCCTGCGCCGCCTGCTCGGCGGCGGCGATCCGGGCCTGCCCTTCCTCCTGCAGCTGGGCGGCCAGTTGTTCGACCAATCGCGCCAACGGTTCGCTCAAGGCCCCCTGGCTACCCAGCAACTGCAGCGGCTGCCGGTCCAGTTCCTTGAGGTAGCGGTGGATAGTGGTCTTCGAGCCGGTGTTGCCCAACTCGATACGTACCGCATCGATACTGGGGTGTTCACCCCGGGCCATCAGCGCCTGCCGCGCCTGCTGCACGGAAGCCTTGTCTATGCCATTGCGGGCCATTGCTCATTCCACCTATTCGTACCATGGCATGTACCATGTAATTCGGCGTAATACTGCACGGCCCCGCCCCTCGTTTCAAGCGTGCGGATGAAATGTCATTCAGCGGCCTGTTCGAGGAAATCCACCGGCGGCACGAAGAACAACCCGCCGGTAACGGCGCGGCTGTAGTCCAGCAAACGATCGTAGTTGCCCGGTGGCTTGCCGACGAACATGTTCTCGAGCATCTGCTCGATCGGCGCGGGCGACCGGGCGTAACCGATGAAATAGGTACCGAACTCCCCGGCCCCGGGGCGGCCGAAGGGCATGTTGTCGCGCAGGATCTTGATCTCTTGCCCGCCCTCTTCCAGGGTGGTCAGCGAACTGTGCGAGCAACTGGGCTTGCTCGCGGCATCCAGCTCGATGTCGGCCAGCTTGGTACGCCCGATGATGCGCTCCTGCTCCTGGGTCGACAGCGCCTCCCAGCCGGCCATGTCATGCAGGTACTTCTGCACCAGCACATAGCTGCCGCCGGCGAACGCCGGGTCCTCGTCGCCGACCAGGGTGAAGCGCGCCACGTCCCGCGGGCCGGGATTCTCGGTGCCATCGACGAAGCCGATGATGCTGCGCATGTCGAAATAGCGGAACCCTTGCACCTCATCGACCACCGTCACCGCCCCGGCCAGGCGCTTGACCAGCAATGCCGCCAGCTCGAAACACAGGTCCATGTGCTCGGCGCGGATATGCAGAAGAATGTCGCCCGGTGTGGCAAGCGCCTTGCGCGTACCGCTGCCGAACTCGCGGAAGGAATGCAGGCCGGCCGGTTGCGGCGCACCGAACAAACCCGCCCAGGCCACCGCGCCGAAGCCGATGACGCAAGACAAGTTACCGGCCGGCACCCGCTTGCCCACCGAACGCACCAGGCCGCCAAGGTCGGCGCACAGCGCCCGCACAGCGGTCACGGATTGCTCGCCCGGATTGAGCGTGGCCACCAGAAACATCGCGCTACGGGTAATCGGGCTGTCGACAGCCTGCGGCTCGATCTCGACTGTATTCACCAAGGCTTCCTCTCACGCTGGGTTTGATCGCTTGTGGTATAGCACAGCGCGGCTGAACAACCGCACCTCATAGATGCGCTCTATCAGCTCATCCAGCCTATCGATTTGACCGCGTCAAATTGCCTCAGATAACGTGCCGCCCGCTTCGAAGTTGCCTGTTCCCTCCACCACGAGCCGAACCGCGCTGGCCTCGTCCCATCGTTACCAGATCCGCCCAATGGTACCGCCGTTATCCTTGCGTTCGAGTTGTTGAAATGTCTGTGAATACCCCCTCCCGGATCACCGAGCTGGTCATCGAAGCCGGTACCCGCAAAGCCCACCTGCCCACCCGCGCCACCTTGATCCTCGGCTTCCTGGCCGGCGCGTTCATTTCCCTGGGCTTTCTGCTGGCGATCCACGTCAGCACCATGATTCCCCCGCAGTGGGCCTCGTTCGGCACGCTGCTCGGCGCCGCGGTGTTTCCCATCGGCCTGATCCTGGTGATCCTGGCCGGTGGCGAACTGCTCACCGGCAACATGATGAGCCTGCCTCTGGCGATGTTCGCCGGGCGTATCCGCCTGCGGGCAGTGGCGCGTAACTGGACCCTGGTGACCCTCGCCAACCTGCTGGGCGCGCTGTTCGTCGCCTACTGCTTCGGCCATCTGCTGGGGCTGACCGAGGGCGCCTACCTGGGCAAGACCCTGGCCGGCGCCACCAGCAAGGTCAGCGCCGACTTCCTGCACGCGTTCGTCTCCGGTATCGGCTGCAACTGGCTGGTATGCCTGGCGGTGTGGCTGTCCTACGCCAGCCGCGAGATGAGCGGCAAGATCCTCGGCATCTGGTTCCCGATCATGGCCTTCGTCGCCATCGGCTTCCAGCACGTGGTGGCCAACATGTTCCTGATCCCGGCGGCGATCTTCGCCGGCTACCTGAGCTGGGGGCAGTTGGCGGAGAACCTGGTGGCGGTGTTCCTGGGCAACGCCGTGGGTGGGGCGATCTTTGTCGGCCTGGCCTACTACGTGTCGTTCGGCGTGCCTGCGCAGGAACAAGGCGCATTGCACTGACACCACCCCACCGAGGCGGTGGGGTGTTTTTCGTCGATGTCCTGGTTGCGTGCGAACTCAGCTGTCCTTGCCCAGCACATAGCGGTCGAAGTGCTGGATATGCTCGTCAAGGTTGTCTTCGAGCATCATCCGGTACTGCTCGCTAAAGTACTTCAGCAACTCCTCGCGCGCCGCGGCCATCTCCGCCGCGGACTTGAAACTGCGCGCCGCCATCCAGGCATTGAAGCGGCTGGCGGCAAAGGTCATCGAAGCGCTGACCTTGCCGAGGTCCTCGAGTTTTTCGATCTGCTGGTTGGCCAGCTCCACATGCGCATCGGCGCGGTCGTAGAAGGCCTGGTCGGTGGCTTGTGTCATGGGAATCTACCTATCGGAAAACGTTGCGCTCAGGCGGTCTTGGCCTGAACGGTGAACAGGCTGGCCCCCAGCGTCATGAACGACACGCCGAACAGGCGATTCATCAGGCGAGCGCGGCTTGGTGCCGCCAGCTTGCGCTTCAACGCCTGGGCCAGGAGGACATAGAAAGCATGGGCCAGGATCGAGCACAGGGCGAAGGTGCCGACCAGCAGCCCGAGCTGACTATCGGCGCCGTTGCCCGAGCCCATGAACTGCGGCAGGAAGGCGGCGAAGAACAGGATGGCTTTCGGGTTGGTCAACGCCACCGTCACGCCGTTGAGCATCAACCGGCGGTTGCTGACCAGGGCCTTGACCGGTTGCTCTAGCTGGTCAAAGGCGCTGCTGCGGCTTTTCCACTGCTTGACGCCGAGGTAGATCAGGTAGCTCGCGCCCACCACCTTGAGCAGCAGGAAAGCGCTGGCCGAAGTCTGCAGCAATACCCCGAGGCCCGCACTGGTGGCGGTGGACACCACCAGCAGCCCGAGCGCGTTGCCCAGCGAGCCGAGCATCGCCCGCTTCGGCCCGTGCGACAGCGAGTTGGACAACGCCATGATCACACCCGGGCCTGGCGACAAGGTCACCACCATCGAGACAACGACAAATCCGAACCAATCGTGCAGCGACATCCTTGTACATCCTCGGGCCGATTACATGAGGCGGCGACTGTAACAGAATGCCGCCCCGCTCCGGAATTGGCGCTGCGCCTGATATCCCCCTGCTACATCAAGCCTGAGAATCCGCCAGTACCGTCCCCACCGGCCGTTCTTGCGTCGGTGCACGGTTGCAAGCCACGAAATCCTCCTGACGCAGCACCACCAGCGCCACCAGCGACGCCACGCCGGTGCCCACGTAGAAGTACCACGGTGCGGTGATATCCCCGGTCACCTTGATCAGCCAGGTGGAGATCAGCGGCGCGCTGCCGCCGAACACCGCCACCGGGATGTTGTAGGCCATGGCGATGCCGGTGGAGCGGATGCGCGTCGGCAGCAGCTCGCTCATCAGCGCGTAGGTCGACGACGCATACAGCCCGAACAGGATCGCCACCGCCATCAGCGGCCAGAACAGGGTCGCCGGTGTGGCGCCCGGCGCGGTCTTGAAGAACCAGTACATGGCCAGGGTCGCCAACGTGCCGATCACCATCAGGAACGGCTTGCGCCCGTAGCGATCGGTGAAGGCGCCGCCAAACGGCATCACCAGCGCCGCCGACAGGCTGGCGACGAACACATAGAGCAAGGTGGTGCCGCTGTCGAACTTCAGCGTGTTGGACATGTAGGTCGAGGCGAAGGTCAGCACCAGGTAGAAGATCGAGCTGTGCAGGGTGATGATGAAGAACACCAGGGCAATCGAGCGCTTCCACTGCCACACCTCGCGCAGCGGCGCCTTGGAGGTCTGCCCGGCTTCCACCAGGGCGAGGAACTCCGGGCTGTCCTCGAGCTTCAGGCGGATATACAGCGAGATGAAACCCAGGGGCCCTGCGATCAGGAACGGGATCCGCCAGCCCCAGTCCTGCATCAGCTCGGCGCCCAGGGCCCAGGTCATGCCATTGGCCACCGCGCCGCCCAACAGCAACCCGAGCACCGCCGTGACCATCAGCCAGCAGGTGGCGAAGCCCCGACGGCCGGGGCCGGCGTATTCGGAGATGAAGCTGGTGATGGTGCCGATCTCGCCCCCGGCGGAGAAGCCCTGCACACAGCGGATCAGCACCAGCAGCACCGGCGCGGCGATGCCGATGCTGGCGTAGGTCGGCAGCAGGCCGAGCAGGAAGGTGGAGCCTGCCATCATCACCAGCACCGTGATCAGCGTGCGGCGGCGGCCGATCTTGTCCGCCAGCGGGCCGAAGAACAGCCCGCCCAGTGGGCGGATGAAGAAGCTCAGGGCGAAGGCCGCGAAGCTCGCCAGCAGGCTGCTGGTGGGGTCGTCGGAAACGAAGAAGGCCTTGCCGATATACAAGGCCAGGAAGCCGTAGACGCCGTAGTCGTACCACTCGATCAGGTGGCCGGTGGTGGCGCCGATGAAAGCCCGGCGCCGCTGGCGCTGGGTGTTGGCGGGTGACATGCCCATGCGGGTAACTCCTGTCGTGTCGCTTTCCATGAAATGTCGCGGCTCAAGCGCTGCCGAGTGACCCGTCCGGGTCCTGCAGCCATTGGCGCAACTGGGTCTTGAGAATCTTGCCATAGCTGTTTTTCGGCAGCTCGGCGCAGAACAGGTATTTCTTCGGTTTCTTGAACGAGGCCATGCGCGCCAGGAACCACTCATTGAGCGTCCGCGCATCGAGGCTGCCTGCCGTGCGCGGCACGACGAAGGCCACCACCGACTCGCCCCACTCGGGGTCGGCTTCGCCCACCACGCAGGCCTCGAACACTTCGGGGTGCTGGATCAGCACTTCCTCGACCTCGCGGGGATAGATGTTGCTGCCCCCGGAAATGATCACGTCCTTGCTGCGGTCGGTCAGCGACAGGTAGCCCTGGCCGTCGAGAAAGCCGATATCGCCGGTGTGCAGCCAGCCATCCACCAGGGCCGCCGCGGTGGCCTGGGGATTGTCCCAGTAACCCTGCATCACCACCGGGCCGCGCACGACGATCTCCCCTGCCTCGCCAGCCGCCGTCACGCGGCCCGCGCCATCGACCACGCGCACCTCCACGCAGGCCTGGGCGCGGCCAACGGAAGCGGCGATGGCCGGCCAGCCCGAGTTGCCACGGTCGGCGATGGCCTCGCGGGACAACGCACTGATGGTCATCGGGCATTCGCCCTGGCCGTAGATCTGCACCAGGCGCGGGCCGAAGGTATCCAGGGCATCCACCAGGTCCGCCAGGTACATCGGGCCGCCGCCGTAGACGATGGTCTTGATGCCTTCGCCGGCATAGCCCTGCTCGCGCGCCTGCTCGACCATGCGCTTGACCATGGTCGGCGCGGCAAACAGGCTGACCTGCCCCAGCGATCGCGCCAGGGTGAACAGCTCCGCCGCCTGGAAGCCCCGGGACAGGGGCACCACGTGCCGGGCGCCGCAACGTACGTGGATGAAGTTGTACAGCCCCGCGCCGTGGGACATCGGCGCGGCATAGACCACGGCGTCATCGGCGGCTACCGGGTCGACGTCCAGCGGATAGCACAGCGACATGGCGATCAGGTTGCCATGGGACAGCATCACCCCCTTGGAACGCCCGGTGGTGCCGGAGGTGTAGAACAGCCAGGCCAGGTCGCTGTCCAGGCGTAGGTGCGGCGCCTGCAGCTCATCGCTGGCCGGCAACCCCGGCATGCGCTGGGCAGGCGTGGCCAGCTCGCGACAACCGTTCGGCAATGCCAGGTCGGCGAACAGCTGGCCCTCGTCGGTGAAGATCAGCCGCGCCCCGGCATTGCCGGCGATCCACGCGGCCTCCAGGGCGTGCAGCTTGTGGTTGATCGGCACCGCCACCGCCCCGCACCACCAGATCGCGTAGAGCAGTTGCAGGTAGTCGCAGCTGTTCTTCATCAACAGCGCCACCCGCTCGCCCGGCTCGATGCCGTGCACGTGGCGCAGCTCCAGCGCCCGTGCCCGCACCTGGGTGGCAAACATCCGGTAGTCGGCGATCTGCCGCATCCCCTCGAACAACGCCGGCCGCTCAGGCCAACGTTGGGCCGCATCCTGCAACCAATGGGCGATGTTCATGGCTCATACCCTGACGGCTTGCAGCACGCTGGCGTAGTTGGCCACCGCCATGCCGCCCATGTTGAACAGCAGGCCGAACTCGGCATTGGGCACGCCCAGGCCGATGGGCTTGCCGGTCAGCTGGGCGAAGCCCAGGGCATGCATCGACACCCCGGTGGCCCCCACCGGATGCCCCTTGGCCTTGAGCCCGCCGGACAGGTTCACCGGCAAGCGCCCACCCTGGCGTACGATGCCATCGTCCAGGGCGCGGTGCCCCTCGCCACGCGGCGCCAGGCCCATGGCTTCGTAGATCAGCAGTTCGGCGATGGTGAAGCAGTCGTGCACCTCGGCGAAGCTCAGGTCGTTGAGGGTCACCCCCGCCTCGCGCAGCGCCCCGTGAATGGCCCGCTGTGGCCCCTCGAAGGCCAGCATGTCGCGGCGCGACAACGGCAGGAAGTCATTGACCTGGAGCATCGAGCGGATCGCCACCTGGCGCCGCATCGAGCGGGCGCGGGCGGGCGAAGCCAGGATGATCGCCGCAGCACCATCGCTGATCAGCGAGCAGTCGGTCAGGCGCAGGGGCGCCGCGATCAGCGGGTTGCTCGGCGACACTTGGTTGCAGTGCTCGAAGTCCATCACCCGGTGCATCTGCGCCAGCGGGTTGGCCATGGCGTTGGCGTGGTTCTTCACCGCGATCGCCGCCATCGATGCCAGTGGGCTGTGGTAGCGCTCGGTGTATTGCTGGGCGACCTGACCGAACAGCTGGGCAAAACTCAGGCCGGCCTCCTGCAAGGCGTTCTGGTAACCGGCGCCGGCCAGCGCCCGGGTGACCTCGACCGTGCTGTTGCCAGTCATTTTCTCCGCGCCGACTACCAGCACCAGCTCGGCGGCGCCGCTGCGGATCGCGTTGATCCCGGCCTGGATCGCCGCCGAGCCCGAGGCACAGGCGTTTTCGCAGCGGGTGGCGGGTTTGAAGCGCAGTTGCGGGTCGGCCTGCAGCATCAGCGAGGCGGGGAAGCCGTCGGCCACCAGGCCCGAGTTGAAGTGGCCGAGAAACAGCGCGTCGATCTCGGCGGCGTCGATGCCTGCATCCTGCAAGGCATCGCGGGTGACCTGGACGATCAGGTCTTCGAGGT
>Ga0209370_1003367_pt1 | contig 10279 bp, 8 predicted proteins | sample AgamicAtPrz_FD_187164 | JGI IMG/M metagenome (GOLD analysis project Ga0209370, IMG submission 187164) | Agave microbial communities from Guanajuato, Mexico - At.P.rz (SPAdes) (version 2) | ecosystem: Host-associated > Plants > Phyllosphere > Phylloplane/Leaf | place: Guanajuato, Mexico... | reverse complement strand
GACGCATGACGCCGCGCTCGTTCCTGCCGCTGGATTTCCCGCTCTACCTCGGCGCCTCCCTGGAGCGCGGCCGGGTGTGGAACAACGACAACGCCTTCGACAGCGGCTACATCAACGCGGCGAGCGTGTTTCTGGGCTACGAGACGCCGCTAGGGCCGCTGAATTTCAGCTACGGCCTCAACGACGAGAACGAGAAGGCTCTGTACTTGAACCTTGGCCACAGTTTCTAAGGCCGGGCGCCGGCGCGACTAGAGGCGCTGCAGCAGTGCCTGTAGCGCGCGCTCCGGTTCCTGGCTCCACAGCCCGTAGCTCAGCGGCAACACTTCCAGACCGGCGCGGGCTAGCACGCGGTAACGCTCCAGCTCGAGAAAGCCTTCGCCCTCGCCGGGAAAGCCGATCAGGTCGATGGCCAGGCACTTGTCGCCGCGCTGGCAGAACACATCGAGCAGCAGGCCAGCCAGCGGGTAACGCGTCCAGGTGGCCACGCCGTGCGCCTGCAGTGCCGCACACAGAGCGGCTTCGAACGCATCCTGCTCGGGTTGCTGGTGAGTGGCCGCCGGCGTTTCGCTGGCGCTTTCCAGGTAACGGCGCAGCAGATGGTCGGTGGGCAGCTGGCGTTCGTCGCCGCTGAACAGCAGTACCTGACGCTCGCGTGCCCGGGTGATCGCCACGTTGAACATATCCGGGCGGTTCAGGTACACCGCGGCCTGGCTGGCATTGGCATCGAGTGCGAAGCTGATGATCATCAGGTCGCGCTCCTCGCCCTGAAAGCCGTAGGGCGTATCCACCAGCACACGAAAATCGCGCAGGCGTTGCAGGTCGAGGCCGGCGATACGCTGGCGGATCGCTTCGACCTGATCGCGAAACGGCGATACCACGCCGATGCTCGGCTTGACCGGGCTGTCGGCGTAGCGGGTGATGTGTTCGTCGACCAGCTGCAGCACGCGTTCGAGCTCCACCTGGTTGACGCCATTGCGCGCTCGCTCACCGTCCAGGCGCTGTACCTGCAGGCTGTCGCAGTGGGTAAGACTCGGGCGCTCCTTCATCACCCGCAGGCGGTTGGCGTAGAACCACTGGTTGCTGAAGCGGATCAGCGCCGGGCGGCTACGAAAATGCTCGTCGAGAAAGGTCAGCGCGCTCTGCTCCGGCAGGTGCAGACCCACCAGGTCGAGCACGCTGTTGTCGCGGTAACTCCAGCGCTCGCGTTCTTCACCTGGCAGGCCGCTGCGCTGCAGCAACTGAACCTCGCGGTTGCGCGACAGGAACGACAGGTGGCGCAGCTGCCGGGCATCACCCGTGATCACCGCGCGGCGGCAACGCTGGAAGGCCGGTAGCGCCGAGGCGATATCGCACTGGGTGGCTTCGTCCATCACCATCACGTCGAACAGCCCGGCCTTGAGCGGCAGCAGGCGGTGCAGCTCATCGAGGGTCACCACCCAGATCGGAAAGGCAGCCAGCAGCGTCTGCGGGTTGATGTCCTCGAAAAGCGCCAGTTGCCGTTGCGACTGGCGGGCACGAATCGCCTGATTGTACTGCACGAACAGCTGGCGCTTGCCCGCCAGCAGACCGCCCAGGCTCGAGGCGCGACGCGCATTGATGTAGTCACGGCTCAGACGCTCACGACGCTGCTGGCAGTCGCGCAGTTCGTCGAGCAACGCCCAGGGCCGCACGCTGTCGCGCACACGCCAGCGCACCCAGGGCAGTAGCAGGTGACGCCTGACGACATCCAGGGTGCCGCGCTCGGCCTTGAGGATCAGCCGGCTCCAGCGCAGCGCCTGCCCGCAGCGGGTCGCCAGATCCCTGGCCTGGCGCCGTTCGAGTTTGATCAGGTGGCGCAATTCGCGCTGCAGGCCCTGCTCGACATCGGTCGATGTGGCTGGCACCTGCCCCTGCAGCAGGCTGGCCAGACGGTCGCGCAGGGTTTGCTGCAGGCTGCCGCCGTCGCTTTCCAGCACCGCATCGCGCAGGCCGAAATCCTCGCGCAGTTTCTGGCCGATGACCCGCACCGCCTGGGCGCTGCGGCTGACCAGCAGCACCGATTCGCCGTGCAGATAACGGTCCAGCGCTAGGGCGGCCAGGGTGTAACTCTTACCGGTGCCGGGTGGGCCGGAAATCTGGCTCAGCGGATAGCGCGCTGCGTTGGCCAGCGCCTGGCTCTGGGCATTGCTGAGCTGGGCCGGCAGGGCTTCGGGCGAGCTTTCACCCTGAGGTGCTGGCGGCTGCGGTTCGCCGAGCAGCTGGCGTAAGGGCGCCGACCATTCGCGGGTTTCCTGCAATTGCTGCAACTCATGAACGATGCCGCGGCTGCCGCTGCCCCGTGGCACCAGCGCGACGACGGCCGCGGCGCGCAGCGACAGGCTGCGGCGCCGCAGTGCCTTGGCCACCGCATCCTGATCTTCCAGGGCCGGGAAACCGCTGGCGGCGAGTACGTCAGTCACCTTCGTACGCTGGCTGATCCAGCCCAGCAGATCGCCCAGCACATGGGCGTCGATGGGTGCATCGGCCAGCGGCAGGTCGTCGAGCAAGGCATTGTCACCGTCGATCAGCTGACGCAGAAGACGCCAGTTCGCCAGCGGCTGGCTGGGGTCGATGGCCAGCAGATGGGCGTCGCCATCGCTGCCGTTGTTCAGGCTGGCCTCGTAGTAAACCAGCGGTGCGCAGAACGCCGTTGCGGGGCCGCCTTCAGTGCTGAGCCGCCCGCACACCGGCAACACGCCGTAGACCAGCTGCAGTTCGCGTTGATAGAGACGCTGCTGGCGCTCCAGTTCGGCACCGATGCCCGGTGGCAGTGCCAGTAATGGCAGGGCACCGCTGGCCAGCTCTTCACGGCCATCGAGCCAGGCCAGGCGGCCTGCCGGCAGTGCGGAGAGATTGTCGAGATTGAGGTCGCGGCTGTCGGCCAGGTAGGCGCTGCGGTAGAAGGCCAGCAGGCGGGCAATCCGTGCGTCGTGGTCCTGCATGGTGGGTCCGTGGCAGCCAGAAATCAGCTGGCGACTCTACCGCTGCTGGGGCATCGGTGTCATCGCTGCGTATGACGTCGCCTCGGGTAAAGCGAGGGAGGAAAGAGCGGACGTTGTCTAGGCGATCGCAACCTTGGGAATCGGAAACCGCTGATTGAGCACTTCGATCAGGCGTTCCTGGTAGATGGGTTTGGGCAGGAAATCCACCACCTGCAGTGGCAGCAGCCCGATTACATCGTTCATGTCGGCGTGACCCGACATGACGATGATCGGCAAGGTGGCATAACGGGGCGTGGCGCGCAGGTTCTGGATCAGGCGCAGGCCGCTTTCATCGGGCATGCGCAGATCGGTGATCAGCAACGCGATATCCGGCCAGGTGGTGAGGCAGGCCATGGCGTCAGCGACATTGTTGGCGCAATGACACTGAAACCCTTCGCCCTCGAGCAACTCGCCGAGTTCTTCGAGGGCATCGGTTTCGTCGTCTACCAGCAGGATGTGCTCGCGCATCGTCTTTAGCCCCAATAACTAACTATTAGCCGCCAGTATTACCGCCTGTACCAGTGCCGCCACTGGTAGCGCCTTGCAGAGCGCCTGATATCGAGCTGAATACGCTATTGATATCGGTGCCGACGGTAGTAGCGCCGCCAACGATAACGACTGCGATCAATGCCGCAATAATGGAGTATTCAATCGCCGACGCACCTTCTTCGTTTTTAAAGAAGGCGCGAATTTTTTCGCGAAGGATGATGAGCGTGAACATGGGTACTTCCTCTGTAGCCAGGGCAGGCAGGGACGCCTGTGTAAGGGACTTGCAGGGAAAGTGTGAGAGGGGAAGGGGCTACTCGCAAACTTACCTTGGTATTACTTCCAAAGTATTAATCACAACTATTAGTTCTAATAAATTCAATGGCTAAGGCACTATGGTTCGGTGTGCCAAAGTTGTGGCGAGGGTGTTGAGCACTTTATCAGCGACGAACGGTATGTTCTACATTGATGGCATGGTTCGCTATAAGTTTCACAATAAAATTCCTAAACCAAAATAACGACGTGCCGATACTTGAGGCGAACTTTCAAGTCGCCTTTAATCGATCAAATCCATGGCGGGTTGTACCGAGTAGTTGGCAACAAGGAGCGTGCTGTCATGAATAGTCGATTGACGCTGGTGCTGGCCGGCGTGCTGCTGGTGGGTGCGGTGATCACCGGCTATTGGGGCATCACCCTCGGTCGGCAGCATGCACAGCCGGCAGCCTTGCCATCTGCGCCCGTTGTGGCGCCAGCTGCTGCAGTCGGCAGCCAGCTGCAGGCCCAGGTCGATGAGCAGCAGCGCGTCAATGTGGTGGTGCTGGCCAGGGCTGTGCAGGCACTGGCGCCCATCACCCGTGATGACCTTGCCGTGGAGCGCTTGCGTATCGCACCGCCAGGCAGCTTTGCCAGCCCCGAGCAATTGATCGGTCGCTCCCTGTGGCAGCCCATGCCGGCCGGCACCGTGTTGAGCCAGGCTGCCTTCGAAATGGCCGGGCCCCTGGCGCGGATGATTCGCCCCCACGAGCGAGCCCTGGCCGTGGCGGTGGATGAAGTGATCGGCGGCGGCGGCCACCTGAGCCCGGGTGATTACGTCGATGTGCTGCTCTACCTGCGTCAGGGCGAGGGCAATGCCGAGCAAACTGCCCAGGTAGTGATTCCGGCGCTGCGCCTGCTGAGCGTCGGCGACACCCTGGGCATTACCAACGAAGGCGAAGCCGCCCAGCTACCGGCCGATGCCGACGAAGAACGCCGGCGTCGCCGCAACGCCCCGACCACTGCCGTACTGGCCGTTCCCGAAGCCCTGCTCACGCGTTTCATGCTTGCCACCCAGGTGGGTAGCCTGCGCCTGGCGGTGCGCAGCGCGGATGAAAAGCGCCTGGCGGATTACTACGCTGGAAAGGAGCCCCAGGCCGATGTCGGCGAGGTGCAACGCCAGCTGTTCCAGTTCGAGCAACTGGCCGTGCGCGGCCCCGCACCGGCGCCCGTCGCCCAGCCTGAGCCGGTGCGACAGGCGCCTGCCGGTATCCCCGTGTACCGCGGCAATGACGCCACCCGGCAAACGCCCTGATCGGCAAGGAAGCAACGCGATGATTGATGGTCTGCGCATTTCCCGTCTGTTGACGAGCCTGGTGGCAGCCATGGTTGCGCTACCGGGTGCGGCGTTCGCCTCCTGCGCCGGCCTGGAGCCGGTGCCGGCGGTGCTGGAGGTGACCCAGGGCATGCAGAGCGAACTGCGCTTTGCGGTGCCCATCACCCGCCTGGCGATTGGCGACCCGGAGGTGGCGGACGTCAGCCTCAACAGCAAGGACAGCTTCCTGCTGGTCGGCAAGCGCGGTGGCAGCACCAGCCTGCTGGTATGGACGGCCTGCGACCGTGAGCCCCGGCAGAGCCAGGTGGTGGTGCAGGGCGCCGCTACGGCTGCGCTCGCCGAGCCGCTGGTGCGCTTCGATGAAGAGATCGTGCCGAGCCAGGTGCAGACCGATATCCGCTTCGTCGAAGTGCGGCGCAGCAAGCTGCGCGAGGTCGGCATGCGCATCTTCGGCACCGGCTCCAACAACTTTCTGATCGGCGCACCTGGTACCGGGCCGGCGACGGTGCCGGTTGGCGGTGTCGGCGGCGTAGGGTCCGGCGCGCCGTTTCCGCTGGTCAGGGATGGCTTCAACATCCTCTGGGGCGGTGGCAGCAGCAAATTCCTGCTCGGCCTCGACGCCCTGGAAAACAGCGGCTTCGCCTACACCCTGGCGCAGCCCAGCCTGGTGGCGCTCAACGGCCAGAGCGCGAGCTTCCTGGCCGGCGGCGAATTCCCCATCCCGGTGCCCAGTAGCGGCAGCGATTCGCTGTCCATCGAATACAAGGAATTCGGTGTGCGCCTGACCATCACGCCCACCGTGGTGGGGCGCAATCGCATCAGCCTGAAGGTGGCGCCCGAGGTCAGCGAACTGGATTTCACCGCCGGCATCACCATCGCCGGCACCCAGGTTCCGGCGCTCAACGTGCGGCGCACCGACACCAGCGTGTCCCTGGCCGATGGCGAGAGTTTCGTGATCAGCGGGCTGATTTCCACCAACAGCTCCTCGGTTGTGGATAAGTTGCCATTCCTTGGCGACGTGCCGGTGCTCGGCGCCTTCTTTCGCTCCTCGCGCATCGAGCGCGACGAGCGCGAGCTGCTGATGGTGGTCACCCCGCGCTTGGTGCAGCCGCTGGCGGCCAACGTGCAGCTGCCGGATCTGCCGGGCGAGCAGTATCGCAATTACGATCCGGGCGTGTTCCGTCAGCTGTTTCTCGAAAACGGCGATTTTCTTCGCCCCGACGGCCTGTCGCGCTAGGGAGTGGTCATGGAGCAGATCTTTCTTGCGCAGACCCGTCGCAAACAGGACCTGGAATGGCTGCAGGCGGCGCTGGCCGGCCAGGGCCAGGTGCTCAACGTTGGCGACACCCTCGACGAAGTGCTGGGCCTGATGGACATGACCGGCAGCTGCCTGGTGTTCGTCGGCCTCAGCCGCGAGGGCCAGACCAGTCAGTGCGCGCTGATCGAGGCGTTGCTCGACATGCGTCCGATGGTCGTGGTGGTGGCCCTGGGCGACGGCCTGGACAACCAGTTGGTGCTCAACGCCATGCGCGCCGGCGCACGGGATTTCATCGCCTACGGCTCGCGCAGCAGCGAGGTGCTGGGGCTGGTGCGCCGCCTGACCCAGCGCCTGCCACAGCTGCCGCCGTCCCGCGAGCAGGGTGAGCTGACGCTACTCTACGGCTTGCAGCCGGATGCCGACGCGGCGCTGCTGGCCGTGCACCTGGCCCTGCAGATCCAGGCATGTGGCCAGCGCACGCTGTACGTCGACCTGGGCATTCCGCGCGGCGAAAGCCTGGAGCTGTTCGGCATGGAATCGTCGTTCTGCTTCGGCGATGCGCTGCGCCATATCCGCCGTCTGGATTCCAACCTGATCGAAAGCGCCTTCGCCCGCCATCCCGATGGCCTGCGCGTGTTGCCCCACGGCCCGGACGACGACGCCTTGGAGCGCTTCAGCCTCGGCGAGCTGTTCCTGCTGCTGGGCAGTCTGCGCCAGCATTTCCAGCACGTGTTCGTGAATCTGTGCGGCCAGCCGGACTGCGACGGCCTGCGCTCTTTCGTCAACCACGCGCAGCGCCTGTTCTGGTGCGTCGACCAGAGCGTGCCCAACTGCCGGCGCAATCTGGCGCTGCTCAACCTGTGGCGCAGCAAGGGCATCAAACTCGACCACGCGCGGCTCCTGGTCGACCGTTATCAGCCTGCGGTGGCACCCGGTCTGCCGGAGCTCAGCAAGACCTTCGCGCTGCCGCTCGAAGCCGGCTTGCCGCTGAGCCCGGTCACCCGCCTCAAGGCCAAGAACCAGGGCGTGCCGCTGTTCGAGTTCGCCCCCCGTGACGGCCTTACCCAGGGCCTGCTGGCCCTGGCCAACGGCCTGTTCGAGCCCCGCCACGGCGCAGCCGGTTCGTGGTGGCGCCGCCTGCTGAGGAACAACTGATGCCCATAGGACCATTCGGCGGTAGCAGTGCGCGGATCGGCGTGCACGACCTCAAACCGGTGCTGCACCGCTATCTGATCGATGCCCTGGAAGACAAGGGCGAGAACCTGCTGGAAGGTACGCGCACCGCTCTGGCGCTGTTCGTCTCAGAGCAGGTCAGCGAATACGTCAGCCGCCGGCAGATCGCCATTTCCCGCTATGAGGTGGATCGCCTGGCCGAGGAGCTGGTCGACGAACTCACCGGATTCGGCCCGCTGGAGATTCTTCTCAAGGACGACGCGGTCAGCGAAATTCTGGTCAACGGCCCGCACCGGGTGTTCGTCGAGCGCGGCGGCGTGCTGCAGCTCAGCGACCTGCGTTTCATCGACGACCAGCACGTGCTGCGGGTCATCCAGCGCATTCTCGCCCCGGTGGGCCGGCGCCTGGACGAATCCTCGCCGATGGTCGATGCGCGCATGCCCGATGGCAGCCGAATCAACGCCATCATCCCGCCGGTGGCGCTGGACGGCCCGTGCATCTCGGTGCGCAAGTTCCGCAAGGACATGCTGCGCAGCGCCGACCTGCTGGCCAGCAATTCGCTGGACCAGGCGATTCTCAGCTGCCTGGAGCTGATGGTCCGGCGGCGCTGCAACATCATGGTCAGCGGCGGCACCGGCACCGGCAAGACCACGCTCTTGAACATGCTCAGCCAGATGATCGACCCCCGCGAGCGCATCGTCACCATCGAGGACACCGCCGAGCTGGAGCTGCTGCACGACCACGTGGTGCGCCTGGAAACCCGGCCGCCGAATGCCGAGGGCTTCGGCCAGATCGCTGCCCGCGAGCTGGTGCGCAACGCCCTGCGCATGCGCCCGGACCGCATCGTGCTGGGCGAGATCCGCGGCGCCGAGGTGCTCGACGTGCTGACCGCCATGAACACCGGCCACGACGGTTCGATGAGCACGGTGCACGCCAACAACGCCCAGGACGCCCTGCTGCGCCTGGAAACCCTGGTCGGCTTCTCCGGCGCCAAGATGGGCGAGCGCACCCTGCGGCAGACCATCTGCGCGGCGCTGGACGTGGTCATCCAGCTGACTCGCCTGCCCGATGGCCGCCGCTGCGTCAGTGAGGTGGTGGAGGTGCTTGGCCTGCGTGAAGATCAGTACGTCATCAACACCCTGTTCCGTCTCGACCGCACGGGCAGCGGCACCTTCTGTCGCGACGCGCCGAATCCGGCCGGGCACAAGTTGCGCCGCGACTGAGGCTGGCAAGGAGCGCCCTGATGACTGCACCGATATTGCTGGGAATCATCTGCCTGACGCTTCTGGGCTTTGGGCTGTTGATGCTGCGCAAGAGCCGCGACCAGGCCGCTTCGGAGCAGGTGCTGCAGCGCCTGTTGGCCGACCAGCCGGAGCCCTTGCAGGCGGCGGCCATCAGCCATCTGGACAAGCTGTTGCTGCGCGCGGGTTTCAGCAAACCGAGCCAGGGCCTGCGCCTGTGGCTGTTCATCTGGTTGCTGGGTGCCGTGCTGGGGCTGATCGTCGGGCACTGGCTGGGCCTGTTGATCATGCTGCTCGGCCCGCTGCTGCTTGGCCGGCTGTTCATCGCCCTGCGTTACCGGCGCCGGGTGCTGCGCATGATCGAGCAGTTGCCGGTGTTTCTCGACCATGTGATTCGTAGCCTCAAATCCGGCCGGCCGTTGGGCGACGCCCTGATGCTGGCCATGGAAACCGCCCCGCAACCGCTACGCAGCGCGATGGCCCGCACCCGGCGCAACGTGCAGCGCGGCATGAGCCTGGGCGATGCCCTGCAGGATTTCGCCGACCTTTACGAGCGTGATGAATTTCAGGTGCTGGCCCTGGGCGTGCGGGTCAACCAGCGTTACGGCGGCAACAGCAGCGAACTGCTCAACAACCTGATCCGCCTGATTCGCGAGCGTGAACACAGCGCGCGCCGCCTGCGTGCGCTGACCGGCGAGACGCGCATCAGCGCCTATGTGATGGGCGGTTTGCCGCTGGCCCTGGCCCTCTACATCTTCGTCACCAACCCGCAGTTCATGCTGGGCATGTGGCATGAATCCACGGGGCGCATGGTGCTGTTTCTGGCGTTCGTGCTGCAGGCGGCCGGCAGCCTGGCGCTGTGGCGCATGCTGAGGAGCCTGTGATGAGCGCGCTGCTGCTGCTCAGTGCCCTGCTGCAATTGGTCCTGGCGCTGCTGTTCCTGTACCTGGCCTATGCGGATCTGCGCGCGCGGCGCCAGTTCAGCCAGCGCATGGGCACGCTGTCGCGGATGTCGGGTGGCGGCGTCATGCGCGGCATCGGCGGCAGCTCCCTGGGCCGCCGCACCCTGAGCATGGATAGCGAGACCCTGCAGTTGCTCAACCGCCTGGGCTGGCGCAAGCGCAGCCAGCAATCGATGTTCTCGGCCATCCAGCTGGGCACACCGATCGTTCTGCTGGCGCTGGTACTGATCGTCCAGTTGCTGATGAGCCGGCCGCCCCAGCCGGCCTGGCTGGCGCCGGTGTTCGCGTTGGGCATCGGCTATCTGTTGCCCAAACGCTGGCTGGCTTGGGCAGCGAAGAATCGTCAGGAAGCGCTGGCCGAGGAGGTGACCACCTTCATCCCGCTGCTGCGCATCCTTTTCGATGTCGGCATGACCGTCGAACAGGGTCTGCGTGTGCTGGCCAGGGAGGCTGAAACCATCCTGCCCAACCTCAGCACCGAACTGCGCCAGGTGCTGACCCGCGTCGATGCCGGCCTCGAACTGGGCCGCGAATTACGTGACATGGCGGCGGCGCTGGAAGTCTACGAGGTG
>Ga0209370_1003364_pt1 | contig 10284 bp, 9 predicted proteins | sample AgamicAtPrz_FD_187164 | JGI IMG/M metagenome (GOLD analysis project Ga0209370, IMG submission 187164) | Agave microbial communities from Guanajuato, Mexico - At.P.rz (SPAdes) (version 2) | ecosystem: Host-associated > Plants > Phyllosphere > Phylloplane/Leaf | place: Guanajuato, Mexico... | reverse complement strand
CTCTCCACAATTCCCACACAAATGCTCGACAGCCCGGAAATATTGCAAACGCACACTGCTGCCGCATACCGTTGACCGAATCCATTTTTGCGGAGCGCTTTCTGCTGTGATCAATACTGCCCAATTGCTGGCTGACGAAGCCAAATACTGCTCGTTTGGCGACACCGTCCACTACGTCAATCCTCCGAAGATTTTCACGGGCTGCGAAGGCAGCTATATGTACGACGATGCAGGCACGTCCTACCTCGATCTGCAGATGTGGTATTCGGCCGTCAACTTCGGCTACAAGAACAAGCGTCTTGAGGCCAAGATGATCGAGCAGCTGCAGGAGCTGCCCCAGGTGGCCAGCCAGTATCTGCACCCCACCAAGATCGAACTGGCCAAGTTCATTGCCGAAGACGCCAAGCGCAAATGGGGCCACGACGGCCGCGTGCACTTCAACGTGGGCGGCGCGCAAGCCATCGAGGACTCGCTGAAGGTCGTGCGCAACGCCAGCGGCGGCAAGAGCCTGATGTTCGCGTTCGAAGGCGGCTACCACGGCCGTACGCTGGGCGCGTCCTCGATCACCTCCAGCTACCGCTACCGCCGCCGTTTCGGCCACTTCAGCGACCGCGCGCAGTTCATCCCCTTCCCCTACCCCTTCCGCCGTCCCAAGGGCATGACGTCCGAGGAGTATGCGGACCAGATCGTGCGCGAATTCGCGCGCAAGTTCGAGAACGAATACCACGCGGTCTGGGACCCCAAGACCAACCAGTGCGAATACGCGGCCTTCTACGTGGAACCCATTCAGGGCACGGGCGGCTACGTGGTTCCTCCTCCCAACTTCTTCAAGGGTCTGAAGAAGGTGCTGGACGATCACGGCGTGCTGATGGTGGTCGACGAAATCCAGATGGGCTTCTGGCGTACCGGCACGCTGTGGTCGGTGGAAAACTTCGGCATCAAGCCCGATGTACTGGTGTTTGCCAAGGCACTGACCAATGGTCTGAATGCGCTGTCCGGCCTGTGGGCACGCGAAGAGCTGATCAACCCCACGGTGTTCCCGCCCGGATCCACCCATTCCACCTTTGCCTCCAACCCGCTGGGTACGGCCCTGGGCCTGGAAGTCATGAAGATGACCCACGAGATGGACTTCGGCCGTCAGGTGCGCGAATCGGGTGCCTACTTCCTCGAAGGCCTCAAGGAGCTGCAAAAGCGCCACAAGGAAATCGGCGATGTGGACGGCCTGGGCCTGGCGCTGCGCGCCGAAATCTGCACCGAGGACGGCTTCACGCCCAACAAGGCGCTGCTGGACAAGATGGTGGACATCGGCCTCGAAGGCGGCCTGGAATACCAGGGCCAGAAGCGCGGCCTGGTGCTGGACGTGGGCGGCTACTACAAGAACGTGATCACCTTCGCGCCTTCGCTGATGATTTCGCGCAGCGAGATCGACGAAGCCATGGTGCTGCTGGATCAGTTGCTGAGCAAGGCTAAAAAGGCGTAACCGCCCTGAGCGGCTTTGCCTAGGCGGCCCCGCCGCTTCCCCCTCTGTCTTCGGGAGGGGGACGACAGCCTCGCTGTGCGGCGGCGGGGGCCGCCCAGGTCTTGCTCGCTGTCTCTTGCTTGGGTTGTGCCAGTTTTCTGCGCTGCAGACACACTCAGGCGCCATCACAACCGACTACAAAAAGGCGAAATGGCGACGGAAAATTTCCGCAACCAGCTCGAACCCAGTGGCTTGCTGCAGCAGTTCACCAACCATCCTCCAGAAGGCTTTGCCTTGCTGAAGGAATGGCCGGCGCCAGCATTCACCGCCCCCTTCGATTTGCTGACCACCGCAGATGACGCGCTCAAGGCGCGTCTTCTGTCGTTGCCGGGCGGGCGCTGTCTGAGCTCCAGGCTCAGGCTGAAGACGGACTTCATCGGCAGCACGGTCAGCGAGTATGCGCCCCTGCCCCAGGGCGTGGATGCGGCCACGCTGGCGCGGCAGCTGCGCGCCGTGGCGGGCCGGACCATGCTCACCATCGTCAAGGATCTGCCGCAGGCATCGCCCCTGCTGAGCGCCAGCGACAATGACTTTGCTAGGGCCTTGTCCGAGGCGCTGGCGGAGCAGGGCTTTGTGGCCCTGGAAGGCCAGGCGCTGGCCTATGTACCTCTTGACTTTGCCAGCACGGACGAGTATCTGGCCGGCCTGTCCAAGAACCGCCGCAGCAGCCTCAGGCGCAAGCTCAAGAGCCGTGCCGAGCTTGACATTCGCCGCCTGCCGACCGGTGCGGCCTTTGCCGACGAGAACCGGATCGACACCTACTACGTCTTGTTCGAGGCGGTGTATGCGCAAAGCGAGATCCATTTCGACAAACTCTCTCGCGCCTTCCTGGCCGGCCTGCTGCGCGATGAGGACAACGGCGGCATCGTGTTCGAATACCGGGATCGGCAAAGCGATACTCTGCTGGGCTGGAATCTGTGCTTCGAGCATGACGGCAGGTTGATCGACAAATACATAGGCCTGTCCTACCCCGCAGCGCGCGAGGCGAATCTCTATTTCGTGAGCTGGATGGTCAATCTTGAATACGCACTGGAGCGGGGCCTGTCCCACTATGTAGCGGGCTGGACCGACCCGGAAGTCAAGGCCCAGCTCGGCGCCAGCTTCACCATGACGCAGCATCTGGTCTTCATCCGCAATCCCGTGCTGCGCGCCTTGGGCCGGCGCTTCTCCGGTCTGTTTGAAAGCGATCGCCAGTGGAGTGACAAGGCATGATGCAACAAACACCTGTGGTGCTGGATGTCGATGAATCGGTAGGCCCGCTGCTCCAGGAGAAGCGGCTTGCGCTCGCCCAGTGGCAGGAGCTGGTGCGCTTTGGCTGCGGCCTGCGCAGCTTCAGGCGCTTCACCCAGGCCATGCAGGAGCAGCTGCCCGCGCAGCACGGTACCGTGCTCATGGGCAGCGGCGACTTTCACCATCTGAGCTGGCCGCTGATCGAGCGCTGCATTGCCCAGAAGGGCTTCAGCGCCAAGCATCCGCTGCGCGTGGTGGTGCTGGACAACCACCCGGACAATATGCGCTTTCCCTGGGGTGTGCACTGCGGCTCCTGGGTGCGACGCGTGGCCATGCACCCGGCCGTGTCGCAGGTCCATGTGGCAGGCATTACCTCGCAGGACATAGGCTCGGCCCACGCCTGGGAAAACTATCTGCGGCCGCTGCGCGCCGGCAAGCTCACCTACTGGAGCTGCGGCGTGGACACCGGCTGGGCCAAGCGCCTGGGCGCGGGCAAGGCGTTTCGCAGCTTTGCCAATATCTCGGAGCTGGTACAGGCGCTGTCCAGCCATCTGCATGACTGGCCGCAGGACACGTATCTGAGCATAGACAAGGATGTGTTCGCCGCCGAAGTCGTGCGCACCAACTGGGACCAGGGCCGGATGCTGGAAGAGCAGGCCGTGCAGCTGATCGATGCGCTGCGCGGACAGATCGCGGGCAGTGACATCACGGGCGACGTGTCGTCATGGCACTATGGCACCTGGTGGAAGCGACTGATGAGCGCGGGCGACGGCCAGGACACACAGATTGACGCTGCTACGCTGGCCGGCTGGCAGGCCGGGCAGCATGCATTGAACCAGCGGCTGATACAGCGCATAGCGCTCAGCAGCACGAGTTAGAGCGATTTCACCGGCCACTTTTCAACACTTCGCTTCAAGGAGCTGACATGCTGGATCGGTTGACCGAAAAATTGCTGCAACAGGTATTTGCACCTCTGGTCACCACGGGACGGCTCGAAGTCATCACTCCTTCAGGAAAGGCGCTGATCTTCGGCGACGGCGGCCAGCCTCAGGCGCGCCTGCGCTTTGCCGACAGACGTGCCGTCCTTGCGCTGCTGCGCGACCCCGACCTCAACTTTGGCGAGCTGTTCATGCAGCAGCGCCTGCTGGTCGAGCAAGGCACGGTCTATGACGTACTGGAGCTGGTGCTGCGCGGCGCCAGGCAGGTGCCCGTCAGCGCCACGGTACGCTTGCTCGATGCCTGGCGCATGAAGCTGCGGCCCTTGCTGCAGAACAATCTGCGCGGCAAATCGCGTGCCAACGTGGCGCATCACTACGATCTGGACGACCGGCTCTATCAGCTGTTTCTCGACAGCGAGCGCCAGTACTCCTGCGCCTATTTCGAGCAGGGCAACGAAGACCTGGAAACGGCACAGCTGGCCAAGAAGCGCCATATCGCCGCCAAGCTGCTGATCGAGCCGGGCCAGCGCGTGCTCGATATCGGCTGCGGCTGGGGCGGTCTCTCGCGCTATCTGGCCGAGGTGGGCGGTGCCGGCCATGTCACAGGCATCACGCTGTCCACGGAGCAACTGGCCGGCGCGCAGTCCAGGGCCTCGCAATCCATCCATGGCGAGCGGCTCGAGTACCGACTGGAAGACTACCGCGACATGAATCGCGAAACACATGGGCCGTTCGACCGCATCGTCTCCGTCGGCATGTTCGAGCATGTGGGCACGAGATTCCATGACGCCTTCTTCCGGAAATGCCATGAGCTGCTCAGCGAGGACGGCGTGATGCTGCTGCACTTCATCGGCAACAGCGATGTGCCCGACTTCAACAATCCCTGGATTGAGCGCTACATCTTTCCCGGAGGCCATATTCCGTCGATGTCGGAGTTCACGCCTGCCATAGAGCGCGCGGGGCTGGTGATCTGCGATATCGAGGTGCTGCGCCTGCACTATGCCCAGACCCTGCGCCTGTGGCGCGAGCGTTTCATGGCACGCCGTGCCGAAGCCGCAGCCCTGTATGACGAGCGCTTCTGCCGCATGTGGGAGTTCTATCTGTCCATGTCGGAGACCGCGTTCCGCTATCAGGACATCGCCATCTTCCAGGTTCAGCTGGCGCGCAGACAGGATGCCGTACCGCTCACGCGCAGCTATATCGCCGAGCGTGAGACAGCACTGAAAGCCAGGGAATCCGGACAGAAATGCAGAGTCTCCGCGATGACAGATCCCACTGAAGCAAGGGCAAATATCGCTTGACTCCAATGATCTTGTCAGAAGAAAAGCTCATGAAAACCCGGGAATCTTCCAGCTCTCAACGGAAAAATCCTTGCGCACCAGCTTTTCATTGAGCAGGAAGCGTTTGGCCTCGGAGATCAAATGCAAGCCTTGCTCCGGATAGGCCTGAGCGGGCAGATTACTCAATGCCACAGAGGCTTTGACCGCAGGCACCGGGAAACCGCTGGCCTCGGCATGAAACGCCAGATACGCTGCGCTGTCGCTACGAATCTCCCCCAGGGCAATGCTGCGTGCGCGACCCCAGGTAGCAGGAAATTGCGGCAACCTCGCAAGCAGTTTGGGAGAAATCACAATGACCGATGTGCCCAGCAGCGTCGGATACTGCGCAGCCTCTGCCAGAACCGGAAAGCCTTGCTGCGCCAGCAACGGCCCCATATTGATAGGTGCGGCAAACGCAGCCACATCCCCACGCTCCAGCGCTGGTGCACCGTCGCGCGGCAGCATATGCACCACCTTGACCCTGCCGCTCAAACCATGCTGCCTGAGCAGACCCAGCACAAAGCGGTGCATGTATGAGCCCAGAGCCACGCCAACGACTTTGCCCTTGAGCTCCTCCACCGTCTTGATGCCAGCCTTGGGCGTCAGCAGCCAGGTGTTCATGCCCACGCAATCAAAACCCAGCAACTTACCTTGAAAGCCTTGCGCATGAGCGACCACTGCGGGTGTGTCGCCATAGATGCCGATGTCCAGATGGTCGGCAATGAATGCTTCGTTCAAGTCCGGTCCATTGGGAAACACACGGGTCACGACCTGAGAGAAGCCCAACGTGCTCAGTTCTCGCTGCAAGATGCCCTGCTGCAGCGCCCAGCCCGTAGCATAAGCAGGCTTCTTTCCAGGACCGATATAGCCGATACGCAAGGGCTGCGCCGCGCTTTGAGACTGCGCTTCACCCAGCATGGGAATGCTTGCCGCCAAAGCGCCAAGCAGCCATTGACGACGATTGAAAGCGGCACAAGAGCCTGCTTCCGACAAACGGATTTCATGTTCTGACATGGATGACTAAATTTCTAATGAGCACGCGCCAGCAGCTCGTAGCTGGCATCCAGTGCCGCGGTAGATTGGCGACCTTTGCCCCAACCAACGGAGGCGCGATAGCTGCCCAGCAAAGCTTGCGTGGCAGGCGAAAGCTCATCCACATGGGCAGCCGCATCTGCCACCGGGGCAACATACAAGGCGTCCTCGGGGCAATACAGCTCGCACATAAAGCAAGTCTGGCAATCGCTTTGCCGGGCAATGCGCGGAGCCTGCCCTTTGACCATGTCGAACACATTGGTAGGACAGGCATGGACGCAGATATTGCAGCCGGTGCAACGCTCTGAGCTGATGATTTCGATCATGCGAGCACTCCTTCGGAAGACGGCACTTCTTTGACCTGCTGACGACGCACCCAGACTTCATCAAGGCCGCCAGAAATCAATCGATGTCTCTGGCCTGGGTCCAATTCTTGATGATCGCGACGGCGATGCATGCCCCGGGTTTCGGTACGCTGCAAGGCACTCCGGTACATCCATCGCGAGGTAGCCAGCATGGCTGTTGCCTCCCTCAGGCGCAGGCGCTCTTCGATGGACTGGAACTGCACACCAGTACGCAGGCGCAGCCACAAGGCATCAAGGTTCTGCAGAGACTGCTGCAACTCATCGGATTGGCGATTCCAGTTGCGCTCGTACGGGAAGACTTCGGCCTGTACCGCTTGAATCAGCTGACTGCTGTCCAGCCGATCTTGACCCTGCTCCTCAAGACCTGGACTGCCAGCGCGGTAAAGCTGCCGTGTTTTCATCGGGTTATGCAAGGCAAAGCGCGCAGCGCCGGCACCAGCCCAGAATCCCGAAGAGAGCGCCCAGGCTGCGTTATGACTTCCGCCTCCGGTAAAGCCACCACAGATCAGCTCGCGCGTTGCTGCATCGCCTGCAGCGTACAGCCCGGCCACGGAGGTTGCACAGTCGGCATCCACCACATTCAGACCGCCAGTGCCACGCACCGTTCCTTCCAGCCGCAAGCTGACCGGGAACATTTCATGAAAAGGGTTGATGCCTTTGCGGTCAAACGAGACAAAGAAGTTGGGCTGTGCCGTGCGCATCCATGCCTGAATGCTCGCATCGGCTTTGTCCAAGCGCGCAAAAACAGGCTGTGTCTGCAACGTCTGCGCAATGATGCTGCGCCCGCGCGAAGACCCTGCACCATCGATCAGCGAGCCGTCTGCATAGTAAAAACTGGCCCAGTTGTAGAACAGTGACTTGGTGACCGAAGAGAACGCCGGCCCCAGCCCATAGGCATTGGAGAATTCCATGCCCGAGAGCTGTGCACCCACCTCGGCGGCCATCAGGTATCCATCACCGGTCAGCACATTGCAGCCCAGCGCGCGACTAAGGAAAGCGCAGCCGCCGGTGGCAATGATGGTTGCACTTGCACGCACAACCCAGGTATCTTCGGCTTGCCTGCGCACACCTGTTGCGCCGCATACCGTGCCAGCGTCATCCACGAGCAATTCCAGCGCCGGGCTATGGTCAAGAATACGTACGCCGGCAGCCTTGACCTGCTTGCGCATCAAACGCATATATTCAGGGCCCTGCAGGGAGTTGCGCCGCAGCTTGCCTTCCACATCGACAGGGAACGGGTAGCCCCATTCAGTCAACAGCTCGATGTTGTTCCAGGTCTGCTCCAGCACCCGATCCATCCATGCCTGCTCGGCCAGCATGCCTCCCATGGTGTAACGGCTGGCTTTGGCTTTCTCACGCAAATCCCCGGTATTGTCGACATGCCAAACGCCGCAGCCCGAAGGTGCAGTTGCGCCCGATGTTCCGCAATATCCCTTGTCGACCAGCAGCACGTTTGCCCCCTGACTGGCCGCGCTGATGGCAGCCCATGCCCCTGCTGGTCCAGCGCCGATAACCAGAACATCCACGTCGTGCTGGCAAGCTCCTGCCGCGCTTGACAGCGCTTGCCTCGAGCGTTTTCCTACTCCCATTTTCGCCACTCCTTGTGCCTTGATCTGCGGGGCAACAGGCCATGCAGTCCGTTCAAGTTCAGTGTAGAAACGAGCCGGCTAAAACAGAACGAATGGATTTCTATATCGTTATTGCAGACAGATTGCAGGCGTAGGCGTATCAGCGTGCTGCCAGCGTGTCCAGCAAATCCTCAAAGCGCTCGTCCTCCAGCCATGGGCTATTGCTGATGGCGAGCAAGCGCTGTGCCCAGTCTCGCGCCTGGCTGACCGCGTCGTCGCGTGCAGCATCCAGTACATGGTCGTAGCGGCCATAGTCGGGCAGCACATGGACAAAGGGCAGAGACAGACCACAGCCACCGCCCCAATGCGCGCGCAGCACGGCATCCCTGGCCTGCTGGCTCGGCATGCGCAGCAGGATCACCGGCCACACGCCCTGCGCCCGGGGCACGGCATCCTGCACCACTTCCAGCCCGCGAGCCTGCAACTGAGCGATGCGCAGGCCGGCCTGCCCGGATGCTTGCCGCTGAAACGCCTCCAGCCGCCGCAATGCCCTTGCCCCCACGCTCTGGCGCCAGCGTCCCAGACTGTGCTGTGGAATGAGATCATCGAAGTCATCGCCTGCGGCCTCTACCCAGTCACCACGCGACAATGATTTCTCCAGCGGCTTGCCATAGGCCATGCGCAGACCCGATGGCCGGTAGAGCATGGCGTAGCCCAGCAGCTCGATGCTGCGGCGCAGCTCCCACCACAGGCTGAACCGGGTAGCGGCGCCGGCTGCGCTCAGCGCAGCACGCATGGAAGGCTCGCGCGCCATCAGCACGCCACCTTCAAAGGTGCTCAACCCCTTGCCGACGGCCAGGCTGAAAAAGCCGATATCGCCTTTAAGGCCCACCGAAGCTGCGTCGCTGCGCGCCCCCAACGCCTGGGCGGCATCCTCGATCACATAGGCGCCCACGGCACGCGCGCATTGCAGGGCGGCGTCCACATCGGCCACACGCCCGCACAGATGCGTGGGCAGCACGGCCAGCGTGCGGTCGCTGCACAGGCGCTGCAGGCAGACCGGGTCCATGTCCAACGCGTCGGCGCGCAGATCGCACAGACGCAGCTGCAGCCCGCACTGCGCAATCGCCAGCGCCACCAGCGGACAGGTATAGGCCGGTGCAACGACCTCGCTGCGCCCCGGACTGAGGGTCTTGAGGCTTCGCAATGCCACCATCAGGGCCGAGGTTCCCGAGCATTCGAGCTGCACCGCCTCCACGCCCAGCCATGCGGCCAGCTGTCCTGCCAGGCTGCCCGCCCCCGAGGGCCAGAGATCGCCGAGCTGCAGTGGCAGTCCTGCCGTTGGCGGCACTGTGGGCTGGCGCATCTCAGGCGGCCTGCTCTGCCTCTGGCTTCTCGCTCACCGCCAGGCACATGATGCCGGCCACGATGAACAGACAGCCAATGATCTGCGGCCAGTCAATGGGCTCGTTGAACAGCCAGTACGAGATCGCCAGCACCGAGATGATCTCCAGATGCGAGGCCGCGAATGCCGGGCCGATGGGAGCGTGCTTGAGCAGGCTCATCCAGGTGAAAAAGGCACCGATGTAGCCAACGAATGCACCGTAGATCCAGGGCTGGCTGAACACGCGCAGCAGCCAGCCGGTGGAGAACTCCAGCGGCAGTGCGGAATCACCGGCCTGCTTGAAGCTGAGCTGCGCCAGCGTGTCAAAGGCCATGAGTACCAGAAAGCCGACAATGTAAAAACGCTTCATAGCCGACGGCCCTCAGTGCAATCCAACGATGGCCACGCCTACGGACACCAGCACGATGCCGACCACGCGCATGGGCGCGAGCTTTTCGCGAAACAGCACCCGCCCCAGAATCATGATGGCGACGATGTTGATCGAGCCCAGCAGCACCCCGTCCGACAGCGGCACCAGCGACAGAAACGCCAGCCAGACCAGAAACTCCGCCACATAGCAGGCAATGCCCACCCACAGCCAGGGCCTGGCCAGCATGAAGCGCCAGCGCTCCGTGCCATTGCGATGCCCCGGCTCGCTGGCCGCGGCCTTGAAGGCCAGCTGCCCCCCGCTGTCCACCAGCACATTGAGTATCCACAGCGTCACCACCAGGGGCGAGAGATCACTACCCATTCGCACCCCTGGCAGGCGCCGCCGAGCTGGCGATGCGCGCGATGAACTCGTTGAGCTTGGCAATCACGGTGCGGCGCTCGCGGTCGATGGTGATCATGTGATAGCAATTGTCCAGCAGCACCAGGTCGACATGGGCGTTGACCGCGCCGCGCTGGATATCGTGGGCATTGCTGACCGA
>Ga0209370_1003363_pt1 | contig 10287 bp, 7 predicted proteins | sample AgamicAtPrz_FD_187164 | JGI IMG/M metagenome (GOLD analysis project Ga0209370, IMG submission 187164) | Agave microbial communities from Guanajuato, Mexico - At.P.rz (SPAdes) (version 2) | ecosystem: Host-associated > Plants > Phyllosphere > Phylloplane/Leaf | place: Guanajuato, Mexico... | reverse complement strand
AATTCATTCCACCACAGGTACCCGACGTGAGTGCGAACAATCCCCTGCTGCAAGATTTCGACCTGCCGCCGTATTCGTCCATCCTGCCCGAGCATGTAGAGCCGGCGGTGGATGCCATTCTCGCCGAGAGCCGCAGCGTGGTCGCCAAGGTGTTGGCCAGCCAGGGCGATGCGCCGCGCTGGGAAAGCCTGATCGACGCCCTCGACGAGCAGGGCGCCAAGCTGGGCCGCGCCTGGAGCCCGGTCAGCCACCTCAATGCCGTGCGCAACAACCCCGAGCTGCGCGCCGCCTACGAGGCCTGCCTGCCGAAGCTGTCGGAATACTGGACGGAAATGGGCCAGAACCGCGCCCTGTTCCAGGCCTACGAGGCGCTGGCCGCCAGCCCCGAAGCGGCCAGTTTCGACGTGGCGCAAAAGACCATTCTCGAACACGCCCTGCGGGACTTCCGTCTGTCCGGTATCGACCTGCCGCCCGAGCAGCAGAAGCGCTATGGCGAGATTCAGATGAAGCTCTCCGAGCTAGGCAGCCGCTTCTCCAACCAGCTGCTGGACGCCACCCAGGCCTGGACCAAGCACATCGAGGACGAAAGCCTGCTGGCCGGCATCACCGAGTCGGCCAAGGCGCAGATGCAGCAGGCCGCCGAAGCCAAGAACCTCTCGGGCTGGCTGATCACCCTGGAATTCCCCAGCTACTACGCGGTGATGACCTACGCCGACAACCGCGCCCTGCGCGAAGAGCTTTACGCGGCTTATTGCACCCGCGCCTCGGACCAGGGCCCGAACGCCGGGCAGAACGACAACGGCCCGGTGATGGCCGAGATTCTCGAACTGCGCCAGGAGCTGGCGCGCCTGCTGGGCTTCGGCAATTACGCCGAGTTGAGCCTGGCCAGCAAGATGGCCGAGTCCAGCGAGCAGGTGCTGAGCTTCCTGCGCGACCTGGCGGTGCGCAGCAAGCCGTTCGCCGAGCAGGACCTGACCGAGCTGCGCGCCTTCGCCGCCGAGCAGGGCTGCAACGACCTGCAAAGCTGGGACGTGGGCTACTACAGCGAGAAGCTGCGCGAGCAGCGCTACAGCATTTCCCAGGAAATCCTGCGGGCCTACTTCCCGATCGACAAGGTGCTGAGCGGCCTGTTCGCCATCGTCGAGAAGCTCTACGGCATCCAGATCAAGGAACTGCGCGATTTCGACACCTGGCACCCGGACGTGCGCCTGTTCGAGATTTCCGAGAACGGCCAGCACGTCGGGCGCTTCTTCTTCGACCTCTACGCCCGCGCCAACAAACGTGGTGGTGCCTGGATGGATGGCGCCCGCGACAAGCGCCGCGCCGTCGGTGGCGAACTGGTCAGCCCGGTGGCCAACCTGGTGTGCAATTTCACCCCTGCGTCGGCGGGCAAGCCGGCGCTGCTGACCCACGATGAAGTCACCACGCTGTTCCACGAATTCGGCCATGGCCTGCATCACCTGCTGACCCGCGTCGAGCACGTCGGCGTGTCCGGCATCAATGGCGTGGCCTGGGACGCCGTCGAGCTGCCGAGCCAGTTCATGGAGAACTGGTGCTGGGAGCCCGAGGGCCTGGCGCTGATCTCCGGCCATTACCAGACCGGCGAGCCGTTGCCCCAGGACCTGCTCGACAAGATGCTGGCCGCCAAGAACTTCCAGTCCGGCCTGATGATGGTGCGCCAGCTGGAGTTTTCGCTGTTCGACTTCGAGCTGCACGTCACCCACGGCGATGGTCGCAGCGTGCTGGAGGTGCTCGAAGGCATCCGCGACGAGGTCTCGGTGCTGCGTCCGCCGGCCTACAACCGCTTCCCCAACAGTTTCGCGCACATCTTCGCCGGCGGTTACGCGGCCGGTTACTACAGCTACAAGTGGGCCGAGGTGCTGAGCGCCGATGCCTTCTCGAAGTTCGAGGAAGAGGGCGTGCTCAACCCGCAGACCGGTCGCGCATTCCGCGAGGCGATCCTGGCCCGCGGAGGTTCCCAGTCGCCGATGGTGCTGTTCGTCGATTTCCGCGGCCGCGAGCCGAGCATCGACGCGCTGCTGCGCCATCTGGGCCTGAGTGCGGAGGCGGCATGAGCGACGCCCCTGTAGAAATCACGCCCAAGCGTTTCATCGCCGGTGCCGTGTGCCCGGCGTGCAGCGAGATGGACAGCATCAAGATGTGGAACGTCGATGGCGTTCCGCACCGCGAATGCGTGCAGTGCGGTTACGCCGACACCCTGGACGAGCGTGGCAACTCGGTCGCCAAGGAGCTGCCGACCCGCGTCAACGTCAGCGGGCTGACGCCGAAGAAACCGGCTGATCCCAAGGTCAAGGCCGTGCAATTCTTTCCCAATCCGAAGCTGAAGAAGCCCGAATAGGGTTCTTCTCGCGGAAACGAAACAAGCGCCCCAGGGCGCTTGTTTCGTTTCAGGAGCGGGCAATCAACTCGTCGATAACGCCTCGGCGGGTTTCTTGCTCTTCCTGGCGCGCAGCAGGCTGTACGCGTGCCAGAGCACCGACAGCGCCGCCAGGCCAAGGAACAGCGCCGAGATCGGGCTGGTCAGGAAGGCGGTGAAACTACCGTCGGAAAGCATCAGCCCGCGGCGCAGGTTGGTCTCGGCCATCGGCCCGAGGATGAAACCGATGATGAACGGCGGCGCCGGCATGCCGGCCTTGATGAAGCCGTAGCCGAGGATGCCGAACAGCAGGATGCTCCAGGCATCGAACAGGCGGCTGTTGAGGCCGAAGGCCCCGACCACGCAGAGCACCAGGATGATCGGCAGCAGGATGTGCTTGGGCACCGACAACAGCTTGATGAAGATGCGCAGGCCGTAGAACTCCAGCACCAGCATGATCACCGTGGCCAGGATCAGCGCGGCGAAGATGGTGTACACCAACGGCCCCTGGGTGATGAACAGCAGCGGGCCGGGCTGGATGCCGTGGATCAGGAAGCCGCCGAGCAGCATGGCGGTCACCGTGTCACCCGGAATGCCGAGGGTCAGCAGCGGCACCATGGCGCCACCGATGGCCGCGCTGTTGCAGGTTTCGCTGGCCACCACGCCGCCAGGGTTGCCCTTGCCGTAGGAGTCCGGGTCCTTGGCGCGCTTCTTCGCCACGATGTAGGAAATGATGTTCGAGGTGCCCGAACCCACGCCCGGTAGCACGCCGATGCCGAGGCCGATCATCGCCGAGCGGAAGGCGTTGCGCAGCTGGCCGACGAATTCCTTCAGCGAGAAGCCGAAGCCGCGCACCTTGGACATGTCCAATGGCTTGACCTTGGTCATGCCGGCGTGGCGCCCGGTCTCGGCCAGGCGAATCACCTCGGCCACGGCGAACATGCCGATCATCACCGCCAGCATGGCGAAGCCGCCGTTGAGGTTGGACTGGTCGAAGGTGAAGCGACGGATCGCATCCACCGGGGCGATGCCGACGGTGGAGAAGGCGAAGCCCAGGGCACCGGAGAACACGCCCTTGGTCAGCGAGCCGGTGGACAGCGTGGCGATCAGGGTCAGGGAGAAGATGGCGATGGCGAAGTATTCGTGGGGGCCGAAACTGAGCGCCACCTTGGCCAGCATCGGGGCGATGAACATCAGTGCGCCGATCCCGAAGAAGGTGCCCAGGAACGAGAACACGATACCGATGCCGAGGGCCTTGAAGCCTTCGCCCTTTTCCATCATCGGCCCGCCATCGAACACCGTGGCGATCGAGGAGGGCGTGCCGGGAATCTTCAGCAGGATCGACGGGATCAGGCTGCCGGAAATCGCCCCCACGTAGAGCGCCACCAGCAGCGACAGGCCGGCGGCCGGGCCCATGGTGAAGGTCAGCGGCAGGCACAGCGCCACGGCCATGGTCGCCGACAGGCCCGGCACGGCGCCGAAGACGATGCCGACCACCACACCAATGGTGATGAGGATGAAGATCTGCAGCGAGAAGACGGCGGCGAAGCCGTGTGTCATCAAGTCGAGCATGGCGCGCCCCCTAGATGTTCAGCACGCCGGAGGGCAGCATCAGATCGAAGCCCTGGCGGAAGATGAGGTAGATGACGATGGCCGAGATGATCGCCGTGATCGCGTAGGTCACGTGGCCGATCTTCTGGCCGTGGGGCGTCAGCACGATGAACTGCAGGTACAGGTAGATCGCCGTGACGATGGGAAAACCGATGGGCTCCAGGGTGGCGATGTAGGCGGCGATCAGCGCCAGGGTCTTGATCACCGTGCCGTATTCGGAGACCTCGCCCTTCTTGTCGTCGGCCGGGCTATCTGCGGCCGGCGCGTTGCGCAAGCCGAATACCAGCTGCAGCACGCCCAGCCCGCACATGAAGATCGCCAGTACGTAGGGCACGAACGCGGCGTCGATGAACGACTTGCGCGGCAGGCTCATGGTGGCTAGCAGGTAAGCGATGCCGGCGGCCAGCATGAAGCCGCCGGTGATCAGCTCTTTTCGCTTGAAAGCATCCACAGCGAACTCCTATGGATCGGGGAATGAAAAAGCCGCAAGCGTGGGCTTGCGGCTGCAGGGATCAGTTCGATTGCCGCAGGGCGTCCTTGAACTGCATGAACTCCTCGCGGTGCTCCTTGAGCATGGCGATGGCGTCGTCCGTGCCGTAGTAGGCCACCGGCTGCTTGTAGGTCTTGGCCAGTTCCTCGCCGTAGCTGGGGATCTCGGTGATCTGTTTCATGACCTCGGCCATCTTGGCGACGATGGCGGCGTCGGTGCCTTTGGGAAAGGCGACCACATAGGGCTTCTCGACGATCAGGTCGACGTCCTTCTCGCGGAAGGTGGGGATGTCGCCGACCAGCGGGTTGCGCTCCTCGTTGGGCTGCGCCAGGGCGTTCATCGCGCCGCTCTGGATATAGTCCTGCAGCGCGCCGTAGCTGATCGCGCCCATGTCGATGCGCCCGCCCAGCAGCGCGACGATGCGCTCGGCCACGGTGCCGGTGTCGATGTAGCGCAGCTCGGTACCGGTGCGCTTCTCGAACATCAGGCCCTGCAGGTGGGAGAAGTTACCCATCTCGGTGCCGTAGGAGATGCTCTTGGGCTTTTCCTTGGCCTGGGCGATCAGCTTCTCGACGCTGTCGATGCCCGACTGCTTGGAGGCCACGAAGATTGATGCCTTGTCGACGCCGGCGATGCAGGAAATGTCGAAGGCGTCGTAGCTGTCTTCACTGAGGCCGGCGACTTCGTTGACGATCAACTGGCCGGTGTGGGTAAACAGGATGGTGTGGCCATCGGCAGCCGATTCCTTCACATGGGACGCCGCTACGGTACCGCCACCGCCGCCCATGTTAGTGATCACCATCGGCTTGCCGGTGATCTGGGTGAAGTACTTGGCCATCATGCGGGCGTTGAAGTCGGTGTCGCCGCCAGCGTTGGCGGGCACCACGACCTGCACTGCACGGGTCGGCCAGTTCGGCTCCTGGGCGAAGCTGGTGGCGGAAGTGGTCAGCAGGGCTGCGGACAGCAAGGTCGCGGACAGAATTTTATTCATTGGAAGTTCTCCGATAACGCCACGCCTGAACAACTCGATGGCTTGTTTTCAGCGCGCACTTAATAGGAAGCCCAACCCGCCCGATAATTAATCAGCAGGTAAGTCATATGGCGATTGGGGATGGCGAGGCGGCGTTAGTGCCGGTCTGGACTGCTGCGGTTACTCATGGCGAGAGCGGATCCTATGATTATTATTAGTTGGTGTCGTACGTTGTCGTATGACGACAAGAGGATGATTGTCTGCGCTGTTCGGCCTGTCAACAAAGCATCTTTAGATAACCCGATTCATAATGTTTCATTTGCATAACTTTTTGATTAATAACTGCTTTATTAAATGTTTCATTATCTTTCTTATATCAATGGGTGAATGATTTATATTGAGTCGGCGGATTGTTGCCTATTTATATTTTATAAATGGGCGGATTATTGCCGATTTAATTTTCGTTATACGATGACTTATGCTGTTCGCAGCCGTACCATTTGCTGATGCAACTTGCTGGGAATATTTCATATGCAGAGCGTTGAACCTCACTCTGTATTCATGTCTGCGTAGTTATCACTAAGGGGCTTGTTCACAGGAGCCTGACGATTCATTGCGGAGCGCGATTCCATGAGCCACCTGCCAGCCGAACTGCTGCGAGACTTGAGCGAAATTGTCGGTCCCGCAGGGCTGATCAATGATGAAGCCGCCATGCAGGCCTACCTCAGCGACTGGCGTAACGCCTACCGCGGCCGCGCCGCGCTGGTGGTGCGGCCGGCCTCCGCCGAGGAAGTCGCTGCAGTGGTTCGCGCCTGCCACCAGGCCGGCGTGGCGCTGGTGCCACAGGGCGGCAATACCGGCCTGTGTGGTGGGTCGATCCCCGACGACTCGGGTCACCAGGTGGTGCTGTCGCTGACCCGCCTGAGCAGGATTCGCGACGTCGATGCGGGTAACGAAACCATCACCGTCGAGGCCGGCGTGGTGCTCCAGCAGGTGCAGGAAGCCGCCGCCGCGGTGGGCCGCCAGTTTCCCCTGTCGCTGGGCGCCGAAGGCAGTTGCACCATCGGCGGCAACCTGGCGACCAACGCCGGCGGCACTGCCGTGCTGCGCTACGGCAACATGCGCGACCTGACCCTGGGCGTCGAAGTGGTGCTGCCTGATGGGCGCCTCTGGAATGGCTTGCGCGGCCTGCGCAAGGACAACACCGGCTATGACCTCAAGCACCTGTTCATCGGTAGCGAAGGCACCCTGGGCATCATCACCGCGGCGGTACTCAAGCTCTACCCGGAGGTGCGCAGCCGCACTACGGCCTGGGTCGCGCTGCCCAGCCCGCAGGCGGCAGTGGCGCTGATCGGTCGTATGCGCGCGTTATGCGGCGATCGGCTGACCGGGTTCGAGCTGATGTCGCGGCAGAGCGTGGCGTTTGTGCTGCGTCACGTGCCGGGTTGCAGCGATCTCTTCGCCGAGGAGCATCCCTGGTACGTGCTGATCGAACTCAGCGACACGCTGCCCGAGGCGCCGCTCAATGCCATGCTGGAAACCGGCCTCGGTGCCGCCTTCGAGGAAGGCGAGGCGCTGGACGCCGTGGTGGCCAGCAGCGAGGCGCAGGTCGCGGCCTTGTGGAAGCTGCGCGAGGGTATTTCCGAAGCGCAGAACCACGAGGGGCCGAGCCTCAAGCACGACATCAGCGTGCCGGTCAGCTCCATTGCCGCCTTCATCGCCCAGGCGGACGAGCGCCTGCAGCAGGCATTTCCCGGCGTGCGCATCGTCTGCTACGGCCATGTCGGCGACGGCAACCTGCACTACAACATCAGCAAGCCGGTAGGCAGCGAGGATGCCCCGTTCAAGGCCCAGGCCGAGGCGATCATGTACCTGATCTACGACGTGACCCAGGCCTTCGCCGGCAGCATCAGCGCCGAGCACGGCATCGGCCAGGCCAAGCGCGAGGCAGCGCAGCGTTACAAGGACCCGCTGGAGCTGGAGCTGATGCGCAGCCTCAAGCAGACGCTGGATCCTACCGGTCTGATGAACCCCGGCAAGCTGCTCTGATCCGGCGCCTGGAGTTCACGCCGGGCGTGGCGGATACTGCCGGCCTCCCGTGACCGGAATAAGGACGTTTTTCGTGCGCCTGCTGCTCTTGCCCCTGCTTGCAATCGCCCTGCCTGCGCTGGCCGATGTGCGTATCGACGATCTCACCGACAAGCGCAGCGATTGGGAAACCTACCGCTTCCCCCTGCTGGTCGGCGACAGCCCGGCCATCGCGCGCATCAACACCTTCCTGCATGTGCGCGAACTGCAGGCGTTGCCAGGGCGCTTCGCCAAGTCGCCGTTCGAGAAGGTGCGGCCCAAGGAGGGCGAAATCGGTGGTGTGAACAGCCTCGATTATCAGGTGGTCGGTCAGGGCCCGGGTTATCTGTCGCTGAACGTCGACAGTGAGTACACCGCCGCCTACAGCAGCCAGAATTCGACCGCCTACAACTTCGACCTGGCCAGCGGGCGACCCATCGGCCTGGCGCAGTTGCTCACTCCTGAAGGGTTGGCGCGTCTGCAAACCGAGCTGCAGGGCAAACGGGCCAAGCGCATGCAGGACTTTCTCAAGGCCATGCCGCCAAGCAAGCCGGTTGACCCCGACCAACTGAGCGACGACGAGGAGCAGCAGGAAGACCAGCGCGCCCTCTACAGCGAATGCCTGGAGAGCCTCGGCGAGGCCAGCTTCGACTTCGACCGCCTGCAGCTGGGCGCAGACAGCATGACGGTGATTGGCGGCAGCTGCGCCAACCACGCCAGCCGCGCGCTGGACGAGCTTGGCGAATTTCCCGAGAGCATCAGCTACCAGGCCCTGAGCGCCGCCATGAGCCCCTACGGCCGCTGCCTGCTGCTGGAAAAACGCAGCGATTGCGCCCTGCCGGCCAATAGCACGACGCAGGGCGTTTACCACGGCAGCCTCGGCGCCTATCCGATCACCCTGGTGATCGAGCAGCTGTATAGCGACCGCAGCCTGACCGCCAGCTACTTCTACGACAAACACGCGAAGTACATCGAGCTGGGCGGTGAATTCCAGCAGGATTCGCTCACCCTGCACGAAAGCGGCGAACCGCCGGCGCGCTTCGAACTCGAATTCCAGGCCGACGGCAGCCTGGCCGGCTCCTGGCAACAGGGCGAAAAGCGCGCGCTGGCGGTAAAACTCACTCCGTAATGCATGACGAGGAGGGCTTATGTGGCATCTGGTCTGTGGTGACAACGCCGTCGCTGGCGTGAGCCATGTGATCGGCCCGGAGGCGACCGAGGCCGGCCTGCGTGTGCTGCGCGACGACCTGGCCGTCGGTCCGCTGGGTGATGTCGACACCCCGCCCTGTGCGGCACGCGCTGCGTTCTGGGGAGCGGTATGGCCGGCCGGGGTGACGCCGGTGCCGGATTTCGCCACAGACCTGCCCGCCGATGCGCAGTGGCTCGCCGATCTGGCGCGTCAGCAGCGGCCGGTGACCGTCTGGCATGGCGACAGTGCCAGCGAGCAATTGCTGCTGGCGCGGGTTGCCCACGCCCTCGAAGGCAGCGGCGTCGCCCTGCTCGAAGTGGCCTGCGGCACCGGCAACAGCTGGGTGCAGAGCCGTAAGGCAGTGGCCATGCATGCGCCGCAGGCGCTGCTGGAGCTGGCCAACCCGCAGCCGGTCGGCCCCGAACGCCTCGCCGAGCTGGCGGCGCAGTGGCGCGCTGCGGTCGCCGATGGCGGGCTGATCCATCGCTGGCAGGCCGGCGCGTTCAGCGCCGAGGATTACCAGGCCATCGACGCGGCACTGCTGCGCCACGCCCGCGCCGAGCCACAACCCTTGGCACGGGTGATGGCCGAGGTGATGGCGCGCTGCGACGGCTTCTTCGCCACCGACTTCTTCCTATTCTGGCGTGCCCGCGAACTGGCCGACAGCGGCCAATTGGTGCTCGGTGGTGAGCCGGGCGATCACGGTTATTCGGGCTTGCAGGTACGCCGCAGCAGCTGAGTCAGCCGCTGAAGGGCACCTCTAAAAACTACCTACGTTGTCAGCGCGGCGTTAAAAACAGGCTAGGATGCGAGTCCAATCAAAATGCTCATTTACAGCACGTAAACTCCGCTTTTTCGCCTGTTTTTGCCTTGCGCTGACTCCCTCGCCAACGTTTTTTAAGGTGCCCTGAAGAACTCGCCCGGCGTAGCGCCGAACTGCTGGCGAAAGGCGGCGATGAAGGCCGAGGTGGAGTCGTAGCCGCACAGTAGGGCGACATCGGTGACCCGCTCGCCGCGCTCCAGCGGGGTCAGCGCGCCGAGCAGGCGCAGGCGCTGGCGCCAGGCGCGAAAGGTCAGGCCGGTATCGCGCAGGAACAGGCGGCTGAGGGTCTTTTCCGACACGCCGAGCTCGTCACCCCAGGCGGCCAGGGTGCGGTCGTTGTCGGGCCTGTTCTGCAGGCGGCTGCAGAGTTTCTTCAGCCGCGCATCGCTCGGCAGCGGCAGCGACAACAGCACCTCCGGCGCCGCGCGCAGGCGGTCGAGCAGCACCTGTGCCAGGCGCCCATCCGGGCCATCCTCGTCGTACTCCACCGGCAGTTCGCAGAAGCTGCGGATCAATTCGCGGGTCAGCGCATCCACGCCCAGTACCTGGCAGCTCTCGGCGACGCTTTCGGGGTTCTCGTCTTGCAGATACAGGCTGCGCATTTCGGTGTTTGGCGAGCTCAGCACCTCGTGTTCCAGGCCGGCGGGAATCCAGATGGCCCGCTGTGGCGGCGCGACGAAACTACCGGCGGCGGTGCGCACGTGCAGTACGCCCTGGATGGCGTAGGTCAGCTGCACCCACGGGTGGCTGTGGCGCGGCG
>Ga0209370_1003362_pt1 | contig 10290 bp, 8 predicted proteins | sample AgamicAtPrz_FD_187164 | JGI IMG/M metagenome (GOLD analysis project Ga0209370, IMG submission 187164) | Agave microbial communities from Guanajuato, Mexico - At.P.rz (SPAdes) (version 2) | ecosystem: Host-associated > Plants > Phyllosphere > Phylloplane/Leaf | place: Guanajuato, Mexico... | reverse complement strand
ACGGAACCCCAGCTTCAGAATATCCAGCAGGCTTTCCAGAGGTTTATCTTCCGGGAAGCTGTCCTGCCAGAGAGCCCACGTATCCGCGCGGGCAAACGTACACTGCACAAAATCAATATGTTGCTTCCTGGTCAGCGGCATCAGCTGCAGACCCACTTCATTGCCTGCCACACGCACAACCTGTGTCGGGAAGACATACTCCTGCTGGCCGCGCTTAAGCAGCAGGTTGACCTTCTGCCCTTCCAGCACCTTCGCCTGACCGTTGATTTTGATACCCAGACCACCGTCGGAGAAGTCGTGTACGGTACAGGAGAAGAGATGGCCATCTTCACGGGCTATCGCCGCAGGCATGCTGATTTCAACACGATGTGCGCGACGTACCTGCTTGCTCTCCACCGATACTGCCACCGCACCGCCGAGAATAATCAGGTTGTAGAATACCCATGCCATACTGACGAATACCGTCAGGATCTCGTTTTCCGGACCGTAGAAGTAGCGCCAGATACCGGCAATCACGCCCACAATGTTCAGCAGCACCAGGAAGATGTACGGACGGGAGATCACCCAGTCGACATACTCTTCTTCCACCAGGCCACCCTTCGCAGTGACGTTGAATTTGCCTTTATGCGGGTTAATCAGCGCCACCATTGTCGGCGGCGCGATATACCAGGCCAGCACCGTTTCGTAGATTTCACTCCAGAACGAATGGCGATACTTCCCCTGAATCTTCGAGTTCGTCAGGCTCGCGTGGATCATGTGCGGCAGAACAAACAGCGCAATCATCAGGGCCGGTGCGTAGATGATATAGGCGTGAAGGAGCAGGAACGCCAGCGGCGCGGTCAGGAAGATCAGCCGCGGGATACCGGATAAGAAGTGGAACATGGCGTTGACGTAGCACAGACGTTGCGCCAGCTTGAGGCCTTTACCCAGCAGCGGGTTATCAAGACGGAAAATCTGCACCATGCCGCGCGCCCAGCGAATACGCTGGCCGATATGCGCCGACAGTGACTCCGTCGCCAGACCGGCCGCCTGAGGGATACGCATATAGGCCGAGGTATAGCCGCGGCGATGCAAGCGCAGCGAGGTGTGCGCATCTTCGGTAACCGTTTCAACCGCGATGCCACCAATTTCATCCAGCGGTTTACGGCGGATAACCGCACAGGAACCGCAGAAGAAGGTCGCATCCCACATGTCGTTGCCATCCTGCACCAGACCATAGAACAGGGTGCCTTCGTTCGGGGTTTTACGGAAACGACCAAGGTTACGTTCAAACGGATCCGGTGAGAAGAAATGGTGCGGCGTCTGCATCATCGCCAGCTCTTTCTCTTTCAGGAACCAGCCCATCGTCATCTGCAGGAACGAGCGCGTCGGCACGTGGTCGCAGTCAAAGATAGAGACAAACTCCCCTGTTGCATACTTCAGCGCGTTGTTGATGTTCCCGGCTTTGGCATGCTCGTGCGAGGTACGGGCGATATACTCAACGCCCACCTCTTCTGCGAACTGACGGAACGCGGCGCGACCGCCGTCATCCAGGATCCAGATTTTGAGCTTATCTTTGGGCCAGTCGATGCCCAGCGCGGCATAAATGGTATTTTTCACCACGCTCAGGTCTTCGTTATAGGTCGGCACAAAGAGATCGACAGTCGGCCACGTCGACGTATCTTTTGGCAGCGGAACTGGCTGGCGGTTGAGCGGCCAGATCACCTGGAAATAGCCCAGCACCAGCACGATCCAGGCGTAGGTTTCTGCAAACAGCAGCACCAGACCGCATATCAGACTAACCGGGTCGTCCCAGTTCAGCGTTGAGGTATAACGCCACCAGATATAGCGGCAGGAGACGGTCAGCGACAACACAATCAGCATCAGAGCGGAGAAACGCCCCGGTATACGCCGCACCAGCAGCGCCACGCCCCACAGCAGGATCAGGAAGGTGAACTGCGCCAGCGGGTTAAAGGGTTGCGTGATACAGACCAGCGCCAGAATGAGCGAGAAGACAACGATCACGCCCAGAATAAAACGCCGCAAGCCCGGGTGCAGATGCCCGAGCTCCTTATGGTTATCCAGATGGCTGGTCTTATCGCCCACGCGGTCAGGCAGTCTGTCCAGCCACTGATGATAGCGTTCACGTAAAAGCTGGACCCGGCTGAAACTACGCCAGTGCGGGGTCTTTTTTTCATGACGCGCAGAGGTGACCACCAGCCAGATCGCCTGAATAATGTAACGTGCCGGATCTAAAGGCCGGGGCTGGTCAGGATTAATGTGCGGATACAATTCACTGTGTCGCGCACGAATGCGCTGCCAGCGAGGGTGCTCCAGGGGAATGAACATCCAGGCCAGAATCATCCAGAAACAGCCGAACGCGGCGCTAAACGCCGACGCGCCATGTCGGCGAAAATGCCGGTAATGGTCGCTTAAGCGCGAACTGACCGGTGGGATGAGTAACCAGCTGGAGAGTCGGCTCATACCGTACTCCTGGCAGGTTCCGCCCCATTGGCGAAGTGCAGCAGACACCAGTTTGCCAGCGTCAGGATCTCTTCTGCCGCCAGTGAATCGCTGCGGTACTCGCCGAGTGGCTGTTTGGAGGCGAGACATTCCGCCATCCCCTCATCACGATGGATCACAATCGGCAACAGGCGGCGCTGGCTTTGCAGCCAAACCTGATACAGATCGTCCTGGATCTGGCTGCCAATACGTAAATCGTTGATCAGGATATGGCTATTCTGTGGCAACCCTTGCTGATGCAAACGGATATGGCAATTTGCATCGACATTCACAATGGAGAGTACATGGTCACATTGTGCAATCAACTGTCGGGTCAGCGTGCCGGCGCCGTGTGGCAGATCCAGCAGGATCCACTGATAATGGCCTTTTTCTTTCAGACTCTGCAGCGCGAGCGTGAATTGTGAAAATAAGCGTTGATACGCTGCTTCGTTTTCACGTTCCGTCGTGGTCAGTTGACCAAACGGCAGTAAATCAAGCTGGGAAGTGTAACGCAGACCCGCATCACGCCAGTCTTTATCATCAAGCAACGCGCGGGCCCAACCCTCGGTACGGGTAAAGTCGACGTTAAATGACATACGTAGCAAATTGTCGGAGCAGGCATCAATTACCAGCACCGATTCACCTAAAAGCTGTAATGACCACGCCAGCGCCGCGGTAACGGATGTTGTACCCACTCCACCACGGACGCCCTGTAATCCGAGTATGGCCATCAATGGCTCCCTTATTGTTGTTGGGTAAATTCAGCTAATAACGGCCAACGTTTAATAGCCGCGGCCAACTGTTCCCGCTGGGAAATATCGGTGTAATCTATTTCAGGTAAAGAAAAGGCCTGCGTCAGCGCCAGAAAATCGTTTTGGAATGTGTAACCCAGGGTCGAATCGACTGGGGTTCCGGGTTCATTATTATCCATTTTTTTCCATCCCTTTGAGTATCTTCGCACGTTCAGAAGTAGCGAGGCTTCCTGCCCGGTGAAATTTCATTTACATGCTAAATCTGATGCTCTTTAATTTCAATGTTAGGTTTATTTCTACGCTTTCGCTAGTAAACTGATATACAGATAAATTAGACGAAAAGAGGGACACCGTGGACTCCATATTTTCTATTGGCATCCAGTCATTATGGGACGAATTGCGCCACATGCCAGTCGGAGGGGTCTGGTGGATTAATTCGGATCGCAATGAAGATGCTATCAGTCTGGTAAACCAGACAATTTCCGCCCAGAACAAGGATGCCCGGGTGGCGGTCATTAGCATGGGCGACGATCCCAACAAAATTATCACCCTGGAACGTGACCGCGGTCCACAGACGGTGCGATTATTTTCCATGCCCTCAGAAGCAGATAGTCTATACTTTTTGTCCCGCGACATTCAGTGCTCCATCGATCCGGATCACTATTTTTTGATTCTTAAATGTTCACATAACGCCCTGCAAAATATCCCTGCTGAAAAACTGCTGCAGTGGCTGGAAAAAATCAATAAATGGGCAAGATTTCAAAATTGCACGCTATTGATAATCAATCCCGGCAGTAATAACGATAAGCTGTTCTCACTTTTAATGGGTGAATATCGATCTCTTTTCGGCCTGGCAAGTCTTCGCGACCAGGCGGGGAGCTATCTCTACGATATTGCATTCTGGTGTAATGAAAAAGGGGTGAGCGCCCGACAACAGCTTACGCTTAACCATATTGACGGTGAGTGGCACCTTGCCCAGCAAGAAGAAACCGTGGTGCAACCGCGCAGCGATGAAAAACGGATCCTGAGCCATATCGCGGTGCTGGAAGGTGCGCCCGCGCTGTCTGAAAACTGGTCGCTGTTTGACTCCAATGAAGCGCTTTTTCATGAAGCCCGCACGACGCAGGCGGCCACCCTGGTTTTCTCGCTGATGCAGAATAACCAGATTGAAACGCTGGCAAGACAAATTCATACCTTACGTCGTCAGCGCGGCAGTGCGTTAAAAATAGTGGTACGCGAAAACAATACCAGCCTGCGTGCCACCGATGAGCGTCTGCTTTTGGGCTGTGGCGCAAACATGGTGATCCCGTGGAATGCCCCGCTCTCACGCTGCCTGACGCTCATCGAAAGTGTGCAGGGTCAGCAGTTCAACCGCCACGTACCGGAAGATATTTCCACGCTGCTTTCCATGACCCAGCCAATGAAACTGCGCGGTTACCAGAAATGGGATACCTTCTGTGATGCCGTTGGTAACATGATGAACAACACGCTGCTTCCTGCAGACGGGAAAGGGGTAATGGTTGCCCTGCGTCCTGTGCCGGGGATCCGCGTTGAACAGGCGCTCACCTTATGTCGTCCTAACCGTACCGGGGACATCATGACGATTGGCGACAACCGTCTGGTGCTGTTTTTGTCCTTTTGTCGGGTGAACGATCTCGATACCGCGCTGAACCATATCTTCCCCCTGCCTACCGGGGATATTTTCTCGAACCGTATGATTTGGTTCGAAGACAATCTGATCAGCGCTGAGCTGGTGCAGATGCGCACCCTTGCGCCTGAAAACTGGGTTAAACCGCTCCCTGCGGCGAGCGATTTAAAACCGATCCTCAATGCAAGGCATGACGGCCATGTCTGGCGTCGGGTTCCGGAACCCCTTCGCTTATTAACTGAGAATGGGGAGAACGCACCATCATGAATATCAGCGATATCATTCAACTGGTCGTATTCTGTGCGCTGATCTTTTTCCCGCTTGGTTACTATGCACGCCATTCACTGCGCCGTATTCGCGATACGTCCAGAGTGGTGTTTGGCAAACCTCGCTATGTCAAACCAGCCGGAACACTGACACGGGCATCACACGTCAAGGCAGACCGAAAACATGACTAATTCTACTTATACCGCTTCGTCACCTTCGCCGCTCTGGCAATACTGGCGCGGCCTTTCTGGCTGGAACTTCTACTTTCTGGTGAAGTTTGGTCTGCTGTGGGCTGGCTATCTCAACTTCCATCCCCTGCTCAACCTGGTGTTTATGGCCTTCCTGTTGATGCCGCTGCCGAACATCAGGCTGCATCGCTTACGTCACTGGATTGCCATCCCCGTGGGCTTTGCGCTGTTCTGGCATGATACCTGGCTACCGGGGCCGGACAGCATCATGAGCCAGGGTTCTCAGGTGGCGGGATTTAGCGCCAGCTATATGCTGGACCTGACCGAACGCTTTATTAACTGGCAAATGATTGGCGCGATCTTCGTGCTGCTGGTTGCCTGGCTGTTTCTGTCACAGTGGATCCGCGTCACGGTGTTTGTCGTCGCCATTATGATCTGGCTGAACGTTCTGACGCTGGCAGGACCAAGTTTCTCCCTGTGGCCAGCCGGTCAACCGACCAGCACGGTGACCACTACCGGCGGGAGTGCGGCAGCAACCGTCACCACGGCAGGCAATACGCCGGTGGTGGGCGATATTCCAGCGCAGACCGCGCCGCCGACCTCAACCAACCTGAACGCCTGGCTTTCCAGCTTCTACACGGCGGAAGATAAGCGTCAGACTAAATTCCCGGATGCGCTCCCGGCGGATGCCCAGCCGTTTGAACTGCTGGTGATCAACATCTGTTCCCTCTCCTGGGCTGATGTTGACGCGGCTGGTTTAATGTCGCACCCGCTCTGGTCGCATTTCGATATCCAGTTTAAAGACTTTAACTCTGCCACCTCGTACAGCGGCCCGGCGGCAATTCGTCTGCTGCGTGCAAGCTGCGGTCAGCCATCGCATAAGAATCTGTATCAGCCCGCTGGCAATCAGTGTTATCTGTTCGATAACCTGGCAAAACTGGGCTTTACGCAGCACCTGATGCTGGGGCATAACGGCCAGTTCGGTAACTTCCTGAAAGAGGTACGTGAACAAGGGGGTATGCAGGCACCGCTGATGGATCAAACCGGTCTGCCGGTTACGCTGTTGGGCTTCGACGGTTCACCCGTCTATGACGATACCGCCGTGCTACAGCGCTGGCTGCAAACCATCGAAAAAGACAGCAATCCGCGCAGCGCGACGTTCTATAACACCCTGCCGCTTCACGACGGTAACCACTTCCCTGGCGTGAGCAAAACCGCAGATTACAAAGTGCGTGCGCAAAAGTTCTTTGATGAGCTGGATGCGTTCTTCACTGAACTGGAAAAATCAGGCCGTAAAGTGATGGTGGTTGTCGTTCCAGAACACGGTGGGGCGCTGAAAGGCGACAGAATGCAGGTATCCGGTCTGCGTGATATCCCCAGCCCGTCCATTACCAACGTGCCTGCCGGGATTAAATTCTTTGGCATGAAGGCACCGCATCAGGGCGCGCCAATTGAGATCACTCAGCCAACCAGCTATCTGGCGATCTCAGAACTTGTGGCCCGCGCGGTCGATGGTAAGCTGTTTGTGGAAGATAGCGTGAACTGGGATCAGCTCACCAGCAATCTACCGCAAACCGCTGAAGTCTCTGAGAACGCTAACGCGGTCGTGATTCAGTACCAGAACAAACCGTACGTTCGCCTGAACGGCGGAGACTGGGTCCCTTATCCGCAGTAAGTTCTACCGACCCTCTTCCCATTGGGGAGGGGGAATTATTGTTCCGCGAGCCAGACGAGCATCTTCAGGCTCGCGGAATAATAGTCATCTTCGGGGGTAATTTCGGGTTCGCCGGTTGACTGCCCCATCGTTAAATCCCTTACAGCCAGCAGACCGCCGGCCATCATATAGGGGGCATATTCATTCGTGGTGACGTTAACCCACGCGGGAGTGTGTTCCCGTGGGAACTGGCCGAACCAGGCCCGCCACGGTGTCAGCAGCGGGCTTTTTTTATCAGCCCAGGCGACGTACAGCGGAATGCGGATGGCGTCATAGCTCATACGTGGCGGCCAGGCACTGGCGGGTACCAGCTTCCCTTTCGCGTCCAGCGAGACCCAGTCCGTGGGCAACCCGGCTTTACCCGACCCCATTTGGGCCAGTAGCTGTTGCCCGTCCTTCATCAATTCACGCCAGACCGGCAAATGACTGCGTTCGGCAAACGCCTGCCAGGCCGGGAAAATGAAATAAGAGGGGTTGAGCACCACCTCGTTGTCCAGCTTAAATCCTTGAACGCCCGGCAACATGACGCGATAACCCGCATACCGGATGACGTTGTGGGAAACCAGCGCCTTCGTGATGGCATCCGACGCACGGATGTAGCGTTGGTCATGCCAGCGCGCGTTCGCTTTTAACAGTGCCCAGGCAATCAGTGCATCGCCATCGGAAGCGTTATTTTTGTCAGCGACCGGGTCAGTTTCAGCGGGGTTATAGCGCCAGTAATAAAGACCGTTGTCTTTATTCTTAAGGGTGCTGTCGGTCCACTTCCAGAGCGTGTCAAACGTGGTTTTATCGTCGTTGGCCACCGCCATCAGCATGGCGAATCCCTGACCTTCGGTATGCGAAACGCTACCATTGCCGGTATCGACAATGCGTCCTTCCGGTTTGAAGAAGCGTGCTTTATAACTCTCCCAGGCCTGACCGGCATAAGAAAGTGGAGAGACCAGCAAACTCATCACGACCAGTGTGGCGCAGACAGATTTTCGCATCATTCACTCAGTCCGGTTATTCCGCGCTGCGCAGGGAGATCTCACCGCCTACCCAGGGCTTGATGACGCCATCCTGCTCCAGAAGCAGGGCGCCCTGCGCATCAATGCCGCGGGAGATACCATAGATCTCTTTATCGCCAATCAGCAGTTTCACCGGTCGGTTGATAAAGTTATCGAGTTTTTCCCAACGAGACAGAAACGATGCCAGCCCTTCTTGTTCAAAGAGAGACAGGGAGGTACGCAGCTCTTTAATCATACGCACGGCAAGCGTGTTGCGATCGATGGTGATCCCCGCTTCCTGAAGATTGGTCCACGCCTGATTCACCACATCGCTTTGCACATTTCGCATCACCATGTTGAGACCGGCACCAATGACAATTTGCGCAGCATCGCCTGTTTTTCCCGTCAGTTCGACCAGGATACCGGCAAGCTTACGATCGTTCAGGTAGAGGTCGTTCGGCCATTTAACCCGTACTTTATCCGCGCCAAGTTCATGCAGAACTTCCGCCATCACAATCCCGATCACCAGACTGAGGCCTACGGCGGCAGCAGGGCCCTGATCAAGGCGCCAGTACATGGAAAGATAGAGATTAGCGCCAAACGGTGAAAACCACTTGCGCCCACGGCGACCACGCCCGGCCTGCTGGTACTCTGCAACGCAGGCATCCCCTGATGCCAGTTCGCTTATCCGTTCCAGAAGGTACTGGTTTGTCGAATCGATTACCGGCAATACGGCCACGTTGCCATGCCCTATCTGGCTGCGGATGAGCTCTTCATTCAGAAGCTGAATGGGCTCCGGCAGACTGTAGCCTTTTCCGGGCACGGTGAAGACATCAACCCCCCAGTCGCGGAGGGTCTGAATATGTTTATTAATGGCAGCACGGCTCATACCCAGCTGCTCGCCTAATTGTTCCCCTGAATGAAACTCACCATCGGCAAGGATGCCAATCAGGGTTAACGGGATGGTATTGTCCTTCACGCGATGACCTCCACGGCATTCACTTCACCCGTACGACCTATGAAGCGGACTTCCGGCTCCAGCCAGACGTTAAATTTTTCTCCCACTTTCTGACGCACCTGATGCGCCAGTTGCACGACGTCGTCACTGGTCGCATCGTGTTGATTAATCAGCACCAGTGCCTGTTGGCGGTGAACTGCCGCGCCACCTACAGCTGTGCCTTTTAGCTGGCATTGATCGATAAGCCACCCTGCAGCCAGCTTGACGCTGCCATCCGCCTGCGGGTAATGGGGGGCTGAGGGCCATCCCGCCAGCAATGCTTTTGCATTTTCGCTGCTTATCACGGGGTTTTTGAAGAAACTGCCAGCATTTCCGTTTACTTTGGGATCGGGCAGTTTGGTCATTCGCATGTGGCAAACCGAGTCAAACACATCGCGCGGGGTCACGGTTGCCGGATCGAGACGCGTTAAATCACCATAGGTCAACACCGGCTGCCAGGTTTTAGACAAACGCAGGCCTACGGCGACAATAACGTAGCGATCCTGATATTCGTGTTTGAAAATGCTGTCACGATAGCCAAAACGGCACTGCTCTGCCGTTAAACGCTGGGCCGTACCGGTCGCCAGCTCAATGCAGTCGACATAGTCACACACGTGTTTGAGTTCGATGCCATACGCACCGATATTTTGAATAGGTGATGATCCCGTGCAGCCCGGGATGAGAGCCAGGTTTTCCAGCCCCGGCATCCCGTTTTCGAGGGTATATTGCACCAGTTGATGCCAGTTTTCGCCAGCACCTACGTGCAAACGCCAGCTATCGGCACACTCTTCGACATCAATTCCCATGATGCGGTTAATAATGACCGTCCCGGCAAAATCATCGAGAAACAGGACATTACTGCCTTCGCCCAGAATCAGTACGGGTTCGTTGTTTTCTGTTGCGCTTTGCCATGCATCCAGCAGTTGCTGGGCCGTATCGGCGCGTACAATTTGATTAGCATTCCGTTGAATACCAAAGGTATTCCAGGGCTTAAGGGAGTGGTTCATAGGCGCTATCCTGATGCAAAAACGCAGGTAGTTTACCGTATAAGCAGCGGGTTGTGGGGGAATAGTTTGTGCAGTCTGGAAACGCAAAAAGGCCATCCTTTCGGATGGCCTCTTCACTTAATTAATGCCTGGCAGTTCCCTACTCTCACATGGGGAGACCCCACACTACCATCGGCGCTACGGCGTTTCACTTCTGAGTTCGGCATGGGGTCAGGTGGGACCACCGCGCTAAAGCCGCCAGGCAAATTCT
>Ga0209370_1003359_pt1 | contig 10297 bp, 6 predicted proteins | sample AgamicAtPrz_FD_187164 | JGI IMG/M metagenome (GOLD analysis project Ga0209370, IMG submission 187164) | Agave microbial communities from Guanajuato, Mexico - At.P.rz (SPAdes) (version 2) | ecosystem: Host-associated > Plants > Phyllosphere > Phylloplane/Leaf | place: Guanajuato, Mexico... | reverse complement strand
GACCCCATCACCGTGCGCTACGGCAAGGCCGACAAGCAGATCTACGTCTTCGCCGCCAGCGAGGAAATGCCCCTGGTGCACCACTGGAAGCTGGCCCAGGGCCGCTACTACACGGAGGCCGAGGACCGTGACCTGGCGCCCCTGGTGGTCCTGGGCCACAAGGCGCACCAGCACTTCTTCCCCGACACGCCCAACCCGCTGGGCCGCCAGCTGATCATCGGCACGTCGGCCTTCGAGGTCATCGGCGTGATGAGCGAGCGGGGCGCGGACTCGGGCGCGCAGAACTATGACGACATGGTCTTCATTCCCTACCGCTCGGGCCGGGCGCGCGTCTACCAGTCGCAGACCCAGCCCGACTATGTGGTGATCGAGGCCATGTCCTCCGACGTGGTGCACGAGGCGGAGGAGGCCATGCGCAAGCTGCTGCTGGCCCGCCACGGCGGGCGTGAGGACTTCGGCATCGGCAACGCGGCCGCGCGCATCCAGGCCGAGGCGGCCACGCGCCAGAGCATGGCGGTGATGCTGGGGCTGATTGCCGCCGTCTCCCTGGTGGTGGGCGGCATCGGCGTGATGAACGTGATGCTGATGACGGTGCGCGAGCGCACGCGCGAGATCGGCATCCGCATGGCCACGGGCGCGCGCCAGCGCGACATCCTGCGCCAGTTCCTGACCGAGGCCAGCCTGGTCACCTTCGTGGGCGGCACGGTGGGCTTGCTGGCCGGGCTGGCCGTGGGCGTGGTGCTCATCGTGGCGGGCGTGCCCGTGGTGTTTTCGGTGCGCGCCATGCTGGGCGCCTTTGCCTGCGCCGTGGTGACGGGCCTGGTGTTCGGCTACATGCCTGCCAAGACGGCGGCGCGGCTGGACCCGGTGCGCGCGCTGGCGGGAGAGTGAGATGAAAGACATGAACGACAAGACGCTGGGAAATGCGCGCCTGGGCTGCATCGCCCTGGCCCTGGCTGCGCTGGGCGGTTGCGCCGCGCAGCAGACGATGCCGGACCGGGAGGCGCCTGCGCTGGCCGCTTCGTGGAAGCAGCAGGGCGAAGCCGTCCCTGCCTCTGTTTCACCGCAGTGGTGGCAGGCCTTTGGCAGCGCGGAGCTGGGCGGCATGGTGCAGGCCGCCCAGGACCAGAGCCTGGACATGGCTGCCGCCATGGCCCGCGTGCGCCAGGCCGAGGCGGCCACGCGCCAGGCAGGCGCGGCGCTGCTGCCGTCGCTCAGCGGCGAGCTGCGCGCCCAGCGCATGAACCATGCACAGGTGGCGGGCGGGCAGGCCAGCGTCTACGGCGCCGCGCTGACGGCCTCGTATGAGGTGGACTTCTGGGGCCGCAACCGCGCCACGCGCGATGCGGCGGCGGCGGCCTGGCAGGCCAGCCGGTTCGACCAGGACACGGTGCGCCTCACGGTCACCGCCCAGGTGGCCCATGGCTGGCTGCAGGCCGTGGCGCTGCGTGAGCGCCAGGCCATTGCGGCGCGCAACGTGGCCAATGCCGAGCGGCTGCTGGGCCTGGTGGAGTCCCGCGCGCGCGCAGGTGCCGCCACCCAGCTGGAGCTGGCACAGCAGCGCGGCCTGGTGGCCAGCCAGCGCCAGGCCCTGGCCACGCTGCGCCGCCAGGGCGAGGATGCCGATGCCACGCTGGCCGTGCTGCTGGGCCAGGCCCGCCGCCCCGCGCTGGCCACGGATTCGCTGCAAGCCCTGCAACTGCCCGAGATCGGCCCAGGCCTGCCCACGCAGCTGCTGCAGCGCCGGCCCGACATTGCCAATGCGGAAGCACAGCTGGCCGCCGCCAGCGCCAACCTGCAGGCCGCCCGCGCAGCGCTGTGGCCCCGGCTGACCCTCACGGGCAGTGCAGGCACCAGCGCGGGCCGCGCCAGCGACTGGCTGCGCGAGCCGGTCTATTCGCTGCTGGCCGGCCTCGCCGGCCCCATCTTCGACGGCGGTCGGCTGGCGGCCGAGCGCGATGGCGCCCAGGCCCGGCGCGAGGAGTTGCTGGCCGGCTATTACAAGTCCATCGTCGCCGCCTATGGCGATGTGGACCTGGCGCTCAACGCCGTCCACGGCCTCAAGGCCCAGGCCGAGGCCCAGGCCGAGGTGCTGGCCCAGGCCCGCCAGGCCGTGTCGCTGGCCGAACTGCGCTACAAGGCCGGGGCGGAAAGCCTGCTGTCCCTGTTGCAGGCCCAGACCACGCTGTACGCGGCCCAGGACGATGCCGTGCTGCAGCGCCTGCTGCAGCTGCAGGCGCGCGTGGCGCTGTACCGGGCGCTGGGCGGTGGCTGGGAGCCGCCGCCTGCCATGGGCGCCGCCCAGCAGGCGCAAAAAAGCCAGGAGGCATTGCCACCTGGCTGAGAGGGGAGGGGCAGGGCCGCCACCCGGTCCTGCCGGGTGTGCGGCCTGAGGCCTCAGGCTTGAAGCCTGCTCAGCTGCCGCGCGTGATGGGCACGCCGGCATCCTTGCCGTAGGCGCCGTACTTGCCCAGCTCCCACTTGGCGATGGCGTTGCGGTGCACTTCGTCCGGGCCGTCGGCAAAGCGCAGCGTGCGCGCGTGGGCGTAGGCGCTGGCCAGCGGGAAGTCGTCGCTCATGCCGCCGCCGCCGTGCACCTGCATGGCCCAGTCGATGACCTGGCAGGCCATGCTGGGAGCCACGACCTTGATCATGGCGATCTCGCTGCGGGCCACCTTGTTGCCGGCGATGTCCATCAGCCAGGCAGCCTTGAGCGTGAGCAGGCGCGCCATGTCGATGCGGCAGCGTGCCTCGGCGATGCGTTCCTGCGTCACGGTCTGCTGCGCCACGCTCTTGCCGAAGGCGATGCGCGAGCTGGCGCGCTTGCACATCAGCTCCAGCGCGCGCTCGGCCAGGCCGATCAGGCGCATGCAGTGGTGGATGCGGCCGGGGCCAAGGCGGCCCTGGGCGATCTCGAAGCCACGGCCCTCGCCCAGCAGGATGTTGCCAGCGGGCACGCGCACGTTCTCGAAGTACATCTCCATGTGGCCGTGCGGCGCGTCGTCATAGCCCATGACGTTGAGCGGACGCACGATGCGGATGCCGGGCGCGTCGCCGGGCACGATGATCATGCTTTGCTGCGAGTGCTTGGGCGCATCGGGGTCGGTCTTGCCCATGGTGATGAAGACCTGGCAGCGCGGATCGCCGGCACCCGAGATCCACCACTTGTGGCCGTTGATCACGTACTCGTCGCCCTGGCGCTCGATGCGGGTGCAGATGTTGGTGGCGTCGGAGGAGGCCACCTCGGGCTCGGTCATGGCGAAGGCCGAGCGGATCTTGCCCTCCAGCAGCGGCTTGAGCCAGCGCTCCTTGAGTTCGGTGCTGCCGTAGCGCGCAATGGTCTCCATGTTGCCGGTGTCGGGCGCAGAGCAGTTGAACACCTCGCTGGACCATGGCACGCGGCCCATGATCTCGGCCAGCGGCGCGTATTCCTGGTTGGTCAGGCCGCCGCCCTTGTAGCCAGCGGCCTCGGCGCTGTCCACGGGCAGGAAGAGGTTCCACAAGCCTTGCTCCCGGGCCTTGACCTTGAGCTTCTCGATGGTCTGCAGCGGCGTCCAGCGCTTGCCTGCGGCGGTGTTGGCTTCCATCTCGGCGGCATAGTCCTTTTCGCCGGGATAGATGTGCTCGTCCATGAACTTCAGCAGGCGTTCCTGCAGGTCCTTGGTCTTGGGCGAATATTCAAAGTCCATGGATGCGCTCCTTCTCTTGGCTTGTCGCTTGTGGTGGAAACGGGGTGATCGGTGAGTGTTGGGGGCTGGTCTGGATGGCTCAGCTGCGCTGGGCGAAGGACCAGGCCAGCTCGGCCATGGGCCGGGCGGTGTCGCCGGAGGCCTTGGCCTGGGCGCTGGAGGCCGTGCCGGCCTCCACGCGCTTGGCAATGCCCTGCAGGATGGCCGCGATGCGGAACATGTTGTAGGCCATGTAGAAGTTCCAGTCGGCGCGCAGCGTGTCCACGTCCTTGAGGCCCGTGCGCTCGCAGTAGCGGCGGATGTATTCCTCTTCGCCGGGAATGCCCAGGGCAGCCAGGTCCTTGCCTGCGATGCCCCGGCCCAGCGTGGCGGGGATGTGCCAGCTCATGCAGTGGTAGCTGAAATCGGCCAGCGGGTGGCCCAGGGTGGACAGCTCCCAGTCCAGCACGGCGATGACGCGCGGCTCGGTGGGGTGGAACATGAGGTTGTCCAGGCGGAAGTCGCCGTGCACGATGGACACCCGCGAGGCATCCAGCGCGCTGGCCGGCATGTGGGCGGGCAGCCACTGCATGAGCTGGTCCATCTCGGGGATGGGCTGGGTGACCGAGGCCACGTACTGCTTGCTCCAGCGGCCGATCTGGCGCTCGAAGTAGTTGCCGCTCTTGCCGTAGTCGGCCAGGCCCTGGGCCGCGAAGTCCACGGTGTGCAGGGCCGAGATCACGCGGTTCATCTCGTCGTAGATGGCGGCGCGCTGGGCCGGCTCCATGCCGGGCAGGGACTGGTCCCAGAGCACGCGGCCTTCCATGCACTCCATGATGTAGAAGGCGCGGCCGATGATGGACTCGTCCTCGCACAGCGCATACATGTGGGGCACGGGCACGTCGGTGCCGGCCAGGCCCTTCATCACGCGGAACTCGCGCTCGATGGCATGGGCCGAGGGCAGCAGCTTGGCCACGGGGCCGGGCTTGGAGCGCATCACGTAGCTGCGGCCGGGCGTGATCAGCTTGTAGGTGGGGTTGGACTGGCCGCCCTTGAACATCTCCACCTGCAGCGGGCCGGCAAAGCCCTGCACATGGCCCTGCATCCAGGCGGTGAGCGCGGGCACGTCGAATGCGTGCTGGTCGGAGACGGGGCGCGTGCCTACGAAATGGTCGAAAGTGCTCATGGGGCAGTCAGTCCTGTGATCGGTTCGGAAACCGGTTCTAGAAAGGGGAGCAGCCGCGCGGCACGGGCGCGGCAAGGCACCGGCCGGCGCGAACGTCCGGTCGGTGAAGGAAAGGGTTGTGTGTACGCGGCGCGGCGCGGGCCGCGCAGGTTCAGGCGTCGGGCGCGGCGATGCGCAGCAGCGTGTCGCGGTCGCAGACCACCAGGCCGCCCGGCTCGATGCGGATGGCGTTCTCGCGCTCCATGGCCTTGAGTTCCTGGTTCACGCGCTGGCGCGAGGCGCCCAGCAACTGGGCCAGTTCCTCCTGCGCCAGGTGCAGGCCGATGCGGATCTCGCTGCCATCCGACAGGCTGGTCACGCCATAGCTGCGCACCAGGTGCAGCAGCTGCTTGGCCAGGCGCGCGCGCAGCGGCAGGGTGTTGAGGTCCTCGACCAGGCCGTAGAGCTGGCGGATGCGCCGCGCATGCAGGCGCAGCATGGCTTCCGAGAACTCCACATGCATGGACAGGATTTTCTTGAAGTCGGTCTTGGACACGCACAGCAGCGTGGTCTCGCCGTGCGCATAGGCATCGTGCGTGCGCTTGTCCCCGTCCAGGATGGCCACGTCGCCGAACCAGATGCCCGGCTCCACGTAGTCCAGCGTGATCTGCTTGCCCGTGATCGAGGTCGAGCTCACGCGCACCGCACCCCGGGCGCAGGCGATCCATTCCTCGGGCGGTTCTCCGCGTGCGCAGATGAGCGTGCCATCTTTGAACCGTTTGACGTAAGCGCATCGAAGAATGTCGTGCCGAAGCGATGGAGAAAGTGATGAAAACCAGCGACCGGAGTTGATCGCTTCACGTTCTTCGATGGTAAGAATCGGGTCGTCCATGGCCTGTCTTTTGCGTGACTGATGACGGTCACATTGTCGCGTGTGGGACCGCCGCGGCGCAGCATGCCGCCGGCGGGCCTGTCACTTCGGTGTCTGGGCCTGCCAAAAACCGGGCAGGGCGGCGAAAAAAAGGCGACCCGTCGTGCGTCGGGTCGCCGGCTTTGCAGGGCTTATGGCTCCTCGTGCGTGAGGCTCAGCCCCAGCGCGCCACGGCGGCGCAGCCAGGGGCTGGGGCGGTAGCGTGGATCGCCATACACGGTCTGCAGGTTGAACAGGACCTCCAGCATGTTGGTGGGGCCCCAGCGGTCGCCCATGGCCAGCGGGCCCACGGGATAGCCCAGGCCCAGGGTCACGGCCTTTTCCAGGTCGGCCGGGCTGCCGATGCCCTGCTGGCAGATGTCGCTGGCGATGTTGACGATGGAGCCCACCACGCGCTGCGTGACGAAGCCGCCGCTGTCGCGGATCACGCTCACGGCCTTGCTGTCGCTGGCAAAGAGCGCATGGGCGGCATCGCGCATGTCGGTGCGCGTGGCCGGCGTGGTGGCCAGCACGCGGCGGCGCGTGTCGGCGTCGGCGATCAGCATGTCGATGCCCATGGTGCGCGTGCAGTCCAGCCGCTCCACGGCAGCCACCGTGGTCACGTCCAGGCCCAGCGGCGCCACCAGGATCAAGGCCTGCTCGGTCGGTGCCTGCGCGGTTTCAATGCGCGCGCCCAGGCTCTTGAGCAACTGGTAGATCTCGTTGCGCCGGGCCGCGCGTGCGGACACCCAGACCGGCGGCAGCGTCTGCACCTGCGGCACGGCAGGCTCGGCAGGCTGCTCGGCGCGGCCTTCGGCATAGCGGTAAAAGCCCTGGCCGGTCTTGCGGCCCAGCAGGCCGGCCGCCACGCGCTGCGCGGCAATGGGGCTGGGGCGGTAGCGCGGCTCCTGGTAGTACTGGTGGTAGATGTGCTCCATCACGGCATGGGTGACATCCAGGCCGGTGAGATCCATCAGCTCGAACGGGCCGAGCTTGAAGCCCACCTGCTCGCGCAGGATGCGGTCGATGGTGGCGAAGTCGGCAATGCCTTCCTGCACGATGCGCAGCGCCTCGGTCACATAGCCTCGGCCCAGGTGGTTGACCAGGAAACCCGGCGTGTCCTGCGCGCGCACGGGCGTGTGGCCGAAGCTGCGCGCGAACTGTGCCAGCGTGGCGCAGGTGGCCTCGTCCGTGGCCAGGCCGCGCACGATCTCCACCACCTTCATCAGCGGGGCCGGGTTGAAGAAGTGAAATCCGGCAAAGCGCTGCGGGTGCTTGAGCGCCGTGGCCAGCGTGGTGATGGACAGCGCCGAGGTATTGCTGGCGATGAGGGTCCCGGGCGCAACGATGGCCTCCAGCTCGCGCAGCAGCGCCTGCTTGGCATCCATGCGCTCGACGATGGCCTCTATCACCAGGTCGCAGTTCTTGAAGGCATCGAGACCGTCCACCACCGTCAGCCGGGCCTTGCAATCTGCGGCCTGCTCACTTGTTATTTTTTGTTTCTTCTGCAGCGTGTCCCACAGCGCAAGCAGCTGTTGTTGCGCTTGTACGGCAGCGCCGGGACGGGCATCCTGCAGCAGCACCCTGGCGCCTGCCTGGGCGGCCAACTGGGCAATGCCTTGCCCCATGATGCCTGCGCCTATCAATCCGACGTTTCTGATAGGAGAAATGTTGTTTTGGATCATATACATAGAGGAGGTGTCCTACAGGTGTCTATGCAAAAATGCAAGCGTTCAAAGAAAGGCTGATGTGAGAATTTGTAGCACCATTCTCGGCGTCGCCCTGTCCTCCATGGCCTGGAACGCGTCCGCATTGTCGTTGGGCAGTCCTCGGGGCAACGTGGTGCTGGGCGCTCCGTTCGACCTGGTGGTGGGCTTGCAGCCCGATAGCGGAAACGACGCCGGCAGCTCCTGTGTGCGCGCCGAGCTGCTGGCCGGTGACAGGCCCATCGAATCCTCGCGCGTCAGTGTCAGCCCGACCTCGTCGGGCAAGGCCGTGCGGGTGCAGGCCCGCTATACGGTGGACGAGCCCATCGTGACGCTCAAGCTGTGGGCGGGCTGCGAAGGTGGCGGCATCAGCCGCAGCTATACGCTGCTGGCGCAACTGCCAGATTCGGTGGACGCCTCAGGCAACCAGCCCATCAATGTGCGTGAACTGGCGGCAGCGCAGCCTGCGCTGCCGACCGTGGGCGCCGCTGCAGCAGCCGGCGCTGGCGCTGGTGCAGCCGGTGTGGCTGGCACCGCTTCTGAATCTTCTTCGACACCCTCCCGCGCGGCCGCTGCCCGCAGTGCCCGGTCGGATGCCCGGCCTGCCGCGGCGCCCGCTCCCAAGGAGGTGCAGCCCCAGCCCAAACCAAAACCCAGGCCGAAACCCAAGGCCGCGGCCGAAAAGTCCAAGCCTCCCGTGGGCGTGACCGCCCAGGCCCAGGCCGGGCAGCTGCAGGCGGGCCTGCGCATCGAACCGCGCCTGCGCATGGAGCCGGTGGAGGAGTGGCTGGGAACGGGCGGCACCCCGGGCGCCGCTGGAGCAGCCGGAACACCTGGAACACCCGAAGGCGGCGCCGCATCTGCGGCTCCCATGTTCGATGCCGGCAGCGAGCAGCTGGCCGAGGCCAACAAGCGCGTGCAGGCGCTGGAGGCCGAGATGGCGGCCTTCAAGAAGCGCGACGGCGTGGACCGTGGGCAACTGGCCCAGCTGCGAGCCGAGCTGGACGCAATGCGCCAGGAGTCCGGCGGCTCATCCTGGCTGTTCAATGCGCTGCTGCTGGCCCTGATTGCCGCCGTGGCCGTGATCGGCTGGATGGCCTGGCGCATGCGCTCGGGTGCTTCGCTGTTCTCGCGCGAGCAAAACGCTTGGCGGGAATCGGTGGAGCGTTCGTCGCAGGACCCCGTGCCGTCGACCCCGCCGCATGTGCGCGATGACGAGATCCACACCCTGCCGCATTCCCTGGATCCCCATAGGCCCACGCGGCCCATGGCCCCCAGCCTGCGTGAGCACCGGCCTGCGGCACCGCAGCAGGACGACCGCCGGGGACCGGATACCCTGGCTTCGCCCTATGTGCAGCGCGGCGCCCAGATGCGCCCCGGCGTGACCTATGAGCTGCATGAGGATGTGGACCCTGGCGACTTCGGCCCGGCCACCATTCCCGTGCCTGTGTCCGTGCATGCCGAGCTGGAAACCGAGCCTGCGCCGCAGGCCCCGGCACCTGTGCGCACGTCTGCGCCCGAGGCCATCAAGGCCAGGCGCATGGTGCAGCCCGGCGAACTGTTCGACGTGCAGCAACAGGCGGAATTCTTCATCTCGGTGGGCGAGCACCAGCAGGCCATCGAGCTGCTGCGCTCGCATATCGACACGCATGAGGATTCCTCGCCGCTGGCCTATCTGGAGCTGCTGCACCTGTACTACACGCTGAGCCGCCGCGACGATTTCGACCAGCTGCGCGCGCGTTTTGCCAGGCATTTCAACGCCCGTGTGCCGGCCATGCCGGGCTTCACCGACAAGGGCAGCAGCCTGCTGCAGGGCTATCCCGAGCAACTGGCGCGCATCGAGGCCCTGTGGCCCGTGGACGAAGTCGAAACTTGCCTGGCGCACTACCTGTTCAAGCAGGACGGTGCACCCGACCCCGATGCGCCGGCTCCCTTCGATCTGGCCGCCTTCGACGACCTGCTGCTGCTGCTGTCCATTGCGCGCACCTCACCTGCCGGAACACGCGGCGAACCCGGCCCGCGCGAGCGCACCACGCCGCGCATGGTGGCGGGCACGGCTGCAGCCGGCGCAGCCACGGCTGGCGCGGCTGCCTTCACAGCGGCTGCAGAAGCCACGCCGGCGCAGGCTCCTGCATCCGCGGCCACGGGCGTGGACTGGATGGCAGAGCTGCAGCCGCCGATAGAACCTGCACAGCCGCAGCCGGCCTCTGTGACGCCGCTGGAGCCGGGCCTGGAGTTCACCCCCATGGACACGCTGCCACTGTCCACGGGTGCTGTCGGTGGCGGCGACAGGCCTGCGAGCGGCGCACCGGACTCGTTGTCCGCACCGCTGCACTTCGAGCTGCAGCCCCTGAACTTCGATCTGGATCAGGCCGGCCAGCTGCCCGCAGGCCAGGTGCGCGCCGTGCCCCTGGGCGAGGCGCCTTCCTTCATCCACGATGAGTCGGCACCGCTGCTGGACATAGACCTCACGGACCTGGGCGAGAACGAGCTGCCGCATGTCGACGTGCCCTCGCGCTTTCCGCCCGTGACGCTGTCGGTGCCCGGTTCGGGTGCCGTGGGTTTCAGCAGCCACAATCTCAAGGCGCCGCTGGACATGGACCTGGCGCTGGACAAGTGGGAGCTGGAGCCGCCCGACACCGTGCGTGAGCACCGTGGCCTGGACGAGCCGCTGAGCCGCTCGGTGGACATGCTGCTGTCGCGCGAGACCGACCCGGCCTTTCGTAGCTCACCACAGGCTCCGTCGCCGCAGGCAGACGACAAGGATCCGCCCAAGGGTTGAGGCAGTGCAAAAAAAAAGGGAGCATCTGCTCCCTTTTTTGTTGGGGTGCCCAGCAAGAACTCAGTC
>Ga0209370_1003353_pt1 | contig 10314 bp, 7 predicted proteins | sample AgamicAtPrz_FD_187164 | JGI IMG/M metagenome (GOLD analysis project Ga0209370, IMG submission 187164) | Agave microbial communities from Guanajuato, Mexico - At.P.rz (SPAdes) (version 2) | ecosystem: Host-associated > Plants > Phyllosphere > Phylloplane/Leaf | place: Guanajuato, Mexico... | reverse complement strand
GCCGTTGCTATGATTATTCTGGAATAGGATCTCCCCTCCAAGGTCTTTCACTACTTCTTTTACATATGAAAGTCCAATCCCTGTTGAAGGTGTTCCTAAATGATCATACTTCGAGGTAAATCCAGGTTGAAAGATAGCATTTTCATATTTTCCAGGGATGCCAGGTCCAGTATCAGCAACTTGAAATACAACAGTATCACTAAGTTCACGCAGACTTAAACGAACGCTTCCCTTTTCTATTATTGCTTCCACTGCATTCGCTACTAAATTATTTATAAGAGATAACACGGTATAAACATGATAATTGGGATGGTTCCCTTCTACGGAATATAAAAATTTAATCTCTTTTCCTAGTGAGTCGGCATATTTTTTATTTATTTGTATAATTAATTGAATTAATTCAGCAGCATTCATATAGTCTTGAAAACTTTCATTCGTAATTAATTTTGAGAGCCCGGCAAAAATTCGTTGGTTATCTTTTTTAACTTCATGAATTTCACCAGCAATACGTAATAACTTTTGACTAAACTGCTGGTTTAAAACATGATGTCGTTGTTCCTGTTCTTTTAAATTGCGATATAAATGATAAGATTCCATTGTAATATTCTCTATATTCTTTAATGTTTTTTTTAAATAAACCTTTTCCTCATATAAATTGGAAATAAGCATGAACATGTGTTCATTTTGTTTTCTAATTTGTCTTTCCCTCTTCTGTACTTCATACAATTTCATCATATTGAAAAAGCTAAGAACAATAAAACTGTGGGTGAACGCGATCATGATGATCTCACTTAGTTTCGTGAAGGTTATCGTTGTTTCTAATACGAAATATTGAATCATTAGTTCAAACATATCGGACAAAATTTCGATTAAAAGGCCAATAAATCCGATCATTAAGGGTCTATTTTGAAAGCGGTTGGTTTTCACTAAAAAAAACAGCAAAGAATAAGTGAAATAATAGAAAAAACTGGGATACTGGGCTTGGAAGGAGGATGTCCAATTAAAATTCTCCTGCTCAATGAGGTCTAAAAGAATACGAAAATGAACAACCGATGTTCCTGTTAAAAAGCCCGGTAAAACTGCTGGTGTTTTCTGCAGCAGTAACAATAAAAAGAAAAATGCCGGGGCACCTAAGCTTACTCGAAATGTTTCATTTAACGGATAAAACTTTATTTCACCTGCCAGTGGAACGGTTAATACCATTAGAACAAGAATATAGACGTCTTTTTTCACTATAGTACTTAGGTTCAAGGAGTCACCTCCCTAGTTTTATTTGAAATCAGTATACAGTCTCATCGACCTCAATACAACGCTAAAATGATTTATAAGAAATCTCTTACTAATTGGGCTCTTCCCATATTTGAAATATATTTTTTAGTTATTTTGTAGTTTTCCGTCAGATTATATAGTTCCAATCTTAAATTAAAGCTAAGTTTTTTTTTGGAAATATTCTGAAAGCGCTTAAAGGTATTCAATTTTCATGTCTTTATACCAGTCTATTATTATTTTTTCTACAGAAGGTATTAAAGGCAGGAAGTTTTCATTCAAAAAATTAGAGAGGTGGAAGGATATGGCTGAAGGGATGATTAAAGATCAAAACGATAAGCTTTATAGCCAAAGGAATGCTTTCTTAGATGAATGGGTTGCACATTATAGATCCTTTGCTTCTAAAGGGCAAACCGCCAATTATATTCCTGCTTTAAGAACGAAAAACGTATCGCATTTAGGCATTTGCATCATAAGACCGGATGGAACAGCGATAAAGTCAGGGGATTATGAAGTATCTTTCACATTGCAAAGTATATCAAAAGTGCTTAGCTTTATAGCCGCATGCTTGAGCTGTGGAATTTCTTATGTGTTAGAGAGAGTTGATGTAGAACCAACTGGGGATGCCTTTAATTCCATTATTCGTTTAGAAATGCATAAGACGGGAAAGCCGTTTAACCCAATGATTAATGCTGGGGCGATTACCATAGCTTCACTACTGCCAGGAGAAACTTCAAACAAAAAATTAGAAGTTCTTTATCAATTAATCGAAAAACTGATAGGAAAACGTCCGGCTATTAATGAGGAAGTGTATCAATCAGAGTGGAAAACATCTTACCGAAATAGAGCTTTAGCTTACTATTTAAAGGAAACGGATTATTTAGAATCGGATGTAGAGGCAGCTTTAGAGGTTTACATGAAACAATGTTCAATAGAAGTAACCACAGAAGACATAGCCTTGATTGGACTGATTCTTGCACATGATGGATATCATCCTATTCGTCAAGAACAGGTCCTGCCCAAAAAAGTAGCGAAATTAGCCAAAGCCTTAATGCTTACTTGCGGAATGTACAATGCTTCGGGTAAATTTGCGGCATTTGTCGGGTTGCCAGCAAAAAGTGGTGTATCTGGGGGCATAATGGCGTTAGTTCCTCCTAACATCAGAAGTGAACTACCTTTTCAAGATGGATGTGGTATTGGTATATATGGACCAGCTATTGATGAATATGGGAATAGCCTAACAGGTGTTATGTTATTGAAGCATATAGCACAAGAATGGGATCTAAGTATTTTCTAATAAGCATATGCAGAAACTTTGCTTCTGCCAAGTAATAAAAGGAAGACACTAAGTCGCTAGATCTTTATTTTTTGATATCAAACTACTAAACTTTTACTGGAGTGATGCACATGCAACAATTACTACATGCCATTATTAGCTTTTCAAATGATTTTCTATGGTCAAAGTTATTGATTATTATGCTAGTTTTATTCGGTCTTTATTTCACATTTAAATCGAAATTTGTACAGTTTCGAATGTTGAAGGAAATGGTCCGTGTTTTAATGGAGGGGAGAACTGGTTCTAAAGACAGCATTTCGCCATTTCAAGCGTTCTGTATTGGTATGGCTGCACGCGTTGGAACAGGTAATATTACAGGAATTGCGATTGCGATTGCATTAGGCGGTCCTGGAGCGGTATTTTGGATGTGGATTATTTCTATTATTAGCTCAGCATCCAGCTTTATTGAAAGTACGTTAGCACAAGTATATAAAGTAAAAGATAAAGACGGTTTCCGCGGCGGCCCATCCTATTATATGGAAAAAGGATTAAACAAACGTTGGATGGGAGTATTATTCTCCATTTTAATTACGCTTTCTTTCGGTCTTGTATTCAATTCTGTACAATCAAATACTGTTACACTTGCTTTTGAGAACTCATTTGGTACAGATCGTTTAACTGTAGGGATTATCATGGCACTTGCTTTCGCTGCGATTATCTTTGGCGGTGTGAAGAGTATTGCAAAACTGGCTGAATACAAGGTTATGCTCTTAGCTGTGTTATACATTGGTGTTGCATTCTTTGTAATAGCTACGAACATAACAAAAATGCCGGAAATTCTTTCTCTTATTGTTAAAAACGCGTTTGGATTTGAACAAGTGGCAGGTGGTTCACTTGGAGCTGCGCTCATGAATGGAGTTAAACGTGGCTTATTCTCGAATGAAGCTGGTATGGGGAGTGCGCCAAACGTTGCCGCAACAGCAACTACAAGTCATCCGGTAAAACAAGGACTTATTCAAGCATTTGGCGTATTAATTGATACACTGATTGTCTGTACAAGCACAGCATTTATTATTTTACTTTCTGATGCTTACAAACAACCTGGGCTAAATGGTATTGCACTTACACAAGCAGCATTAAGTGAACATATCGGTTCATGGGCATCAGGCTGTCTTGCCATCTTTATTTTCCTTTTTGGATTCGGTGCGTTAATTGGTAACTATTATTATGGGGAAACAAACATTCGCTTTTTACATACAAGTAAAGCATGGTTGATGCTATACCGAATAAGCGTATTCGCCATGATTATATTCGGTTCAGTTGCAAAGATTCAACTTGTATGGGATTTAGCTGATTTATTTATGGGCTTCATGGTGATTGTAAACCTAATTGCCATTCTCCTATTATCAAAAGTAGCATTTAGTGCATTAAACGATTACATTAAACAGAAAAAGGATGGTAAAGATCCGGTATTTTATAAAGATACTATTAAGAATCATGAGAACATTGAATGTTGGGAACTCTCTCAAGTTGATTCAACCTTAGAAGAGGAAAAGGCCATATAATCATAAGACGTTTAAACACATTATGGTCTGAATATCTATAGATTTTTTCTGGTAGAATCCTGCATATCTATCTAAAACAAATCCACTACTTTGACATTCAAGTAGTGGATTTCATTTATTTTAGTAAGCCTATCTAATTGTTGGTTTATTTTTATGACACCTAAAGCAGAGAACATCTTTTTCTTATTCCTATCTAAATTAAATAAGGAAAATGGACGAATCAAAAAGTATAAAAACTTTGAATTTCGTCCCATTTTCCTTCCAGTTATCATAATAAGGTTCTTAAAAAGTAGCTGAAGCAAAACAATGATCATTAAAATAAATAATCTCGGAAAGAATCTTGCATCCTTTAATATTCTTGAAAGCTTCCCTTGCTTCTTTTTCTGTATCAAATTCGAACATCGACGTATTTTCGTTTGAATAGAGAGTGATTACCCACATTAAAAATTCCCCCAATAAAAGATTACTGTTCCTCTTTTCTCATTGACTGATAGATAATTTCTAATACTGTAGCTTTAATTTATAATAAGACCTACACAATCAAACAGAAGAATACAAAACAACTTAAAAGTTTCAAAACAAATTAGTGTTATATTAGTCATTAACAAAATCCAATGATTATCGTCTTTCAATGAAGAATGGTCAGAACAAAATTAAGACTCGATACATAAATTCCCTATATAAGGTAATATTACTAGTCGAGAAATGATTTTTTATAAATGACAACATTCTACAGAAGATGCTTCTTATGTCAGCTGCAGGCATGGGATATTTATTAGGTGATAAATATGTGGACAACGATCGCTTCCTATCTTCCAGATTGGTATGTTTTTATGCAAGCTTTTATTGCGTTTTTCATCCCCTATTCTATCTCGAAATTTTTTAGTTGGATCATTACATTAGAGGAAGAGTGATGAGAATCTGGAAATCAAAGATCAGAAAAATAAGAAACCATACAAATGAAAGTGAAAAAAAGGAAGATTATAAGCCTTATAACTATCCAACAGGTCATTTTACGGGCGATTTTACCTTGGATTTGGAACTTATCAGGCAAGAAATCAGTATTAACTCGGATGTGCACGTTCGGGAGTTTAGTATCGGGCGTACAGGCATTCGATCGGCCATCATTTTTGTAGAAGGACTGTCCGATAAAGATCTCATCGACAAACATATTATGAAATCATTGATGGTTGATTTTTTCAACGAATTTAAACTGGAACCCCCTTATGTAAAAGGAACCATTTCAAAAGAGTTTATTAAAAATCAAATTCTTTCTATTAGTGAAATAAAAGAAGTCAATCATATTAAAGAGTTGATAGCAAAAATATTGACAGGTATGACAGCCCTTTTGATTGATGGACTATCAGATGCGTTCATTCTTGGTACAACCAAAGCAAACAAACGGAATATTGAAGAGCCGGTATCAGAAGCACTGGTCAGAGGTCCACGAGTTGGTTTTACTGAAATTTTATCCGATAATACCGCCCTTTTGCGACGCCATGGTGAAAACGTAAACTTAACATTAATAAAATTCCAAATAGGAAAACGGGCAAAAAAAGAATTGGCCATCGCCTATATGAATGAGATTGCTAACCCGGAATTAGTAGAAGAAGTAAAGAAAAGAATTCAGAAGATCGATATGGATCATGTACCGGAATCAGGCTATGTAGAGCAACTGATCGAAGATAATTACCTTAGTCCCTTTCCGCAAGTACAAAGTACTGAGCGTCCTGACCGTATAATCAGCGCATTGATGGAAGGACGAGTGGCAATCTTGTTAGATGGAACACCTTTCGCTTTGATCGCACCGGTTACGTTTAGTATGTTATTGCAATCGCCGGAAGATTATTATGAACGATGGATTCCCGGCTCCCTCTTCCGTCTTTTACGTTTTGGAGCAGCCCTTATTACGTTGTTTGCACCTTCACTTTATATATCTTTTATCTCGTTTCATCAGGGATTGATCCCAAGCAAGTTAGCCATTTCAATTACAGGAACTAGGGAAGGTGTTCCGTTCCCCTCACTAATAGAAGCATTGCTTATGGAAATTGCCCTCGAAATTTTACGGGAAGCTGGGCTGCGCTTACCTAAACCCATTGGCCCAGCGATGGGGATTGTTGGCGGACTAATCATCGGTGAAGCAGCCGTCCAAGCAGGGATTGTTAGTAATATTATGGTTATTGTAGTAGCAATAACCGCCATTTCTTCCTTTGCCATACCGAGTTATAGTGCAGGGATCCCCTTGCGTATTCTTCGCTTTGTAGCCATGTTTGCTGCTGCATTGTTTGGATTGTACGGAGTTATTCTGTTTTTCCTCTTGCTTTGCAGTCATTTGGTGAAACTGAAGAGTTTTGGCGTACCTTATACCAGTCCTGCTGTACCTTATCGATTAAGTGACTTGAAAGATTTTATGATCCGCATGCCTATTCAGATGATGAAACGTCGTCCGAAGATGATGCATACGAAAGATCAATTTCGTAAAGGATAGCCTACTTCGAAGGAAGTGAACCCAAGATGATTCTTAGTCCCAAAGACCGAATAACCACTCCCCAAACAGCTGTTGTCGTCATCAATTTTATCCTTGGAACAGGGATCCTCACACTGCCAAGGGCATCTGTAGAAAAGGTAAAAACACCGGATGTTTGGATTACCGTTATTATAGGCGGACTAATCGCGATGATGGCTGGGGTTATGATTGTGAAATTAAGCCAACAGTTTCCCGAAAAAACTTTTTATCAATATAGTCGTATAATCGCAGGTAAATGGGTAGGCGGGCTTCTCAGTGTTCTTTTTGTATGTTATTTATTAATAACTGCCGGGTTTCAAGTCCGTGCCATGGTGGAAGTAACAGGATTTTATTTACTGGAAGGTACCCCCGTTTGGGCAATTACTATGTCATTTATTTGGGTAGGTCTCTATTTGACCATTGGAGGCATCAACCCAATCGCACGGATGTTTGAAATTATTTTCCCTATAACGGTTATCCTTTTTTTGCTGGTTACCTTTATGAGTTTCGGAATATTTGAGATGGATAATCTTCGTCCTGTATTAGGATTGGGAGTCATACCTGTACTAAAAGGGGTAAAGACAACGGCTCTCGCATATACAGGTTTGGAAATCATGTTGTTCCTTCCGGCATTTATGGTACATCCGGATAAAGCAGTAAAAGCTGTAGTAGTCGGAATAGCCATACCCTTAATTTTTTATGTAATAACCGTCATTATGGTTATCGGGGCGTTATCCGTCGATGGAGTGGTCACAAGAACGTGGCCGTCCCTTGAATTGATAAGAAGTTTTGAAATCCCCGGCTTAATCTTTGAAAGATTTGAGTCTATGTTACTCGTAATATGGATCATGCAAATATTTGCTACATTTACCATCGCCTACTATGCGGCTGCTTTGGGACTGGCTCAACTCTTCAAAAAGAATATTCATCCATTTTTGTATGGATTACTTCCGGTTATTTACATCATTACGAGAATGCCGAAAAATATTAATGACCTATTTAAACTCGGCGATATGATTGGCAATGTCGCCTTTTATTTATTTGGTTTACTACCGTTGCTGCTTCTCATTATTTCAAGATGGAAGGTGGGAAAGCATGAAGAAAAGCAATAACAACGTACGGTCCCTCAAGGGTATACTTTCCATTCTATTACCCCTGTTTCTTGCAGGTTGCTGGAGCAGTAACGAAATTGAAGAAATAGGTTTAAGTGTAGGTTTGGCACTAGATGAAGGAAAAGAGTCAACTATTGAGAAAGAATTAGAGCAACAAGAAGGAGGATATAACCCAACAGAAAAAATAACCATGACTTATCAAATTGTTAACCCACATGCAACAGGTTCAGAGAGTAAAGGCGGGGAATCACAACAAAAACCTTACTTGAATATTTCTGAAACCGGTGATTCCATCCATCAAATGAGTCGCGAATTTTCATTGAGAAGTGATCACCCCATATTCAGCCCCCACCTTAAAGTGATTGTTATTAGTGAGGATCTTGTACGTAAGTATAGATTGGAACAATTAGTTGATCAACAACTTCGGGATAATGAAATTAGACCAAGCTGTCTTGTGTTCATTAGCAAAGGGCGGGCAAATGAGACACTAGAATCAAATGAATCAGGAAAAATTCCAGCGTTCCGTTTGATTGGAATTTCAAATAATGAATATCGAACAACAAAGATTTTGCCCCCTATGTCACTTTCCAAATTAGAAGGCAAGATGCATTCAGGATCTAGTTTTCTTATGCAAAATGTTATTCCGACGAACGGAGAAGTTAAATTTTCAGGAGCTGCCGTGATTACAGGAAGGACAAAAAAGCTGATTGGTTTTTTGAATGAAGAGGAAATGGAAGGCTTAACGTGGATAACTGGAAAGGGAAAAGGCGGTTTGGTCAAAAGCTTTAATGCAGCGACAAATCAGCCAATCATTTACGAGGTAAAGACAATGAAAAGTAAAATTACACCTCATGTTAATGGGAACAACATCTCTTTTGATGTAAAAATCGAATCAGAAGGGCGACTTTCTGAAAATTGGGTGGTTACGGGGGAAACTTCTGAAAATAAATTTTTAAAAAGAGCTGAAAAAGCCGCTGAAGAAGAAGTAAAACGAATGGTAAATAATGTAGGAGAAAAAATGCAAAAGGATTACCAAGTCGACGTTGCCGGCTTCGGAAACCGATTGAGAATTGAACATCCTAAAGTATGGGAAAAAGTCAAAAAAGATTGGGACCAAACATTTAGTGAAGTTCCAATTGAATACAACGTGAAATTAACTATTATGGATTATGGATCGTCAAGCTTCAAAAATTGAGATTGTTTAGAGTAGCAATAGTTAGAAAAAGAAAAAAGCCTGATCCTAATTGATACAGGCTTTAAACTTTTATTTAAATTCAAGAGCTAATTTGTAGTTAAAAATGAGGCTAGTTCTTTACTTTTTTGTTTTCTTTCTTTGCGCATTCTTGTTCGCGCTGGAGCAGTTTCGTATAATTTTCTCTCTTCTTTTGTTTCCGGAATAACTTGTGGAACACGCGTTGGACGTTCATGTTCATCAAGTGCAACAAATGTTAAGAGGGCAGTCGCTGCCATCTTACGCTCACCGCTTTTTAAGTCTTCTGCAATAATTTTTACAAATACCTCCATTGATGAAGTACCTGTCCATGTCACATACGATTCGAAACAGACTGAATCTGTTGGTCGAATGGGATGTAAAAAATCAACTGAATCTGTTGAAGCCGTGACACATTCCCTTCGACTATGACGCGCTGCGGAAATGGAGGCGATTTGATCTAAATCACTCATTAACCGACCACCAAATAAAGTATTGTGATTATTTACATCGTTTGGGAATACACGACTAGTTCGTATCACTCGTGATTCTTTACAGTATTTTACTTCCATACATACATCTCCCTAAAACATATCAATCTGTTTACGTTATATTTACATCATTACAGGGTTATCCTCTTCCTACCTAAAAACAAAAACCCAAAATATTAAGCGTTTTCACATTTTCTTTTAATCAAGCGAGTAAGTTTTCGTGCACGACATTCTTTGTTTCAATGAACCTTTTAGCATTATATCCAGCCCCGATAACGCGAAGCTTCAGCCGGTTTTCTTATGCCAACCATGTATGCTGCTAAACGCATATCAACATGACGGGTCTGTGATGTTTGATAAATTTCTTCAAAGGAAGCGACCATTACGTTTCTCAGTTTTTCAGCAACCTCATCCTCTGACCAATAATATCCTTGATTATTTTGAACCCATTCAAAGTAAGAAACGGTGACACCACCTGTACTTGCCAGTATGTCGGGTACAAGGAGGACTCCTCTTTCATCCAAAATTTTTGTCGCTTCAAGGGATGTTGGTCCATTCGCTGCCTCCACCACAATCGTTGCTTTAATACGACCAGCATTTTCTGCTGTAATTTGGTTTGAAATGGCAGCTGGTACAAGAATGTCACATTCTTTTTCAAGCAATTCTTGATTCGTAATGACATTAGTAAATAAAGTTGTTATTGTACCGAAACTATCGCGTCGTTCAAGTAAATAATCAATATCAAGTCCTTCTGGATCATAAAGAGCGCCATATGCATCTGAAATACCAATCACCTTTGCGCCGGCGTCATGCATGAATTTGGCCAAAAAGCTTCCTGCATTTCCAAAGCCTTGAATTACGATTCGTGCACCTTGTAATTCAATGTTT
>Ga0209370_1003352_pt1 | contig 10316 bp, 10 predicted proteins | sample AgamicAtPrz_FD_187164 | JGI IMG/M metagenome (GOLD analysis project Ga0209370, IMG submission 187164) | Agave microbial communities from Guanajuato, Mexico - At.P.rz (SPAdes) (version 2) | ecosystem: Host-associated > Plants > Phyllosphere > Phylloplane/Leaf | place: Guanajuato, Mexico... | reverse complement strand
CGACGGTCCATGCGCGCCAGCACCAGCACCGTGGGGTTGGCCTTGGCCAGGGTTTCCCAGCCGACGCTCGGCCACTCCTCGCTGGACTCGACCACGTTGCGCAGCCCCAAGGACTTCATCATGTAGTCGGCCACGCCCTTCTGGCCGGCCACATACGGGTCCAGATCCATGTCCGGGCTGGAGAACCAGAACAGCGCGGAAATATCCTTGGCCTGGCGCTGCTCGGCACCGGCCACCGCCGCGGCCAGGCGCTTCTGCAGGTCGGCGACCAGGGCGTCGCCCTTGTCCTGCACGTCGAAGATCTGCGCCAGCTGGTTGATGCTCTTGTACAGGCTGTCGATCTGGAACGGCTGCAGGCGGGTACCGTCGGCGCCCACCAGGTTGTCCTTGCCTTCGCAGTCGGTCGGCATGATGTAGGTGGGGATGTTCAGGTCGTGAAACTGCTTGCGCGTACCCACCACGCCCTGCTCGCCCACCATCCACTCGAACTGCACCGCAACCAGGCCCGGGCGCTTGTTGATCACCGATTCGAAGCTTGGGTCGTTGTCGGCCAGGCGCGGCACCTTGGCATTCTGCGCCTCGAATTCGGGCAGCACATGGCTGAACCACAGCGAGGTGCCGGCCAGGCGTTCGCCCAGGCCCAGGGAATAAAGGATTTCGGTACCCGCCTGGCCGATGGTCACGGCGTTGCCGGGGCTTTTTGCGAACGTTAGCGACTGGCCGCAGTTTTCCAGGGTGAGCGGGTATTGGGTCGGGCCGGTGGCATGAGCCATGGAAGACAGCGCCAGGGCGGCGCCGATGACGGCAAGGCGTGGTACGAACATGCGGGTGATCTCCTAATCAACAAATACGCATAAAGGCAGTGCGTAGGCTGGAGAACACATCACGCTGCGCGGCCATGGCCGCACCTGTCCCTTGCGGGAAGTGATCACGGATGCCCCCTCCCGGACACCCCGCCGGCGGTTCGATTACTGGCCCTGCCCGCAGAAGCGGAATCAGACCCATGCCGGCAGGTCTCCTGACTGGTACGTCCATGCAGCGCGGCGGCCTTCCCGGAAGCGATTCCAGTGACACGAATGCAGCGCTGCTCGGTACCTACAGTTGCGGGGGCAGTTCCGTTTGGCCACCAGAGGCGGCGACGGATTCCCTATTAATTCCTCGCGGAAACCGGCGGCGGCATCTTAAACGATTAAGTGATCCGCCTGCAGCGCTTTGCCGCAGTTTCCGTTCACCGACTGCAATCGGATCCAGCCAAGCCCACGCAGTGCCCTGCGCAAAAGCGCGGCCATTATTGTTACAACATAACATTTTAGCAAGCCGAATCAGCTCTTGATGCCCGGCCACGCATGGCCCCTGAAATTATCGACCCAGAACTTGCAATGTGAATCATAATCAACAACACTATTAATGTTATCTTATAACGTAATTATCGGAGCTCTCATGAAACCAGGTATTCACCCCACCTATCGCCCTGTTCTGTTCCACGACGTCGCTGCTGACGCCTACTGGTTGATCGGCTCGACGGTCGACACCGACAAGACTCGTCAACACAGCGATGGCAACACCTATCCCTACGTCACCCTGGACGTGTCCAGCGCCTCGCATCCCATCTATACCGGCCAGCAGCGCCAGGTCACCAGCGAAGGCCGTGTGGCTGGCTTCAACAAGCGCTTTGCAGGCTTCGCAGGAGCCAAGGCATGAAAGTAGTCGCCTCGCTTAAACAGGCCAAGTTGCGTCATCGCGACTGCCAGATCGTCAAACGTCGCGGCCGCATCTACGTGATCTGCAAGACCGAGCCGCGCTTCAAGTGCGTGCAGGGCCGGCCCAAGCCACAACGCAAGAACAAGGGATAAGTGCCTGCATCGCCATCGCGGCGCGATTGCAGCCATCTTTCCAAGGCCGCGTCGCAACAACCACTCGCCGCAGGGCGCGGCTACAGTATCGAGGCGTGTGCAAAATCGACGGTTCGACACCATGCCGGTAGGAGCGTCGCCCTCGGCGCGAATGCGATGGTGGCCGTTCTCAACATCTGCGGCGCGACAACCATTCGCCCGCAAGCAGGCTCCTACAGTATCGAGGAGCCTGCAATATCGACGGTTCGACGCCATGTCGGTAGGAGCATCGCCCTCGGCGCGAAGCGATTTTCGGTCATCCCGCAGATGGCACCGCGACGACCAGGCCATGCGACAAGCATGGCCAACTCAACCTGCCACCTCCCCCAGCTCACGCAAATAACGCCAGGGATAGATACCGCGGTCGTGACCATCGTCGAACATCAGTTGCACACCATAGCCCTGGGCATGGATCGCCGTGATGCGTATGCCATCCGGCACCACATCGATACGCTGCGCCAACCGGGCCGCCCGGCATTTCGAGCATGGGCACGCAGCACGCAGGCGGCCATGGCCGAGCACCAGAACCTGCCCTTGCCCCCAATCCACGGTCAGCGTGGCTTGCGTGGCACTGTTGCGTACTGCGACGGGCGCCTGGTTCATGCTTTTTGCAGGCGCAACTGGCCGATGGCGATCCGCACGGCCTTGCGCACTTCCGGGTCGGCATCGTGCTCGACAGCCAGCAGTGCGGGCAGTGCCTGATCGTCGCCCAGTTCGCCAAGCGCCAGCGCGGACTCCTTGCGCAGGTTGCTGATGGCGTGCCCGAGCAATTCCACCAGCCCGTCATGCGCCGCTGCGAAGCGCAAGCGACCGAGCGAGCGCACCGCGCGCAGGCGCACCTGCCAGTAGCTGTCGCTCAGCGCCTCCAGCAGCGCGGGGCCGGCCGTCGCCTGGCCGACCTTACCCAGCGTGGTGGCTGCTTCTTCGCGCACCTGCCATTCACGATCCTTGAGCGCCGCCTTTAGAGCCGGCAGCACGCTGTCGTCGCTGGCCAGGCCCAAAGCGCCGGTTGCCGCACGGCGTACTTCGGTATCGCTATCGTCACTGGCCAGGCGCGCCAACAGGGGCAAGGCATCGCTTTGCTTGAGCCAGCCAAGAATGCCCACCGCCTCGCGACGCACGAAGGCATCGCTATCCTGCAGCGCCGCAACAGCGGTGGGTACGCTGTCGATCAGGCGCAACTCACGCAAGGCACGCAACGCGCTGGCGCGTACGAAGGCGTCAGCATGAACGGCCCAAGGCAACACCACACGGCCCGCCTCAGCGCTCTTCAGTTCGCTGAGGCTCTGCGCCGCCGCGCCGCGTACCCGGGCGTCGGCATCGGTCAGCGCCGCACAGAGTGCGTCGACCACCTCGGGCTCCTCCCAGGCTTCCAGCAGCCGCGCCGCTTCGGCCCGCACATCGGCAGAGCTGTCCCGGGTCAGCGCCCGGGTCAACCAGGGCAACGCCTCAGGTTCTTCCAGGTCGGCCAGTTCGATCAGGGCGATGCGCCGCACCCCGGCGTCGCCATCCTGCAGGCGCGGCAACAGGTCGAGAATATCGGGGTTGTCGGTGCTTGTATCGTTGTTCGGGTTGGTCATAGCGCTACTCGCAATGGCGGATGTTCGGTAGGCAGGCCGAGCGGCGTCAGGCGCGGCAGCTCACGGCCTTCTTCATGGCGCAGCAGTTCCAGACAGTGGCGCTTGAGCTGCACGAAGTCGGGACTGGTCAACAGGCCGGCGTGGCGTGGGCGATGGAAGTCCAGGCGCAAGTCTTCGATGAAGCGGCCCGGTCGCGGGCTCATCACCAGAATGCGATCGGCCAGGAACAGGGCTTCGTCGATGTCATGGGTGACGAACACCACCGTGGTGCGAACCCGGCCCCAGATATCCAACAACAACTCCTGCATCTTGCTGCGCGTCTGGGCGTCCAGGGCACCGAAGGGCTCGTCCATCAACAGCAGGCGTGGCCGGTTGATCAGCACACGGGCGATCTCGGCGCGCTGCTGCATGCCGCCGGAGAGCTGATTGGGCCAGCGCGAGGCGAAATCCTGCAGGCCAACCAGGCCAAGGAATTCCCGCGCCCGCTGGCGCCGTTCCACTTTGCCGATGCCCTGCATCTTCAGGCCGAAAGCAACGTTGTCGAGCACGCTGCGCCAGGGCAACAGGGTGTGATGCTGGAACACCATACCGCGCTGCGGCGACGGGCCACCCACCGCCTGGCCATCGACCCGCAAGGTGCCAGCGCTGAGCGTCAGGTGCCCGGCCAGGGCGCCAAGCAAGGTTGATTTGCCACAACCGGACGGGCCGAGAATGCACACGAACTCGCCCGCCGCGATGGAGAAGTCCAGCGCCTGCACGGCTTCGAATGCCTGGGCGCCTTCGCCGAGGCGGATGGTCAGTTTTTCGATGTCGATCCGTCCGGCCGACAGCGCCGTTTCATGGATGCTCATCGGTGACGCCCTCCCGCGCGGTACCAGGGCGTCAGCAGACTGCCGAGGCGCTTGACCAACAGGCTACTGCCCATGCCGAGCAGGCCGATCAGCAGCATGCCGACGATGATGTCCGGGTAGTTCTGGATGGTGTAGGACTCCCACGTGTAGTAGCCGATACCGAACTGCCCGGAGATCATTTCCGCAGTGACCAGGCAGAACCACGAAGTACCCATGCCGATCGCCAGGCCGGTGACGATGCTCGGCGCAGCGCCCGGCAGGATCACCTCACGAAGGATCGCCAGGCGCCCTGCCCCGAGGCTGCGCGCCGAGGCGACCAGGCGGGCGTCGACGCCTTCCACGCCATGGATGGTGTTGAGCAGCACCGGGAACAGCGCGCCGGTGAAGGTGATGAAGATCATCGACAATTCAGAGGAAGGAAACATCAGGATCGCCAGAGGAATCCAGGCCACCGCGGGAATCGGCCGCAGCACTTCAAGCGGCGGTAGCAGGCTGTCTTCGGCCCAGCGAGAACGGCCAATGGCGATGCCCAGGGCGACGCCCAGCACGGCGGCGATCAGGTAACCGGAAAACACCCGGCCGAGGCTGCTGCCGACGTGATCCCAGAGCCTGCTGGATTCGACCAGCGCCACGGCAGCGTCTACCACCGAGGCTGGCGTGGGCACGTAGGTAAAGGTCAGCAAACCGAAATCCAGGCGCGATTGCGTCGCCATCTGCCAGAAAAGCAGGCACAGGGCGAGCGAAGCCAGACGCAAGGGCCAGCGGTGTAGAGAAGTCATCATCAGGCTCCAGTGAAATGCTGCGCCACATGGGGCATGGCGCAGCAGGCCGATCAGCGGGCGGCTATCTGGCGCTGGTTGGCGCTGCCGAAGTCCAGCGCTTCACCGCCGTGAGCCTTGGCATAGGCCTGGGCCTGATCCTTGAGCAGGAAGGCGCTGAGTTCACCTTTGCCGTTACGCACGAACCAGGCCTGGTTGGCCAGCAGCTTGATGCCGCTATCAGCGGCCTGGGCGTAGATGGCGCGGATGTCCTTGCCCTCTTCCTCAAGTTGCGCCAGGGCTTTGAAGGCAGCCTCCGGCGAGGCGTAGTGGCGCACTTTGCTCTCGCCACGCACCCAGATCTGCGCCACACACTTGAAGTCGGTGATCGGCTGGCCGGTCACTGCATCGTTAGCCTCTAACGGCAGTTGCCCGTAGTTGGCCAGCGCCTGGCCATAATCCCGCCCCTCGGCCTCGAAGGCGGCCTTGATGTACTGGTCATCGATGAATTGCTCGACGTTCAGGCCGCGGTCGGTCTTCTTCAGCAACTTGAGGGTGTCGATGGAGGTGGCAACCGCCTGACGGTATTCAGGCTTCCAGGTGAAATCGCGGGTCTGCAAACCCAGCGGACCGTGAAACAGGTAGTTCACCTCTGCCTCGATGCCGGTGACCTTTTCGATCAGCTCACTGTACTTCTCCGGCTCGGCAGCGAACAGGCGGTCGGCCTCCAAGCCAGCGCGCAGATAGGCCGTGACGATCTCCGGGTACTTCTTGGCATAGTCGGCGTCCACCAGCGCGCCGTGCAGGGTCGGCGCGTCGGCCTGGGAGCCGTCATAGATCTTGCGAGCAAAACCACGGTTGGGGAACAGCTCGGCGAACGGCACGAAGTCAGCGTGGGCCTCGATGCGATTGCTGCGCAGCGCCGAGCCGGCGATCTCCGGCGCCTGAGCGATGATGCGCACGTCTTTCTGTGGGTCCCAACCCTGGGCGGCGACAGCGCGCAGCAGCATGCCGTGGGCAGTGGACGCGAACGGCACGGAAATGGTCTTGCCCTTCAGTTCGGCCAGCGACTGCACGCTGGAGGCCGCCGGCACCACGATGCCGTTACCGCTGCCCTTGGTGCTGCCCGAGAGCACGGTAATGAACAGGCTCTGTTTGCCGGCATCGCGGTGGGCCACGCCGTTGAATGAACCGGGGAAGTCAGCCATGGCGCCGAAGTCGAGCTTGCCGGCGACCATTTCATTGGTCAGCGGCGCACCACTGGTGAAGTTCTTCCACTCCACTTCGTACTTGGCGTCCTTGTACTTGCCGTCGCGCGGCAGATACTTGTCGAGCAGGCCGAGCTCGCGGATCAGCAGGCCGCCGGTGGCGCAGTTGATGGTGGTGTCCTGGGTGCCGATAGCGATGCGGATGGTCTGCGCCTGAGCGGAAGCGGCAGCGATGGCCAGCGCGAGGCCGGCGATGGTAGTACGCAAGTGCATGGGTGTCTCCCCTCGAATCAATGGTATTCGTCTCCGCCAGCCGGTCGGTGGTGGGAAACGAGGGGTGTGTCGATCAGGCGTCCGGTGGTTGGCCGGATGGCGTGTTGCTTTTTCTTATGTTTGGTTGTGCATCCGTAGCCTGGGTTGAACGCAGCGATACCCAGGTGAGTGGCAACTCAGCGCAGCAAATACGGAATCTCGACGCGCACCGCGTCGGTCGGGCAATCCTTCTCGCAGGGCATGCAGTACCAGCACTCGTCGAACGCCATGTAGGCCTTCTGGGTCGCCGGGTTGATCGCCAGCAGGTCCATAGGGCAGACGTCGACGCACACGGTGCAGCCCTTGTGGGCGATGCACTTGTCTTCGTCGATGGTCACGGGCGCATTGCTGCGAAACAGGATCTCCTGGGGCTTGAAGCTCATATCACGGTGTCCTCGGAGCCTGCGGCTCTCGTTATGGTGTTGCGCGCTGTCTGATCAAGCCGCTTCGGTCTTTACCCGCAGGCGGTTGTAGGCCTGCTGTTCGTCAGCATCCAGCGGAATCAGGTAAGGCTCGACCGGCTTCTTGAAGCTGATCATCTGACCGTGTTCGTCCTTTTTCAGGTGGCAATGCACGAACCACTCGGCGTCGTTGCGCTCGGGATGATCGACCCTGTGGTGGTACAAACCCCAGCGGCTTTCCTTGCGAAACAGCGAAGCACGGGCGGCCATCTCGGCGCAGTCGCGGATCACGCTGACTTCCATGGCGCGCATCAACTCGTGGGCGTTGTTGGCCTTCAGCGCGCTCAGATCCGCTTCGATGGCAGCGAAGCGCTGCAGGCCGATCTCCATCTTCCTGGTCACCTTGGGCGGCTGCAGGTAGTCATTCACGAAACGGCGCAGCTTGTACTCCACCTGGGCCGGCGGCAGGCCGTGCTCGCGGTTCAGCGGCGCGTAGACCCGCGCCCGCTCGGCGTCGATCTGCGCCTGATCCAGTGCGCTGTAGTCGCGCTCGGCGACGAAGTCGGCAGCGTTGTTGCCGGCGAACCAGCCGTAGGTGAAGGCGCCGAGCATGTAGTTGTGTGGCACCGCTGCCATGTCTCCGGCCGAATACAGGCCCTTGACCGAGGCTTCCGCCCGCTCGTTGACCCATACGCCGGAAGCGCTGTGGCCACTGCAAAAGCCGATCTCGGAGATGTGCATCTCGACCATGCTGGAGCGGTAGTCGGTGCCCCGCCCGGCATGGAATTGCCCGCGGCTGGGGCGCTCGTTGCTATGCAGGATTTCCTCGATGTTCTGGATGGTTTCCTCGGCCAGGTGATCGAGTTTGAGAAACACCGGACCGTTGCCGCCCTCGAGTTCCTGATGGAACTCCCACATCATCTGGCCGCTCCAGTAGTCGCACTCGATGAAACGCTCGCCCTTGTTGTTGGCGGTATAGCCACCCAGCGGGCCGGTCACATAGGCGCAGGCCGGGCCGTTGTAATCCTTGATCAGCGGGTTGATCTGGAAGCACTCCAGATTGGCCAGCTCGGCACCGGCGTGATAGGCCATGGCGTAGCCGTCGCCGGCATTGGTCGGGTTCTCGTAGGTGCCCATCAGGTACCCAGAAGACGGCAGCCCGAGACGTCCGGCCGCGCCGCAGCAGAGAATCACCGCCTTGGCCTTGATCACGTGAAAATCGGCGGTGCGGCAGTCGAAACCCATCAGGCCGTTGACCGAACCGTCGGCAGCGGTCAGCAAACGCGTGGCCACCAGGCGATTGGTGATGTCCACCCGGGCACGCTTGAGCTGGCGATACAGCACCTTCTTGATGTCGTGCCCTTCAGGCATCGGCAGCACGTAGGCGCCCATGTGGTGAACCTTCTTCACCGCATAGTCGCCTGTCTCGTCCTTCTCGAACTTGACGCCCCAGCGGTCGAGCTGCTCGATGGTTTCGAAGCTATGGGTGGCATAGGCGTACACGGCGGCCTGGTTGACGATGCCGTCGTTGGCTACGGTGATTTCCTTGGTGTATTGCTCCGGCGTAGCGTGGCCGGGGATCACCGCGTTATTGAGGCCATCCATGCCCATGCTGATGGCACCGCTGCGCTTGACGTTGGCCTTGTCGACCAGCAGCACGCGCAGGTTCTTGTTGCGCTCCTTGGCTTTGATCGCCGCCATCGGGCCAGCCGTGCCGCCGCCGATGACGACGATGTCGTATTCCTGCTCCCGGGTCTCGATGCTCATGATTGGGCGCCCTTCTGTCGGTCGATACGCAGGCGATACTGGAAGGCATCGCCGCGGTAATAGAGGTGTTCGAAATCCAGCGGCGTGCCGTCAGCAGTGTGAGTCAGGCGCTCGATACGCATGATCGGCGAGCCTTCTTCCACGTTCAGTGCCTGGGTCAGGTCGCTGTCGGCGAGCACGGCGTCGATGGCCAGGTCGGCATGGCCCAAAGCGATACCGCAGTCGTTTTCCAGGATCAGAAAGATGTCGCGGGTCACCAGATCAGCTTTTTCCAGCTTCTCGCCCACGGCACGGGGCAGCCAGGTAATTTCCAGGGAGATCGGCTCGCGGTTGATCAACCGTACCCGGCGAATCTCGGTAACGGTGCGGCCTTCATCCACCCGCAAACGCTCGGCCACCAGGGCCGAGGCTGGAACGTGGCGAAGGCTGCGCAGCTTGTTGAGCACTTCGTAACCCAGCTGCTTCATCGACTCGCCCAGCCCCTGCAGGGTGCTGACGTTCTGGAAGGCCTTGGGCTTGGCGACAAAGGTGCCCTTGCCATGGATCTTGAAAATCAGCCCTTCCTTCTGCAGGTCGCCCAACGCCTGGCGCACGGTGATGCGGCTGACGCCGTAGGTCTGGCCGAGTTCGTTCTCGGAGGGCATGCGGCTGTGCGGTGCATAGCTGCCATCGAGAATGCGCGCGCGCAGCAGCTCCTTGAGCTGGCTGTACAGGGGAACGGGCGATAATGGGATGAGCTGAGACATCGGTATCCTTTCTGATCAACTTGTCATAACAAGTAGTGACGAGAAAATAGCGAAGAAGATCAGATGCGGGAAATATTGATATCGAATAAGCATATGGCGACCACGGTGGCTCTCAGAGCCTGTTCACGGTCTTTCTGCGCATGAAGCGGCAACAAGGCAGGAGCGGCCGTTCGCTGACCCACTGTGGGAGCGCGCCATGCGCGCGAAAAATCGCGGGCATGGCCCGCTCCCACAGGTACTGCGCCGATGACCGCTCCCGCCACCTAGCTGCCAAAATCGACGAACCTGTACTGAAAGATTATGAATAGGTTCTCAGAGGCGGATAGGACCGCGCGCTACTTCGGAGCGCATCTGCAGATCAGGCCGTCGCGCTTTGCCTGGGAAACAAAAAAACCCTGCAGCACGATCGCTGCAGGGGCTTACGGACTCAGTCCGGCAGGGCGTAGGCGATCACGTAATCGCCGCGGTCCGGCGAGTTACGGGCGCCGCCCGCCGAGATCACGATGTACTGCTTGCCGGTGGCCGGATCCTTGTAGCTGATCGGCGTGCCCTGGCTGCCGACCGGCAGGCGGCCCTTCCAGACTTCCTGGCCGGTGGCGCTATCGTAAGCGCGCAGGTAGTAATCCTGCGTCGCGGCGATGAACAACAGGCCGCTCTGGGTGGACAGCGTGCCGCCGATGGTCGGCATGCCCACCGGAATCGGCAGGTGCATCTTGATGCCCAGCGGGCCGGTGTCCTGCACGGTGCCGACCGGCACCTGCCAGGCGATCTGCCGGGTGTTCAGGTCGACGGCGGTCAGGG
>Ga0209370_1003351_pt1 | contig 10317 bp, 7 predicted proteins | sample AgamicAtPrz_FD_187164 | JGI IMG/M metagenome (GOLD analysis project Ga0209370, IMG submission 187164) | Agave microbial communities from Guanajuato, Mexico - At.P.rz (SPAdes) (version 2) | ecosystem: Host-associated > Plants > Phyllosphere > Phylloplane/Leaf | place: Guanajuato, Mexico... | reverse complement strand
TGGCCTTGGGATCGGTGTCCTTGAGGTTTTCGCCATCGTAGACGCGCATCTTCGAGTAGATGTTGGAGTTCTCCGGCTCCTTGAGGCGCGACAGGGTGGAGAACTGGGCGAGCATCTTCAGGGTGTCGGGCGCGCAGTGGGCGTTGGCCAGGGAGCTGCTGACCAGCAGCTTGTCGTAGATCTTGATCTCGTCGCTGACGCGCAGGCAGTAGGGCACCTTGACGATGTAGATGCGGTCGATGAACGCCTCGTTGTTTTTGTTGTTGCGGAAGGTGTGCCACTCCGATTCGTTGGAGTGAGCCAGCAGAATGCCGTTGTAGGGAATCGCGCCCAAACCCTCGGTGCTGTTGTAGTTGCCTTCCTGGGTAGCGGTGAGCAGTGGGTGCAGCACCTTGATCGGTGCCTTGAACATCTCGACGAATTCCATCAGGCCCTGGTTGGCCCGGCACAACGCGCCTGAATAGCTGTAGGCGTCGGCGTCGTTCTGCGGAAATTCCTCGAGCTTGCGGATATCCACCTTGCCGACCAGCGCAGAGATGTCCTGGTTATTCTCGTCGCCCGGCTCGGTCTTGGCGATGGCGATCTGGTTGAGGATCGAGGGGTAGAGCTTGACCACCCGGAACTGGCTGATATCGCCGCCGAACTCGGCCAGGCGCTTGCTGGCCCAGGGCGACATGATGCTGCCCAGATAACGACGGGAAATGCCGTAATCCTCTTCGAGAATGGCGGCATCTTCGGCGGCGTTGAACAGCCCGAGGGGCGATTCGAAGACCGGCGAGCCCTTGATGGCGTAGAAGGGCACCTTCTCCATCAGTTGCTTGAGCTTTTCGGCCAGCGAGGATTTACCGCCGCCGACCGGGCCGAGCAGATACAGAATCTGCTTCTTCTCTTCCAGGCCCTGTGCGGCGTGACGGAAATAGGAAACGATCTGCTCGATGCATTCCTCCATGCCATGGAAGTCGGCAAAGGCGGGATAACGGCGAATCACCTTGTTGGAGAAGATGCGCGACAGCCTGGGATTATGGGAAGTATCGAGCAGCTCCGGTTCGCCGATGGCCATCAGCAAGCGCTCGGACGCGCTGGCGTAGGCGCTGCGGTCCTGCTTGCACAGTTCGAGGTACTCCTGCAGCGAGTACTCCTCCTGGCGCGTCGCCTCGAATCGTTGTTGGAAGTGACTGAAAATGCTCATGACTTCACCTCGCTCGATGCTGGGAGCCGGCCGGGATCGGTCGAGCGGGTGCATGCAGACTCGGTGCTTGCGCGACCGAGGTTGAATCCCCCAAACACCTCCTTGGTCAGTCAGAACCTCAAGGTCGGCTGTCCGTAGCGTGGCAGGTCGAGGACAGCCACCTTGCGTCTCTCGCGCAAGGCGTATCGGCTGCCTTCTCCTGCCTGGCCCTGTGCTGCATGGCTCTGGCTGGCTGCTGAAGGTGAGTACCGATGGCCCGTTCGGCCGATTGGCCGGCTACCTGAATTGGGATGGCCTAGAACAAGGATAGTTGGTAATCGGCAAGATCAAGGCGCAATTGCCAGGTCAGGCGCCTTTGCGGGGCCATAGAGACAGGCAAACCCAGCATCGGCGGGGCTTGGCTGGCGAAAAAAAATTATGCACGGGGGCTTGGCGACGGAGCAGTGGGCAAGCCGGTTTATTCCGGCTGGCTGCTTTCGGTGTCTTGCGGATAGGTGGCGCGCCACAGTTCGAAGCCGCCGTCGAGGCTGTAGACCTCGGAGAAACCCTGGCCGACCAGGTAGGCCGCGGCACCCTGACTGGAGTTGCCGTGGTAGCAGGTGACGATCAGCGGCGCATCGAGATCGGCCTTGGCGATGAAGTCGGCCAGCGAATAGTTGTCCAGGTGCTGGGAGTCGCTGATATGGCCGGCTGCGAAACTTTGTGGGTCGCGGATGTCGACGACTACGGCGCCTTTGTCGCGCAGTGCCTGGGCCTGTTCGGGGGCGATGCGTTTGAACTCGCTCATGCTGCTTCCTCGCTACAGTCGCAGCGATGGTACTCGCCGCTGTCGATATTCATCAGGGTCATGCTGCCGCCCCACACGCAGCCCGAATCCAGGGCGAACACGCCGGGCTCGTCGCAGTGGCCTTCCAGGGCTGCCCAATGGCCGAAGATGATCTTCTGGTCACGGGTCTTGCGCTGCTTATGGCTGAACCAGGGCAGGTAGCCGGCCGGTGCGGTGTCCAGGCCTTCCTTGCTCTTCAGGTCCAGGGTGCCGTCGGCCTTGCAGAAGCGCATGCGGGTGAAATAGTTGGTGATCACCCGCAGCCGGGCGATGCCGTGCAGCTCCTTGTCCCAGCGTGCCGGCTCGTTGCCGTACATGCCGTCTAGGAACATCGGGTACAGGGCGTCGTCGCGCAGGGCGTTCTCGACTTCGGCGGCGCGGCGCAACGCCTTGGCCATATTCCACTGCGGCGGTATGCCGGCGTGCACCAGGGCGGTGTCGCGCTGGTCGTCGTAATGCAGCAGCTTCTGCTGACGCAGCCATTGCAACAGCTCGTCGCGATCCGGCGCTTCGAGGATTTCGCGCAGAGTGTCGCCCCGCTTGAGGCGCTCGATATTGCGCGCGGCGGCGAGCAGGTGCAGGTCGTGATTGCCCAGCACGCAGACCAGCGCCTCGCGCATGCCGTAGAGAAAACGCAGGGTTTCCAGGGACGCCGGGCCGCGGTTGACCAGATCGCCGACCAGCCACAGTCGGTCACGGGCCGGGTCGAAGGCCACGCGTTCGAGCAGGCATTGCAGCGGCTTCAGGCAGCCCTGCAGGTCGCCGACGGCATAGGTCGCCATCAGTGCAGGGCGCCAGGCACGGCGAGGCGGAAGGGTGCGATCGGTGCATCGAAGCGCTGGCCGTCGTCGGCCACCATCTGGTAGCTGCCCTGCATGGTGCCGACTTTGGTGGCCATGAGCGTGCCGCTGCTGTAGCGATGGCTTTCGCCGGGAGCGATCAGCGGTTGTTCACCGATCACACCGGCGCCGCGCACTTCCTGAACCTGGCCGTTGCCGTCGGTGATGATCCAGTGGCGTGCCAGCAGCTTGGCCGGCAGCTCGCCGGCGTTGTGGATGGTCACGTCGTAGGCGAAGGCGAAACGGTTCTGCTCGGGTTGCGACTGTTCCGGCAGGTAGCGGGTGACGATGTTGACGTCGATCTGGTAGCGAGGGTCGGACATGGGCATTCGATCAATCAGGTGGGCGAAGGCGCGGTTTGCCGCGCCAGCTGGTCGGCCAGGCGCACGAAGGCCGCCAGATCAAGCTGCTCGGGGCGCAGGCTGCCGTCGACGCCAGCCGCTTCGATCTCGCTGGCCGGCAGCAGCGCCTTGAGGGTATTACGCAGGGTCTTGCGGCGCTGGTTGAACGCCTCGCGCACCACGCGCTCGAGCAGGCGATGGTCCTTGGCCGGATGTGGCAGCACCTGGTGCGGCACCAGGCGTACGATGGCCGAGTCGACCTTCGGCGGCGGGTTGAAGGCCCCGGGGCCGACGTTGAACAGATGCTCCACCTGGCAGTGGTACTGCACCATGATCGACAGCCGTCCCCAGTCGCCGCCGCCCGGGCCTGCGGCCAGGCGCTCGACCACTTCCTTCTGCAGCATGAAGTGCATGTCACGGATCAGGTGGGCGTTGTCCAGCAGGTGGAAAATCAGTGGCGTGGAGATGTTGTAGGGCAGGTTGCCCACCACGCGCAGGCTGTTGGGAGCGGCCTGCAGGCTGGAAAGATCGAACTTCAGTGCATCGCCCTGGTTCAGGCGAAAGCGCGGTTGGTCGGCGAACTTGGCCTGCAGGATCGGAATCAGGTCCAGATCCAGCTCGATCACGTCGAGTTGTGCGCGGCTGTTGAGCAGCCCTTCGGTAAGCGCGCCCTGGCCCGGACCGATCTCCAGCAGGTGCTCGCCTTCGCGTGGGTGGATGGCGCGCAGGATACGGTGAATCACCCCGGCGTCATGGAGGAAGTTCTGGCCGAAACGCTTGCGCGCGCGGTGTTGGTAAGGCTCGGGCATCTGAAAAGCAGCTCCAGGCTTCAAGCTGCATGCATCAAGCAAGCGCGTAAAGCGGTCAGGCGAAAACGCGCAGTTTAGCAGGGAAAGCGCTTCTACTTGTGGCTTGTCGCATGCAGCTGGCGGCTGCCTTGAGCCATCTCGTAGGCAGTTTCCAGAGCGACCTGCAGGCTGCCGCAGTCGATGCGCCCGGTGCCGGCGAGGTCCAGCGCAGTACCGTGATCCACCGATGTGCGGATGATCGGCAGGCCCAGTGTAACGTTCACCGCCGCGCCAAAGCCTTTGTATTTGAGCACCGGCAGGCCCTGATCGTGATACATGGCGAGCACCGCATCGCAATGCTCCAGGTGCTTGGGGGTGAACAGCGTATCGGCGGGCAACGGGCCGATCAGTTCCATGCCTTCGCCGCGAAGCTGCTCGAGCGCGGGCTCGATGACGTCGATCTCCTCGCGCCCCAGATGGCCGCCTTCGCCAGCATGGGGATTGAGGCCGCAGACCAGGATGCGCGGCCTGGCGATGCCGAACTTGTCGCGCAAGTCGGCGTGCAGGATGCGGGTCACGCGCTGCAGGCGCTCGGTGGTGATGGCGCTGGCCACGTCCTTGAGCGGCAGGTGGGTAGTGACCAGCGCGACCCGCAGGCCGCGGGTCGCCAGCATCATCACCACCTGGGGCGTGCCGGTCAGGTCGGCAAGAAATTCGGTATGGCCGGAAAAAGCCATTCCCGCATCGTTGATGATGCCCTTGTGCACCGGCGCGGTGATCAGCCCAGCAAAGCTGCCGTCCATGCAGCCCTCGGCAGCACGCTTCAGGGTCTGCAGCACATAGGCGGCGTTGGCTTTGCTCAGCTGGCCAGTAATCACCGGCTCACCTAGCGGCGTGTCCCACACGTACAGGCTGCCGGCCGTAGCAGGTTGCGTCGGCCAGGCATCGGGGGTGGTATCGATCAGTTCGATCTGCAGCCCCAGCTGCGCCGCGCGAGCTTGCAGCAATGCGCGACTGGCGACGCAGATCAGTGCATGGGTCTGCTGCTCGCGGGCGATCAACAGGCACAGGTCCGGGCCGATACCGGCGGGTTCTCCGGGAGTGAGGGCGAAGCGCAGGCAGTCTGGCATGATCTGGTCTCGAGGGCAGGGCGACTATGATTCTAGTTCAGGTATAAATGAAAAAGCCCGGCGCTGGGCCGGGCTTCGCTGGTGTTCAAGTTGATTTACAGCTTGATCTCCACATAGGCTTCGTCGCGGATCTGACGCAGCCAGGTCTGCAGCTCTTCGTCGTACTTGCGGTTGCGAAGCAGGTTCAGGGCCTGCTGCTCACGCATCTGTTCGCTGCTGTCAGTGGCGCGGCGGCCCATCACCTGCAGCACGTGCCAGCCGAACTGGCTCTTGAAGGGCTTGGATACTTCGCCGCTGGCGGTGTTGTTCATCACCTCGCGGAATTCCGGCACCAGAGCGTTCGGGTCGATCCAGTTGAGGCTGCCGCCGTTGAGCGCAGAACCCGGGTCTTCAGAGAAGTTCTTCGCCAGTTCGGCGAAATCTTCCCCTGACTCGATACGCTGATACAGGCGTTCGGCCAGTACCTTGGCCTCGGCGTCGGTGCGGATCTCGCTCGGCTTGATCAGGATATGGCGCACATTCACTTCGTCACGTACGGCCGCCGCTTCACCGCCGCGTTTCTCCAGCACCTTGAGAATGATGAAACCACCCGGAGTGCGGATCGGCTCGGTAACGTCGCCCACGCTCATGGCACTGATCATGCTATCGAACGGCGGGGGCAGCTGAGCCGCCTTGCGCCAGCCCATGTCACCACCGTCCAGCGCGGTATCGCTGGCCGAGTTGGCGATCGCCAGTTTGGCGAAGTCACCGCCCTGGCGGGCCTGTTGGTAGATGTCCTGGGCGCGGCGCTCGGCGGCTTGCAGGGCGTCGGAGGAAGCGTCTTCCTGAATCGGGATGACGATATTGGCCAGGTGGAACTCTTCGGACAGCTGCATCTTGCCCAGATCCGAGGCAAGGAAGTTCTTCACTTCCTGCTCGGTCACCTGGATGCGCTCGGCCACACGGCGCTGGCGCACGCGGCTGATGATCATTTCGCGGGAGATCTGGTCGCGGGCATCATTGAAGGACAGGCCGTCCTTCGCTAGGGCGTCGCGGAACTGATCCATGGTCATACCGTTACGCTGGGCAACGGTGGCCATGGCCTGGTTGAGTTCTTCGTCGCTGATGCGGATGCCGGCGCGCTCACCCATCTGCAACTGGATGTTCTCCAGAATCAGGCGATCCAGCACCTGCTGGGTCAGCACGTTGGCCGGCGGCACCTCACCACCGCGCTTGGCGATGGTGCGTTGCACTTCCTGTACCCGGGCGTCCAGCTGGGTTTGCATGATCACGTCGTTATCGACGATCGCCACCACGCGGTTAAGGGGTTGTACATCGGCGTGCGCCGCAGTACCCAGAAACATCGCGCCCAACAGCAGCGGGCGCATGTACTCAGTGAGCTTGTTCTTCACGTTCACGATAACCTTGAATGCCTTGGTCGAGGAATGTCTCAACTTTATTGCCGGTCACGCCACCCAGGCCTTTGAGGACGATCTGCAGGAAGATGCCAGTGTCGGCTTTGTCGTTGCGCGAGGGATTGAGACTGACCTCGTCGTGGTCGATCCAATAGCGGTTGATCACGCGCAGTTTCCAGCAGCAACTGTCGTACTCGAAACCGCCGAAGGCTTCCAGCGTGCGGTTGCGGCCGTAGTCATACTGCCAGCGCGAGATCAGGCTCCACTGCGGGCCGATTGGCCAGATGACCGAGAAGTCATGCTGGCTGACCTTGTAGTAGTCCTTGATGAAGGTACTGCTGCCAGGCGTGCCGTAATCGCTGCCGTAACCCCAGCGGCCGGTGCTTTCGTCGTAGTTGAGGGTGTCGTTACGGTAGCGGTAGCCGGCGTTGACGACCTTGCGGGGGTTATCCGCTGGCTGGTAATGGAACATTGCGCTACCCGAGCGGGTGCGGTGAGTATCCGGGTCCCAGTTGAAATCGGAGGTGAAGCGCCAGTCCTGATTGTAGCGATACATATATTCCAGGGCGTAGGGCGACACGGAAGACTGGGCTTGATCAAGGGTGCGGTAGTCGATACCAGGCATTTGCACCTTGCGGTCTTCGAAATAGAACGCCTGGCCAATGCTGAAGCGCTGACGCTCGAAGCCGTTGGGCTCGATCCAGCGGCTGGTTACACCGAGCGAGATCTTGTTTTCGTCGCCGATACGATCCTTGCCGGTAAAACGGTTTTCACGCCACAGCGAGGAGTAGTTGAAAGTGCTCTCGCTGGTGTCGAAGACCGGGATATCGGTTTGGTCTTTTTCAGGCACATAAAGGTAGAAAAGGCGCGGTTCCAGAGTCTGGCGAGCTTCGCGGCCGAATAGCGAGGTGTTGCGATCGAAGTACAGTCCGCTGTCGACGCTGAACATACCCACACCGCGGTTCTGTGTGCTGCTGTACTGTTCGTCAGCCAACAGGGTGTTCTTGCCGCGCTGATCCAGATCCAGATCATAGTTGGTTTGCAGATACTTGATCTGCGGCTTGATATAGCCCCAAGTCCAGTCCAGCGGCAGGCTTACGCCGGGCTCCACATGCAGGCGCGTACCGTTGGCGCGTCCCAGGCCTTGCACGTTGAAGTCGTTCCAAGGGCCTTCGACATTGCCATTCTGATCGATGTAGTTGCCGCTGCGCAGGTCGCGATCAAAACGCACCAGCTCGCTACCGTAGGTGAAGTTCAGGCCGCCCGGCTCAACCGGCAGTTTACCGTCTAGTGTGATCTGCGGCAGGCGGTTGTATGGCGTTACGGCAGTGATGGTGGCCAGCTCATAGGCGTGCGCATTGAGTTTTGCGGTGTAGCTGTCGCCACGCCAGGTAAGCGTACCGCGCTGATTGACATAATCAGATGTTTCAACACCCAGATCCGATTTCAGATCCTGGAAATAATAAGGGTCGCTGATATCGGTGTAGTCGACCTCGGCAAGCAAGCGGTCATTGAGCCCCTGCGTATGCTGCCAGCTGTACATCCAGCGTTGGTCTTTATAGCCCGACTGGCGCTTGCGCTCATCGTCCTGGTCGTCAAGGTAACCGCCGCCGACCTGGCCTTCGCTGTTTTGCGTCAGGTAGCGGTACTCGCCTTCCAGGAACAGGCCACGCTTGGCCATATAGGTCGGGTACAGGGTGGCATCGAAGTTCGGCGCCAGGTTGAAGTAGTACGGGGTCTGCAGGGTCAGGCCGTTGCTGCCGGAAGTACCGATGCTCGGCGGCAGGAAGCCGGACTGGCGGCGGTCATCGATCGGGAAATAGATGTACGGTGTGTAGAACACCGGGAAATCCTTGACCCGCAGGGTGACGTTGGTCGCGGTACCGAAACCGGTGGCCGGGTTCAGGGTGATATTGTTGCCCTTCAGGTACCAGGCGTTGCTGCCCGGTTCGCAGCTGGTGTAGGTGCCGTCCTTGAGGCGGATGATCGCGGTTTCTTCGCGCTTGGCGTAGGCCGCGCTGCCACGTACGTGTTGGGCGTGCATCACGTACTCGGCATTGTCGATGCGCGCTTCGCCGTTGTCCAGCTGCAGCTCGCCACGATCACCAACCACTAGGGCGCCCTGGTCGCGCAGTCGGACGTTGCCGACCAGCTCACCACGGTTTTCGGCCTGGTGCAGGCTGGCCTCGTCGGCTTCGACCTGCATGCCGGCCTGGCGTACCACCACATCGCCGGCGAGGGTCGCGACCTGCTCTTCCTGCTGATAGCGCGAAGCCTTGGCCGAGACGAACATCGGCGCTTCGCTCATCGGCGTCTTGTCGTTCATGCCCGGACGCGGCGGCTCAATATAGGCGCCGGAACAGGCCGGGCCGATCTCCGCCAACTGGGCGCTGGTCAGCTTCTCGCGCGGAACCCAGTCCAGGTGGCTGTAGTCGGCGCTGCGCGAGGCGAGGGCGCGGCCACCGGCTTCGGTCACTTGCGTCGGAGCGGCCTTGGTATCAGGCTTGGCGGCCACGCTCGCCGCAGAACCACCACTGCTCACCGAGTTGGCGCTGTGGTTCGGGCGGCTCGGCACGTTGGCGTTGCTGGCTTTCGGAGCACAGGCCCAACCGCCGGTTGGCGATGCCTGGCAGTCGAATTGTTCGGCAGCGGTGGCGAATGGGCTGGCGAAGGGCTGCAGGGCCAACAGGCCACCCGTTACCAGAAGCGGGAATTTCTTGCGAAAAGCGGGGTATTTTACTGCCATCTTGTTTTCCGGGCTTCCTGTGCGCTTTTGGCCCAGGGGCCGCACGCCTCTCGATGGGCTGAAAAAGATGCTGGATAATAAAGCATGACCCGCGCAACGGCTAGCGCCGTCGGAGACCCTTGCAATGCCTGATCAAGATGTACGTTTACAACGCCTGAAGCAATGGCTAGCGCCGCAACTGCAGGCCCTGTTCGCTGCCAATGGCTGGGGCGAGGTGCCGAATGCGGTGCTGCAGCCGGCCAGCAGCGACGCCAGTTTTCGCCGTTATTTCCGCTGGCAGGCGGGCGAGCGCAGCCTGATCGTGATGGACGCGCCGCCGCCCCAGGAGAACTGCCGGCCCTTCGTCGAGGTGGCCAATCTGTTGGCCCGAGCTGACCTGAACGTGCCGCAAATCCATGCGGCGGATCTCGATCAGGGCTTTCTGCTGCTCAGCGATCTGGGCCGTCAGACCTATCTGGACGTGATCGACAGCGACAATGCCGACCAGTTGTTCACGCCTGCCATCGATGCCTTGCTGGCCTACCAACAACTGCCCATGGACGCCGGTCTGCCGCATTACGACGACGCCCTGCTGCGCCGCGAGCTGCAATTGTTTCCGGATTGGTACGTGGCCCGCGAACTTGGCCTGACCCTCGATGCCGAGCAGCAGGCCGCCTGGCGACGCATCTGCAGCCTGTTGATCGACAGCGCCCTGGCGCAGCCCAAGGTGTTGGTGCACCGCGACTACATGCCGCGCAACCTGATGCTCAGCGAGCCCAACCCCGGCGTGCTGGATTTCCAGGATGCCGTCTACGGCCCGGTCACCTACGACATCACCAGTCTGTTCAAGGATGCTTTCCTCAGTTGGCCAGAGGCGCGTGTGCAGGGCTGGCTGGAAGGTTACTGGCACAAGGCCCGGGCCGCCGGCGTGCCTGTGCATAGTGACCTAGTGGATTTTCTGCGCGCCAGCGACCTGATGGGCGTGCAGCGCCACCTCAAGGTGATCGGCATCTTCGCGCGCATCTGCCACCGCGACGGCAAGCCCCGTTACCTGGCCGACGTGCCACGTTTCTTTGCCTATATAG
>Ga0209370_1003348_pt1 | contig 10323 bp, 10 predicted proteins | sample AgamicAtPrz_FD_187164 | JGI IMG/M metagenome (GOLD analysis project Ga0209370, IMG submission 187164) | Agave microbial communities from Guanajuato, Mexico - At.P.rz (SPAdes) (version 2) | ecosystem: Host-associated > Plants > Phyllosphere > Phylloplane/Leaf | place: Guanajuato, Mexico... | reverse complement strand
CATCGGCGTTACCGCTCTGGTACAGAGCAGCAATGCCACCACGCTGCTGGTCACCTCGTTTGTGGCGCAAAACCTGGTCAGCCTGACACCTGCCCTGGTGGTGGTACTGGGGGCTGACGTCGGCACGGCCATTATGGCGCGCGTGCTGACCTTCGATCTCTCCTGGCTCTCCCCGCTGTTTATCTTTTTTGGCGTGGTCTTTTTTCTCAGCCGCAAACAGACGCGCGTCGGACAGATGGGCCGTGCTGCCATTGGTCTCGGGCTGATCCTGCTGGCGCTGCAGCTGATTGTCACCGCAGCACGTCCGATAACGCAGGCTTCGGGCGTGCAGGTGCTCTTCTCCACCCTGACCGGCGATACGCTGCTGGACGCCCTGATTGGCGCCGTTTTTGCCATCATCAGCTACTCGAGCCTGGCGGCGGTGCTGATCACCGCGACCCTGACGGCCGCCGGGGTGATCTCATTTAAGGTGGCGCTCTGTCTGGTCATTGGTGCCAACCTCGGCAGCGGCCTGCTGGCGATGATCAACGCCAGCGGTTCTAATGCGGCTGGCAAGCGGGTGGCGCTCGGCAGCCTGCTGTTCAAGCTTATCGGCAGCATTGCGGTACTGCCGTTTGTTGATTTTATTGCTGAGCTGCTGGATCGGCTGCCGGTGAATGATGAAGAGCTGGTGATCTTTTTCCACGTTTTCTACAACCTGGCACGCTGCCTGATCATGGTGCCGTTTGCAGCACCGATGGCGCGACTCTGCCAGCGTATGATTTCTGACGATGCAGAGCATCAGGCGCACCTCAAACCCAGACATCTGGATAAAAGCGCGCTGGATACGCCTGCACTGGCGCTGGTCAATGCCGCGCGTGAGACCCTGCGCATGGGCGACGTGCTGGAGCAGATGCTGGAGTCGTTCAGCCGCGTAGTCCGGGGCGAACTGCGTGAATCGCACCGGGTGCGGCAGCTGGATGATGATGTTGACGTGCTCTATACCGCGATCAAACTCTATCTGGCCCGCATGCCGCGCGAAGATCTGGCAGAGGAGGATGCGCGGCGCTGGGCTGAAATTATTGAGATGGCGCTAAATCTTGAACAGGCGGGTGACATCATTGAGCGCATGAGCGGTGACGTTGCGGATAAATCGTTGCAGGCGCGGCGGGCCTTTTCGGCAGAAGGGCTGGAAGAGCTGAATACGCTGCAGGAGCAGGTGCTGAATAACCTGCGCCTGAGCCTCTCGGTATTTCTTTCGCATGATATCACCAGCGCGAAACGTCTGCGGCGGGCCAAACATCGCTTCCGTATTCTGATCCGCCGTTTCTCTCACTCGCACGTGGAGCGGCTGCATCTGAATAATGTGCAGAGCATTGAGACCAGTTCGCTGCATCTGGGGCTGCTGGGAGATATGAAGCGCCTTAATTCGCTGTTCTGCGCGGTGGCTTATACCGTTCTCGACCAGCCAGATGATGAGCGGGAAGTAGATTGAGGTAAGCACGCAGGGGCGCACGGTATCAATCGCTATTAACGGCGTCATTGGATTCGGTGCGGGCATCGGCCAGGGCGTCATTAATGACGTCATCAGATCCGGTGCGGGTATCGGCCAGGGCGTCATTAATGACGCCCCTACGAGGGCGATGTAGGGGGCGCATTTATGCGCCCCTGGTTTAGTGCGGCACCGTATTAACCGCCATTAACCGCGTCATCGGATCCGGTGCGGGTATCGGCCAGGGCGTCATTAATGACGCCCCTGCGAGGTTGATGTAGGGGGCGCATTTATGCGCCCCTGGTTTAATGCGTGCACCGTATTAACCGCCATTAACCGCGTCGTTGGATCCGGTGCCGGCATTGACCAGGGCGTCATTAATGACGCCCCTACGAGATTGATGTAGGGGGCGCATTTATGCGCCCCTGGTTTAATGCGTGCACCGTATTAACCGCCATTAACCGCGTCATCAGATCCGGTGCGAACATCGGCCAGGGCGTCATTAATGACGTCATCAGATCCGGTGCCGGCATCGGCCAGGGCGTCATTAATGACGCCCCTACGAGGTTGATGTAGGGGGCGCATTTATGCGTCCCTGGGTTATTTACGATAACAAACTAAACGCAATCATGCCGACGATGGCGCCGGTGGTGCCGAGGATGGTCTCCATCAGCGTCCAGGTCTTTAGCGTCTCGCCCTCGGTGGCACCGGTAAAGCGGCCAAACAGCCAGAAGCCGGCATCGTTGACGTGGCTGATAATAATTGAGCCACCGCCGATACAGATTGAGAGCGCCGCGAGCTGTGCGCCGCTGTAGTGCAGCGGTTCGATCACCGGCATCACCAGCCCTACGGTGGTCAGACAGGCCACGGTTGCAGAGCCCTGAATAACCCGGATAGCGCCCGCCAGAATAAAGCAGGCCAGCGCGATCGGCATACCGGCACCGGTCAGCGCGTGACCCAGCACCGGCCCCACGCCAGAGTCAACCAGCACCTGCTTAAAGACGCCGCCGGCACCGATAACCAGCAGAATAATGCCGGCGGGCTGCAGCGCGCTGCCGCACACCTGCATCACCTTCTCTTTATCCATGCCCTGCCGGTACGCCAGGCCATAGATCGCCACCAGCAGCGCCAGCAGAATCGCGGTAAACGGATGGCCAATAAATTCCAGCCATTCGTAGAGCCGGGTATCCGGCGTGGTAAAGCGCGCACCGATGGTTTTCAGCCCGACCAGCAGCAGCGGAAACAGAATCAGAGAGAGGCTGAAACCAAATGAGGGCAGCCTGCCCTCGTCCACATCCGGCTGATGATCTTCCGGCGGCGCGCTGAAGCTGACGTGGCGGGCGATCAGGCTGCCAAACAGCGGCCCGGCGATCAGCATCCCCGGAATGGCCGCGCAGAGTCCCAGCAGGATCATCCAGCCAAAATCAGCGTGCATTTGTGCCGCCAGCAGCATCGGCGCAGGTCCCGGCAGCAGAAACGCCGCCGCCGCCGCTACGCCGGCAAACAGCGGGATCACCAGCTTTACCAGGTTGTCATGCGTGCGGCGCGCCACCGCAAACGCGATGCTGATCAGCAGCACCACCGCGACTTCAAAAAACAGCGGCAGCGCGCAGATCAGCCCGGCGATCCCCATCGCATAGTGCGCCCGGCTCTCGCCAAACGTTTTCAGCATCCGGATAGCGATCTGATCCACCGCACCGGTTTCATGCAGAATTTTGCCGAACATTGCGCCAAGCGCTACGACGATAGCAAGAAAGCCCAGCGTGCCGCCCATGCCTTTCTGCATCGTATCGGCGATCTGATCGAGTGGCATACCGGAGAAAAGTCCGGCGCCAATAGACACTAACATCAGGGCGACAAAGGCGTGCATCCGCGCTTTCATTACCAGAAACAGCAGCAGCAGGACAGAGCCTGCTGCGGTTAACACCAGCGTTGCGGTACTCATTACTCGCCCTTGTTGATTGCTTCCCTGATGGTCGCAACCGTAGCTGCAACAACGTCATCCAGCGAGTGATTGATATCCACCATCAGGACATCAGCCTCATCTGTGCCAGGTTCCTGCAGCGTGGCAAACTGCGTTACCAGCATCTGCGGCTTGAAGAAGTGACCCTTACGGGCTTTGAGGCGGGTTTCAATAGTTTCGAAATCGCCTTTCAGATAGATAAATTTCAGGTTGTGATTGCCCTGGCGCAAAATGTCGCGATAGGACTTTTTCAGCGCCGAGCAGACAATAATCGACACCGCCTGAGTGCGCTGCATGGCAAAAGCCGCGTCGTTCAGCGCCTGCAGCCACGGCTGGCGATCGTTGTCATCCAGCGGATGGCCTTCCGCCATTTTCATGATGTTGCTGCGTGGATGAAGGAAATCTCCATCCAGAAAAGCGGTATTCAGTTCGTGTGATACCCGATTAGCAACGACAGACTTTCCGCTGCCGGATACACCCATCAGGATAAAAACGTGATGTGATGAAGATGGCGTGATCATAGTTTTGCGCTCCGGCAGCTTATTCTGCCAATGTTACCGATAACAAATCTGTCATTCATTGTCGGAGTGCGTCCCGATGCTGACAACCCTCGTCAGCCGGAAAAGCGTAAAAGTGTGAAGTGGCTCATACAATCGCCAAAATCAGATGCTGTCACCTTCAGCAATCTCAAAGCCGATATCGAGCGGGCCGCTAAATGAACGATCGCCCCCAATGCGCGCCAGCAGCATGGCAGCCGCCTCGCTCCCCATCCGTTCGCGCGGCGTCAGCACGGTTGCCAGCCGCGGCGTCACGACCTGCGTAATATCGTGACCGTGAAAGCCCGCGATCGCCATCTGCTCCGGCACGCGCAGCCCCTGACGCTGGCATTCAAACATGGCGCCTACGGCCAGGTCATCGTTAGTACAGAACAGACTGTCGGTTGCCGGATAGCGCTTTTGCGCCTCGCACAGTAGCTGCGCGCCGGCGCTGAAAGAAGAGGCGTCTTCCATCATCACGCTGTGCGGCGTCAGCCCCGCCTCGCGCATCGCCTGTTCATATCCCTGCTGCTTCTGCAGCGTACGTTCATCGAGCCGCGCCCCCAGGTAGACCGTATGGCGATGCCCTTTCTTCAGGATAGCCTGCGTCATCTGTCGCGCCGCTTCGACATTATCAAATCCCACCGCCATATCCAGACACGGCGTGACGCTGTCCATGATCTCAATGACCGGGATCCCGGCCACCTCCAGCATACGCAGCGTACCGGTGGTGTGGGTGCGTTCGGTTAAGATCACGCCGTCAATATTCCAGCCCAGCAGCGAGCGCAGCTGCCGCTCCTCTTTTTCCGGATTGTAGCCAAAGTGCGCGACCAGCGTCTGATATCCCGCCTCATCGGTCACGGTTTCAATTCCGCGCAGCACGTCAGCAAAGACCTGGTTGGTCAGGGAGGGCAGCAGCACGCCAATGGCGCGGCTGGTGGCGTTTGAGAGCATATCGGGTGCACGATTAGGGATATAGCCCAGCTCATCCAGCGCGACGGCAATTTTGTCACGCAGCGCGGCAGAGACCCGCTCCGGGTCGCGCAGATAGCGACTGACGGTCATTTTGGTGATGCCGACGCGATCGGCGACGTCCTGTAATACCGGTCTTTTCTTCTTCATCGTATGCACCTGAGGCCAGAGATAGGCTGAGTTTATCACTATTTTTACCGCTTCCGCGTCTGATGCCCGCCCGGACGCCGGATGGGTCGATCGGCAATAAAAAAAGCCAGCACGCAGGCTGGCTAAACAATACCGGAAGCAGTGTCGGGCTTACCGGCGATTAATAACCGGCGCTGAGATCGTCAACCGAACGCGGATCGGAGGCGCCGTAGCGCATGCCATCCGGACCGATCATGATGCTCTGCGTGCTGCCCATTGCCGGCAGCACCTTCACGTGCTGGCCTTTCGCTTCCAGCAGGCGCAGCGTATCGGGACTGAAGCCTTTCTCCACGCGCAGCTGATCGGGCAGCCACTGATGATGAAAACGCGGCGCGTTAGTCGCTTCCGCCACGTTCATCCCAAAATCAATACTGTTAACCACCATCTGCAGCACGGTCGTGATGATCCGGCTGCCGCCCGGACTGCCGGTGACCAGCCAGGTTTTCCCCTCTTTGGCCACAATCGTCGGTGACATGGAGGAGAGCGGACGCTTCGCCGGCTGAATCGCATTCGCCTCGCCGCCGACCAGGCCGTAGACGTTTGGCGTACCCGGCTTCGCGGAGAAATCATCCATTTCGTTGTTCATCAGGATGCCGCTGTTGCCTGCCACGATCCCGCTGCCAAAGTAGGTGTTCAGGGTATAGGTCACCGCCACAGCGTTGCCCACTTTATCCACCACCGAGAAGTGGGTGGTCTGATTGCTCTCGTACGGTGCCAGCTTACCCGGTTTGATCTCTGACGACGGCCGCGCTTTACTGACGTCGATCTGCTGCGCCAGGGTTCTGGCATAGGCTTTGCTGGTCAGCGCCTGCTGCGGCACTTTGACGAAATCGGGATCGCCAAGATACTCGGAGCGATCGGCGTAAGCGTACTTCTCCGCTTCTGCCATGACCTGCATGGCGTCTGCGCTGCCGAAGCCCCATTTCGCCAGATCGAAGTTCTCCAGAATATTCAGGATCTGCACAATGTGAATCCCGCCCGATGAGGGTGGTGGCATGGAGAACACTTCATAGCCGCGGTAGGTGCCGCTGACCGGTTTACGCTCCACGGCACGGTAAGCGGCGAGATCCGCTTTGCCAATCAGCCCGCCGTGCTGTGCCATTTCGCCGGCGATCTCATCAGCAATGCGACCGGTATAGAACGCATCGGCTCCCTGCTGCGCAATCAGCTGCAGGCTGCGCGCCAGGTTCTTCTGCACCAGCCGCTCGCCTTTCTGATAAGGTTTACCATCCGCTTTGTAGAAGATTGCCCGGCTGTTTGCGTGATTAATCAGGTTCTCTTTGCCATAGGTGGCCAGATCGTCCGCCAGCGCATCGTTGACGATAATGCCGTCACGCGCCAGCTTTATAGACGGGGCCAGCAGCGTGCGCAGCGGCAGCGTGCCATACTTCTTTGCCGCCAGCGCAAATCCCGCGACCGTACCGGGTGTGCCAGACGCCAGGTGAGAAGTAAGTGATAACTTACTATCCGCATTACCCTGCTTATCGAGGAACATATCGCGCGAGGCGCGCGCCGGCGCCATTTCACGAAAGTCGATAGCAGCAGTCCGCCCGGACGCCGTGCGCAGCAGCATAAAGCCGCCGCCGCCGAGATTACCCGCCTGCGGATGGGTAACGGCCAGCGCAAAGCCCACGGCGATCGCCGCATCTACCGCATTGCCGCCCTGTCTGAGAATATCCACGCCCACCTGCGTTGCCATCGCATCCACCGAGGCGACCATGCCGTGCTGCGCCTTCACCGGATGAAAGGTGTCGCTGTCAACGCCATAGGAGATCGGCGGCGCGCTTGCGGGCGCCGCAGCGGCCCCCTGCACCACGGTAAAACTCATTAACATCGCCCAGCTCAACTGGCGCAACCTGCCTGCTGTCCTCATCCTGCCACCATCCTTTTCAGTTGTTTACATTTGTTATTTATCGATGCAAGTGTTTGCTAAAGCAGTAAAAACATAACACTTAACGCAAATTGCACGCACGCCCGATTTCAGGCTTTGTGATATCGCATAAACTTATGATTAAGAGGCAGGCGGCCTGCGGGCCGCCTGTTTACACAGCAGGTCAGACGATCGGAGGGAATAATGAAAACATGGCTTATTGCGCTGGCAGCCCTGCTGCCGCTGAGCGGTATGGCAAATACGCTGAATAACAATAATGTGAATCAGCCCGGCTATAACCCAAGCCAGCAGCGTATGCAGACCCAGATGCAGACCCAGCAGCAGCAGCAGCAGCGCCTGCTGCACCAGGATCAGCAGCGGCAGACGCAAAATATGCAGCGGCAGCTGCAGGAAAAACGCGACAGCACCCGGCAGCAGGTACTGCAGTCGCAGCCGGGTCAGAATACGCAGCAGAACGGCACAATGCCGAATAGTAACTAACTGAAGTCGGGACCAATGATGTCAATGCGGTCGGTGCAGATGGCATCCACACCCCAGCTCAGCAGCTCGCGGGCACGCGCGGGCTGGTTAACCGTATAGGCCAGGATACGCAACCCGGCTGCCTTTAGCAGTGCGGTGCGCTCCGCGTCGAGCAGCCGGTAATTCAGGTGAATCGATACGCACTTCAGCCGGCTGGTCAGCGCCTGCCATGCGTCATCCCACTCATCCAGCAGCAGACCGCGCGGCAGCTCTGGTGCAGCCTGCTGTGCCGCCGCCAGCGCTTCAGGTGAGAATGAGGAGAGCAGCGGAGGTGTCTGCCCCTGCCAGAGCTGACGGGCGGCGAGCGCCACGGCAGCGCCCGTCTCCGCGTCAGTGCCGGTAGTGGGTTTAATTTCGATGTTCGCCATCATCCGGTGCTGACGACAGCGCGCCGCCACGTCCGTCAGCAGCGCCAGCGGCTCGCCCGTAAACGCCCCGCTAAACCAGTCGCCGGCATCGAGCTGCGCCAGCTGCGCCCACGTCTGTTCGCCCGCCACGCCCCAGCCGCTGCTGGTGCGATCGAGCGTGTCATCGTGCAGCAGAAAGATCTGTTTATCCTGCGAGAGTTTGGCATCAAACTCAATCATGGTATGGCCATAACGCGCGCCGGTATCAATTGCCGCCAGCGTGTTTTCCGGCGCGAGTTTACCGCCGCCGCGATGGGCCACAATTTTCGGGTAGGGCCAGTTGTTGTTACTCATTCCAGACGTTTTCCATGAACAGCATCGAAGAAGTGTAACGCATCCGGCGGCAGATGCAGCCACAGCGTGCTGCCCGCCTGCGGACGTTCGCTGTGCGGCAGCCGTACCACCAGCCGCGCCTGACCAAGATGGCCGTGTGCCAGGTTATCCGCGCCGAGGATCTCCAGCGTATCGACCACCAGCGGCACGCCGCCTGCTTCACGCGAAGAGAGATGAATATGCTCAGGACGGATGCCGAGCGTCAGCGGCCTGTTAGCCCACTGCGGCCGTCTCTCGCCCAGCGGCAGGCTGTTCAGCGCATCCAGCGTAAAGTGCAGGCCATCGCGGCTGATCTCTCCTGGCAGCAGGTTCATCGCCGGGGAACCGATAAAGGCGGCAACAAACTGACTGGCTGGACGCTCATAAACCTCTACCGGCGTGCCAACCTGCTCCACAATCCCTTTGTTCATCACCATCACCCGCTCCGCCAGCGTCATCGCCTCAACCTGATCGTGCGTGACGTAAAGGCTGGTGGTTTTCAGGCGGCGGTGCAGCTGCTGCAGTTCAAGGCGCATCTGTACGCGCAGGCGCGCATCAAGGTTGGAGAGCGGTTCATCGAACAGGAAGACAGCCGGTTCACGCACGATAGCGCGTCCCATCGCCACACGCTGCCGCTGTCCGCCCGAGAGTTCCCGCGGTCGCCGGTTCAGCAGGTGGTCAAGCTCCAGACTACGCGCGGTCTCCAGCACGCGCTGGGCGATCTGCGCTTTGCCCATGCCGCGGATTTTCAGGCCATAGCCCATGTTTTCGCCTACCGTCATATGCGGGTAGAGCGCGTAGTTCTGAAACACCATCGCGATGCCGCGATCTTTCGGCTCCATCTCCGTGACCCGCTGCTCAGCAATAAAAATGTCGCCGGAGCTGACGCGCTCGAGTCCGGCCACCATGCGCAGCAGCGTCGATTTACCGCAGCCGGAGGGCCCCACCATCACCATAAACTCGCCCTCGTTGATGGTGATGGTCAGCGGCTGGATCACCGCATTTTTGCCGTCATACGATTTCGTCACGCTCTGTAAGGTTACGCCTGCCATCTATTTCTCATTCTCCACCAGGCCACGCACAAACGCGCGCTGCATTACAAGAACCACCACAACCGGTGGGATCAGGGTTAATAACATCGCCGCCATCACTTCATTCCACTGCGTCGGGCCGCCGCTGGTGTTGATCATGCTTTTGACCCCCGCCACGGCGGTGCTCAGGCTGGCATCATTGATAATCAGCAGCGGCCAGAGATACTGATTCCAGCCGTAGATAAAGGTGATCACAAACAGCGCGGCAAGGTTGGTTTTTGACAGCGGCAGAACAATGTCCCAAAAGAAGCGCATCGGCCCGGCACCGTCAATGCGCGCGGCTTCAATCAGCTCGTCCGGCAGCGACAGGAAGAACTGGCGGAACAGAAAGGTGGCTGTTGCCGACGCCATCAGCGGCAGCGTCAGCCCGCTGTAGCTGTCGAGCAGGTTAAGCGTGGCGATCACCTCGACCGTCGGGAAGATACGCACTTCAACCGGCAGCATCAGCGTAATGAAAATCAGCCAGAAAAAGAGCGTGCGCAGCGGAAAGCGAAACCAGACCAGCGCAAAAGCTGAGAGCATAGAAACGCTGATTTTGCCGATCGTAATCGCCAGCGCCATGATAAAGCTGTTCAGCAACATCATGCCAAACGCCGCGCTGCCGTTAACGCCCTGCGTCCAGATACGCGAAACGTTCTCCCACAGATGCGTGCCGGGCAGCAGCGTCATCGGCACCTGATAAACCGCAGTGTTATCCAGCGTGGCGGCGACAAAGGCAACATAGAGCGGAAACAGAATGGTCAGCACGCCCAGAATCAGCAGCGTGTGGCTGAAAATATCCAGCCCGCGTCGGTTCTCAATCATTGATATTGCACCTTACGCTCAACAAAGCGGAACTGCAGAATTGTGAGGCCAATCACCAGCAGCATCAGCACGACTGACTGCGCGGCAGATGAGGAGAGATCGAGACCGGTAAATCCTTCCCGATAAATTTTGTAGATAAGCGTGGTGGTGGACTGTACCGGCCCGCCA
>Ga0209370_1003346_pt1 | contig 10326 bp, 7 predicted proteins | sample AgamicAtPrz_FD_187164 | JGI IMG/M metagenome (GOLD analysis project Ga0209370, IMG submission 187164) | Agave microbial communities from Guanajuato, Mexico - At.P.rz (SPAdes) (version 2) | ecosystem: Host-associated > Plants > Phyllosphere > Phylloplane/Leaf | place: Guanajuato, Mexico... | reverse complement strand
GCGCGGCTGACCGCTCAGCTTGAGCAGGCAGTGAGCGAACTCGATGCAGAGCACGATGTTGTGTTTCTTACCGACCTGCTCGGCGGCACGCCGTTTCGCGTGGCGTCAACGCTCGCGATGCAAAGACCGGGCAGCGAAGTCATCACCGGCACTAACCTGCAGCTATTGCTGGAGATGGTGCTGGAGCGCGACGGGTTAAGCAGCGAAGCGTTTCGTCTGCAGGCGCTGGAGTGCGGACACCGCGGCCTGACGAGCCTCGTAGACGAACTTTCGCGCTGTCGCGAGGAAGCTCCGGCTGAGGAAGGGATATGAGCCAGCTGCTGCGCGCGCATCGTCTGCTCACCGAACAGGGATGGCTGGACGACCACCAGCTCCGTATTGAAGATGGGGTCATCACAGCGATTGAACCCATTCCTGCTGGCATGACGGCGCGCGATGCTGAACTGCTTTGCCCGGCCTATATCGATACGCACGTCCACGGCGGCGCGGGCGTGGACGTCATGGATGATGCTCCCGACGCGCTGGATACCCTGGCGATGCATAAAGCACGTGAAGGCGTGGGCGCATTTCTACCCACCACCGTCACCGCGCCGCTGGAAGCTATCCAGGGCACGTTAAGGCGAATAGCCCGACGCTGTCAGTCCGGTGGCCCCGGTGCGCAGGTGATGGGCAGTTATCTGGAAGGACCGTACTTTACGCCACAGAACAAAGGGGCGCATCCGCCGGAGCTGTTCCGGGAGCTGGATATCGCCGAGCTGGATGCACTGATCGCGGTTTCTGATAACACGCTACGGATAGTGGCGCTCGCGCCAGAAAAGCCCGGCGCGCTGCAGGCGATTCGCCATCTTAAACGGCGCGGTATACGCGTGATGCTGGGCCACAGCGCTGCCTCGTACCGGCAAACTCTCGCCGCGTTTGATGCGGGTGCCGACGGGCTGGTGCACTGCTATAACGGCATGACGGGGCTGCACCACAGAGAGCCCGGCATGGTCGGCGCAGGGCTTACGGACAAACGGGCGTGGCTGGAGCTGATTGCCGACGGCCACCACGTCCATCCGGGGGCGATGCGCTTATGCTGCTGCTGCGCGCAGGATCGCGTGGTGCTGATTACCGATGCCATGCAGGCGGCCGGTATGCCGGACGGACGGTACACGCTCTGTGGTGAAGAGGTCTCGATGCAAAACGGTGTGGTTAGAACCGGCTCCGGCGGGCTGGCGGGTAGCACGCTGTCGCTGGATGCCGCGGTCAGAAATATGGTGGAGCATGCGGGCGTAACCGCCGAAGACGCTATCCATATGGCCTCGCTGCACCCTGCCCGTCTGCTGGGCGTTGATGGTCAGCTCGGATCCTTAGCCCCGGGTAAACGTGCCAATATCATTGCACTGGAGGGTGGTTTACATCTCCGGCAGATCTGGATTCAGGGCCAGGCTCTCCCCCTTTAGCCCTTTCATTGTGTCTCGTGTTGGCTTTACGGCCGCAAACCGTAAGGCCTTTCTTTTCCTTTCCTTAAACTTTCCCTTTCATTTCACGATCACAATTTTCGTTTTATTTCTTTTTCGCCATTGAAGTTTCGGTTTCTTTTCTATAGATTTTATTTAACTGCTTAAGTGAACAAGTGAAACGAAACGAAAGATAGCGACACAATTGCCAGCGTCTGATGTGGAATTCACACGACTAAGGACTGAGTTATGCCACAAACCACTACCGCCGCGACAACCGGCACCTGGACCGAGGAAGAGATCCGCCAGCAGCCTGCCAGCTGGATCCGCTCACTCAACAACATCGATAGCCTGCGCGCTTCGATCGACAGTTTCCTGACGCCGCTGCTGCGCAAGCACGATCTGCGGATCGTCCTGACCGGCGCGGGTACGTCCGCGTTTATCGGCGATATCATTGCGCCATGGCTTTCCAGCCACACCGGGAAAAACCTTACTGCCGTTCCAACGACCGATCTGGTCACTAATCCAATGGATTACTTCAGCCCGACACATCCACTGCTGCTGATCTCCTTCGCCCGCTCCGGCAACAGCCCGGAAAGCGTCGCAGCCGTTGAGCTGGCAAACCAGTTCGTGCCGGAGTGCTACCACCTGTCGATTACCTGCAACGAGGCGGGGAGCCTGTACCAGAACGCCGTCGACAGCGATAACGCCTTTGCCCTGCTGATGCCTGCCGAAACGCACGATCGCGGGTTCGCGATGACCAGCAGCATCACCACCATGATGGCGAGCTGTCTGGCCGTGTTCGCTCCGGATACGATCAATAGCCATACCTTCCGCGACGTCGCCGATCGCTGTCAGGCGATCCTCACTACACTCGGTGATTTCAGCCACGGCGTCTTTGGCAATGAAGCGTGGAAACGCGTTGTCTATCTGGGAAGCGGCGGCCTGCAGGGCGCGGCGCGCGAATCGGCGCTGAAGGTGCTGGAGCTGACGGCGGGCAAGCTGGCGGCGTTTTACGATTCCCCGACGGGTTTCCGTCACGGGCCTAAATCATTGGTCGATAACGAAACGCTGGTGGTGGTGTTTATTTCCAGCCATCCGTATACGCGTCAGTACGATCTGGATCTGCTGGCCGAGCTGCGCCGCGATCGCCAGGCCCTGCGCGTCGTCGCCATCGCCGCTGAAAACGATCCGGTCATTGAAGCGGGTCCGCACATTCTGCTGCCGCCTTCACGGCCGTTTATCGATATGGAACAGGCGTTCTGCTTCCTGATGTATGCCCAGGTCTTTGCACTCACCCAATCGATCAGCGTAGGCAATACGCCCGATACGCCATCCGCCAGCGGAACGGTCAACCGTGTGGTGCAGGGCGTTGTTATTCACCCGTGGCAGGCTTAAGAGGATCTGATTATGAGTATTATCTCGACCAAATATCTTCTGCAGGACGCGCAGGCAAAAGGCTACGCCGTTCCGGCGTTCAACATCCACAACGCGGAGACGATCCAGGCGATCCTCGAAGTATGTAGCGAAATGCGATCGCCGGTGATCCTCGCGGGCACGCCGGGCACCTTTAAGCATATTGCGCTGGAAGAGATCTACGCCCTGTGCAGCGCGTATTCCCTCACTTATGACATGCCGCTGGCGTTGCATCTCGACCACCACGAATCACTGGACGATATTCGCCGCAAGGTCAACGCGGGCGTGCGGAGCGCGATGATCGACGGCAGCCACTATCCGTTTGAACAAAACGTGAAGCTGGTGAAGTCGGTGGTCGATTTCTGCCACCTCAACGACTGCAGCGTCGAAGCCGAGCTGGGCCGCCTGGGCGGTGTGGAAGATGACATGAGCGTGGACGCCGAAAGCGCGTTCCTCACCGATCCGCAGGAGGCGAAACGCTTCGTCGAACTCACCGGCGTCGATAGCCTTGCCGTCGCCATCGGCACCGCGCACGGCCTGTATACCAAACGCCCGAAAATCGACTTCCAGCGGCTGGCGGAAATCCGCGAAGTGGTCACCGTGCCGCTGGTGCTGCACGGCGCGAGCGATGTGCCGGATGAGTTTGTGCGCCGCACCATCGAGCTGGGCGTGTGCAAAGTCAACGTGGCCACCGAACTGAAAATTGCCTTCTCTGACGCGGTTAAAGCCTGGTTTGCTGAAAACCCGCAGGGTAACGATCCGCGCTTCTACATGCGGGTCGGCATGGACGCCATGAAAGAGGTGGTCAGAAGCAAGATCGCCGTTTGCGGCTCGGCAAACCGGCTCCTGCTTCCGGCCGAAGCCTGATCCCATCGCGCATTACGTCAATACCTAAAAAATAACTATAAGCCTCGCAAATATGAAGGCGCGTCCTTAAGCCGGACAGCGCCTTCCATTATCCTAAAAATCCGAGGAGTCCCTACATGACACAGGAAAAGTCGTTTAAATCGAAAGCGTGGGAATTTTTCCAAAGCCTGGGAAAGACGTTTATGTTCCCGGTCTCTCTGCTGGCCTTCATGGGGTTGCTGCTGGGTATCGGTAGCTCCGTCACCAGCCCTTCCACTATTAAAAGTTTTCCCTTTCTGGGCGGTGAGTTAACGCAGCTGACCTTTGGCTTTATCGCCATGGTGGGCGGCTTCGCCTTTACCTATCTGCCGCTGATGTTTGCCATGGCGATCCCGATGGGCCTCGCTAAACGGAACAAGGCCGTGGGCGCCTTTGCCGGGTTTGTTGGCTATATGCTGATGAACATGAGCATCAACTACTACCTGACTGCCACCCACCAGCTTGCCGACGCCGCCACCATGAGACAGGTAGGTCAATCTATCGTGCTGGGGATCCAGACCCTGGAGATGGGTGTGCTGGGCGGCATTGTGGTTGGGGTGATTACCTATTTCCTGCACGAGCGTTTTCAGGACACGGTGCTGCATGACGCCTTTGCCTTCTTTAGCGGCATTCGTTTCGTGCCCATCATTACCGCGCTCACGCTGTCGCTGGTCGGACTGTTTATCCCGCTGCTGTGGGAATACGTGGCGCTGGGGATTGCCGGAATTGGCCATATCATTCAGAGCACCAGCGTTTTCGGACCGTTCCTGTACGGTGTGGGCGTGCTGCTGCTTAAACCCTTTGGTCTGCACCATATCCTGCTGGCCATGGTGCGCTTCACGCCGGCAGGCGGCATTGAGATGGTCAACGGCCATGAAGTGGCCGGCGCGCTGAATATCTTCTACGCCGAGCTGAAAGCCGGACTGCCGTTTAGCCCGCACGTGACCGCGTTTCTGTCACAAGGGTTTATGCCGACCTTTATCTTTGGCTTACCTGCCGTGGCGTACGCCATCTACCGCACCGCGCGCCCGGAAAACCGCCCGGTGATTAAGGGGCTGCTGCTTTCCGGCGTGCTGGTTTCCGTCGTCACCGGTATTTCAGAGCCGATTGAGTTCCTGTTCCTGTTTATCGCCCCCGCGCTTTACGTCTTCCATATCGTGATGTCGGGCCTGGCGCTGATGGTGATGGCCCTGCTGGGGGTAACCATCGGCAACACCGACGGCGGGATTTTGGATCTGCTGATCTTCGGCGTCATGCAGGGGATGTCGACCAAATGGTATCTGCTGTTCCCGGTGGGCATTGCCTGGTTTGCTATCTACTTCTTCGTCTTTCGCTGGTACATCCTCAAACACGATATCAAGACGCCGGGACGTGAAGTGGACGCGCAGGGTGCGCAGCAGGCCGTCGAAGCCAACACCCGCGCGCGCGGAAAATCGAAATACGATCATGGGCTTATCCTGCGCGCGCTCGGTGGCAAAGAGAACATCGAGTCGCTCGACAACTGCATCACCCGCTTGCGCCTTGTGGTGAAAGAGATGGGCCTTATCGATCAGCAGGCGCTGAAAGCGGCTGGCGCCCTGTCAGTGGTGGTGCTGGATGCCCACAGCGTTCAGGTGATCATCGGCCCGCAGGTGCAGAGCGTCAAAACCGGCATTGAAGCCTTAATCTAACAGGGGGTTGTTGTGTTTGATTTCGACAAAATCATCGAGCGTAAAAGCGATAAGTGCCGTAAATGGGACCATGCGTTTGTCTGCTCACGCTTTGGTGATGTCCCGCAGGGTTTTATCCCGCTGTGGATCGCAGATATGGATTTCACCTCGCCACCGGCCGTGATTGAAGGCTTCCAGCGCATCGTGGAGCATGGCACCTTTGGCTATACCTGGTGCTTCGACGAATTTTACGATGCGGTGATGGCCTTCCAGCGCACGCGTCATCAGGTTGATGTGGAGAAGTCGTGGATCACCCTGACCTACGGCACCGTCTCCACGCTGCATTACACGGTCCAGGCGTTCTGTACGCCTGGCGATAGCGTGATGATGAACACGCCGGTCTACGATCCGTTTGCGATGGCGGCACAGCGCCAGGGCGTGCGGGTGCTTGCTAACCCGCTGTGCGTGAAGGAAAACCGCTATCAGCTGGATTTTAATCTGATAGAAGATCAGCTCAAAATCCACCGCCCGAAACTGTGGTTCTTCTGCTCGCCGCATAACCCTTCGGGCAGGATCTGGCGCGCGGATGAGATACGCCAGGTGTCCTATCTCTGTAAACGCTACGGCACGATTCTGGTGGTCGATGAGGTTCACGCCGAGCACATTCTGGACGGCACATTCGTCAGCTGTCTGACCTCGGGCTGTGCCGCGCTGGACAACCTGATCGTGCTGACGTCGCCAAATAAAGCCTTCAACCTGGGCGGACTAAAAACGTCCTACTCGATGATCCCTGACGCCTCACTGCGCCAACGCTTCCGCCAGCAGCTTGAGAAGAACTCGATTACCTCACCCAATATGTTCGGCGTTTGGGGAATTATCCTGGCCTATCAGCACGGCCTGCCGTGGCTCGACGCGCTGAACGAGTATCTACAAAACAATGCGCGCTACCTTGCGGACGCTATTCAGACCCACTTCCCGGCCTGGAAGATGATGAACCCGGAATCGTCGTATCTGGCCTGGATAGACGTAAGCGCCGACGAGCGCAGCGCCACAGAGTTGACCCAACATTTCGCCCAACAGGCCGGTGTCGTGATTGAAGACGGCAGCCACTATGTACAAAACGGCGAAAACTACCTGCGGATTAACTTCGGCACCCAGCGCTACTGGCTGGAGCAATCCATCAACCGAATGCTGAAGCATTACTGATTAGGATCTTAACCGATGAAAAAAGTGCTCACTCTCTCGCTGCTGGCTTTCTCTGTTTCTCACGGCGCTCTGGCCGCGAACTACGCGCTCAGTAACGACAACATTGCCTTGTCATTTGACGATGCAAACGCAACGGTCGTGGTTAAGGACAGCAAAGCTAACCATCCGCTCACGCCGCAGGAGCTGTTCTTTCTGACGCTACCGGATGAAACAAAAATCCACACCGCTGATTTTAAAATCAAGCACGTCGAAAAGCAGGACAACGCGATAGTCATCGACTTTACGCATCCGGATTTTAACGTAACGGTGAAACTGAACCTGGTGAAGGGAAAATACGCCAGCATCGACTACACCGTTGCCGCCGTCGGGCAGCCGCGAGACGTGGCGAAAATTACCTTATTCCCGACCAAAAAACAGTCTCAGGCACCCTATGTCGACGGGGCGATCAACAGCTCACCGATCGTTGCTGATTCGTTCTTTATTTTGCCGGACAAGCCCATCGTTAACACTTACGCCTATGAAGCGACCACCAATCTCAACGTAGAACTGAAAACGCCGATCCAGCCGGAAACGCCGGTCAGCTTTACCACCTGGTTCGGCACCTTCCCGGAAACCAGCCAGCTACGACGCAGCGTGAACCAGTTTATTGATGCCGTGCGTCCTCGACCGTACAAGCCTTATCTGCACTATAACAGCTGGATGGATATCGGCTTTTTCAATCCGTACACCGAGCAGGATGTGCTGGGGCGGATGGACGAGTGGAATAAGGAGTTTATTACCGGACGCGGCGTGGCGCTGGACGCCTTCCTGCTGGACGACGGCTGGGACGACCTTACCGGTCGCTGGCTGTTTGGCCCGGCATTCAGCAACGGTTTTGGCAAGGTTCGGGAAAAAGCCGACAGCCTGCACAGCTCGGTCGGACTGTGGCTCTCACCGTGGGGAGGCTACAACAAGCCGCGCGACGTTCGCGTCTCGCATGCAAAAGAGTATGGGTTCGAAACCGTCGACGGGAAGCTGGCGCTGTCAGGACCGAACTACTTTAAGAACTTCAATGAGCAGATCGTTAATCTTATCAAAAATGAACACATTACCTCATTCAAGCTGGACGGGATGGGGAATGCCAACGCGCATATCCAGGGCAGCCCGTATGCCTCGGATTTTGACGCCTCTATCGCCCTGCTGCATAACATGCGCAGCGCCAACCCGAATCTGTTTATCAACCTGACGACAGGTACCAACGCCAGCCCGTCCTGGCTGTTCTACGCCGATTCTATCTGGCGCCAGGGCGATGACATCAACCTGTACGGCCCCGGCACGCCGGTTCAGCAGTGGATGACCTACCGCGATGCGGAAACGTACCGCTCCATTGTGCGCAAAGGCCCGCTGTTCCCGCTGAACTCGCTGATGTACCACGGGATTGTCAGCGCAGAAAATGCCTATTACGGGCTGGAAAAAGTACAAACGGACAGCGATTTTGCCGATCAGGTCTGGAGCTACTTCGCGACCGGCACGCAGCTGCAGGAGCTGTATATCACCCCTTCAATGCTGAACAAGGCGAAGTGGGATACCCTGGCGCAGGCGGCGAAGTGGTCGCGGGATAACGCCAGCGTGCTGGTGGATACGCACTGGATTGGTGGTGATCCAACAGCACTGCAGATTTACGGCTGGGCATCCTGGAGCAAGGACAAAGCGATTCTCGGCTTGCGTAACCCGTCGGATAAGCCGCAAAGCTACTTCCTGGATTTGGCGAAAGATTTCGAAATCCCCACAGGAAACGCGGCGCAATTTCGTCTGAGAGCGGTGTACGGCAGTAATTCAACCGTACCGGAGGAGTACAAAAACGCGGTGGTGATTACGCTGCAGCCGCTGGAAACGCTGGTGTTTGAGGCGATGCCTGGTAAATAAAACCTTTTCAGCTGGCAGGTTAAGTCATGACCTGCCAGCTTCCCCCTTTCCTTGCCCCCAGGCGTTTTAATTTACCTTTTGTTTGCAAAGAATGGAGATAACGTTCCGCAGTGCGGGAAGCCACGCCCAGTGCAGAGGCCAACATTACCGCAGTCATTTGCGGCTGAACGGTAAGAAGCTCAAGGATGGACTTTTCCTTTTCCGACAGTTCTTCCGACATTTTTTCCGACATGATGGACGACATACCTATGCCTTCCCGCAAAGCTTCGGTCATATTTTGCAGCATAAATTCCACGAATGCCGTGCAATCACTGGCCCGATCGCATTGCCCTAAAATCTGGTAATAGCGCGCTTGCTGGAAGTGAATGAGCGTCTCAACGGGCAGCCATGCAAGTTCGGCGCGCCACTGGCTTAAGATCAACGTTTGCCACAGCCGCCCCATGCGGCCATTTCCATCCGAAAAGGGATGAATAAACTCAAACTCGTAATGAAATACCGAGCTGACAATCAGCGGGTGAAGATCGGTTTGCTTAAGCCAGGCAAGAAGATCGTCGATAAGGCGGTTCATCTGTGAGGCTGGCGGAGCCATGTGGACTAACTGGTTTCCACGGTACACCCCTACGTCCCCATTTCTGAGCGATCCGGGATGATCGACCAGACCCTTCATCAATAATCGGTGTGCATTGAGTAAGTCGTTGAGCTTCCAGGGCTTCCATTCGGGCAATTTCTCATATGCCAGGATAGCGTTGCGTACTTCCTGAATATCTTTTTCAGGTGCAAGCACGCGTTTGCCATCCATGATTGCCGTCACCTGCCCTGTCGTCAGCGAGTTGTGTTCAATGGCTAGCGAGGCCTGAATGGTTCGAATACGGTTCTCTTTACGGAGTAGCGGAGAAGTTCGACCTGAATGTGCCGCCCAATGTCCTAATAGCTCACCAATCTCAACCACCTGATTGAGGATAAAGGGTGTGATGGTGAAAGGAGGCTGATAGCGGCTCATCTGGCTTACTCCCCCTGCTGCTCCAGCGCATACTTGTACAGCGCATTTTTCTTCACGCCGTGGATCTCTGCCGCTAATGCCGCCGCTTTCTTCAGCGGCAGTTCCGCCTGCAGCAGTGCCAGCGTGCGCAGCGCGTCGGCAGGCAGCGCGTCTTCCTGCGCTTTATGTCCTTCGACAATCAGCACCATTTCGCCCTTGCGGCGGTTTTCGTCTTCCTTCACCCACGCCAGCAGTTCGCCCACCGGTGCACCGAGGATCGTTTCCCAGGTTTTGGTCAGCTCGCGCGCCAGCACCACGTAGCGGCCTTCTCCCCAGACGGTTACCATATCTTCCAGGCTCTCCAGCAGGCGGTGCGTGGATTCGTAAAAAATCAGGGTGCGCGGCTCGGCTTCCAGGTCTTTTAACACGTCGCGACGGCCTTTGGATTTTGCTGGCAGGAAGCCTTCATAGCAGAAACGGTCAGACGGCAGACCCGCCGCGCTCAGCGCAGCAATCGCGGCGCACGGCCCCGGCAGCGGTACAACGCGAATACCGGCTTCACGGCAGGTCCGCACCAGGTGATAGCCCGGGTCGTTAATCAGCGGCGTACCGGCGTCGGAGACCAGCGCAATGTTCTGCCCCTCTTTCAGCTTCGCCACCAGCGTTTCGGCTTTTTGTTGCTCATTGTGATCGTGCAGAGCAAACAAACGGGCGTTAATTGCGAAATGTTGCAGCAGTAAGCCGGTGTGGCGGGTATCTTCAGCGGCAATTAAATCAACAGCTTGCAACACGGTGAGCGCACGTTGGGTAATATCAGACAAATTCCCGATAGGAGTAGGTACAATAT
>Ga0209370_1003345_pt1 | contig 10327 bp, 8 predicted proteins | sample AgamicAtPrz_FD_187164 | JGI IMG/M metagenome (GOLD analysis project Ga0209370, IMG submission 187164) | Agave microbial communities from Guanajuato, Mexico - At.P.rz (SPAdes) (version 2) | ecosystem: Host-associated > Plants > Phyllosphere > Phylloplane/Leaf | place: Guanajuato, Mexico... | reverse complement strand
CCATCAGCCTGGCCGGGCCGTCGATCATCTTCGTCTACATGCTGATCGGCTTCATGCTGTTCTTCGTCATGCGCGCCATGGGCGAACTGCTGCTGTCGAACCTCAACTACAAGTCGTTCATCGACTTTTCCGCCGACCTGCTGGGCCCCTGGGCCGGCTATTTCACCGGCTGGACCTACTGGTTCTGCTGGGTAGTCACCGGTATTGCCGACGTGGTCGCCATCGCCGCCTACACCCAGTTCTGGTTCCCCGAGCTGCCACAGTGGCTCCCGGCGCTGGCCTGCGTGGGCGTGCTGCTGTCGCTCAACCTGGTGACGGTGAAGATGTTCGGCGAACTGGAGTTCTGGTTCGCCCTGGTCAAGATCGTCGCCATTCTCGGCCTGGTCGCGACCGGCCTGTACATGGTCATCAGCGGCTTCACTTCGCCCAGCGGGCGCACCGCGCAGCTGGCCAACCTGTGGAACGATGGCGGCATGTTCCCCAATGGCCTGATGGGCTTCTTCGCCGGGTTCCAGATCGCCGTGTTCGCCTTCGTCGGTATCGAGCTGGTGGGCACCACCGCCGCCGAAGCGAAGAACCCGGAACGCACCCTGCCACGGGCGATCAATTCGATCCCGGTGCGGATCATCATGTTCTACGTACTCGCCCTGATCGCGATCATGGCCGTGACCCCTTGGCGCGACGTGGTGCCGGGCAAGAGCCCGTTCGTCGAGCTGTTCGTGCTGGCTGGCCTGCCGGCTGCTGCCAGCATCATCAACTTCGTGGTGCTGACCTCGGCAGCCTCGTCGGCCAACGGCGGCGTGTTCTCCACCAGCCGCATGCTATATGGCCTGGCGCAGGAGGGTGATGCACCCGGGGCGTTCGAGAAACTGTCGAGCCGCTCGGTGCCGGCCAACGGGCTGTACTTCTCGTGCACCTGCCTGCTGCTGGGTGCAGTGATGATCTACCTGGTGCCCAACGTGATCGAGGCATTCACCCTGATCACCACCGTTTCGGCGGTGTTGTTCATGTTCGTCTGGACGCTGATCCTGCTTTCGTACCTGCAGTACCGCAAGCACCGCGCGGCGCTGCACCAGGCGTCGAAATTCAGGATGCCTGGCGGGCGCTTAATGTGCTACGTGTGCCTGGCGTTCTTCGCCTTCATTCTGGTGTTGCTGAGCCTGGAGGCAGACACGCGCTCGGCGTTGCTGGTGACGCCGATCTGGTTCGTGCTGCTGGCGGTGACCTACCAGTTCGTACGCAGCAAGCGCCATCCGCGCACGGCGGTGCGTAACGGCTGATGGCCTCGGGGGCTGCTGTGCAGCCCATCGCGACACAAGGCCGCTCCTACAGGGAAACGCGCACCTCAGGGAAACGCGTACTCCCGTAGGAGCGGCCTTGTGTCGCGATGGGCCGCACAGCGGCCCCAATCCTGTGCACACAGATCCCCCAGGCACCAACCTGGATCCAACCCACGCCCCAACACCTCGCACAACCCCTCTAATACGGGCCTCGAGCCACCAGGCACACCCCTTGCAACACCCCTCTCCGCTTGCCCAACACCCTAAAAAAAAACTCAGCGGAGAGAGCACATGAAGCGTCGCAGTCTGATCAAGGCCTTTACCCTCAGCGCATCTATCGCCGCGATGGGCCTGAGCTGGAGTATCCAGGCCGCCGAGACCATCAAGGTCGGCATCCTGCATTCGCTGTCCGGGACCATGGCGATTTCCGAGACCTCGCTCAAGGACATGGCGCTGATGACCATCGACGAGATCAACGCCAAGGGCGGCGTGAACGGCAAGCTGCTCGAACCGGTGGTGGTCGACCCCGCCTCCAACTGGCCGCTGTTCGCTGAAAAGAGCCGCCAGCTGCTGACCCAGGACAAGGTCGCGGTGGTGTTCGGCTGCTGGACCTCGGTGTCGCGCAAATCCGTGCTGCCGGTGTTCGAGGAACTCAACGGCCTGCTGTTCTACCCGGTGCAGTACGAAGGCGAAGAGATGTCGCCGAACGTGTTCTATACCGGCGCCGCGCCCAACCAGCAGGCGATCCCGGCCGTCGAGTACCTGATGAGTGAAGACGGCGGTAGCGCCAAGCGCTTCTTCCTGCTGGGCACCGACTACGTCTACCCACGCACCACCAACAAGATCCTGCGCGCCTTCCTGCACAGCAAGGGCGTGGCTGACAAGGACATCGAAGAGGTCTACACCCCGTTCGGCCATGCCGATTACCAGACCATCGTCGCCAACATCAAGAAGTTCTCCGCCGGCGGCAAGACCGCGGTCATCTCCACCGTCAACGGCGACTCCAACGTGCCGTTCTACAAGGAACTGGCCAACCAGGGCCTGAAGGCTACCGACGTGCCGGTGGTGGCGTTCTCGGTGGGCGAAGAAGAGCTGCGCGGCATCGACACCAAGCCGCTGGTGGGGCACCTGGCAGCGTGGAACTACTTCGAGTCGGTGGATAACCCGGTCAACCAGAAGTTCGTCGCCGACTGGAAGGCCTACGCCAAGGCCAAGGGCCTGCCGGGTGCCGACAAGGCGGTGACCAACGACCCGATGGAGGCCACCTACGTGGGTATCCACATGTGGGCCCAGGCCGCCGAGAAGGCCAAGTCTACCGACGTCGACAAGGTGCGCGAGGCACTGGCCGGGCAGACCTTCAAGGCTCCCTCGGGCTTCACCCTGACCATGGACAAGACCAACCACCACCTGCACAAGCCGGTGATGATCGGCGAGATCCAGGATGACGGCCAGTTCAGTGTGGTATGGGAAACCGAGCAGCCGCTGCGGGCGCAGCCTTGGAGCCCGTTCATTCCGGGCAATGACAAGCGCCCTGATTATGCGGTGAAAGGTAACTGAGTGCATGGGGCCGCAGTGCGGCCCATTCGCGGGTAAACCCGCTCCCACAGGTACGGTGCAAGGTCTGAAACCGGCGCGGTCCCTGTGGGAGCGGGTTTACCCGCGAAGAATCCACCGCCGATTTCCAGGATTACTCGCATGCTCAGATTCCTGCTAACCCTCCTGCTTGCGCTGCCCCTGGCAACCCAGGCCAGCGAGGGCGAATACTTTCTTACCGCCAAGCCCGCCGAGCAGGCCCAACTGCTCGAAGGCTGGGCGGCACAACCCGATGCCACGCGCCTGCCGCTGCTGGACAACCTGCGCCAGGGCCGTATCGCCACCGATGACACCCGCAAGGTGCGCCTGAACAACCGCCTGCGCAGCCTGATCGACAACGCCCTGGCCAGCCACCAGCTGCTCAGCGATGACAGCGCCACACGCCTGGCCGCCGCCCAACAGTTACAAAAGAGCGCGCAGCCGGCACAAATGGCATTCCTTGACCGACGCTTCGCCACTGAGCCGGACGCCGCCGTGCACGCCGCCCTCGGCCTGGCGCTGGCCAACCTGCAACTCGGCGCCAGCGAGCCGGCGGTACGCCTGGCTGCCGTGCGCCTGCTCGGCGAAACCGGCGACCCCCTGGCGCGCACCCGCCTCGAAGCCCTGTTGCAAGCGGGCGCGGAAACCGACCCAGGCGTGCGCACCGCAGCCGAAACCAGCCTGGCCCAGGTGCAGCGCAAGCTGTTGGTCGGCGAACTGCTCGGCCAGGCGTTCAGCGGCCTGTCACTAGGCTCGATCCTGCTGCTGGCGGCCCTGGGCCTGGCCATCACCTTCGGCCTGCTCGGGGTGATCAACATGGCCCACGGCGAAATGCTCATGCTCGGCGCCTACAGCACCTACATGGTCCAGGTGCTGCTGCAGCGCTACGCCCCCGGCGCCATCGAGTTCTACCCGCTGCTCGCCCTGCCGGTGGCCTTCGCCGTCAGCGCCGGGGTCGGCATGGCCCTGGAGCGCACGGTGATCCGCCATCTCTACGGCCGTCCCCTGGAAACCCTGCTGGCGACCTGGGGCATCAGCCTGATCCTGATCCAGGCCATTCGCCTGCTGTTCGGCGCGCAGAACGTCGAAGTCAGCAACCCGGCCTGGCTGTCCGGTGGCATCCAGCTGCTGCCCAACCTGGTGCTGCCGTACAACCGCCTGGTGATCATCGGCTTCGCCCTGGCCGTGGTGCTGCTGACCTGGCTGCTGCTCAACCGTACGCGGCTGGGCCTGAACGTGCGTGCGGTCACCCAGAACCGCAACATGGCGGCGTGCTGCGGGGTGTCCACCGGGCGTGTCGACATGCTCGCCTTCGGCCTCGGCTCGGGCATCGCCGGGCTGGGCGGCGTAGCCCTGAGCCAGGTCGGCAACGTCGGCCCCGACCTGGGCCAGAGCTACATCATCGACTCGTTCCTGGTGGTGGTGCTGGGCGGTGTCGGCCAGCTGGCCGGCAGCCTGTGGGCAGCGTTCGGCCTTGGCATCGCCAACAAACTGCTGGAGCCGCAGATCGGTGCCGTGCTCGGCAAGATCCTCATCCTTGCGTTGATCATTCTGTTCATCCAGAAGCGCCCGCAAGGCCTGTTCGCCCTCAAGGGACGGGTAATCGACTGATGAACCAGCCACTGCTTGTCACTGCTACGCAAAAGGCCGGGCCGCGCCTGTCGCTGGCCATCGGCGCGCTCGTCGTCCTGCTGCTGGTGGCCCTGCCGCTGCTGTCGCTGTTGCCGGCGGAGCATGCCCTGCAGGTGTCGGCCTACACCCTAACCCTGGTCGGCAAGATCCTCTGCTATGCCATCGTGGCCCTGGCGCTGGACCTGGTCTGGGGCTACGCCGGGCTGCTGTCGCTGGGCCATGGCCTGTTCTTCGCCCTCGGCGGCTACGCCATGGGCATGTACCTGATGCGCCAGGCCGCCGGTGACGGCCTGCCGGGCTTCATGACGTTTCTTTCGTGGAGCGAATTGCCCTGGTACTGGGCTGGCACCCAGCATTTCGCCTGGGCCCTGTGCCTGGTGGTGCTGGCACCCGGGCTGCTGGCGCTGGTGTTCGGCTGGTTCGCCTTCCGCTCACGAATCAAGGGTGTGTATTTCTCGATCATGACCCAGGCCCTGACCTTCGCCGGCATGCTGCTGTTCTTCCGCAACGAGACCGGCTTCGGCGGCAACAACGGCTTTACCAGCTTTCGCACCATCCTCGGCTTCGACATCGCCGCCCAGGGCACCCGGGCTGTGCTGTTTCTGCTCACCGTCGGCCTGTTGTTGGCCAGCCTGTACCTGTGCTGGGGCCTGACCCGCAGCAAGTTCGGCCGCCTGCTCACTGCGGTGCGCGATGCCGAGAACCGCCTGATGTTCTGCGGCTACGACCCGCGCGGTTTCAAGCTGCTGGTATGGGTGCTCAGTGCCGTGTTGTGCGGCCTGGCCGGTGCGTTGTACGTGCCGCAGGTCGGCATCATCAACCCTGGCGAAATGTCGCCGACCAATTCCATCGAAGCCGCCGTGTGGGTAGCCCTGGGTGGCCGCGGCACGCTGCTCGGCCCGCTGCTCGGCGCCGGCCTGGTCAATGGCATGAAAAGCTGGTTCACCGTGGCCTTCCCGGAGTTCTGGCTGTTCTTCCTCGGCGCGCTGTTCATCCTGGTCACGCTGTACCTGCCCAAGGGTGTGGTGGGCCTGCTGAAGAAAAGGAGCCAGCCATGAGAGGCGTACCCCCGGTCCACCCGGAGTTCATGCTCGAACCTGTGTTCGACACCCTCGGCAGCGGCCGCGATGCGATCGGCCTGGGCCCGAGCCGCAAGGCTGGCCTGGACACCCGTCATGGCACGGTGCTCAGCCTTGAAGACATCAGCGTCAGCTTCGACGGCTTCAAGGCCCTCAACGCGCTGAACCTGTACATTGGTGTCGGCGAACTGCGCTGCATCATCGGTCCCAACGGCGCCGGCAAGACCACGATGATGGACGTGATCACCGGCAAGACCCGGCCCGACACCGGCAGCGCCTTCTTCGGCGACACCCTCGACCTGACCCGCATGAGCGAATACCAGATCGCCCAGGCCGGCATCGGCCGCAAGTTCCAGAAGCCCACGGTGTTCGAGGCGCTGACGGTGTTCGAGAACCTCGAGCTGGCGCTGAAGACCGACAAGTCGGTGTGGGCCAGCCTGACGGCGCGGCTCGGTGCTGAACAACGCCAGCGTATCGAGGAAGTGCTGGCCACCTTGCGCCTGCTGCCCCTGGCCCAGCGCCAGGCGGGCCTGCTGTCGCATGGGCAGAAGCAGTTCCTGGAGATTGGCATGCTGCTGGTGCAGGAGCCGCAACTGCTGTTGCTGGACGAGCCGGTAGCCGGCATGACCGACGCCGAGACCGAGTTCACCGCCGAGCTGTTCAAGGGCCTGGCCGGCAAGCACTCGCTGATGGTGGTGGAGCATGACATGGGCTTTGTCGGCAGCATTGCCGACCATGTGACCGTGCTGCACCAGGGCAGTGTGCTGGCGGAAGGGTCGCTGGCGCAGGTGCAGGCGGATGAGCGGGTGGTCGAGGTGTATCTGGGCCGCTAGCCATGGAAACCTGTGCCGGCCTCTTCGCGGGCTTGCCCGCTCCCACAGGTACTGCACAGCTCTGGAAGCTGGTGCAAAACCTGTGGGAGCGGGCAAGCCCGCGAAAGGGCCGGCACAGGCACAGCAACCATTTCAGGAATGCACACATGCTCAAGATCGACTCCCTGCACCAGTACTACGGCGGCAGCCACATCCTGCGCGGCCTGTCCTTTGAAGCCAGGATCGGCGAAGTCACCTGCCTGCTGGGCCGCAACGGGGTGGGCAAGACCACCCTGCTGCGTTGCCTGATGGGCCTGGTGCCCGCGCGCGACGGCAGCATCGAATGGGAAGGCAAGCCGATCACCGCGCTCAAGCCCCAGCAGCGTGTCCATGCCGGCATCGCCTATGTACCCCAGGGCCGCGAAATCTTCCCGCGCCTGAGCGTCGAGGAAAACCTGCTGATGGGCCTGTCGCGCTTCCCCGCTCGCGAAGCCCGCGAAGTGCCGGCGTTCATCTACGAGTTGTTCCCGGTACTCGAGCAGATGAAGCAACGCCGTGGCGGCGACCTGTCCGGCGGCCAGCAGCAACAGCTGGCCATCGGCCGCGCCCTGGCCAGCCGCCCGCGCCTGCTGATCCTCGACGAGCCGACCGAAGGCATCCAGCCCTCGGTGATCAAGGAAATCGGCGCGGTCATCCGCCGCCTGGCCGAGCGTGGCGACATGGCCATCCTGCTGGTGGAGCAATTCTATGACTTCGCCGAGGCGCTGGCCGACCAGTACCTGGTGATGGCCCGTGGCGAGATCATCCAGCGTGGCCGTGGCGAAAACATGCAGGCGGAAGGTGTGCGCGGGCTGGTAACCATTTAACCTGCGCACAACGAACCTGCGAGACGCTGCCATGATTCACCAAATCCGCGATGCCCTGCCTGCCGACGTGCCGGGCATCCTCGACATCTACAACGACGCGGTGCGCAACACCACGGCGATCTGGAACGAAACCCCGGTGGACCTCGGCAACCGCCAGGCCTGGTTCGAATCACGGGCGCAGCAGGGTTACCCGATCCTGGTGGCGGTGGATGACAGCGGCGTGCTCGGCTATGCCTCGTTTGGCGACTGGCGGCCGTTCGAGGGCTTTCGCCATACCGTGGAACACTCGGTGTATGTCCGTGGCGACCAGCGTGGCAAAGGCTTGGGGCCGCAGCTGATGGCGGCACTGATCGAGCGCGCGCGTGGTTGCGGCAAGCATGTGATGGTAGCGGCCATCGAGAGCGGTAATGCCGCGTCGGTGCGCCTGCATCAGCGCCTGGGCTTCGTGGTGACCGGGCAGATGCCCCAGGTGGGGGTGAAGTTTGGCCGCTGGTTGGACCTGACCTTCATGCAACTGGTGCTGAACCCGGGGGCTGAACCCAACTGATATGCCACTGGTGCGCCTCCCTGTAGGAGCGGCCTTGTGTCGCGATGGGCTGCAAAGCAGCCCCTGATTGTCGCTCTGGATCAAGATTACCGGGGCTGCGTTGCAGCCCATCGCGACACAAGGCCGCTCCTACAGGGCCCAGCGTTAGCCGCCCCTGCACCAACTCACATCTGGATGAACCTGCCCAAACGCTGCCTCAACATGCTGTTCTCGCTGCGCAACTGCCGCACTTCCTGCAGCAGCTCCAGCGCCAGCGCCACCCCTTCCCACTCCAGCTCCAGCTCCTCGTGCAGCTTGGCTGCACGCTTGGCCAGCAGCGGCGCCTGATCGTCGAACAACCAGTCCTCCGGCGTTCGTCCGGAGGGTTCGACAATGCCGTGCTCGACGATTTCGATCACGCAGTCAGCCGTGAGGTCGGCCTCCTGACACAAGGTACGCATGTCCAGTTGAACGATCAGGGTGCTGCTCATGATCACTTACTCCATTGTGTCCTCGGGTTGAACGCCGCCTTCTCGGAAAGCTGGGTCCACAGTTCACGGGTAGTGGCATCGGAGGTGGTGGGCATTACCACCTTCAGCTGCGCATACAAGTCGCCGCGCTCGCCCTTCTTGTTCAACAGGCCCATGCCCTTGACCCGCAGGCGCTGGCCGGTCTGGCTGTCGGGGCGGATGGTCAGGTTGATCTGGCCGGTCAACGTCGGCACCGCCACCTTGGTACCCAGGGCAGCCTCCCACGGCGCCAGTGGCACGGTAATGATCAAGTCATGGCCTTCGACATCGAACAGCGGGTGCGGTGCCATGCGGATGGTCAGGAACAGGTCGCCGTTGGCCCCGCCAGCGCTGCCCGGCGCGCCCTGGCCCTTGAGGCGGATACGCTCGCCATCGGTCACCCCGGGCGGAATCTTCACGTTCAGGGTCTTGGTGGTGAAGCCGGTGCGCTGGCCCAGTGCATTGGTCTGCGGCACCTGGAAGCTGATCTGCTTGGACTCCTTGTTCAGGGTCTCTTCAAGGAATACCGCCAGTTCAAGCTCCACGTCCTGCCCTCGCCTGCCGGCACTGCGTTGCTGCTGCCGGGCACCACCAAAGGGGTTGCCACCCCGGCTACCAAATATGGAACTGAAGAAGTCGGAAAAATCACCGCCTTCGAAGCCGCCGCCACCGCCACGGCTTTCCCAGCCCGGCGGTGCCTGGAACGGCCGGCCATGCTGGCCACCGTATTTGCGAATTTCGTCGAACTCGGCACGTTTCTGCGCGTCGCCCAGCACTTCGTAGGCCTCGTTGGCCTCCTTGAATTTTTCCTCGGCGTCGCGCTCCTTGCTGACATCGGGGTGATACTTGCGCGCCAGCTTGCGGTACGCGGCCTTGATCGCCTTCTCGTCCGCCGTGGGCTCTACGCCAAGTATCTTGTAGTAGTCTTTGAAGTCCATCTATGGATCACCAATGTGAATGTGCGTGTTGCCATTGAAGATAGGGCTCAAGCATAGCCTTTCAAGACCGCTTTGGGTTTGCTCCAGGGCAGACGACCGGTCTTGATTCTGTGGCCAACTGGCATACACTGCGCGGCCGTTTTGCCTCCGGAAGCTCATTCCCCATGTCTGACGTATCCCCGGCCCGCGCCCTGGGCATCGACTTTGGCACCTCCAACTCCACGGTTGGCTGGCACCGTCCGGGTGTCGAGTCGCTGATTGCCCTGGAAGACGGCAAGATCACCCTGCCCTCGGTGGTGTTCTTCAACATCGAGGAACGTCGCCCGGTGTATGGCCGCCTGGCACTGCACGAGTATCTGGAAGGCTACGAAGGGCGCCTGATGCGCTCGCTGAAAAGCCTGCTGGGTTCCAAGCTGATCAAGCACGATACCAGCGTGCTGGGCAGCGCCCTGCCCTTCAAGGACCTGCTGGGCATGTTCATCGGCGAGTTGAAGAAGCGCGCCGAGGCCACGGCCGGCCGCGAATTCGACCAGGTAGTGCTGGGCCGCCCGGTGTTCTTCGTCGACGAAGACCCGGCCGCAGACCAGGAGGCCGAGGACACCCTGGCCGAAGTGGCACGCAAGATCGGCTTCAAGGATGTGTCGTTCCAGTACGAGCCGATTGCCGCCGCCTTTGACTACGAGTCGGGCATCAGCCGCGAGGAGCTGGTGCTGATCGTCGATATCGGCGGTGGTACTTCGGACTTCACCCTGATCCGCCTGTCGCCCGAGCGCCACCTGGTCGCCGAGCGGCAGAGCGACATCCTCGCCACCGGCGGCGTGCACATCGGCGGTACCGACTTCGACAAGCAACTGAGCCTGCAGGGCGTGATGCCGCTGTTCGGCTATGGCAGCCGCATGAAGAGCGGCGCGCTGATGCCGACCAGCTACCACCTCAACCTGGCCACCTGGCACACCATCAACGCCTTGTACTCGCAAAAGTCGCAGCTGGCCCTGGGCAGCATGCGCTACGACATCGAGGACACGCTGGGCATCGACCGCCTGTTCAAGCTGATCGAAGAGCGTGCCGGGCACTGGTTGGCGATGGAAGTGGAGGCCAGCAAGATCGAGCTGA
>Ga0209370_1003343_pt1 | contig 10342 bp, 6 predicted proteins | sample AgamicAtPrz_FD_187164 | JGI IMG/M metagenome (GOLD analysis project Ga0209370, IMG submission 187164) | Agave microbial communities from Guanajuato, Mexico - At.P.rz (SPAdes) (version 2) | ecosystem: Host-associated > Plants > Phyllosphere > Phylloplane/Leaf | place: Guanajuato, Mexico... | reverse complement strand
CTTCCCGGGCCTGGAATTCGACCTCGACGCCGACGCCTTCGCCGGCAAGGACCAGGTCGCCGACTACTTCGAGCAGTACGTGCGCAAGTACAACCTGCCAGTGCGCACCGGTGTCGAGGTCAGGCAGGTGGTGCGCAACGCCGACCGCCCGGGCTTTACCATCGAAACCAACCAGGGCGTGATCCGCGCCAACCGCGTGGTGGCCGCCACCGGCCCGTTCCAGCGCCCGGTGATCCCGGCCATCGCGCCAAAGGACGACGGCCTGCACCAGATCCACTCGGCCGCCTACTACAACCCCGAGCAACTGCCTGAAGGCGCGGTGCTGGTGGTGGGCGCCGGCTCCTCCGGCGTGCAGATCGCCGAGGAGCTGATGCGCGCCGGGCGCCAGGTGTACCTGTCGGTGGGCGCCCACGACCGCCCGCCACGCAGCTACCGCAACCGTGACTTCTGCTGGTGGCTAGGGGTGCTCGGCGAGTGGGATGCCGAGATCGCCAAGCCCGGCCGCGAGCACGTGACCATCGCCGTGTCCGGTGCCCGTGGCGGCCACACAGTGGACTTCCGCGCCCTCGCCCACCAGGGCATGACCCTGGTCGGCCTGACCCAGTCGTTCGAGGGCGGCATGGCGCGCTTCCAGGACAACCTGGCCGAGAACATCAACCGTGGCGACGAGAACTACCTGGCCCTGCTGGACGCCGCCGATGACTATGTCGAACGCAACGGCCTGGACCTGCCACCGGAGCCCGAAGCGCGCAAGCGCCTGCCCGACCCGGCCTGCGTCAGCAACCCGCTGCGCGAGCTGGACCTGGCCCAGGCCAACGTCACCACCATCATCTGGGCCACCGGCTACGGCGTGGATTTCAGCTGGCTGCAGGTGGACGCCTTCGACGCCAACGGCAAGCCGCAGCACCAGCGTGGCGTGTCGAAAGAACCAGGCGTGTACTTCCTCGGCCTGCCCTGGCTGTCACGCCGTGGCTCGTCGTTCATCTGGGGCGTGTGGCACGACGCCAAGCACGTCGCCGGTCACATCGCCACCCAGCGCACCTACCTGGCCTACCGCGACCGCGAACAGCGCACAGCGGATGAGCAGCAACCCTCGATCAGCAACGTCAGCACCTTCGGAGCCCACTGATGCCTACTCACACTCGCATCCGCATGTTCAACACCAAGGCCACCTACCCCAACCAGACCCTGGACAACGACCTGTGCCAGGCGGTGCGCGCCGGCAACACCATCTACGTGCGCGGGCAGGTCGGCACTGATTTCGAAGGCCGCCTGGTCGGCCTGGGCGACCCGCAGGCGCAGGCCGAACAGGCGATGAAGAACGTCAAGCAGTTGCTTGAAGAGGCAGGCTCGGACCTGTCGCATATCGTCAAGACCACCACCTACATCACCGACCCACGCTTCCGCGAACCGGTGTACAAGGAAGTGGGCAAGTGGCTCAAGGGCGTGTTCCCGATTTCCACCGGGCTGGTGGTGGCAGGGTTGGCGCAGGCCGAGTGGCTGATGGAGATCGATGTGATCGCGGTGGTGCCGGATCAGCTGTGATCTTCTGAAAAAGCAATCGCCGGCAAGCCGGCTCCCACAGGGATAGCACAGATCCTGTGGGAGCCGGCTTGCCGGCGATTGGAGTCAACGCGTTGTCATTGTCGGACGCCGCGCTCGGTACCTCCCATCTGCCCAAACCGCCCGGCCTGGAAATCATCGAACGATTCGGCGATCTCGGCCTGGCTGTTCATCACGAACGGGCCATACCCGACGATGGGCTCGTCGATCGGCTCGCCGCTGAGCAGCAGCACGCTGACGTCCTCCAGCGCCTCGAGGCGCACACCGTCGCCGTCGCGCTCCAGCAATACCAGGCTGGCCGCACCGGCTTCGCGCTCATCGTTGACCCGCAGCGTGCCGCGCAGCACCACCAGCGCGGCATTGCGCCCGGCGGCCACCGGCAGTTGCAGCGTGGCACCCGCCTTCAGGCGCAGGTCCCAGACGTCCATCTCGGTAAAGGTGCGCGCCGGCCCCTGCTGGTCAAGGTAACGCCCGGCGATTACCCGCAGGCTGCCCGCCTCGCCTTCCAGCTTTACCACGGGAATGTCGTTGGCCAACAGCGTCTGGTAGCCCGCTGCGGCGCGCTTGTCCCTGGCCGGCAGGTTGACCCACAGTTGCACCATCTCCAGCGTGCCACCGCTACGGGCAAAGGCCGGGGAATGGAACTCCTCGTGGATGATGCCGCCCGCGGCGGTCATCCATTGCACGTCGCCCGGGCCGATCAGACCGCCCGCGCCGGTGGAGTCGCGGTGCTCCAGTTCGCCCTGGTAGACGATGGTGACGGTCTCGAAACCGCGGTGCGGGTGCTGGCCGACGCCACGCCGGGCAGTGGTCGGGGCGAAGTCATGCGGGCCGGCATAATCCAGCAGCAGGAACGGGCTGATATGCCGCGCCAGATGGTCGTAGGTGAACAGGCTGCGCACCGGGAAGCCGTCGCCCACCCAGTGGGCGTGGGGGCTGCGGTGGATACCCTGGATCTTTTTCATGAGAAGCCTCCTGTTGATGGGTTACACCTTACAGATGAGGCCAATACTGCGGTAGATAGCTGAAATGGCATGGATCGTTCCACCAGTGGAACAACCAAATGCATCGCGGGGCAAGCCCGCTCCCACGCCTGAACGAAGCAGGCAGTGGCAGCGGGCTTGCCCCGCGATGCGTATCAGCGTCGATCAGGCGATCGCCGCGTCCACCAGCACTTGGGCTTCGGCCACCAGGCGCTTGAGGTGCGCCTCGTCGATGAAGCTTTCGGCGTAGATCTTGTAGATATCCTCGGTACCGGACGGCCGCGCGGCGAACCAGCCGTTCTCGGTCATCACCTTCAGGCCGCCGATGGCCTGGTTGTTGCCCGGCGCATGGCTGAGGATCTGCTGGATCGGCTCGCCGGCCAGCTCGGTGGACTTGACCTGCTCCGGCGCCAGCTTGCTCAGCAGCGCCTTCTGCCGTGCGTCGGCCTTGGCCTCGACGCGGGTGGCATGCGGCTTGCCCAGCCTGGCGGTCAGGTCGGCGTAGATCTGGCTCGGGTTGCGCCCGGTGCGGGCGGTCATCTCGGCCGCCAGCAGCGCCGGAATCAGGCCGTCCTTGTCGGTGGCCCAGACCGAGCCGTCCTTGCGCAGGAACGAGGCGCCGGCGCTCTCTTCGCCACCGAAGCCCAGCGAACCGTCGAAAAGGCCTTGGGCGAAGAATTTGAAGCCCACCGGCACTTCATACAGCTCACGGCCCAGGCCTGCGGTTACGCGGTCGATCAGGCCGCTGGAAACCACGGTCTTGCCCACGGCGGCATCACTGCGCCATTGCGGGCGGTTGCGGTACAGGTAGTCGATGGCCACGGCCAGGTAGTTGTTCGGCTGCAGCAGGCCGTCGGCGGTGACGATGCCGTGGCGGTCGTGGTCCGGGTCGCAGGCGAAGGCCACGTCGAAACGCTCGCGCAGGCCGATCAGACCTTGCATGGCGTAAGGCGAGGACGGGTCCATGCGGATCTGCCCGTCCCAATCGACGGTCATGAAGCGGAAGGTCGGATCGACCTCGGTGTTCACCACTTCCAGGTTCAACTGGTAGTGCTCGGCGATGGCCGACCAGTAGCGCACGCCGGCGCCGCCCAGCGGGTCGACGCCCAGGCGCAGGTTGGCGCTGCGGATCACGTCGAAGTCGATGACGTTTTCCAGGTCGGCGACATAGTTGCTCACGTAGTCGTGGCGCTGGGTGGTCGGCGCCGCCAGCGCCTGCTGGTAGTCCATGCGCTTGACACCAACCAGGTTCGCCGCCAGCAGCTCGTTGGCCTTGGCCTCGATCCACTTGGTCACGTCGCTGTCGGCCGGGCCGCCGTTGGGCGGGTTGTACTTGAAGCCGCCGCTCTGCGGCGGGTTGTGCGAAGGGGTGATGACGATGCCGTCGGCCAGGCCCTGCTGGCGGCCACGGTTGTAACAGAGGATGGCATGGGACACCGCCGGGGTCGGGGTGTACTCATCGTCCTTGCTCAGCATCACCTGCACGCCGTTGGCGGCCAGCACTTCCAGGGCGCTGGCAGCGGCCGGGGCGGACAACGCGTGGGTGTCGGCACCGATGAACAACGGGCCATCGATGCCTTTCTCCTGGCGATACAGGCAGATGGCCTGGGTGATCGCCAGCACGTGGTATTCGTTGAAGCTCAGTTCGAACGAAGTGCCGCGGTGGCCCGAGGTGCCGAAGGCCACGCGCTGGGCCGCCACCGCGGCGTCGGGACGGCCGGTGTAGTAAGCGGTCAACAGGCGGGGGATATCGACTAGCACGCTGGCCGGAGCCGGCTTGCCTGCCAAAGGACTGAGCGTCATGCGGAACCTCGAAATCAACGAATGTTGGTGTTTGAACGCGCAGTGTACTGGGAGTTTCAGCGCCAGGCGATGGCGGCGTTCACGCCAGTCGCCACCAGCCGGGGAACATCTGCCGCACACGCGGTTCGGCAAAGCGCTCGTCGATCAGCACCAGCACGCCACGGTCGTGCTCGCCGCGGATCACCCGGCCCGCGGCCTGGATCACCTTGCGCACCCCCGGATAGAGATACGCATAGTCGAAACCGGCGCCGAACTGCCGGCCCAGGCGCTGCTTGAACTGCTCGTTGACCGGATTGACCTGGGGCAGGCCGAGGGTGGCGACGAAGGCGCCGATCAGGCGACTGCCCGGCAGATCGACGCCCTCGCCGAAGGCGCCACCGAGTACGGCGAAGCCCACCCCCTGCCCGTGCTCCGCGAAGCGCGCAAGGAAGGCCTCGCGGCTGGCCTCGTCCATACCGGGGGACTGACGCCAGGTGGGTAGCGCCGGGTAGCGTTCGGCCAGCAGCCGCGCCACCTGTTCGAGGTACTCGAAGCTGCTGAAGAAGGCCAGGTAGTTGCCCGGCTGGCCGGCGAACTGGGCGGCAATCAGCTCGACGATCGGCGCCAGTGAGGCCTGGCGCTGCTGGTAGCGGGTGGACACCTCGCTGACGATGCGCACCTGCAACTGCTCGGCGCGAAACGGCGCGGCGACCTCCAGCCAGGCAGTGTCGGCCGGCATGCCCAGCAGGTCGCTGTAGAAGTGCCGGGGGTTCAGGGTCGCGGAAAACAGCGTGACGCTGCGCGCCGCGCTCATGCGGGGGCCCAGCAACCGGGCCGGCACCACGTTGCGCAGGCACAACGTGGCCAGGCGCCGCCCCCGCGGGCCGTTGCGTGGACTGATATCGAACAGGAAATGCTCGTCGAACAGCTCGGCGATACGACTGAACTGCAAGGCCTGGAAGTAGAACTCCAGCACCTTGGGCTCGACCTCGACGGGCGCCTCGTTCATGCGCTCCTGGATCAGCCCGATGCACTGCTGCAGGGCACGCAGGAAGGCGTCGGGCAACTGTTCGCTGGCCTGGTAGGGCGCGACCTGCGCCTTGTACAACGCGTTCCATTGTCGGTTCAGCCGGTCGAGGGCGCTGCCCAGCCCGGCCGGCTTGCCCTGGCGCAGCGCCAGCAACTGGCCCTGATCGAGGCTGGCGCTGTACATCTGCCGCCCGCGTTCGACCAGGTTGTGCGCCTCATCCACCAGCACCGCCGTGCGCCACTGGTTGGCCTGGGCCAGGCCGAACAGCAATGCATGGACGTCGAAGTAGTAGTTGTAGTCGGCCACCAACAGGTCCACCCAGCGCGCCATCTCCTGCCCCAGGTAATAGGGGCAGACCTGGTGCGCCAGGGCCACCTCGCGCAGGCTGGAGCGGTCAAGCAACGGCACCTGCGCGGCCGCTTCGCGTGCGCCGGGCAGGCGGTCGTAGAAGCCCCGCGCCAAGGGGCAGGACTCGCCATGGCAGGCGTTTTGCGGAAACTCGCAGGCCTTGTCGCGGGCGATCAGTTCCAGGCTGCGCAGGGCCGGTTGCGGCGACGCCCGGGCGATCTGGCGCAACGCGTCGAGGGCCAGGGCCCGGCCCGGGGTCTTGGCCGTGAGGAAGTAGACTTTGTCCAACTGCTGTGGCACCACGGCCTTGAGCAGCGGAAACAGGGTGCCGAGGGTCTTGCCGATGCCGGTGCTGGCCTGGGCCATCAGGCAACGGCCGGTGCTCACCGCCTTGTACAGGGTCTCGGCCAATTGCCGCTGGCCTTGACGGAACGCAGGGTAAGGAAAGCTCAGGCCCTGCAGGCCCCGGTCACGTTCGGCCAGGCGTCGTTCCTGCGCCTGCGCCCAGGCCAGGAAGCGCTGGCATTGGGCCTCGAAAAAGCACCTGAGGTCGTCGGCGTCGTAATGCTCGCTGATCACGGTCTGGGCGTCGCTGTCGACGTCCAGATAGACCAGCGCCACGTCGATCGCCGGCAATTGCCGCGCCTGGCACAGCAGCCAGGCGTAGACCTTGGCCTGGGCCCAGTGCAATTGGCGGTGATTGTCGGGCTGGCGGGCAAGGTCGCCGCGGTGGGTCTTGATTTCCTCCAGCCGGTTGCGTGCCGGGTCATAGCCATCGGCACGGCCACGCACCCGCAGGCCCTGGTACTCGCCCTCCAGCGCCACCTCCGCCTCATAGTCGACGCCGCGCTTGGCCACCACCCGGCGGTGCCCGGCAATGCCTTCCTGGGCACTGGGCGACGGCGTGAAGCGCAGGTCGAGGTCGCCGACCTTGGCGCTGAATTCGCACAGGGCGCGTACCGCCACGGTGTAGCTCATGCCGACGTGGCCTGCCAGCGCACATGGCAGACCGCCACCGGCAGGCCGTGGGCGTGGCAGAACTCGAGCCAGCGCAGCTGGTTGTCCTGCAATCGGTCGCCCGGCCCCTTGACCTCGACCATGCGATAGCCGCCCTGCCCCGGCCAGAACTGGATAAGGTCGGGCATGCCGGCGCGGTTGGCGCGGATGTCTTGCAGCAAACGCAGGAAACAGGCTTTCAGGTGCGCGGGCGGCAAGTGCTCGAGTGCCTGTTCGAGCAGTGGCTCGTCGAGCATCTGCCAGAACACGAACGGCGACTGCAAGCCCTGCTTGGCCGCATGACAGTCGCGGATGGCCTGACGGTAGCTGCCGTCGTCCAGGCGCCCCAGGCAGGTGTCGAACAATGCGCCGCGACGCTGCTGGAAATCGCTGTCGTGCAGGTCTTGCGGCCCGGCCTGGAATGGGTTGAAGAAAGCGCCGGGTATCGGTGCGAAGATCGCCTCCCAGCACAGCAGGCCGAACAGGCTGTTGAACAGGGTGTTCTCGACATAGTGGACAGCCCCGCCCCGCTGTTCCAGATGCTGACGCACCGCCTCTTCCACCCCCAGTGCCGCCATCGCGGCGGGCAGCTCCAGTTCGATGAGCGTGACCGCGCTTGTACGCCGACGCGGCTGTGGCGGGCCGCCGAGCTTGCGCGCCAGGCGTGGCAGCATGCGCTCCAGTGCCTGGCGCTCCAACGCGTTCGCAGGCGCCTGGGCCATGGCCTGGGCCAATGCAAGTGCCGGCTGCCACCGCTCGCTGCGCTCGTATACCCGGACCTGGCGGATGCGCGCCTCGGGGTGGGCGCAGTCGGCATAGACCTGCAACGCCAGGTCCCAGTCACCAGCGCGCTCGCATTGCTGGCCGATGCTGAACAGCAGCCGCGCCCGCCTCCGGACCAGCCAGGGGTTGCTGTGGTCCAACCCAACGAGTGCCGCGAGCAGTTCGGTGGGCGCGGCGCCCTGCTCGAGGCGTTCGGCGCACTGGTGCAGGGCCATGGCCAGGTCAACCTCGCTACGCTGGCGCAAGGCCCGCGAGTCGGCGCTGAACGCCACCTGTTCGTAGCGGAACACACCCAGGTCGGCGAGCACGAAATCGGACCAGCTCTGGTACAGGTTGCCAAAGAACAACAGCCGCAGCCGGTCGCATAGTGGCTGCCGACTCCAGTGCAGGATCAGCGTCGGGAAATCGGGGCACCACTGTGCCAGGGGCCTGGGCGCCAGCTCGAGTGCCTGCAGTTGCTCCAGCAATTCGGCCTTGCTGGCCCGAGGCCGGGGAATTTTCCCGGCGAACAGTCCGGCCAGTTCATCCTTGCGCAGCAGTGCCCACAGCTGCTCGACGGCCAACGGTGCGTCGGTCGCTACCCAGCCCAACACCAGCAACGGCGCCAGGGCCGCGTCGGCATCGCCGATCTCGGCGTAGTCGAGCTTGTCCCTGCGAAACCACTCGCCCTTGCGCATGACCATCCGCACCAGCAAGGCCTGCGCGGATAGCGGCAGCTTGCCGAACGTCTGGATGAAAGCATGCTCGTCGTGGTCCAGAAGGTCGGCGTAGCGTTGCCCGACCCAGCTCAGGACCTGACGGAAGTTATACAGGTAGTACAAGGGATCATCGACGGAATGGGCGATCACGGTGCAGGTCGGGCGCGGGGGAACAAGCACTGGTTATACATACAGACCACCTGCTGGGGCAAGTGCGCTGGATCAACGGTCACGCGCTGCGCCACGAACCGGCCGGCAACGGCCGCAGCCACAGGTCGCGACGACCCAGGAACTGGTACAGGCGCCGTGCCTGGCTGCCGAGCGTGCCGGCGTACAGCGCCCGCAACTGCGCAAGCCGCAGGCCGCTGGTGTCCACCAGCCACTGGCTGACAGGCTCCGGACAAGGCCGGCCCTGCAAGGCACGGTGCAAATACGGCAACGCCACGCGCATGCCTGGATGGCAGCGCAGCACGAAGGCTTCGAGGTTGTGCCCCTGCGCGTCGAAGGGGTTGAACAGCTGGCAGACCAGTTGCGTTTCATTGACGCCATAGGCCGCAAGCAGTCGCGCCTGCGCCTCGTCACGCAATGCCCGCCCCTGCGGCCAGGCCACCGCCGGCTGGCGAAAACGCTGGTAGAACGCCTGCGCGCCCTCGCGGTAGGTGCGCTGCTCGAGGTACTGCGCCTTGAGGCCATGCAGGTGGGCCAGCGGCAAGGGGTCGAACAACCCGGCCGGCCCCTGGGCATGCCAGGCCTGCGCCTCCTCCCGCCCAAGCATGCGGTCAAGGTGCCCGCCGTCATCGGAATGGCCCAGCAGATCCTCCACCGTCATCAGGTGGGTATCGCTCCAGGGCTGATCGTGCCTGGGCGCTGTCGGCGGCTGCCAAGGGTCGGACAGCACCTGGTGCAGCTGTTCGACACCAGCGGCCAGGACGCTGTGGGGGGTCACGGTGTGCGCGACCTCCCCGCTATGGCGCAGGCACCGCCGCCCCCAGGCCAACAGGCGGTGGCGCTGGGCAAGCGGCGCGGCGCTGACCAGGAGTTGCTCGCCGTCTTGCCCACCCAGCACCTGCCCAAGGCTGGCGCCCACATCCAGATACCCCCTGGCCCCGAGCAAGGCCCCAGGCTGCCCGCCGGCGAGGTGCCCGAACAGCAGCCAGGCGTTTCCCACAGCGGCCAATTGTTCGGCCGAACAGGCTTGCCGGGCACCAAACGGGCCGAGCTGCCCGCCATCGGCGCGCAACAGCTCCACCCGTGGATCATCGTGCAGGAACAGTGCGCTGAAGCAACGGTCGTGAAGGGCCAGGGCCGTGTCGTCGAGGGTGGGCAGGCGGGCCGCCAGCACCCGCAGGCGGAAGGTGACGGCATGGCGGATGGTGATACTCAGCTGCGCGGCGCGCAGGCAGGCCAGCAGATGCGCGCTGCGCCGGTCCACGCCGTGCAGGGCCAGCACCCCCAGGTTGCCGATGCGGTCCTGGCCACCGGCGATGACCAGCAAGCGCTGGATCAGCAACTGCACCGAGGCGCGCTGGGCCTGGCTCATGTGCTCCAGCAGGCGCTGCAGGACCTGCTGGTAGATATAGTGCATGGCTTGGTCGTGGGTCTCGGTCATGCTATCGCTCCATCTTCCTGACGGCTTCGAATTGAAGTCCGATTCTGGCAGATGAATAGCTGACCGGGCTTGAAGGAAACTTCCCAAAACCAGGTAGGATAATTTGGCTAAGTTCGGCGATTAACGCCCTACGCAAAGCCCGCCCTACAGGGCGGGCGTCATGCCACGGCGGTAGAAGCGGGCTTGCCCGGCGCTGGCGACGGCAGCGTCAACCCTGGCCGCCCATGTCCAGCACCACGCGTCCGCCGCAAGGGCATGCATCCATATGCCGGTGCGCCTCGACCACCTGCTCGAACGGATACACCTTGATGATCTGCGGCGTCAGCAGCTGGTCGGCGGTGAACTGGTTGATATCGCGCAACGCCCGCTGCAACGCCACCTGGTCCTGGGCGATGCCCAGCTCCGGCTTGCCGGTGAAGTTGCCGATGCAGTGCACATGGAACTGGATGTTCTTCTGGAACGCCGCGCAGGCCGGGAACGGTGTCTGGTTGCCGCCCTGCAGGCCATACAGCACCAGGCTGCCGCGCGGCGCCAGGACATCGCCAAGCAG
>Ga0209370_1003333_pt1 | contig 10360 bp, 9 predicted proteins | sample AgamicAtPrz_FD_187164 | JGI IMG/M metagenome (GOLD analysis project Ga0209370, IMG submission 187164) | Agave microbial communities from Guanajuato, Mexico - At.P.rz (SPAdes) (version 2) | ecosystem: Host-associated > Plants > Phyllosphere > Phylloplane/Leaf | place: Guanajuato, Mexico... | reverse complement strand
CTGGACGAGCCCTCCATCGGCCTGCACCAGCGCGACAACGACAAGCTGATTGCCACGCTGGAGCACCTGCGCGATATCGGCAACAGCGTGATCGTGGTCGAGCATGACGAAGACATGATGCGCGCAGCCGACCAGATCATCGACATGGGGCCGGGCGCCGGCGTGCATGGCGGCCGCATCATGGCCCAGGGCAGCTATGAAGACATCAAGGCCAGCCCCGATTCGCCCACGGGCCGCTACCTGAGCGGCGTACAAAGCATTCCCGTGCCCAGGCACCGCACCGCCTGGCTGCCCGTGCTGCGCAAGGAAAGTGACGCCGAGGCCACCCAGAGCACATCGCGCTTTCCAGTCACGGCCGCCAAAAAGCGGGAATCTGCGAGCAAGGCACGCACCGACCTTCAGGCGCTGACCGTGCAAGGCGCGCGCGGCAACAACCTCAGGAATGTGACGGTGGACTTCCCCGTCGGCCTGTTCACCTGCGTGACCGGCGTCTCGGGCTCGGGCAAATCCACCCTGGTCAACGACACGCTGTATGCCGAAGTGGCACGCCAGGTACACCGTGCAGGCACCGAGCCGGCTGCGCATGACGATATCGCGGGCATCGACTATTTCGACAAGGTCATCAACGTCGACCAGTCGCCCATCGGTCGCACGCCGCGCAGCAACCCGGCCACCTATACCGGCCTGTTCACGCCCATCCGCGAGCTGATGGCCGAAACCAATACCGCCAAGGAGCGCGGCTACGGCCCCGGGCGTTTCTCGTTCAATGTCTCCGGCGGGCGCTGCGAAGCCTGCCAGGGCGACGGCGTGGTCAAGGTGGAAATGCATTTTCTGCCCGATGTCTACGTGCCCTGCGACCTCTGCCACGGCCAGCGCTACAACCGCGAAACACTGGAAGTTCAGTGGAAGGGCCGGAACATCTCGCAGATTCTGGAGATGACGGTCGAAGACGCTCATGCTTTCTTCAAGGACGTGCCCAGCATTGCGCGCAAGCTGCAGACCCTGCTGGACGTGGGCCTGTCCTATATCCGCCTGGGCCAGAGCGCGACCACGCTGTCGGGTGGCGAGGCCCAGCGCGTCAAGCTCGCACAGGAACTGTCCAAGCGCGACACCGGCCGCACGCTCTACATCCTCGACGAGCCCACCACGGGGCTGCACTTTGCCGACATCGCCCTGCTTCTGAAAGTGCTGCACCAGCTGCGCGATGCGGGCAACACCATCGTCGTGATCGAGCACAACCTCGACGTCATCAAGACCGCAGACTGGCTGATCGACATGGGTCCCGAGGGTGGCTCGGGCGGCGGCCAGGTCGTGGCTCAGGGCACGCCAGAGGAAGTCGCAGCCAACCCGGCCAGCGTGACGGGCCGCTACCTCAAGCCCTATCTGGACAAGGCTCCCGCCAAATCCAGAGCCAAGTCGGCAACAAGCCAGGATTGACCAAGCACAGCCGGCCATGCAGGACCATGGCCGGCGACACCGAGGAGAGAAGCAATGCAGAAAGATGTCTGGGATTTCGTCATCGTGGGCGCGGGCATGGCCGGTGCATCTGCCGCCTGGCAGTTGGCGCAGTCGGGTGGCGATACTCCGCCTTCCGTGCTGGTGCTGGAGCGCGAATCCCAGCCCGGCTATCACACCACCGGCCGCTCGGCCGCACTGTTTGAAGAGCATTACGGGCCCGCCCAGGTGCAGGCCCTGACCCGCGCCAGCCGCGCCTTCTACGATGCGCCACCGGCCGGTTTTGCCGAAGCCCCCATCCTCACCCCGCGCGGCGTGCTCTATGTGGGCACGGCCGAGCAAAAGGATCTGGTCGACGCCGCCTACGCCGAAGCCACCATCCACTCCCCCGAGGCCCGGCGCCTGAGCGCCGAGCAACTCAAGACCCTGGTTCCCGTGCTCGACACCGAGGTCTTGGTGGACGGCTTTCTGGACACCGGCGCACGCGACATCGATGTGCACGGCCTGCACCAGGGCTATATCCGCGGCCTGCGCCAGCGCGGCGGCGATCTGTGGTGCAACGCCGAGGTCCAGACCATCACCCGCGTCAACGACTTCTGGCACATCGCCCTGCCCCAGGGCCGCAGCCTTCGTGCCAAGGTCATCGTCAACGCCGCCGGGGCCTGGGTGGATGTCGTGGCCGCCATGGTGGGTGCGGCTCCCATCGGCATCACGCCCAAGCGCCGCAGCGCCTTCACCTTCCCGGCCCCCGAAGGCATGGATGCCACGCACTGGCCCGCCATCATCAGCGCCGATGAAAACTGGTACATCAAGCCCGACGCCGGCCAGCTGCTGGGCTCACCCGCCAATGCAGACCCCGTGGCACCGCACGATGTGGTGCCCGAAGAGCTGGACATTGCCACCGGCATCTATCACATCGAGGAAGCCACCACGCTGCAAATCCGCCGCCCCTCGCATACCTGGGCCGGTCTGCGCAGCTTTGTCGCCGATGGCGAGCTGGTGATAGGCTGGGATGCCTCGCCCACGCCCGTTCCGGGCTTTTTCTGGGTTGCCGCCCAGGGCGGCTATGGCATCCAGAGCGCCGCCGGCTACAGCCTGCTGGCGCGCAATCTGCTGCTCGGGGAAACGCTGGATACGGCGCTCGCCGCGCAGAAGGTGAATGTGGGGGCGGTGTCACCTGCGCGGTGCCAGCTGGCGACTCAGAATTGAGAGCTGGTTGCGCTTTGTGGGTCTGCGCTTGATGCCGATTTGATTCGATTATTACGGCTTGCTTGATTGGCACTCAGAGGGCGGGGCTCGGCCCGTCTGCCGACCTACTTTCTGGCGTGCCAGAAAGTAGGCAAAGAACACAACCCCTGCTGCCCACGTCCCTCCGCTACGCTGCGGGCAACCTGCGTCGTCAACCTCTTGTAGCTGTACGGCAAAACTCACTGCGCGCTCGCAGCGCTTCGCTCAAACAGGTTGCCGTAAAAGTGTTGACGATACAGTTGCACTCTTCGGTGCAAGAGGCCGCCGTCGCAGGCGTGGGCACAAGGGGCAATACCAGAAGCTTCTTTGAAAATTGATGGCTGCTACCGCAATCTAGATAAGCGTCAGAAGCAAATTTCTTCACATTGCCTTCAGTTCGCCCGCCGAGGCGAGACAGTGCCCCTGTCAACAACTCAGGCACGACACCGCAAAAGCCTAAACGCAAAAACGGCCTGCGCCCCAGAGGCACAAGCCGTTTTCAAACCTCGGCGACCTCAGGCCGCCACCAGTCAACGCAAGATCAGTTCTCGATCTTGGCGAACTGAACAATCTTCGAGTACTTGGCAATCTCGGTGTTGATGTACTTGCCGGCATCCACCTTGGGATCGGCCACCACATTGCCGGTCTCTTCCATCTTCTTGCGGAACTCGGGCGAAGCCATAGTCTCTTCCAGCGCCTTCTTCAGCTTGGCAGCGATGGGAGCGGGCAGGCCCTTGGGAGCCATCAGCGCAAACCAGCTGTTGATGTCCACGTTCTTGAACTGGGGCAGCTCGGACAGGGCAGGAATATCGGGGGTGATGGCCGAGCGCTTGGCTTCGGTCGTACCCAGGGCCACGACCTTGCCGGCCTTGATATGGGGCAGGCCCGAGGACAGCACGAACACGCCGAACTCGATGTTGTTGCCCACCAGGTCGGTGGTCAGAGGCGCCACGCCCTTGTAAGGCACATGGGTCATCTGCAGCTTGCCCTGCTCCTTGACCAGCTCGCCGGCCAGGTGCAGCGCCGTGCCCACGCCGGAGCTGCCGTAGCTGAACTTGTCGGGGTTCTTGGACACCAAGCTCACGAACTCGGCCGCGTTCTTCACGCCAGCCTTGTGCGATGCGACCAGCACCATGGGCTGGGAACCCACCAGACCGATGGGAGTGAAGTCGCCGATGTTGTACTTCACGGCCTTGTTGATGAGCCTGGCGATGGCCAGCTCATTGTTGGCGCCCACCATGATGGTGTAACCGTCGGCAGGGGCCTTGGCCACCTTCTGCGCACCGATGGCGCCACCGGCACCGCCCAGGTTTTCCACCACCACGGGCTGGCCCAGCTGCTTGGCCAGGCCGTCGGCCACCAGACGACCGACCAGGTCGGTGCTGCCGCCGGCCGGGTAGCCCACGACCATGGTGATGGCCTTGCTGGGATAGTTGTCGGCGGCGATGGCAGGCACTGCCACGGCAGCGCCCAGCAGCAGGCCCGCGGCGATGGCGGTACGGCGGAGGATGTTTGTGTTCTGCATGAAACTATTCCGAATCTGTATGAGGCAATTGTCCGAATACGGAGAAAACCTTTTAGTGCCGATCTAGCACATTTCCGTGCCATTTCAGCACATCAACGCGTTTTTGAGCAAATAGAGAGGGAGCAGTGCCGCCAGGAGTCCGATACCAGCTGTTGTTTTTCCAGCTTCAAGTCTGGCTGCAGACAAAAAAGGAGTGACCGCTCATTTACTGGCCAGTGATATCGGTCCAGAACTGCTCCGCAGCGGTGCTCAAGCGGCGTTTGGGCCGATAAAGCCGCACATCGAAATGCACGTCCAGGCTGCCGTCCCCGGCCAGCGCCAGACGGCCGTCCTGGCAGTCGCGCTGCACCATGGACCAGGGCATCCAGGCCACGCCCAGGCCCTTGAGCACGTACTCGTAATTGGCATCCGCCGAATCGCATTCGATGCAGCGGCGCAGACGCGGCCACAGCGGATGGCTGGCCAGATGATCTTCGGCCAGCCGCCCCAGCGCCATGCTGTGCGAGAAGGCCAGATAGGGCACGGGGCTGGCACCGGGCAGCAGGGCCTGCGCCAGTGCAAACAAGGGCTTGCCTTCGGCATCGGCCCGCGCCACGGGCACCAGCTTGTCGCTCATTACCGTCAGATAGCTGAACTGGCGGCCATCCAGCCGCACGGCAATGGCCGCATGATGATAGAGCAGGGCAAAGCTGACCTCGCCGCGCTGCAGCATGTGCACGGTTTCGTCGAGTGTGCGGGTAACGATGCGCATCTCCGCCGTCTGCAGCACACTGCCGTAGCGCGCCAGCCAGTCGGCTACGATGGTGCGCGCCAGGGTACGCCCCGTGGCCAGCGTGATCACATGGGCCTGCCGACCGGCCACGGCCTGCAGCTCGTCATGCGACTGGGCCAGGGTGCGCACCATCTGCTCGGCGGTATCGCGAAAGGCTTCACCGGCCGGGGTGAGACGAACCGGACCGCCGCCCGCTTCGATCAGCGGCGTTCCAGCCCATGCCTCCAGCGCACGAATGCGCCGGCCGAAGGCGGGATGGGTGACGTGGCGCAGCTCTGCCGCACGGGTGAAGCTGCGCTCCTGAGCCAGAAGCAGGAAGTCTTCCAGCCATTTGCTTTGCATGGCCAGAGCCTACCCTGGCTCAGCTCTGGGCTGCAGCCTGCAGCGTGGCGCGCGTGGCGATGGCGGCTTCGCGTGCAGCCTTGGCAAAGTCGTCGCCCTGCCCTGCGTACAGAATGGCGCGCGAGGAGTTGATGATGATGGGTCCGCCGCCGATGCGGGCCGCCTTGACGGTTGCCACGGCATCGCCACCCTGTGCACCCACGCCGGGAATCAGCAGCGGCAAGGTGGGGGCCACGGCACGCACGCGCTCGATCTCGTTGGGACGGGTTGCACCCACCACCAGGCCCAGCTGGCCGTTGGTGTTCCAGGGACCCTGGGCCAGCTTGGCCACATGCTCGAACATATGGGGGTTGCCAGGCACATCGGCCAGAACCTGGGCCTGCAGATCGTCACCGCCGGGGTTGGAGGTGCGGCACAGCAAAAAAGCTCCCTTGCCCTCGTACTTGAGATAGGGCGTGATGGAGTCGAAGCCCATGAAGGGAGAGAGCGTCACGGCATCGGCGCCATAGCGCTCGAAGGCTTCCTTCGCATACTGCTCGGCGGTGGAGCCGATATCGCCGCGCTTGGCATCCAGAATCACGGGCACATGGGGTGCCACTCGGCGCATGTGCGCCATCAGCTTTTCGAGCTGGTCTTCGGCACGGTGGGCGGCAAAGTAGGCGATCTGGGGCTTGAAGCTGTTGACCAGATCATGGGTGGCATCGACGATGGCTGCACAGAAGTCGTAGATCTTGGACGCATCGCCCTTCATGGCACCGGGAAAGCGGCTGGGTTCGGGGTCCAGACCCACGCACAGCATGGAGTCATTGCGCGTGGACGCGTCGCGCAGCATGTCGATGAAAGTCATAAAGCGTGATTTTAATTGCTCGACCCTTCCAAGCCTTGCCACAGGTTTTGCAGCATGACGCCAAACTTGGCACACCCCAGCAAAGAGACAGCAAGCAAGGGCCTGGGCGGCCCCGCCGCCCCGCAGCGAGGCTGTCGTCCCCCTCCCATAGCGCGCAGCGCGTAGAGAGAGGGGCGCCCGGCCAGGGGGAAGGCGCGAAGCGCCACAGGGGGAGAAAGTCATTCCGGGGGAGATAATCCACACCCATGCCTTCGTTCACGCCCAAACAGCTCATTCTTCTCGTCCTGCTCACCATCGTCTGGGGCCTGAACTGGCCGGTAATGAAGCTCGGCGTACAGCATTTCCCGCCGCTGAGTTTTCGCATGGTCAGCATGTGGATAGGCCTGCCGATTCTGGCCCTGTTTGTGACCAGTCAGCGCTTGCCGCTGACCATACCGCGCAGCTACTGGGGCCAGCTGGCCAAGCTCACGCTGTTCAATATGGTGCTCTGGCACTGCCTGATCATCATCGCCATCCCCACGCTGTCCAGCGGGCGTGCGGCGATTCTGGGCTACACCATGCCCATCTTCTCGGCCGTGTTCGGCAGCCTGTTCTTCAAGGACCGGCTGGGCGCACGCGCCTGGGCCGGCGTGGGAGCGGCCTTTGCCGGCGTGCTGCTTCTGCTGTGGCATGAGGTTGGCGCTCTGGGCAGCAAGCCCCTGGGCGTGATGCTGATGCTGATCGCCGCCGCCGGCTGGGCCTGGGGCACGCAGCTGCTGCGCCGCACCGAGGCACCGGTGCCGCTGATGACGCTGTCGCTGTGGATGGTGGCCATCACCACCGTGGTGCTGACCGTGCTGGCCTTTGTTTTCGAGCGCCAACAATGGCATATGCCCGACCAGAGCGCTCTGGCTGCCATCGCTTTCAATGGTGTGCTGGTGCTGGGCTTCGCCCAGGCCGTATGGTTCTATCTGGCCCGCAGCCTGCCGCCCGTGGCCTCCACGCTGAGCGTGATGATGATTCCGGTGCTGGGCGTGTTCGTGGGCGCCTGGTGGCTGGGCGAGGTCCTGCATTGGCAGGACTGGACTGCTGTCTGCCTGATGGTGGTAGCAATTGCTTCGGTGCTCTGGCCTGCCAGAAGCAGCCGTTAATTCGCGGGCGACTGCGTCTTGCACACGGTGTAGCGCAGCTCGGCCATTCCCGGGCCCATCTGCTGCACGGACTGCAGCTGCAGCACAGGGCTCAGCACGCGGCGCGGAAACAAAGGCTTGCCACGGCCCAGAGTGGCCGAGCCAATCTGCACGATGACTTCATCGAGCAGCCCCGCGTCATGGAACTGACTCGCCAGATCTCCGCCGCCCACGATCCAGATGTTCTTGTCGCCGGCTGCAGCCCTCATGCTTGCCAGCACGGGCCGCACATCGCCGCTGACAAAGCGTACATCGGCTCCCTCTATCAACGGCAGCTGACGGCTGGAGAAAACCCAGGCAGGCTGTGCATAAGGCCAGGCCGCGCCGCTCTCCTTCTTCACCGCATCGGCGTTGCGGACCATCCACTCATAGGTGGACGAGCCCATGGCCAGCGCGCCGACCTGGGCAATAAAGCCCGGATAGCTGGACTGCGTCAGGCTGCCCAACGGAAACAGCCAGTCCAGAGAGTCGTCTTCGGTGGCAAGAAAGCCGTCCAGGCTGGAAGCGGTGTAGTACTGGGTCTTCATGATGGGCTGTAGTTTGCCTTGAAGGCGCTGACTCGGCCGGTTACAGGCCCGCTATCGAGAAAAATCAATCTCGATAGCATCCAGCGTTCAGGCGCTACAACCCCCTAAAAGGCTCCCTACTGTGCAGGCGCCAGGTTCCGCGCCGTGGCCAGCATGGTGGCGCACAGCAGCTCCCGGCCCGCCTTGCGAGAAAACACATCCGCCCTGGCCACCGTCAGCAGCTTGCTGGCCTGGATGACGCGACCACGTGCCAGCAATGTCTCGCCATCGGCAGGAGCCAGGTATTTGATGCTGCAGTCGATCGTGGCATTGAGCCAGCCCGGCGGCAGCAGCGTCCCTGCAGCCGATACGGCGGCAAAGTCTGCGATGGCAAAGACCGGCGTTGCCTGCAACTGGCCGGGTCTGAAACTCAGGCTTTCCTGGTAGGGCAGGCAGAGATCGACCTCGCCGGGCTCTATGCGTTCAAAGCACAGTTGCAGCATCTGCGCCACTGGCATGGACAGCACCAGCGCCCTGATGTCTCGGGCAAAGTGTTCGTTCTGCGGTGTCATGACTTGCTCCCCCTCCTGCCGGATGGACCGGCATCATTGCCGCCTCGCGCAGAGACGCGAGGAAATCCCGGTTTCGAGGCTGGCCGCTGCTCGCGCAGACGAAACCATTCCACATGGGAAACCAGGTGCTGACGCAGAGCGTTGCGCTTGGCGATTTCGGCATCGATCTCGGCAATGCGCTCCTCAAGCCTGCAGACGATCTCGCTGGCCGTCAGGGACTTGCAGCGGTAAGCCGGCAATACCTCGGCAATCTGCGCAAGAGAGAAGCCACATTGCCGCGACATGGCGATGAATCGCAGCTCGCGGATCACGCTGTCATCGAACTCGCGGTAGCCGGAAGAACGCCGACTGGCGGCAATCAGGCCCAGACTCTCATAGTGGCGAATGGCGTGTACGGACACACCCGACAGGCTGGCAAGTTCCGATATCTGCATGGCGACAAGGCTAACAAGCCTGGGGTTACACGAAGGTTGGAAGCCATGTTCACACAGTTTGTCATCCGCACTGCGGCCATAAAAAAACGCACTGTGAATCCACAGTGCGTTCTTTGGGGAAAGACTTCCGGGGCGATCAGGCCGCAGCGACTTCCTTCTTTGCAGAGCGTGCCTGCATGAACTTGCCCAGTCCGACCACCAGCAGGGCACCGACCGCAGCGGCAGCATAGTGCAGCCAGGGGTGGGCCATGGTGTAGCCATGCAGCAGGTTGTCGTTGACGATGGTCTCGCCGCCCACCCAGCCGATCAGCGCCGCGCCCAGCGTGACGATGACGGGGAAGCGTTCCATGAGCTTGATCATCAGCGTGGAGCCGAAGATCACCAGGGGAATGGAGATGGCCAGACCCAGGATCAGCAGCACCATATTGCCCTGGGCGGTAGCGGCCACGGCAATCACGTTGTCCAGGCTCATCACCAGGTCGGCAATCAGGATGGTGCGGATGGCGGTCATCATGGAGCCATGGCCCTTGGATTCGCCCTCGCCGTCTTCGTCGCCGGTCAGCAGCTGATAGCCGATCCACAGCAGCAGGCAGCCGCCCACAACCTGCAGGAAGGAGAGCTCCAGCAGCTTGGCAGCCACCACGGTCAGCACGATACGCAGCACCACGGCGGCGCCGGAGCCGAACATGATGGCTTTCTTTTGCTGTTCAGGGGGAAGAGAGCGCGCGGCCAGTGCGATGACCACGGCGTTGTCGCCGGAGAGAATGATGTTGATCCAGATGATCTTCACCAGGCCGATCCAGAAATCGGCGCTATTGAGAAATTCCATTTGTGACTCCACTGTTTTGAATATGAAAGCGCCGCATTGCGCGGCGCTTTCTTTTAAGAGTGGAGGCAGTGTAGGGCGCGAAGCCCATCTTGCCAGTTCGTAATACTGCGTAAATTCAACGCTGTATCACGAACTTTTGCACGAGCTTACTTCTTCAGCAGGCCTTGCAGCAGGCGACCCATTTCGGAAGGGTTGCGGGTGATGGTGAAGCCGCACTCTTCCATGATGGCCAGCTTGGCATCAGCCGTGTCGGCACCGCCGGAGATCAGGGCACCTGCGTGGCCCATGCGCTTGCCGGGAGGGGCAGTCACGCCAGCGATGAAGCCCACGATAGGCTTCTTCATGTTGGCCTTGCACCACTGGGCAGCTTCGGCTTCATCGGGACCGCCGATTTCACCGATCATGATCACGGCATCGGTGTCGGGATCGTCGTTGAAAGCGCGCATCACGTCGATGTGCTTCAGACCGTTGATGGGGTCGCCACCGATACCGACGGCGGAGGACTGGCCAATGCCCAGTTCGGTCAGCTGAGCCACGGCTTCGTAAGTCAGCGTGCCGGAACGGGACACCACGCCCACGCGGCCCTTCTTGTGGATGTGACCGGGCATGATGCCGATCTTGATTTCGTCAGGCGTGATCAGACCGGGGCAGTTGGGGCCCAGCAGCAGAGTCTTCTTGCCGC